>BNJU01001936.1_pt1 | contig 112432 bp, 119 predicted proteins | sample 8539281 | NCBI WGS metagenome assembly BNJU01 (sample SAMD00202456, study PRJDB9452) | human saliva metagenome | isolation source: human saliva | place: Japan
CGGACAGTGGCGCTGGCCGCAACACCCATAGACCGTAGCCATGCTGAATCCGGTTGACCCCACCACCACGCCCGCCTGGAAGCGCCCTCACCGAGCTCCACGACCCATGACCCCGGACCTGCGCGCCTGGTTCGCCGACGACCCGCAGCGCGCCGAGCGCTTCTCCTACGAGCTGGGAGACCTCTACGTCGACCTGTCCAAGAACCTGCTGACCGACGACGTCCGCGCCGCCCTGGTCGAGCTCGCCGAGCAGGTGGACGTCCCGGGCCGCCGCGACGCCATGTACGCCGGTGAGCACATCAACATCACCGAGGACCGGGCCGTTCTCCACACCGCCCTGCGCCGTCCGGCCGCCGACTCCCTGACCGTGGACGGCCAGGACGTCGTCGCCGACGTTCACGAGGTCCTGGAGAAGATCTACGCCTTCGCCCGCTGCGTCCGCTCGGGGGAGTGGACCGGCATCACCGGCAAGCCCATCAAGACGGTGGTCAACATCGGCATCGGCGGCTCCGACCTCGGCCCCGTCATGGTCTACGAGGCCCTCAAGCCCTACGTGCAGAAGGGCCTTGAGTGCCGCTTCATCTCCAACATCGACCCCACCGACTGTGCCGAGAAGGTCGCGGACCTCGACCCGGAGACGACCCTGTTCATCATCGCCTCCAAAACCTTCACCACCCTGGAGACCCTCACCAACGCCCGCATGGCCCGCGACTGGTTCCTGGCCGCCCTCCAGGCCAAGGGCATTGAGACCGACGGCGCCATCGCCAAGCACTTCGTGGCCGTCTCCACCGCCCTGGACAAGGTCGCCGAGTTCGGCATCGACCCGGCCAACGCCTTCGGCTTCTGGAACTGGGTGGGTGGACGCTACTCGGTGGACTCCGCCGTCGGTACGGTCCTGGCCGTGGCCATCGGCCCGGAGAACTTCGCCGACTTCCTCTCCGGCTTCCACACCGTTGACGAGCACTTCGCCACCAAGGCCCCGGCCGAGAACGTCCCCATGCTCATGGGCCTGCTCAACGTCTGGTACGTCAACTCTTCAAGGCCGGCTCCCGCCATCCTGCCCTACGCCCAGTACCTGCACCGCTTCCCCGCCTACCTCCAGCAGCTCACCATGGAGTCCAACGGCAAGTCCGTGCGCTGGGACGGCAGCCCTGTGACCACCGAGACCGGAGAGGTGTTCTGGGGTGAGCCGGGCACCAACGGCCAGCACGCCTTCTATCAGCTCATCCACCAGGGCACCCAGCTCATCCCCGCGGACTTCATCGCCGTGGCCAATCCCGCGCACCCCACCAAGGACGGGGGAGTGGACGTCCATGAGCTGTTCCTGTCCAACTACCTGGCCCAGACTGCGGCACTCGCCTTCGGCAAGACCGCCGATGAGGTGCGTGCCGAGGGCACCGCCGAGGAGATCGTCCCGGCCCGCGTCTTCGCCGGCAACAAGCCGACCACCTCGATCCTCGCCCCGGCGCTGACGCCCGCGGTCGTCGGAGAGCTCATCGCCCTCTACGAGCACATCACCTTCACCCAGGGCATCGTGTGGGGTATCGACTCCTTCGACCAGTGGGGGGTGGAGCTGGGCAAGAAGCTGGCCCTCGAGATCGCCCCCGCTGTTCAGGGCGACGAGGAGGCCCTCGCAGGGCAGGACGCCTCCACCCGGGGCCTCATCACCCGCTACCGCAGCCTGCGCCGCTAGCCTGGCCAGACCAGCCGAATACTCTGTCGTGTCAGCGACTGATATCCCGTTGAGGAGGACATGATGAAGGAAATCAATGTCGATGAGCTGCGGCGGCGGCTCGAGGCGGGGGAGGACCTGGTGGTCCTTGACGTGCGTGAGCCCGACGAGGTCGAACGCGCGGCGATCCCCGGCTCAGTCAACATCCCGCTGGGCGAGGTGACCGACCGGATGGGCGAGCTCGATGCGGCCCGCCCCACCGCGGTCATCTGCGCCGGCGGAGTGCGCTCCGCCAAGGCGGTCAAGGCCCTGACTGCTGCCGGCTACACCGGTGAGCTGCTCAACGTCAGCGGCGGCATGAAGGCGTGGCTGGGCCAGTAAATCGGCGGACGACTTCTCGGGACGGCCTCGGACTGACCGGTTCGGGGCCGTCCCGCGTATCTCAGCCTTGTCTCCGACAGCGCCTGAGCAGCTCCTCGACTGTACGCAGGACACCATCCTCGGTATTGGCGGGCGCCGTGTAGGTCGCCGCGGCATGGATGCCGGGGTGGGCATTGCGCATGGCGAAGCCCAGATCCGCGTGGTCATAGAGATCCAGGTCATTGAGGTAGTCGCCGAAGACGGCAGTCTGCTCCGGGAGGACCCCGAGCCTGGCCTGAAGCGCCGCCAGGGCCCGTCCCTTCGAGACCTGCGCCGACATCATGTCCGTCCAGTGCAACCCGGAGACGACGGTCTGCACGTGGGGAACCGCCGCGGTCAGTGCCTGAGAGCTCCCATTCTCGACGTCGTCGAAGTCGAAGACCGCGACCTTGAGCGCCTCATCCAGGGCGATGGCGGTCAGATCCTCGACGATCTCCAACGCCTCGTAGTACAAACCGGCCTGTTTCAGGAAGGCCGCATCGGAGCGCTCGATGTAGGCACAGTGCTTGCAGGCCACAACCGCGCCGACGTCGTACCCGGAGTCGACCAGGTTGCGGGTCGTGGTGATGGCGGCCTCGGCATCCTGGGCGCTGATGGTGTCAGAGTGGACCTCCTCACCGCCGTGGACGACGAAGGAACCGTTCTCAGCGATCAGTGGTGAGTCCTCGACGGCGGAGCCCAGGACCGCACGCAGGTTCGCCAGCTGCCTGCCCGAGGCGGGGGTGAAGACGATGCCGGCGGCTCGCATGTCTTCGACTGCCTCAAGCAGCCCAGCGGGAACGCGCCCCTGACCATCAAGGAGAGTCCCATCCATGTCGGTGACGACAAGACGGAGATCGATCTGCGCAGGCAACGCTGCGAGGAGCTCGGGCTCGAGGGGAAGATGCTTCACGGCGTCATCCTCTCAAGGATGACGCCTCTACGTCAGCACGGCGCGAGGAGCACGAAGAAGGGCGCCTGCTGGTCCACACCGATCAGTGGACAAGCAGGCGCCCGTCAGAGTTTACGGCTCGCGGTCTGAGAGCCTTCAGCTCAGTCAGCTGGCCTGGCGGCGACGCATGACGAGGAAGGCGCCGGAGCCGAGCAGGCCGGCGGCGACGACGGCAACGGCGATGCTCGGACCGGTGGTGGCCAGCGCGGGCTTCGTCGGGGTCGTGCGAGGAGCCGCAACGACAGGAGTCGCGGACGGCTTGGCCGGGGTACCGGTGGTCGTGACGGTCTCAGTGGTCACCGTGGTGGCCGGAGCGGACGGCGTCGGCGTGGCCGAAGGGGTGGTGGTCTGCGCGGTCGGGGGAGCGACCGGAGCCGGAGGAGTCGTCGAGGTGGTCGGCGTCGACGGAGTGGTCTCCGGGGTCGGCGTCGGGCTGGGGACCGTGGTGCCCGTCGGTGGGGTGTCGGTCGTCGACGGCGGGGTGTTGCTCTTCGTCGTCGTGGTGTTGGTGGTCGTCGTGGTCGTCGGAGTCAGCGTCGAGTTGCTGACGTTGTAGGCGGCGAAGTTCTGGGTGGCGTACCACTTGCCGTCCGAGGTCGGCGCGAATCCGATGCCGATGGAGTTGACGTTCGGGTCCGTCATGTTCTTGTAGTGGCCGGGGGAGTTGCGCCACTGCTCGAAGATCAGTGCGCCGGTGTCGCCACCCGAGGTACGCCAGGCCACGTTCTCAGAGCCTGTGGTCCAGCCCTGCGGGTAGACCGACGTGAAGTCGGGGCGGTGGCTCATGTTGTTGGCGGCGGCCTGCTGCTCGGACCAGTCCTGTGCGACGGCGTCGAGCTCCTGGTACCGGGTCACGGGCTGAAGGCCCATGCTGCTGCGCAGCTCGTTGACCTTGTTCAGGACGGTGTTGGCGTACTGGGCCCCCTCCGAGGTCACCTGGGCGGGAACCGCGGCGGCTGCTGCCGGTGCACCCTCAGGGGCGACCGGAGCGGCCAGCGCGGCCGAGGAGGCGGTCAGCGGCACGACGGTGAGCGCAGCTGCGGCGATGACGCGCTTGATGTTCATGTGTCGTTCTCTCTGATCGGGAATGTGAGAACACAGTCTGATTTACGCAACCGACGATGAGCCGATGCGCAGGATGCTGTGAGACACCCTTGATGTCGGTGTTCACTCAACCACAGTCGCGTCGGCCATGCATGTTATTCGGTTGTGACTTTTCTGACCGAATTCGTCGCGGGGCTTAATCGTGTGACCGACTGCAAGGGGTAGTTCTTTCGTCTTGAGATGCCAATGAAAACTGGGTGCAGGTGGCGGGAAGGTCGAGCGATCGCCGTCATTGCAACGTTGACTGGATCGTGATTAAAGGTCGGTAGATTGTTGTAGAGCCCATCGATTTAAATAGACCTAATGGTTGTTATGTGGGGTACAAATGTGACTTGTGTTGATAAGGGTGGCATCGGAGGAATATGAACGTCTGCCGCCGAAGTGCTGTCAACAAAAAAGCCCGCACTCCCTTGAGAGAGTGCGGACCTTTGTCCTGGTCGGGCTGGCGGGATTTGAACCCACGACCCCTTGACCCCCAGTCAAGTGCGCTACCAAACTGCGCCACAGCCCGTTGACTCGCGGCAGAATGTCGCTTGCAACGAGCAGAACCCTAACCCATGGAACGGCTCCTTCAGAAATCCACTGGCGGTGAGGCCGCTCACCCTCGGGTGTCAGAAGCGGTCATCCTGATGGCGCCCGCCTCCCATGAGGGCGTCGAGCTGACGTCGTTCCTTCTTCGTAGGCCGGCCCGCCCCGCGATCTCGGATGACGGCGGCCGGCGCGTCCAGAGGAGACGGGCGAGGGGAGAGGAGTCGATGTACGCGGTCCGGGCGATGGGTGCCCCCACCCGCTTAGTGAGGATCCGAGTGACGGTCAGCAGGCGGTCGAACCCGTCGATACGGTAGCGGACCTCGTCCCCCACTGAGACGTGCTGGGCGGGCTTGGCGGTCTCCCCGTTGATGCGCACGTGCCCCGCCTTGCAGGCGCTCGTCGCTGCCGAGCGGGACTTGATCTGCCGCACGCTCCACAGCCAGACGTCGATACGAGCCGACGTCGGAGCACCTGGGGTGCTGTTGCCGCTGGGGGCGGAACGAGGGTGAGCTGCCATGACGGCATCCTAAGCAAGTGGCTCAGCGGCGGGACGCAGAACGGCGACGTCGCCGCGAGGATGCGCGCCCTCGGCGTCTGCCCCGAAGGATGAGCCCGCAGCCCAGAACCAGGGCGCCAACCGCTGCCAGCGCGGCATACCCGGGGCTGCGCCACACACAACGGAGCCGACCTCCTTTGCGGTACGAGCGGCTCGTTCGGGGAGGGATGCAGTCCCGTCGCCACCTGTGAGACAGCTGCTCAAGGTGGTGCTCAGTGCGGCCTTGTCGGCCTGGGGCAGGCCAAGCCGGTAGGCGGCGGCCACTGAGACGAAGCGACGTGCATAGGTGCAGCGGTAGGAAGTGTTGGCCGGCCACCAGCCCCCTGGGCCTGTGGGCCGCCAGCTGCTGGTCTCGGTTGAACCAACGGGACAGCTCGCCGGGCCGCAGGCACCCTTGGTCTGGTTGGCCTCGCCTTCAACGGCGACGAGATTCAGCGGGTCGTTGGCCACCAGCAGTCGGGTACGCTCATCCCACTGCCAGGCTCCGTGGGCGTAGAGGTAGTTCAGCGGCACCACATGGTCGATCTGGACAGTCGCCGAGGTCTCCTGACCACGTGTGAAGGTGATTCTTCTGCCGGTGTAGGGATCTTGAAGGACACCTGCCCAGACAGTGGCGTCCGGGCATACGCCCGCACCTCGGCCACGTCCCTCCTCACGAGACTGGACGCCGTCGGCACGCGAGAAGTCGGCGTCCGTCAGGTCCCGAGCCAGGATCTCATTGCGAGTGTCGCAACCGTCGCCGTCAACGTCGGTCCACGCCTCACCGAACCAGCCGGTGCGGGAACCTCCCTCGGCCCAGGACCGTGCGGCCGGAGCGTCGTCGGGCAGCTCTGCGAGCGCCTCAAGAGAGGCGCTCGCAGACAGGATGAAGTCTCCTCTGCGGTCCCAGGGCGCCTCATGGAGAGCAGCGAGCTCCGTGGCTGCGGACTTCTGGGAGGACTCCGGCGAGGCGTCATCAGCGTGAACGGGAAGACCTGCTGTCATCCCGAACGCACCGAGCACGCCGAGCACCGTCAGGCGCGCCAGGAGCCGACCGGAAGCGTTCATGGGACAACGGTAGCCTCACCCGACGACACGAATCCTCGAACTCGTCGGACCGCAGTACGCCGGTAGGTCGAGCGGACCAGACTCAATCAGTCATCAGAGCGTTGGCCGGTTCATCCAGGTACCAGGTGGTCTGCTCTCCCCGGCAGCATGAGGCCGGTGCCTTGAGCACATCGGGAGCACCCAGCCCCAGGCGGACCGCCTCGGCCTTGCCCTCACCACCGGCCACCACCATGACTCGGCCGGCATGCTGCAAGGCCTCGAAGGTCAGCGAGTAGCGCTCGGGAGGCGGCTTGGGTGAGTTGCGCACGGCTACGGCGGGCACTCCCACCGCGAGTGCAGCCGGGTGCCCGGGGAAGAGGGAGCAGACGTGTGCGTCAGGTCCCAGCCCCACGTGGACGACGTCGAAGCCGCTGTGGGCCACACCCGCCGACTCGAGCTCGTGGACCATGCGGGCGGTCGCCTCATCCAGGCCACCGACCTCGTTCGGAGCGACCAGCCGGTGTGTCTGAGACTCCCTGATGCCTGCGGCGATGAGAGGAGCGGCCAGCAGATCGTTACGCTCCGGGTCCCCGGCGGGCACGAAGCGCTCGTCGCCGAACCACAGGTGGATGGCACGGCGCACCGTCTCGTGCTGGGCGGCGATGAGCGGCGCAAGGGTCTCAGACAGCGCCATCCCCCCGGAACCGCCTGTCAGCGCCAGGTGGGCGACGCCCCGATCCGTCACCGCCGCGGCCAGGACCCGCACGGTGTCCTGGCAGGCCCTGCGTGCGGCGTCGCTCAAGGTGGGAAGCACCATGACCTCTGGCTTGGCAGCCGAGGAGGCCGCCGCCTGGATCTCAGTGATCGCCTGGGCGTCAGCCGTGCGGTTGTCAGTCATTGACGGGCTCCTCGAGCAGCGTGGCCAGGACCTCCTGGTAGACGAGGTCGGGGGTGAGCCGGCGCAGCTCCTCATTGAGGGTGCTGATCGGCTCGCGCCGGGCCATCGTGACCACCTGGGGCTCCGGGGAGCCGGGGCGCGTGATGGTGACCCGCTCCAGGTCATGGCGGGCGATGATAACCTCGCCGTCGTCGGTTCTGGCGGTGATGGAGGAGATGCCCTTGAAGTCCTCCTCATCGACTCTCGTGACCGGTACGTCCAGCCGCAGCCGCAACCACGCGATCATGAGGGAGAGCGAGGAGTTCCTCGGCTCGCCGGCCACCACGAGCTCTCGCAGGCTGCCCGCGCGCAGCAGCGGGTCCAGGGTGGAGGCCACCATGGCGCGCCACAGGGTGATGCGGGTCCAGGCCAGGTCGATGTCTCCGCGCACGCTCACCGGTGCCAGCTCCCGCAGCGCCCTGGCCGGGAAGTCCTGCGCGGGAGTGTTGGTGATGCGTGTGGAGCCCAGGCGTCCCAAGGGATCCTGTGAGGGGATCTCGGGGACGGTCGTCGGCCACCACACGACCACCGGGGCGTCGGGCAGAAGAAAGGGCACCACCAGCGTGTCGGTGTGCAGAGCCGCCTCGTCCCAGGGCCGCAGGACCAGCGTCTCACCCGCACCGGCGTCGTGACCAACACGGATCTCAGCGTCCAGGTGCCCACCGGCCTGGGCCGGGACATGTCCGTCACGGCTGCGCGGAGTCGCGCGACCGGAAGTGTCCTCCTCGGGCGGTTTGACGACGGCGATGATGCGGCTGGGGTGATCCCGGCTGGCACCGTGCGCGGCGCACAGCGCATCCTCCAATCCCTTCTCGTCGGTGGAGATCACGAGTGTCAGCACCCGGGAGGAGCCGGAGGTCCCCTCGTGCTCCACCAGCCGGGAGACGATCCGGGACGTGGTCGTCGCGGTCAGTGTGGTAATCATGAGCGCCTCCAGGTGCGGCCGTCGCGGGCAAGGAGTTCGTGAGCACTGGCCGGCCCCCAGGAGCCGGGGCGATAGCCCTCGGGACTCCCACCGGCGCCCCAGTGCTCGATGACGGGATCCAGGATGCGCCAGGACAGGTCGACCTCACGCTGGTGGGGGAACAACGGGGCGTCACCCAAAAGCGCGTCGAGGATGAGGCGCTCGTAGGCCTCCGGGGACTCCTCGTTGAAGGTGGCCCCGTAGCCGAAGTCCATCGAGACGTCACGCAGCTCCATCTGGGTTCCAGGGCACCTTGGAGGCCAGCCGCAGCGTGATGCCCTCATCGGGCTGGATGCGCAGCACGATGGTGTTGGCACCCACGGCCGTGGTGGCCGCCGACTCAAAGGGCAGGAACGGCGGCTGCTTGAAGACGACGGCGACCTCAGTGACCCGGCGGGTCAGGCGCTTACCGGCACGCAGGTAGAACGGCACACCGGCCCAGCGACGGTTGGCGATCTCCAGGCGCAGGGCGGCGAAGGTCTCGGTGCGGGAGTCGGCGGCGACGCCGTCCTCCTCCAGGTAGCCCCGCACCGGCAGCCCTCCCTGGAAGCCGGCGTCGTAACGGCCCCGGGCAGTGGTGAGGTCCAGGTCCAGCACCCCATCGCGCTCCAGGCGCACGCAGTTGAGCACCTTCTCCTTCTCCAGGCGCACCGCGGCCGCCTCCATGCTGGTGGGCTCCTCCATCGCGGTCAGCGCCAGGAGCTGGAGCAGGTGGTTCTGAATGACGTCGCGCGCCGAGCCGATGGTGTCGTAGTAGCCGGCCCGGGTTCCGATACCGATGTCCTCGGCCATCGTGATCTGGACGTGGTCGACGTAGCGCTGGTTCCACAGCGGCTCGAACATCGTGTTGGCGAACCGCAGCGCCAGGATGTTCTGCACCGTCTCCTTGCCCAGGTAGTGGTCGACTCTGAAGACGTCGTCGGGACGCACGATGCGTCCCACAAGGTCATCGAGCTCTCGGGCGCTGGCGCGGTCGTGCCCGAAGGGCTTCTCAATGACCACGCGGCGCCAGCCTCGGGCGACTCCTCCACGAGCCCGGAGCGGGCTATCCGCTCAGTCACGGCCGGGAACCATCCCGGGGGGATCGACAGGTAGAAGGCTCGGTTGCCGCGTGTGCCCCGGGTGGCGTCCAGGTCATCCACCACGGCCGTGAGCCGGTCGTAGGCGGCGTCGTCCTCGAAGGAGGTGAACTCCACGAAGCGCATCCCCGCTGCCAGCTGCTCCCAGATGGCGGGACGCCACGGGGTGCGGGCGCCCTCCCGAGCCGATTTCTCCACGTAGGCGCGCAGGTTGTCGTCGGACCAGGAGCGCCGGCCGACCCCCACCAGGGAGAAGCTGGGGGAGAGCAGGCCCCGGTTGGCCAGGTCGTAGATCGCGGGCAGGAGCTTGTGACGAGCCAGATCACCAGTGATGCCGAACATCACTAGGACGCAGGGGTCCGCGATACGCGGAAGGCGAAGATCGCGGGCGTCGAGAAGCGGGTTGGCCGCCCGCGTGGGTCTCGACGACGGGAACGGAGTCGCAGAATCGGAGCTGGACACGTCAGCCTTTCTGAGGATCGACGAACAGCGGACCAGGCGTCACCAGCGGGCCGTCGGCGCACTGCGGCGATCTGACTAAGACGGTGACGTGTCCGGTCGGGGCTGCCGCACCGGCTCGAGGAGGCGTGCTGGCCGCGCACGTCACTGTAGCGCCCCGGGGAGCAGCGCACCCGGCAGGGACAGGCCTACCGTGAGCCGTCGCACGTCTTTCGGGGGACGTCTGAACCACGGACGCTCCTCGTGCGCGAGGCCCCGACGCGGTAGGGTCGTCGAGGATGACAGGTGCCGGTGGGCACTCATCGGCATGGTGAACCGGAAGACCGACACGCTGTTGCGGTCTCGTAGAGCGCAGCCAGTGTCGTCCGCCACCAAGGCTTGGAATCGCAGCGCTGTCATCAGGGGCTGCGGCACAGGAAAGGACTTTCATGACCAGCTTCACCCCCGCACCGGCCACAGCCGACCTCGGTGTCTTCGGGCTGGGGGTGATGGGGGCGAACCTGGCCCGCAACCTGGCTCGTCATGGCCACGCGGTCGCCGTCTTCAACCGCACGCTGGCCCGCACCGAGAGGCTCATCGAACGCTACGGCTCCGAAGGTGACTTCGTGCCCGCAGCCGACCTGAAGGACTTTGTGGCCTCGCTGCGCACGCCGCGCGTGGCCATCATCATGGTTCAGGCCGGAGCGGCCACCGAGGCAGTCATCGAGGAGCTCGCCGCCCTCATGGAGCCCGGTGACATCATCGTCGATGCCGGCAACACGCTCTACACCGACACCCGGCGCCGCGAGGTCTCCCCTGCGTGAGCGCGGGCTGCACTTCGTGGGCATGGGGGTCTCCGGAGGCGAGGAAGGGGCACTCAACGGCCCCTCGATCATGCCCGGCGGCACCGCCGAGTCCTACGACCGCCTGGGGCCGATGCTGGAATCCATCTCCGCCCACGTGGACGGCACGCCGTGCTGCACCCACGTCGGTCCCGACGGCGCCGGCCACTTCGTCAAGATGGTCCACAACGGCATCGAGTACGCCGACATGCAGCTCATCGCCGAGGCGTACGACCTGCTGCGCCACGTCGGCGGGTTCACGGTTCCCGAGATCGCCGAGGTCTTCCGCTCCTGGAAGGACTCCGAGCTCGACTCCTTACCTCATCGACATCACCACCGAGGTCCTGTCCCACACCGATGCGGCCACCGGTGAGGCCTTCGTCGATGTCGTCGTCGACGCGGCCGGCCAGAAGGGCACCGGCGTGTGGACCACCCAGACGGCCCTCGAGCTGGGAGTGGCCGTGCCCGCCATCGCCGAGGCCACCTTCGCGCGAGCGGTCTCCTCCTCCAGCGCGGCGCGGGCCGCGGTCCAGGCCGCTGATATTGCTGCAGGAACCACACAGACGGCCCTGACCGACCCCGAGGAGCGACGCGCCTTCGTCGATGCCGTCAAGCAGGCCCTCTACGGCTCCAAGATCGCGGCCTACGCCCAGGGCTTCGATGAGATCGCCACCGCCTCCAAGCAGTTCGACTGGAATATCGACCTGGGTGCCATGGCCCGTATCTGGCGAGGCGGCTGCATCATCCGAGCCCGCTTCCTGGACGACATCACCCGTGCTTACGCCGAGAACCCCTCTCTGGCCAGTCTGCTCACGGCGCCGGTCTTCGCCTCCTCCCTGGCGACGGTCCTGCCCGCCTGGCGCCAGGTCGTGGCCACCTCCGCCACCACCGGCGTCCCCGCCCCGGCCTTCGCCTCCTCCCTGGCCTACGTCGACCAGCTGCGCTCCCGGCGCCTACCGGCCGCCCTCATCCAGGGGCAGCGAGACTTCTTCGGCTCGCACACCTACCACCGCACCGATGACGTCGAGGGCGTCTACCACACCCTGTGGGCCACGCCCGAGCGCACCGAGGAGAAGTGGGACTGAGGTTTGGCGAGGCCTGGTACCCACCTTGTACCAGGCTCGCTGAGGTCTCGGCCGCGACCGCATGCCGCTAGATTTTGCCGCATGACGACCACCGCGCCCGCCCGCTCCGACAGCCCCACGAACCTGCGTCACGAGGAGGCCGCCTGGCGATCCTCCGTGTGCCAGGTGCCCTCTGCCCACGTGGCTGTCGATGTCACCGGGGCCATCGACCGCCACGAGGCCGCCTTCAGCGTGCGTTGCCTGATGGGGCTGGACATCAGGCAACGCGCCGAAGGACTCTGGGTGGACTTCGTGGGGCAGACGGTCGACTCCCTCAGCATCGACGGGCAACCCGCCCCGGTGACCTGGGACGGGGCCCGTATCGAGCTGCCCGTCCTCGACCCGGGCGAGCACACGGTGGAGATCACGGCGCGCGGCCTCTACTCCAACTCGGGTCAGGGGCTGCACCGCTTCCACGACCCGGTCGATGGCGCCACCTACCTCTACACCCACTTCGAGCCCTCCGACGCGCGCCGGGCCTGGCCGGTCATGGAACAGCCGGACATCAAGACCCGCTTCTCGCTGGAGGTCAGGCACCCCCGCGGCTGGACGGTCATGTCCAACGCGCGACCGACGGCGGGCAGCTCGAGTGTCTCGGTCGGCACCGACTCCGGCTGTGAGACGACATCCTTCGCCGTCTCCAGGCCCTGCCCAGCTACCTCACCGCACTGGCCGCCGGCCCCTGGCACCGAGTGGCCGGGCGATGGACGTCACCGAGCCGGCCGGGCCTGACGGTCCCGCTGTCCTGGTCCTGCCGCGCCAGCCTGGCTGAGCACCTCGATGCCGCCGAGCTCCTCGACCTGACCCGCGCCGGCCTGGACCTCTACGACCGGGCCTACGCCTACGGCTTCCCCTGGGACTCCTACGACAGCGTTCTCGTCCCGGAGTACAACCTCGGAGCCATGGAGAACCCGGGCTGCGTCACCTTCAACGAGGAGCTCTACCTCTTCAGGGGACCGGTCACCCGTTCTCAGAGGGCCGGACGCGCCAACACGATCCTCCACGAGATGTGTCATATGTGGTTCGGTGACCTCGTGACCCCCATGTGGTGGGAGGACACCTGGCTCAAGGAGTCCTTCGCCGATCATCAGGGCACCTGGGCCGAGGCCGAAGCGGCCGGCTACACCGAGGCCTGGGTGAGCTTCGCCTCCACCCGTAAGGCCTGGGCCTACCTGGAGGACTCCCGGCCGGCCACCACCCACCCCATCGTCGCGCAGGTCGACGACGTCGAGGCCGCCCGGCAGGCCTTCGACGGCATCACCTACGCCAAGGGCGCCGCCGTCCTCAAGCAGCTCGTCGCCCATGTCGGCCAGGAGGCCTTCTTCAAGGCCGCGGGGCTCCTCTTCGAGCGCAGGGCCTACGGCAACGCATGCCTGGACGACTTCCTGGGCGTGCTCTCCCAGGTCTCGGGCCGTGACATGCACGACTGGGCCCGCGCCTGGCTCCACACCGCAGGCCCCTCGGTCATCACCGACGAGCTGGCCGTTCATGAGGGACGGATCGCCTCCCTGACCTGCAGCAGGAGGGGATCGACCCGGTGACCGGGCAGAGCGTCCTGCGTCCGCACACGCTCGTGGTCGGTTTGTACTCCTTCGACGGGGATGGGGCGCTGGTACGCACCCACCGGCTGCCGGTGGTCCTGGAGGCCGAGCAGCTCGACATCGTCGAGGCCGTGGGACTGCCCGCTCCCGATCTCGTCATCGTCAACGACGAGGACCTCACCTACGCCGTCGTGCGGCCCGACGACACCTCGCTGTCCTGTCTGGCCGCTTCGCTCGGAGCCCTGCGCGATCCCATGGCGCGGTCCTTGACCTGGTCGATGCTGCACAACCTGGTGCGTGACGCTCGCATCGATGCGGCGCTGTTCGTTCAGGCCGTCCTGGAGCACGCCGACGACGACACCGAGCCGAGCACCCTGACCGTCCTGCTGAACCAGGCGCTACGAGTCACGAGCAGGTATGCCGGCCCGCACACGCGGCGCGCGCTTCTGGAGCGCCTCGTGGCCGATGACTCGACCGAGCCCTCGAAGATGACGGACCCGGCTTTCCTGCACGGCGGGTGGGGCAGGCTCCGCGCTGCCGCGCCGGGCTCCGACGCCCAGATCGTCCGGGCCCGTGCCTGGCTGGAGGCTGCAGGGCAGGCGCGGCTGCTCGGTGAGGCGGGCAGCGCTCAGGCGGCTGCTCGTGCACGGGAGATACTGGACGGGGCTCTTCCCGGACTGGAGCTGGACGCCGACATGCGATGGCGGGCCCTGACCGCCTTGGCGCAACTGGATGCCGTCAGTGCCGACGAGCTCGAGGCGCAGCGGAAGGCGGACCCGACGGCCAGCGGCATCACCCATCACCTGCAGGCCTCCAGCTCGATGCCCCGCCAGGACCTTAAGGCCGAGGTCTTCGACAGGCTCCTGGGCGACACCGCTTTGAGCAACGACCACATCGACGCCCTCGTGGCGGGTTTCGCCGTCGACGCCCACCGGGAGCTGACCGGGGCATTCACCCGCCGCTACCTCCAGGAGCTCCAAGGGCTGTGGGGTGCGCGCGGCCAGGAGATCGCTACCCGGTTAGTCGTCGGGCTCTTCCCCGCCTGCGGGGACGAGGCGGACGTCCAGGCGGTCGAGGACTGGCTCGCGACGCACCCCGAGGCGCCGTCGGCTCTGCGCCGGCTCGTCCTCAAGAGTCTTGACGACCTGCGGCGTGCTCTGACCGCTCGACGCACTGGTTCAGAGGATCTCTGAGGGCTCAGACCATCTCCGTGCCTGTGAGACCTTTGTCTAGCCTGACCAACATCAATTTGGAGCCGTGACCTCATTGAGACCCTCAAGTGGTGCTCCCGGTCTTCTCGAGGGCATTGCTGTGGACCTGCAGCCGGTAGGCTCGTGGCCAATCATGAGTGGTCGCGTCGTGGTGTTGACTCGACGGCGCTGCAACGAACGGTATGGTGGTCCCTGAGGCGGCGCACCGGGCGCCGCAACGAACCGAGGGGCAGGAATAATGTCGAGCAGTCCGATCGAGCAGGATCCCTCCTCCACACAGACCTTCGGGGTCGTCGACGTCGCCAGCTCAGTGGACTCCCCGGTGGTGGGACTGAGTCAGCAGGACGCCGCTGCAATCGCTGCCCTGCCGTCGGGAACGGCGCTTCTCCTCGTCCACCACGGACCGACCACTGGTGCGCGGTTCCTCCTGGATGCTGAGGAGACCACCGTGGGGCGCCACCCCCGTGCCGACATCTTCCTCGACGACGTCACCGTCTCCAGGAAGCACGCGGTCTTCTCGTCTCTGCCCGATGGCGGGTACGGCGTGCGTGACTCCGGTTCGCTCAACGGGACATACGTCAATCGCACGCGCGTTGAGCAGGTGGCTCTTCGCTCCGGTGATGAGGTCCAGATCGGCAAGTACCGGATGACCTACCACCCCGGCCCCCAGAGCGGAGCCGCGTCTCGGTGAGCGCTGCAACCGCACGAAGCAAGAAGAGAGACGCCCCCCTCCTCCTTGCTTGAGGCCTCTGAGTGCCCGGCAGGCGAGACCTGGCCCCGCGGCATCTCTCGAGAGCCTGTGATGAAGATCGGGCAGGTGGTGGATCTCCTCAAGGTGGAGTTCCCTGCCCTGTCGATCTCCAAGGTTCGTTATCTCGAGGGTGAGGGGCTCATCAGTCCTCACCGTGTCGGTAACGGGTACCGTCGCTACTCGCAGGCGGACCTGGAGCGTCTGCGCTATGCCTTGGCGGTGCAACGCGACGAGTACCTCCCGTTGCACGTCATCCGTGACCGTCTGGCGCGGCTGGATGCTGACGTCGAGGCCCCCGCTCCACAGCCCGTGGCCAGGGTGGTTGCCCGAGACGGACAGATCGTCGACGACGGTCCCATGGATCTGGAGGCACTCCTGGCCCACTCTGGTGCCAGCGAGTCTCAGATCGAGGAGCTCGTCGCCGTCGGACTCATCAGTCCCGATGTTCGTGGGCGCTACAGCCAGCAGAACCTTAGGACCGTGCGCCTGGCCATGGAGATCACCCGCAAGGGAGTGCCTCTGCGCAACCTGCGCGCAGTACGCGCCTCAGCCGAGCGGGAGGCGGATACGATCGACCAGGCAGTGGCTCCGCGTCGGTCGCGGTCGCGCAGCGCTGGTGAGGAGACGGCCCGGGAGCTGGCCGAGCTCGTTGCGGACCTGCACACGATTCTGCTGCGTCGCGCCGTTGAGGCTCTGGGCTGAAGGCGGCGTGCACGACCGATGGGTGGCCACCTGGCCAGGCCGGGTGCGTCGACGAAGGTCAACGTGCATCGGTTGCGTGTTCCCGGGACAGGGCTGACTACCTCCCGTAGGGTTGGAACGTGCCCTTGATGCAATTGGTGGGTGTCAGATCCACTGATCCTGATGACGGCTTGGTCGCCGTCCTCGTGGAGGACGGCGGGCCGGCGATGCTGGCCATTCCGGTGACGGCGCACGAGGGGCTGGTGCTTCAGGCTCATGGCTCGCACCGCTCACCCTCGTGGCCCAGGCTTCTTGATGACGTCGTCGAGGCGCTGGGCGGTCGCATCGGGTGCACTGAGCTTGACGTCGATGATGACGCACGCATCGTTGCCAGGCTCGTCGTAGAGACTCCTGCCTGCACGAGTCGGTTGACGAGGGTCGCCTGCACTCCCGGAGAGGGACTGCTCCTGAGCGGATACCACCGGTTCCCGGTGCACGCCAGCAGCTCGCTGACGCGCCTGAGGTCCGTGGACCTCAGTGATGACCAGGGAGCGGAGAGGCTGGAGAAGTGGCAGCACATGTTGTCGCAGACCGATCGACTGGATGACGACGACACGCGGGACTGATGTGACTCGTGTGACTCATGTTGTAATCTACGTCACTTGCTGTTGGTGCAGTGCTGGCAGAGAACTGGCTTCATCGCAGGGAATAGTCGACGCTGGGATGAAGACTGTTGACCTCAGCTAGAGATTCATGCCTGACGGCACACTGAGATGGGGCGTGCCCTTCGTTGAGCATCGCCTCAAGTGGCCCTATCGTGGAGCCGTGGCCGCACGAGGCGGGCCGCCGCACCAGTTACGGGTGCGTGTTCTTCCGGCGACAGGAGCAGGTCGTGAGCATGAATGAAGCCAGTGCGATAGCAAGGCCTCAGCGTACTCAGGGCATGCTGTTCGGCGACCCGCTGCCCCAGCTCGATGCCGATTCTGGCTACCGCGGGCCGGTGGCCTGCCGAGCCGCCGGCATCACGTATCGCCAGCTCGACTACTGGGCGCGTACCGGGTTGGTCGAGCCGTCGATTCGAAGCGCCAAGGGATCGGGCTCCCAGCGGCTCTACTCCTTCCGCGACATCCTGGTTCTCAAGGTCGTCAAGCGCCTCTTGGACACTGGGGTCTCGCTCCAGCAGATCCGCACGGCGGTCAGCGCCCTGCACTCCCGCGGTGTCGAGGACCTGGCCTCCATCACCCTCATGAGTGACGGCGCCTCGGTCTACGAGTGCACCTCGGCTGACGAGGTCGTCGACCTGGTCGCCGGCGGCCAGGGCGTCTTCGGCATCGCCGTGGGGCGGGTGTGGCACGAGGTTGAGGGAGCGCTGGCGGACCTCCCCGTCGATCACGCTCAGGCCCTCGGTACTCCTCTGGTTGAGGACGAGCTGGCCAAGCGTCGCGCCGCTAAGCGGCAGCAGGCCATCTGAGCACTGCGAGGCGCACATCATCAGAACGCCTGTTCGCTGAGGCTGGAACCGTGGTGACGGTTCCAGCCTTCAACGTATTCTGGCCGAGTCGATCCGACTCATGACAAGGCGAGTGTCGCTGCGGTGCAGCTTCCGGCGGCGCTCTCGCACCAGGAGGCAAGATGACTGGAGCTCCTACCCGTACCCTGGCCGACCTGAGGATCAGCCCCATTGGGCTGGGAGGCAATGTCTTCGGCTGGACGGCCGATGAGGCGACCTCCTTCGAGGTGCTGGACGCCTACCTGGACGGCGGCGGGAACCTCATCGACACTGCTGATGGATACTCCTACTGGGCTCCGGGGAACTCAGGAGGGGAGTCGGAGACCGTGATCGGTGCCTGGCTCGCCTCACGTCCTGTTCGTGAGCGCGTGGTTCTGGCCACGAAGGTATCCACGAAGCCCGACCGTCCGGGTCTGAGCGCGGATAATATCCGCCGGGCGCTGGAGGAGTCGCTGTCGCGGCTGCGTACCGACGTCATTGATATCTACTACGCCCACTTCGACGATGAGTCCACTCCGCTGGAGGAGACCGTCGGTGCCTTTGAAGAGGCCCGACTCGTCGGCAGGATCCGGCACGTGGGGCTGTCCAACTACACGCCTGAGCGCATCCGTCAGTGGTTCGCCATCGCTGACGCTCACGGGTATGCACGGCCCGTTGTCCTTCAGCCCCACTACAACCTTCTCCACCGAGACGACGTCGAAGGCCCTGGCGCCAGGGGGCAGGTGGCGGCCGAGCTTGGTATGGGGCTCATGCCCTACTTCGCCCTGGCCGCCGGTTTCCTCACGGGGAAGTACCGTCGGGATGAGCCGATCAGTGGTGAGAGGGCAGGGATGGTAGCCGACTACCAGCGGCCGGAGTGCTATGACGTCGTCGAGGACGTCGTCAGGGTTGCCTCAGATCACGGGGTGGAGCCGGCAGCTGTGGCACTGGCCTGGCTGCGCGATCGGCCCGGCGTCACCGCTCCCTTGGCCTCGGCGCGCAACTTGAGTCAGCTGCAACCGATCGTGGAGGCACTGAGCCTCGAGATCAGCGACGAGGAGACCCGGGATCTCACCCGAGTCTCCGACGCCGCGCGCTCTTGATCCCCGCTGCGGGGCCGGCCGGTGCCTACAGGGTGCGCCTGCCCAGAACGTAACGGCGGCTGTATCCGTCGGAGAGGTCGGTGATGGTGACACGAACCAGGCCGGCCTCATCGACGCGGTAGTGCTCCTGAATTCGCGGACCGTGATCGCGCCGCTGCACCGAGTAGGTCCTCAGCTCCTCGTCGTCGACGTCCCGCAGTGAGGACTCGAAGGGGAAGACGATGTCCTGGTAGGGGGCGATCTCGCCGCGTGGCTCACCGCTCTCGTCGACACCGGCGCACTCCACGAAGCGGTACCAGCCGATGTTGTGCGCCGCGTCGTACTCGCGGGTCAGCACCGTGCCCTCCCGGCCCCCGGGCGAGGCCTGGACGGACTCTGGGCTCAGGATCGCGTCGAAGGTGAGACGGTGGCCGCCGTCGGCCTCCCGGAAGACACCGAAACCCCGTGAGAGCCGGTCGGTGAGGTCGTAGTCACTGGTGCGGTCCGCCGCGATTGCCAGGCCGATGGCCGTGGAGGCCCCGGGGGTAGGGGGAGCGGTGAACCCGACGACCGAAGCGCTCCCTAAGGAGCCTGGGCACCAGGGGAAGACCGGAGGCACCGCCGACCAGGTAGACGCCGGCGATGTCGGTCAGGTCCGGGCTCCCGTCGTCCATCCTGCCAACCAGAGGGGCCATCGTGGCCAAGGACCGCTCAATGAGCGGTGTGCAAGCCGTGTACAGGTCGGTCACGGGCAGAACGACGTCCTGGCCTCTGAGGATGATGAGCACCCGACGGCTCTGAGGGGTGAGGTGCTCCTTGGCGTCGCGGCACTGGTCCAGCAGGTCGTCGAGCTCGGTGGGGGGAGAGGTCCTCCTCGGAGATGCCCGCCCGGCTGAGGGCCATCGTGGCCATGAGCAGATCGACGTCGTCCCCGCCCAGGTCTCCCAGCCCGTGAGAGGCCAGCACCTCGTGAGACGTGCCGACGACGTCGACCAGCGAGGTGTCGAAGGTGCCGCCGCCCAGGTCGTAGACCAGCACCCGTGTGCGCCTGGATGAGACGGTGGTCGCCTTGCGGTGGGTGTACTCGAATCCGGCCGCGCTGGGCTCGTTGAGCATGGCGGCGACGCGGAAACCGGCCTGCTGGAAGGCCTCAAGAGTCAGAAGACGCTGAGCCCCGTAGGCGTGGGCGGGTACGGCGACCACCACGCGGGCGCGGGCGATGTCGATGCCCCGATCGGCGAGCTCGGACTCCAGGTGACGCAGATAGCTGGTGAGAATCTCCAAAACGGAGAATGTCTGGTCTCCCAGCGGTACCGGTGTGGCAGCTGTCAGCGTGGGGGAGGCCAGGACCCGTTTGAGGCTGCGCAGCAACGGAGCGCCCTGCTGCGCGGCCTGCCTGGCGGCGAAACCGTGAACGAGCGTCCCCCTCGTGCAGCGCTGTCAGCGAGGGGATGAAGTCGTGCTCGTCGCCGTGCTCGTCGGTGAAGCTGATAACGGGATAGTTCCCCCGGTCAGCACGTGCCACGACGGTGCGTGTCGTCCCCAGGTCGATTCCCAGATCGATGTCTGTTGCTGACTCGTGGTCGATTCCCTGGTCGGGGAGGGTGCCGCTGCCGATGCTGTCCAGGTTCTTCATGGTGTCCGCTGCCATGCGGTGACCCTATCGTGACGAGCCCCTCCTTCTGGGCTAAGCCACCACGTCGGTAGGAACTTGTGGAACGTGACAATTGGCTCAGCGACTTCGTCCCCGAGATGGGACGAAAGACCGTGTTGCTGAGGAGTGGGCATGACGCGCTGATGGGACGTCCGGAACCGGCGTGAGGCTCCTATGCGATTGGTTAGGCAGCAGGGGGGTCGGCGGGTAACAATACTGGTGGGTTGCGCTCACGCGACCCGGACCTCCGCTGCCGTCTGCCAGGGCGGCCGAGAAGGTCAGCCAGATCTCCCATCGGGAACGGTATGAGCACCATTCTCTTCCTCGTGATCGTTGTCGTCGTGACGGCCCTCGTCTTCGACTTCACGAACGGTTTCCACGACTCGTCCAATGCCATGGCGACGTCGGTGGCGACAGGCGCCTTCACACCCAGAAGAGCGGTTCTGGTCGCCGCCGTGCTCAACGTCATCGGTGCCTGCCTGTCGACCGAGGTCTCCAAGACGATCTCGCACGGGATGTTCGACGACACGGTGATCGAGGCGGCGCCGGCCATGATCTTCGCTGGTCTGGCCGGCGCCATCCTGTGGAACCTGGCGACCTGGCTGTTCGGGCTGCCCTCATCGTCGTCCCACGCGCTGTTCGGAGGACTCATCGGAGCGGTCGTGGTGGCGGCCGGGGTCCAAGGAGTCCACTGGGGGACGGTGATCTCCAAGATCATCCTGCCCGCCGTCATCGCACCGGTCGTGGCCGGGCTGGCGGCAGCGCTGGCCACAGCCCTGGCCTACCGCATCGCGCACCCGACCAACCCGTACTCCGAGAAGCTCTTCCGCAACAGCCAGCGGGTCACCGCATCGCTGGTGGCGCTGTCTCACGGCACCTCTGATGGGCAGAAGACCATGGGGGTCATCACGTTGGTGCTGGTGGCCGGCGGCTACCAGGAGGCCGGTACCGGGCCTCACTGGTGGGTCATTGCGGCAGCGGGCCTCGCCATCGGCCTGGGCACCTACTCAGGCGGGTGGCGCATCATGCGCACCATGGGGCGTGGGCTGGTGCATGTCGAGGCGCCGCAGGGCTTCGCCTCCGAGACCGCCTCGACGGTGGCGATCCTGGCCTCCTCCCATCTGGGATTTGCCCTGTCCACCACCCACATCTGTACCGGGTCGATCCTGGGCTCCGGGATCGGCCGGGGCACCAAGGTGTCCTGGAGGACTGCGGGCAAGATGGGGATCGCCTGGCTGGTGACGCTTCCGTGCTCAGCCTGGTGGGGGCCGCCACGTCGTATGTCGCGGTCAAGGGCGGCGTGCTGGGCACAATCGCGGTCATCTGCCTGCTCATCCTGGGGGCCCTGGCCATCATCCGACAGGCGGGGCACAACCGGGTGGACTTCTCCAACGTCAATGACGCCTCCGAGGTCGTTGTCGTCAAGCAGGATCCGGAGCTGGGGCGTGAACCGCGGACGCTGGATGAGGTGCGTTCCGAGATCATCGGCGGTGTGACGGACCAGGACAGCACGCATCGGATGACGACAGGATCCATGGCATGACCGGTATGGCGATCGACTGGGGCTCGCTGGGACTGGTGGCGTCAGTGACGGTGCTGGGCACCGCCTTCATCCTTACCATCTGCTCGCTGGCGGCTCGCATGCTGGCCACCGTGCACGCCAAGCACGAGGCCGGCGAGGCTGAAGGGGTGCGTCTGGCTCAGGTGCTGGCGGGTGTCTTCATCGCCATCGCCGCCATGATTGCGTTGTTCGGCCTGTGGCTCATCGTCCCCTACTTCCACTGAGTACCGTCCCGGCACACGACAGTGGTGCTGCTAACATCCGACCGTGACTGAGGACCTCAAGCGCCTGGCCCAGGATGCGATTACAACATCCGCAGCGGTCGACGACCCGGACTATCCCTGCTTTCACGTCGTCCCGCCGGTGGGCCGACTCAACGATCCCAACGGGCTGCTCGTCGACGGCGACACCTACCACGCCTTCTACCAGCTCAGTCCCTTCCATCCCCACCGCAAGCTGGTCTACTGGGGGCATTCCTCCTCGACGGACCTGCTGCACTGGAGCCACCACGCGCCTGCCATCATCCCGGACTCCTCCTACGACCGCAGCGGCGCCTACTCCGGCAACGCGATCGTGCTGGAGGGCCACGAGGTCGATGCCGCCCCTGCGCGGGTTCCGTTCCAGCTGTTCTACACCGGGAACCTCAAGGACCCGGTGACCGACGAGCGCACCGCCAGTCAGTGCCTGGTCACCAGCGGCGACCTGACCGACTTCACCAAGTGGCCCGGCAACCCGCTCATCCCCACCCACGCCGAGGGCTACACGTCCCACTACCGTGACCCGCAGGTCTTCCGAGATCCTAACCGGCCGGGGGAGTACCGCATGCTCATCGGAGTCCAGCGCGCCGATAAGACCGGCGCCGCCGTCCTGTACCGCTCCCGGGACCTGGTCTCTTGGGAGCTGGAGGGCGAGCTGAGCTTCCCTGGAGCGGGAGGCGCCTTCGATGCCTTCGGGTACATGTGGGAGTGCCCCGGCCTGGTGCGGCTGAAGGATGAGGACACCGGTGAGGACTGGGACGTCCTCATCTGGTGCCCGCAGGGCATCGAACCCGACCGGGAGGGCTTTGAGAACATCTTCCCCTGCGTCTACACGGCGGGACACCTGGTGGGCACTGAGCTGCGAGACACCGGTGGGGTCTTCTACGAGGTTGACCGGGGTTTCGAGTTCTACGCCCCTCAGGTCTTCGCCCGGCGGTCCTCCGAGCCGGGGCCGGTGCTGCTGACCGGGTGGGCGGGCAACGCCTCCGAGGACGATCAGCCCTCCATCGAGACTGGGCAGTGGGTCCACGCCCTGACCATGCCTCGGATGCTGAGTCTCAAAGCAGGCCGACTCATCCAGCGCCCCGCCGCCTCACTGCAGTATGACGCCGGGGAACCGGCTCTCGTGGGGGGAGAGACTGAAGGCGGGCCTCCACGAGGTCGATGAGCTCAGCGGGCACCGCAGCTGGCAGTTGCGCCTGGAGGCAGACACCGAGCACACCGCCGGGCTGTGGGGGCTGCGGATCGGATCGGAGGACTCGCACGTGGACATCACCCTGGATAAGCAGGTGCTGCGAGTGGACCGCACCACCTCCCGCTACGCTCAGCACGGATCGGTGCGCAGCGTGACGCTTCCTGAAGGGTGTGCGCCGGTGCTGGAGGTCATTCACGACCGATCACTGACCGAGGTTTTCGTCGGTCATGGGGCATTGGTCCTCACTCTGCGCAGCTTCGTCGACATCAACAGCTCGGGAGTACGGCTGATGGTGGACGGGGACCTCGCCTTGACGGCTGGCAGCACGAGGACATTCGCGCCGTCCTGAGTCCTTCCCAATCTGGTGTTATGACGGGGGCGAAGGGCTCCTGAGCAGGGTGAAGACAGGGAATTGACCAGGGGCTTCTCTCCGGTTGCAGGGTGCTCTAACTCACTGTAATGTGACGATCGATTGACACAGGTGTGGCCGCAGGGGGGTCAGCGATGTTCCCGACCGTTGGGTTTCCCCGCCCTCCCAGGTGCTGCGGTCCCATCACGAGAAAGGAAACCTCCGGGTGGCAATGGATCACGCCCGCGTGGCGAAGGACGTCCTGACGTACGTCGGTGGCGCCGACAACATCAACGCAGCAGCGCACTGCGCAACGCGTCTGCGTCTTGTCCTCAATGACATGGACAAGGTCGACCAGAAGGCTCTCGACAAGGACCCTGACCTCAAGGGCACCTTCATTGCAGGCGGCATGTTCCAGATCATCGTGGGACCGGGAGACGTCGACCTCGTCTTCTCCGAGATGATCCGAACCGGAGGGGTTAAGGAGGTCTCCAAGGACGAGGCCAAGGAGCAGGCCGCTAAGAGCGGTAACCCGCTGTCCCGTTTCATCAAGGCCATTGCGGATATCTTCGTCCCGCTGCTACCGGCCCTTGTCGCCGGCGGTCTCATGATGGCGATTCATAATGTCCTTACGGCCGATTTCTTCACTGCGTCCTCCTTCGTCACGTCGGACAACCCCACTGGTGCCTACGGACTCGTCGACCGGTTCTCATGGCTTGCCGACTACGACGACGTCATCAACCTCGTATCCTCGGCAGCCTTCGCCTTCCTGCCGGTGCTCGTCGGCTTCTCCGCAGTCAAACGCTTCGGTGGCAACGTCTACCTGGGTGCGGCCATGGGGGCCGCCATGGTGTCCACCCAGCTGACCAGTGCCTACGAGATCGAGACGGCTCGACAGGCCGGCACTATTGAGGTCTGGCACCTCTTTGGGCTGACCGTGGACAAGATCGGTTACCAGGCCATGGTCATCCCTGTCCTGTGCGTGTCATGGTTGCTGGCATACATCGAGAAATGGCTCCACAAGCGCCTGTCGGGAACTGCCGACTTCCTGCTGACCCCGCTCATCACGCTGCTGGTGACCGGCTTCCTCACCTTCGTCGTCGTGGGCCCTCTGGCACGTGAGCTCTCCGACGGCATTACCAACGGCTTGAGCTGGCTGTACACGACCGCCGGACCCCTGGGCGGCTTCCTCTTCGGCATGGTCTACTCGCCGATCGTGGTGACCGGATTGCACCAGTCCTTCCCGGCCGTGGAGCTGCCTCTCATCGCACAGATGAGCAGTGGCGGTCCCGGCTCCTTCATCTTCCCGATCGCCTCCATGGCTAATATCGCCCAGGGCGCTGTGACCCTGGCGGTCTTCCTCCTGACCAAGGATTCCAAGATGAAGGGGCTGGCCGGTGCTGGTGGTGTCTCCGCGATCGTTGGTATCACCGAGCCCGCCATCTTCGGTGTCAACCTGCGTCTGCGGTGGCCGTTCTTCATCGGGATGGGCGTGGCCTCCCTTGGGGGTGCCGCCGTCGCCCTGCTCGATATCCACAACCAGGCTCTGGGCGCCGCCGGATTCGTTGGTTTCGTCTCGATCGTTCCCGACGACATTGTCAAGTACCTCATCCTCGAGGTTATCGTCTTCTTCGCCGCTTTCGGCGCCGCCTTCGCCTACGGCACTACTCGAGGAAAGGCATCTCTGGCCGGCGATGACGTCGACGCCGATGAGGCCGCCCTGGAGGCCGAGGCCATGGCCGAGCACGCCGAGACCGTCGAGCTGCCCGCTGAGGCCACTGAGGACTTCACCGTCACCGCTCCGATCCAGGGACGTGCGATCCCGCTGTCCGAGGTGGAGGACCAGACCTTCGCCTCAGGCATGCTCGGTCCGGGCATGGCCATTGCACCAGCCGAGGGGCCGGTTGTTTCCCCGGTCGACGGCGAGGTCCTCGTGGCCTTCCCGACCGGTCACGCCTACGGCCTACGATCCGCCAGCGGAGTCGAGCTGCTCATTCACGTCGGCATGGACACCGTCCAGCTCGAGGGCAAGCACTTCAGCCCCAAGGTCAAGGCCGGCGACAAGGTTCTGCGGGGCATGCCGCTGGTGGACGTCGACTGGGCCGCCGTCGGAGCCGCCGGCTACCAGACCGTCACCCCGATCGTCGTTTCCAACGCCCAGGGCTACGAGGGGATCGAGGAGCACGGTGCTGGAACGATTCACCGAGGCGATGCGCTCTTCGACGTCGTGCGCAAGGCCGATGACTCCGGTGCCGACAAGACGGATGTTCAGGCCGACGCCGCTCAGGCCAAAGCCTGATCCAGTCAAGGATCGTCCGTGATTCGGATGCTCGTGGGCCCCGACCATGCAGGCCGGGGCCCACGAGCATCGTCAACGGATCACTAGGCGGTACGGCCGGGCAGCAACTTCACCGGCATGGGGGAGGGGACCTGCAGGTTCTCCACCCCGGGACCACCCCGACTGCGTGCTCTGCGCGGAGACAGCGGTGGCCGAGTCGATCCGCTTCAGGAGCAGGTCGACTGCCGCCCGTGCCAGCTTGGTGATGGGTTGCTGGATCGTGGTCAGCGCCGGCAGAGCATGCCGCATGGCGACCGTTCCGTCGAAGCCGATCACCTTGAAGTCGTCCGGAATCCGCAGGTCGCGCTCGGCAGCCCACTCCATCACTTGCGCGGCAGCCAGATCGTCGGTCGCGAAGACCGCGTCAATGTCGTCGGCCACGAGGTCGAGCCGTTCGCGGATGAGACGGGGGCGCTCACTGTTGGGTGTGTTGAAATCGACAGTCAAGACCACCGGCTCGATGCCCGCCTGCTGGAGCACCTGGCGGTACCCCTTCTCCCTCAGGTTGTGGATTCCAGTGCGAGACGTCAGCAGGGCCGGACGACGCGCCCCCCGCTTGAGCAGGTGCTCGGCGGCGAGCCGACCGCCGGCCTCGTTGTCGCAGCGGACATTGGGGACGATGGGGGAGAGGTCCCGATCCACACTGACCAGGGGCAGGTGAATCGAGCTGTAGTCGGCAAGACCGTCATTGTGGGCGCTGGAGATGATGCCATCGACCCGGTGGGAGACGAGCAGGTCGAGGTACTCGCGCTCCCGATCCGCCTTGCCCATCGAGTTGCAGACGAAGGTCCGGTAGCCGCGCTCTGCGAGGAAGTCCTCGACATGCTCGGTCAGCTCGCCGAAGAAAGGCAGGGCAACGGTGGGGACGATCAGCCCGATTGAATGCGTGGACTTTCCGTGCAGTGCTCGGGCGATCTGATTGGGGCGGTAGTTGAGCTGAGCGATCGCCTCAGCCACCCGCTCCCGTGTCTCTTGGGAGAGGTAGCCGCGGTTGTTGAGTACGCGGGAGACTGTCGTCAGCGAGACGCCTGCAGCCTGGGCGACATCGGCCAGTGTGGGTTCGCGGTGTGACTCCACGAGTGGGTCCTCGAGCTCCTTCAGTCGGTCACGGTGAGTGCGATCTGCTGCCAAGCATATGCCTCGAGGGAGTCATTACCCAACTGACCTGCGTAAACGTGGGTGGAAGTGTTACGAGCCGGGCAGGAACTCGGCGTAGAAGGAGATCATGGCGCGAGCCATCCGGGCGTGTCCGGCGTCGTCGGGGTGGATCTGGTCGATGGCCAGGCGGTCCTCGTCACCGTTGATGGCCGTGCTCAAGGCATCGGTCGAGGTCAGACCCAGGGACGTGGCCTTCTCGTGCACGAGACGGCGGATGGCCTGGAAACGCGGACCGACCTCCAGGGAGGGGAAGTAGGGGGCGATGATGACCGGCGCGCCCCGCAGGCGTGTGGAGATGAAGGTGAGGTCATGTTCGATCGCCTGCTCGACCAGCTCACGCTGAGAGGGGAGGAAGGCGGCGTCGTTCAGGCCCAGGCTGATCGTGACGACGTCGGGCTCGCAACGCAGTACCGCTTCCAGCCAGGTGGTGTCGCGGCATGACGGCGAGCGTTGCCCGCCGGGCAGGTGGCCCCCGCGTCGTGCGAAGAAGCCCAGGCCGTCCGCCGCCAGGTTCACTTCTCGCCACCGCTGATGCTCACACACGAGCGAGGTCCAGCGATTACGAGGATGGCTCAGGGCTCGCCAACCGGTGGTGATGGAGTCACCGAGGAAGACAGCAGTGGGGAAGTGGTCGGAGTGCGGGATCGTGGACACGGCTACCGACTGTAGTTCTCCATGCGGGGGAGGAGCCAGCGCTGCTCAGCGGTCATCGCGTGAACCGCTCTGGCGCTCGCTGTCCTTGGGTGCGTCCTGTTCGGTCAGGACACCGTCGTGCATCGCCAGGACCCGGTCGCATACGGGAAGCAGCCGCTCGTCATGAGTGACCATCACCGTGGCCTTGCCCAGCTCGTGGGTCTGGTCCGCAAGCAGATGAGCGACGTCCTGAGCCCGTCGGGTGTCCAGGGAGGCGGTGGGCTCATCGGCCAGGATGATGTCCGGGTCGTGGTAGAGCGCCACCGCGATGGCGGCGCGCTGACGCTCGCCCCCGGAGAGCTCGGAGGGGTAGGCGTGGGCGCGCTTCGTGATGCCGAGTGAGTCCAGCAGATGGTCCCGTCGGTTGGTGTCGCCCCTGCGTTCGTGCCGCTCGGTCGTGCAGGCTGAACTGGTCGTTGAGCCTGAGGAAGGGAACCAGCCCCGAGGCCTGGAGGACGAAGCCGATGCGCCGAAGGCGGAGCCTGGCCCGCTGCTTCTCCGGCAGGCTGGAGAAGGGCCGACCGGAGATCGTCACGGTGCCACTCGAGGGAGTGCGCAGGCCGCCCATGATGGTCAGGAGCGTGGACTTCCCTGATCCTGAGGGGCCCAGGATCCCCACCAGCTCGCCAGCGCGCAGCGTGAGGTCCGTGCTGCGCAGGGCGTGAACGGTCTCATCTCCCTGACGGTAGTCGCGGGTCACCGTCTCCAGGGACATGACCGGGGTTGCCGCTCCACTTGCTGCTGCTGATGCGGTCATGAGATGGCCTCCACGGGATCGATGCGGGAGATGACCCGGACGGAGATGAAGCCTCCGATGACGGAGATGGCGATGAATGCCATGACGATGAGCAGGTCCAGGGGAGCGGAAATCCTGAAAGGCACGGCGTGGGGGAGGACCAGGGACGTCGCCATCGTCAGAAGCAGGCCGATGCCGATGCCGGCTACCGACAGCACGAGGGTCTGGGCGCATCCGGAGCGGATGAGGTAGCCGGTGGGGACGCCGCGGGCTTTGAGGATGCCCAGGACCGGTCTCTTCTGCAGCGTCAGCACGTAGATGAAGATGCCCAGAACCGTGGAGGCGATGATGATGAGTGAGCCGATCATGAGGCTGAAGGTGAGTACCTGGGCCGAGTAGCCGGGGAGCGTGCGAACGAGTTCCTCGGTGGTGAGGATCGTCAGTCCTGCGTCCTTGGCGGACTGCGTGGCCTTGCTGTCGGTGGTCAGGTCGGAGGTGAAGACGACGGCGGAGACGGCTGGGGACAGACTGGTGGGGCCGTGCTGGCGCAAGGCCCGGCTGTCCATGGTCACCACGGGAGCCGCCTGGAAGGTGGTGTCATGGGTGAATCCGACAACGGTCCAGTCGTGGTCAGAGCCCAGCAGTCGAATCGTGTCACCAACCGCGAGTCCCTTGGCCTTCAGCGAGTCGTCGACGAGGACCTCGCTATCGGGGGTGGAGATCGCCCGCCCGTCGGCCACAGGCGGACTGAGCTGTCCGTCCAGATCGATTCCGAAGGCGAAGACATCCTCACGCAGCGCCTCGCCGTCCTCGTCCTTTGACGTCTGGCGCCTGGGCAACAGCGGCCGTGCTCATCAGGGCAGAGGCTGTGGTTCCGTTGTCCTTGGCCAGGGCCGTGGCCGCTTCCAGCTGCTTGTCGCTCAGACGGGAGGCGGAGAGGTTCTCGTTGGAGGCGTCCGTGACGGCGACGCTGGCGGTGTTCCAGCCGTCGATGCCGGCGCGGTAACGGTGGGCGAGGCCCACAGCCAAGGAGGCCAAGAAAAATGTGAGGTAGGCCACCAGGGTGATGACGGAGATGATGAGCGTGAAGCGCACGGGTTCGTGGCGGATCTCGCGCAGCGCGAGGAACATGGGGCTCCCTGAGGGATAGTCGGCAGCGGGCCGGCTGGCGCACTCGGTGAAGGCTACATGCCGCGAGAGGTTCGCAAGGTCGAGGGTTCAGGGGGTAGCGCTCGCCTTAGGGGCGGCGACCAGGCAGGACGCCGCCCAGTTCCTACCGCGTGTCGCGGGAGAGTGTCGCTCCTGCAAGAATGACATAATGTGCATTATCGGCGTTCGGTGAGTGGGGCTTGTTCTCAGGAGCGCTGTGCGCAGCATCGGGTCCGGGACATCCGGTCGGCTGCGACGTCTGGCAGTCCGGCACAATGGTGCGTGTGACTGGAAGGGCTGCTGGAGACAACCCCGCCGATGCGCATGACGTCATCCGTGTCGTCGGGGCTCGTAAGAACAACTTGCGCAGTGTCGACGTCGTCATCCCCAAGCGCAGGCTGACGGTCTTCACCGGCGTATCGGGCTCGGGCAAGAGCTCGCTCGTCTTCGCCACGATCGCCGCCGAGTCGCGCCGTCTGGTCAATGAGACCTACCCGGCTTTCGTCCAGGGGTTCATGGAGACTGGCACACGTCCCGACGTCGACCGTCTGGAAGGACTGACGCCGGCGATCGTCGTGGACCAGGAACGCCTGGGATCCAACCCGCGCTCAACCCTCGGCACCGTCAGCGACGTCGGAGCCCTCCTGAGGGTCCTGTACTCGACGCACGGCGTGCCACACATCGGCTCACCTCAAGCCTTCGCCTTCAACGTCCCGTCCGTCACCGGTGGTGGTGCGCTCACCACGCAGCGTGGCAGCCGCAAGATTGTCGAGCGCAAGACATTCACTATCCAGGGCGGGATGTGCCCGGCTTGTGAAGGCATGGGTCAGGTCTCAGACATCGATCTGACGCAAGTGCTCGATGAGACGCTCTCCTTGAATGACGGCGCCATCACCGTCCCAGGATACGCAGCCGGTGGCTGGCAGGTGCGCAGCTTTACTGAATCCGGTCTTTTTCCGGCAGATGTTCCGGTAGCCACCTTCACGCCCCAGCAGCGAGACGATCTGCTCTACAAGGAGCCCACGAAGATCAAGGTCGGCGGCATCAATGTGACCTACGAGGGGCTCGTTCTGAGAATTCGACGGTCGATCCTGTCCAAGGAACCACAGGCACTGCAGCCTCATATTCGTGCCTTCGTCGAACGGGCCGTCGTGTTCGGAACCTGCCCGCAGTGTCATGGAACCCGCCTGTCCGAACCCGCCCGCAGCTGTTTGATCGACGGTAAATCCATTGCTGATGCCTGCGCCATGCAGATCTCGGATCTGGCGCAGTGGATCACTCGTCTTCAAGGGATTCTGACCGGTGCCGCTCCCCTGCTGGATAATCTGAAGGACATGCTGGACGCCTTCGTGCTCATCGGGCTGGGCTATCTGTCACTGGACCGCCCGGCCTCGACCCTCTCGGGCGGTAAGGCCCAGCGCACCAAGCTCGTGCGCCACCTGGGCTCGGCCCTCACCGATGTCACCTACGTCTTCGATGAGCCCAGCATCGGTCTGCACCCGCACGACCTCCACCAGATGAATGAGCTGCTGCTGTCGCTACGGGACAAAGGAAACACCGTGCTCGTCATCGAGCACAACCCGAGACCATCTCGATAGCCGACCACGTGGTGGACCTGGGGCCGGGAGCGGGAACCCGAGGAGGCCGGATCTGCTTCGAAGGAACGGTCGAGCAGTTGCGCGGCTCCGACACTCTTACCGGACTCCACCTGGCGGACCGGATGCGAATCAAGAACAGCCACCGCTCCCCCACGGGAAGGATCGAGATTCGCGGCGCCAGCACGAACAATCTTCACGACGTCGATGTCGATATTCCCCTGGGAGTTCTCAGCGTCATCACTGGAGTGGCCGGATCTGGCAAGTCGAGCCTCATCCATGGTCACCTCTCCCCCATTGATGGCGTGGTGACGATCGACCAGGCACCGATCAAAGGCTCCAGGCGCTCGAATCCCGCCACCTATACCGGACTGCTCGACCCTGTTCGTAAGGCCTTCGCCAAAGCCAATAAGGACCAAGGTGCGAAACCCGCGCATTTCTCGGCGAACTCCGACGGGGCCTGTCCGGTGTGCGGCGGAACGGGTGTCATTGAGACGCAGCTGGGTTTCATGGAGACCGTGGAGTCCCGATGCCAGGCCTGTGACGGTCGGCGTTTCAGGGACGAGGTGCTCGCCTATCGCCTCGCCGGATACAGCATCGCCGATGTCCTGGACATGAGCGTCGAGGCGGCGCTGGCCTTCTTCTCCCAGGGCGAGGCTCGTCTCCCCGCGGCAGCCAGGATCCTGTCACGGCTGAAGAATGTGGGGCTCGGCTACCTCCACCTCGGCCAGGCCCTGACCACCTTGTCCGGTGGTGAGCGTCAGCGGCTCAAGCTCGCCGTCCACCTGAGCCAGGAAGGCCGCATCATCGTGCTCGATGAGCCGACTGTCGGACTGCACCCGGCCGACATCGAGGCCATGCTGACGCTCCTGGATCACCTCGTAGATAGCGGCCGCACCGTCGTCGTCATTGAGCACCATCAGGCCGTGATGGTGCACGCCGACTGGATCATCGACCTCGGCCCCGGAGCGGGCCACGATGGCGGCCGCGTCGTGTTCACCGGAACTCCGGCGCAGATGGCGGCGGAACGAAGCACGCTGACGGGGAAGTACCTTTGCCCAGTATGTCGAAGAGGTGAACGACGATGCCCCCGAGTGAGGCGCAGGGTGATGGACGCGCCGAGGCGACATGTACCTATCGGATCCGCCCGGCGACGATGGCTGACTCTCCCGCGATCCGCCGGATCCGTAACGCCGCCGTGCGGGAGTCCCTGGCCATCTGGACCAGCATTGAGCAGGACCACGCCGGGGCCGAGGCCTGGCTGGCGCCCATGGTGCAGCGCGGAACCGCTCTCGTCGCCCACGTCAGCGGTGAGCCGCACGACGTCGTTGGCTTCGCGGTAGCCGGCCCCTGGCACTCCTACGAGGGCTACGCCCGCACCGTTGAGGACTCGATCTACCTGAGCCCTGCGGCACAAGGCAAAGGTCTTGGTGCCAGGCTCCTCGCCGCCCTCATCGAGGCCTCACGGCGGGCCGGGGACCGCACGATGATCGCTCTCATCGAGGCGGGTCACGCGACCTCGGTGCGCCTGCACGAGCGCTATGGTTTCACCACTGTCGGCACTGTCCCGCAGGCCGGCGAGAAACATGGTCAGATCCTCGACCTGACCCTCATGAGCCGTTGCATGAAAGGACCCACCGTGTGCGACAACCAGAACGAGCCCTCTGACAGCCTCCGACGGGTCAACACCGACCAGGCCATCCAGCTCCAGCCCGAGGAACCCGCCGTCACCCAGTGGCAGGTCAGTGCCACCGATGAGCTCGTTGCGCACCTGCTTAACCTGGTCGGCACGCCCCAGGGACGGCCGGCGATCATCGCCGTCGACGGGAGGGGCGGATCGGGCAAGACCACACTCACCACGGCGCTGGCCGCAGCCGTCCCCGGCGCGCAAGCCTTCCACCTGGACGACCTCATCTGGAACGAGCCGCTCTACGACTGGGACCAGCTGTACGTCGACACCCTGACTCAACTGCGTCGGGCCGGCAGCCTCGACCTGGTCCCGGACAAGTGGCGCGAGCACGGCCGCGAGGGCTCCATCCGGATCCCAGCCGGCTCTCCCCTGGTCCTCGTCGAGGGACCGGGGCGGGTCTGGCCGCAGTGCGCAGCCTCATCGACGCGCACGTATGGGTCCAGACCGGCGACGACGTGGCCGAGCGCCGCGGCATCAAGCGGGACATCGCGGAGGGAGTCAACGGCGACGCCGAGGAGTCGGTGCGTTTCTGGCACTGGTGGATGGCCAGCGAGCGCCTCTTCTTCGCCAAGGACCGTCCCTGGCGGCGCGCAGACGTCATCGTCTCCGGTGACGCCCCCACCGGTGTAGGCCCAGGAGAGATCGCCTGGACTCCCGGGCCGCTCCTGGCCGACTGAGGCCCGGCTCTTCGTCGGGGCTTCAGTCCCCCAGCGCGGTCCCCACGGCGCGAGCGGCCTGAATCCACTCATGGTCGGCCGGAACGAACTTGGTGCGTCCGGCCACCTCCTTGAGCGGTACCAGCTCCGTGCCGTGACCACGGTCGGCGACCATGACTCCCGAAGTGGCCCTCCGCAATCGCGTTGGCTCCGGCCACGCCCAGGCGCGTGCCCAACAGACGATCCGCTCCGCAGGGCGAGCCGCCGCGCTGGACGTATCCCAGGATGGACACGCGCGCCTCCAGCCCGGTCAGGCTCTCCAACTGCTCGGCCAGGGTGAAGGTGTTGGCGCGGTGAGAGGCCTCCAGACGCTTGACGCCACGCTTGGCCATCGCCTTGCGCTCGGGACTGGAAGCGTCCTTGACCAGGGCGCGGGCGTGCTCCAGCTCGGCGTGATCCGTCACGGACAGCGCCCCCTCGGCCACGGCCACCACGGAGAAGGACGACCCGTGGGAGCGGCGCCGCTCAATCTTGTCCGCGATCGCGTCCACCGAGTACGGAATCTCCGGCAGCAGAATGACATCCGCCCCACCTGCGATGCCGGCGCCCAGGGCCAGCCAGCCGGCTCGGTGCCCCATGATCTCGGTGAGGATGATGCGGTGGTGGGAGTGCGCCGTCGAGTGCAGGCGGTCCACGGCCTGGGTGGCGATCTCCAAAGCCGTGGCGAAGCCGAAGGAGGAGTCGGTGTGGACGATGTCGTTGTCGATGGTCTTGGGCAGATGGATGACGTTCAGGCCAGCATCCATGAGGCGTTTGGCGTTCTTCGCGGTCCCGCCCCCGCCGAGGCAGACCAGGGCGTCGATCCCGTCCTTCTCGCAGTTCTCCACGATGGTAGGCACCATGTCCCGGAGTTCGCCGTCTACCATCATCCGATGCACCTTGTCCCGGCTGGTTCCCAACATGGTTCCGCCGGTGGTGAGGATCCCGGACAGGGCAGCGGGGTCGAGCTCAGTGAAGCGGTTCTCGGCCAGGCCGCGCATGCCGTCCCGGAAGCCGACGAGCTCCCAGCCGTGCTGCTGGATCGCCGCCTTTCCGAAACCTCGGATCGCCGCGTTGAGTCCCGGGGCGTCGCCGCCCGCCGTGAGAATGCCGATGCGCTGAGCCATGAAGCCAAGTATGCCGGTCCCCGCTGGTCCGCACAGGCTGTAGGCGCCGGTTCGGCTGATTCCGGCGATGCGAGGCAGGCTGGTCGCTGATCCGGGTCGACGCCGCCGCGTTAGACGCCAACCGGTATCATCATTACCCTGATCGCGTCGATGCCGGGGAACCCAGTGGGGAACCCATCAGAACCGGGACACGACGAAAGACGAGCCACAAGGAGACCACAAGCATGGCAGACCGCGCACTGCGAGGCATGACCATTGGCGCGAAGTCGATGGAGTCGGAGGACGGCGTCGAGTTCGCCGAGCGGATGATCGTCAGCTACGAGTGCCCGATGGCGCACGTCACCAGGATCCCGATGTCCACCGAGGCCGAGGTGCCTCCCACCTGGGAGTGCCCCGAGTGCGGCCAGCTCGCCGCCCGGCGCGGCGAGGACGAGCCCGAGCCCGACGAGCCCAAGAAGACCCCGCGCACCCACTGGGACATGCTCCTGGAGCGCCGCAAGGTCGATGAGCTCGAGGTTCTCCTCAACGAGCGCCTCGAGGCGCTGCGCAGCGGTGAGGTCTACCGCGAGCGGGTCAGCGGCTGAAAGCCGTCAGGAGCGCTTCTGCCGCGATGAGCTCGTCGGACGCTGCTGCTGGTACCCGGCGGCGGCCCGACGGCGCTTGTCGCGGGCAGCGCGCAGCCTGCTCCGGCGACCTTGGCCGCATCGAGCAGCTGGCCGGAGCGCTTGGCCACACCCCAGCGGGTCACCAGGGACAGCTCCTCGGTGAATATACCCCCCGAGAGCTTGGACTGCCCGGCCTCCCGCTCCAAGAAGGTGATCGGCATCTCCACGATGCGTCCGCCGATCTCGTCAACCAGTTTGGTCATGTTGACCTGGAACCCGTAGCCGAGGGCCTCGACCTTCCCCAGGTCCATGCGGCGCAGGATCGAGGCGCGGAAGACCCGGAAGCCCGCGGTGGCGTCCTTGACGCGCAGCCCCAGCATGGCGTTGATGTAGAGGTTCCCGGCCTTGGACAGGGCCACGCGCTTGGCGTCCCAGCCCTCGGTGGCGCCGCCGGAGACCCACCGCGAGCCGATGACGAGGTCCGGCTCGTCCGCCATCTCAGCGCGCTGAATGAGCAGGGCCAGGTCCTCGGCGCGGTGGGAGCCGTCGGCATCCATCTCCACGATGAGCTCGTAGCCGGCGGCCAGTGCCCAGGAGAACCCGGCGAGGTAGGCCGGGCCCAGCCCGTTCTTCTCCGAGCGGTGCAGGACATGGATGTGGGAGTCCTCGTCGGCACGGGTGTCGGCGTAGTCGCCGGTGCCGTCGGGAGAACCGTCGTCGACGACGAGAATGTCGGCCTCAGGAGCGTGCTCGCGGACCCGGTCCAGTGCCGTGGGCAGGGACTCGATCTCGTTGTAGGTGGGGATGACGACGAGTGCCTTCACTTCAGTCTCCAAGGTTGGGGTCGTGTGTGTGGCGCCGAGGCTAGTGGCGGCGCCCTGAGGTTATCTGAGATCAGCGGCGGCGCCGGCGATCCCCGGCCGCAGCCACTGCCTTCCGCCCTGAGCGCAGCCGGCTCAGGATACCGGCTCCCACTAGTAGGCCTGCACCGGCGAGCAGGATGATGCCGGGGGCGGCACCGAGCCGGTCGGCGACGGTTTGCGAGCTGCGCAGCGGAACGTCGGCCACGAGGCTCGCCTGGGTGTAGGGCCGGGTGACCTGCTCGACCTCACCGCGGGGGTTGATGATCGCGGTGTAGCCGACGGTGGAGGCCTGGATGACGCTGCGGCCGTGGACCACCGCCTGGACACGGCCGCTGGGCGAGCTGCTGGGCCGCCTCGCCGGAGTCGAGGAAGGAGGCGTTGTTCGTCGGGATGATGATCGCCTGCCCTCCCTGTTTGATACCGGTACGCAGGGCGTCGTCGTAGGCGACCTCGAAACAGATGCCCATGGCGAAGGTGACGTCCCGGCCCTGGGTGACGGCCGGAACCGTCAGTGTGCTGGGGCCGGTGCCGGGCAGCATGTCGATGCCGACCCGGTCGACCTGGGTGGTCAGGCGCCGTACCAGAGAACGGGAGGGGATGTACTCCGCGAAGGGCACGGGCCGGTGCTTGCGGTAGTAAGGATGAGCCGTCTTGCCCGAGACGTCTCCGGGATTCCAGATGAGGACATCGTTGTAGCGGATGTCGCCGACAACAGGAACCGCGCCCACGAGCACCGGCGCCTGGACCGCCTGGGCGGCCTCATCGACAATGGTTGCCGAGGCCGGGTAGTCGCGAGGGTCCAGGTCCGCAGAGTTCTCCGGCCAGATGACCATGTCGAGGCTGCCGGGGCCCACGTCGGCGGCCAGCTGCTTGGTCGCCTTGGCGTGGTTGCCGGTCACCTCCAGGGCCCGGTTGAAGGCGTCCTCGAAGTCGGTGGCCACATTGCCCTGGACGGCTCCGACCCGGACGGTACCGTTCTCAGCGCGTGTCTCCAGGGGCAGTGTCCGCGGCGCAACGAGCACAGCCGCCGCGATTGCTGCGCAGGCGAGGACCGGCATCGCGCGGCGCTCATAGATGGATCGAGCTGCATGGGCGAGGCATGCGGCCGCCAGTGCCACCAGCAGCCCCACCCCGGCGCTGCCGACACAGGCCGCCGCCGGCAGGACAGGGGCATCCGCCATGGCGAAGGCCAGGCGTCCGAAGGGGAAACCGCCCAGCGGCCACACCGAGCGTAGCTCCTCCATCCCGGACCACAGCAGGGCGAAGAAGAGCACGTCTGCCGCGCCGGCCGGCACACGCCGCGTGAGCCGCCCTCGTCGGGCGGCTACCCTGCAGCAGTGGCAGGCGGCTCACCAGGGACCAGGCCCCGCCGAGTGCGGCCAGGTAGAGGGACTCGAAGAGCGTCAGCGCGATCCAGCCGATCGGGTTGCCCATGCCCACCATCGTGAAGTGCAGCAGAGGAGTGAACAGGCCGAAGCCGTAGAGCAGTCCCAGACCGGTGCCCGCCCAGAAGCGGCGTCCCCGAATGAGGAGCATGAAGGCCCCGACCCCGATGAGGGCCGACCACCACAGGTTCACCGGGGGGAAGGCGGCGTAGGTGGCCAGACCCGCCAGCAGCGCCACCACCGCCGGGGCTGATCGACGAAGCCAGCTGGGGGACTGAGAAAGCATCCGGGAGGGCAACCGAGAGGGCACTGTCACGCGGTGAAGCATACGGGTACGTTGATAGTTAACCTTTGTGACGGCGGGCCAGAGCGTGATGCACGGGCCGCCAGGCCAGGGCCAGCAGGGTGCCGATGACGGCTCCGATGAGGCAGGACATGGCTGTTCCGGTGATCCAGGACAGGACTGGGTTGTGGGTGAGTTCCTCGGCCCACTCGATGGCGTGGTGCAGCGGGTGGAAACCGACCTTGGCGAGGTTGGCCGCCAGGATGTGGCCGCCCACCCACAGCATCGCCACGGTCCCGATGATCCCGATGCCGCGGAAGAGGGCCGGCGCAGACGTCACGATCGCGCGGCCCATCGAGCGGATGGCGCCGGTGCGGCCCTGTCCGGCCAGGTGCGCGCCGGCGTCGTCGAGCTTGATGAGGGCCGCCACCAGGCCGTAGACGGCGAAGGTGATGAGCAGGGCGATGAGGACCAGCACGATGATGCGCCGCATGGAGGACTCCCCCCTCCACCTCGGCCAGGGCCAGCAGCATGATCTCGGTGGATAGGACGAAGTCCGTGGTGATGGCCTGACGGATGATCTGGGCCTCGTCGATCGGACCGGACTCCTCCTCGGCGTGAGCAGCGCCGCCGAAGCGCTCCAGGATCTTCTCCCCCGCCCTCGAAGCACAGGTAGGCGCCACCGATGACGAGCGCCACCGGCAGGAGCCATGGCGCCACGGCCGTCAGCAGCAGGCCGATCGGCAGGATGATGAGGAGCTTGTTGCGCAGCGAGCCCAGCGTGATCTTCTTGATGATCGGCAGCTCCCGGTCCGGGGTGATGCCGGTGACGTACTGGGGGTGGTGGCGACGTCGTCGACGGCGGCCGCCGAGACCTTCGCCGAGGTCTTGACGGCCATGGAGGCCGTGTCGTCAACAGTGGACAGCGTCAGTTTGGCGAGCGTGGCGATGTCGTCGAGAAGGGCGAAGAAGCCTGACATAGGGGCATGAGTCCTGTCGTCCGGAGTATCGGCTGGAACGAGACTACTAGCCGCCGCATCACACGGCCGACCAGCTCACCACTCCCCTATTGAGATCCAGGGAGGCCTCGGCGGCGCGCATCGACAGGTCGGTGACCGCCCTGGCCTGCTCGGGGGTGGCATCCGGTGGCGGTGAGAGGCTCGCGATCTGCCCGACGACGTCGAGCAGCTGCTTGCACCAGCGCACGAAGTCCCCGGCCGTCAGCTCCGTGGCGTCCAGGATGTCCGCCAGCTGCGCGCCGTCGCACCAGGCCTGGACGGCCCCTGCCAGTGCCAGCTCCGCGCCCGAGGAGGCCTCGATGCGGGCCAGGGACTCCAGGTCGTGGATTCGGTGTGAGACCCCCAGCTGTGCGCGCAGGCACTGGCCGAGCCTGGAGCCGGGCGCCACGGGCAGCCCGATCGACTGTGCGCTCAGTCGCGGCTCGTAGACGCAGGCGCTCAGTGCCCCGGCCAGCTCCGCGGCGCTGAGGTCCTCGAAGACTCCCGTGCGCAGGCACTCGGCGATGAGCAGGTCCCGTTCGGCGTAGATCCGGGCCAGGACCTTGCCGGCACCGGTGACCCGCAGCTCGCGCTCCGGGTGGCCCCGGTCCACAGGGTGCAGATAGCCCAGTTCGAGCAGTACCTCGCAGACGGCGTCGAAGAGGCGGGCGATGGTGCCGGTGCGGGTCTCGATGCGCCGCTGGAGGCGCTCGGCCTCGGCCTTGGCCCTGGACCACTTGCGGCCCACCCGGGCGTGCTCCTCCCGGTCGGGGCAGCCATGGCAGGGGTGGGAGCGCATCTCGTGGCGCAGTCGCTCGAGGTTCTCGATCGCGCTGTCTCGGCGGGCCTGGGCGCGGCTGGAGCGGGTGCGCGTGCGCTTACCGCTCCCTTCCAGGTCCCCGGCACGCAGTGCGTCGACCAGACGCTGAACGAGCCGGTCCCGGTCCCGGGGCCGGTGCGGGTCCACCGAGTCCGCCACCCGCAGCGCGCCCACGCGCATGACCCCGTCCGGTGCCGTGTCCGGGGTCAGGGCGACGACTCGCGCATCCTCCCCCAGCACCGTGATGGTGGGGGTTCCAGTCCGGTCGGCACCGACTTGAAGGACGATGCCGTGGCGGCGGCGTCGCCCCTTGCGGAAGACGATGACGTCACCGCGTCCCAGTGAGCTCATGGTCCGTCCCGTCTCGCTGCGGCGCGCCGCGGACTTGTCCCGCGACAGGTCCGCCTCGGCGTCGGCAATGGCCTGGCGCAAGGAGGCGTACTCGCGGAAGTCGCCCAGACGGCACGTCATGTCCTTCTCCAGGCCCTCCAGGCTGCGGCGCTTGCGGCGAGCCTGAGCGGCCAGCTCCACGACCCCGCGGTCGGCCTGGAACTGGGCGAAGGACTGCTCGAGCACCTCACGCACCCGCATCCGCGGCATGCGCTCAAGCAGGTTGACGGCCATGTTGTAGGTCGGACGGAAAGCGGAGACCAGCGGGTAGGTGCGCCGGGAGGCCAGCGAGGAGACCGTGGCCGGCTCGACGTCGTCGGCGGCCAGGACGACGGCGTGGCCCTCCACGTCGATGCCACGTCGCCCGGCCCGCCCCGTCAGCTGGGTGTACTCCCCCGGGCTGAGGGTGACGTGGGCCGAGCCGTTCCACTTGCGCAGCGACTCCAGGACCACGGTGCGGGCGGGCATGTTGATCCCCAGCGCCAGGGTCTCGGTGGCGTAGACGACCTTGACCAGGCCCGCGCTGAAGAGCTCCTCCACCGTCTCCTTGAACACCGGCAGCAGTCCCGCGTGGTGGGCCGCGACACCGCGCTCCAGGGCGTGGGCCCAGAAGTGGAAGCCGAGGACCCCCAGGTCGCCGGCGGGGATGTCAGCCGTGCGCCGCTCGATGACCTCCCGGATTCGGGCCGCCTCGGCCTCGGTGGTCAGGTCCACCCCGGCGCTGACCACCTGGTGGACGGCCTGCTCGCAGCCCGCCCGAGAGAAGACGAAGACGATCGCGGGCAGCAGGCGCGCCCCCTCCAGGGCCGTGACGACCTGCAGTCGCGAGGGCGGCTTCAACCTGGCCGTGCGGGCTCCCCCCTCGCCACGGCGAGGCGCCCGTCCCCCTCGGGCGGAGCGCTTCCAGGGCTGCGGTCCCCTGGCCGAACCGCCACCGCGGCCACGGTAGCTGTTCTTGGAGGCACCACCGGAGGCGGCGGCACGCCGGGCCTGCTTGACGGCCTTGAGCAGCTCAGGGTTGAGCGGGGGCTGCCCCGTCCGCTCCGCCTGCCGCTCCAGGTCGGTCTGCTCGGACTGCTCGGACTGGTCGAGCTGGTCTGAGTGCTCAACCGCATCCGCGGGGTGGGAGTACAACAGCAGCAGCCGGCGACCGACCATCATGTGCTGAGTCAGCGGGACGGGACGCTCCTCGGAGACGACGACGGCGGTCCTGCCGCGCACCTGGCCGAGCCAGTCGCCGAATTCCTCGGCGTTGGAGACCGTGGCGGACAGGGAGATCACCTGGACCTCGGCGGGCAGGTGGATGATGACCTCCTCCCACACCGGCCCGCGAAAGCGGTCGGCCAGATAGTGGACCTCGTCCATGACCACGAAGCCCAACCGGTCCAGGTCACGCGAGCCCGAGTAGAGCATGTTGCGCAGCACCTCGGTGGTCATGACCACCACGTCCGCGTGGGGGTTGACGGAGGTGTCACCGGTCAGCAGCCCCACCCGTTCCTGACCGTGCCGGGCCACGAGGTCCAGGTACTTCTGGTTGCTCAGCGCCTTGATGGGGGTGGTGTAGAAGGTCTTGAGCCCCTGGGCCAGGCCCAGGTGCACGGCGAACTCCCCCACCACTGTCTTGCCGGCGCCCGTCGGGGCGGCGACCAGCACGCCCTCTCCCCGCTCGACGGCGCCGCAGGCCTCCTCCTGGAAGGGGTCGAGGGGGAAGTCGTAGCCCTGGGCGAAGCGGGCGAGCTCACTGCTGGAGGCGGCCTGTCGACGTCGAGATGCGGCATAGCGCTCGGCTGGTGAGCTCATGGCAACACCCTACGGGCCCGATCAGCCCTGAGCCGGTAGGAGCAGCCGGACGGCGTCGGGGACGGCCTCGAGGCGCAGGGGCAGCTCGGCCAGCGGCTCGCCGTCGGCGAAGGGGTGAGGAGGCGGGCGCAGGCCCCGATCACGGCCGGTTCGCTCAGTGAGCGCCTCAATGGTGACGGTGCGGCTGCGCTCGAGGTGGACGGCCGGGTCGGTCAGGTGCGTGCCGCGGAAGAGCCGGCGGAAGAGGGCGAGCAGGCGGGTGCGGCCCACGGGATCCAGGCGCAGCACCTCCAGCAGGCCATCGGTGGGGTCGGCCTGGGGCGCCAGGTCCATGCCGCCGCCGACGTAACGGGTGTTGGCCACCGCCAGCAGGAGCGCCGGCCCCTCCCAGGTGCCCTCGTCGGTGGTGACCCGGTATCCGTAGGGCGCCAGCGTCGCGAGCTCGGCGGTGAAGGCGCGCACGTAACGTCCCTCGCCGGGCCGGCCAGGAGAGGGTGTTGGCGCGGGCGTTGACGGCGGCGTCCACCCCGGCGCTGACCACGGCCAGGGACCAGCGACGCTGCGGGGCGAGCAGGGTGCCGTCGGGGCGGGAGGCGTAGATGGCGTCCACCGCCGTGATGGCGCCCTTCCCGGACAGCGCCTGGTTGATGAGGCGGGCGGAGGCCTCCGCGTCCCGGCTGGGCAGACCGAAGTGCCGGGCGATGTCGTTACCGGTGCCGGTGGCCACGATGCCCAGGGGCACACCCGTCGTGGCGACGATATCCACCCCCAGGTGGACCATGCCGTCCCCGCCGACGACCACCAGTGCCTCAACATTCCGGTGCGGCCCGTCCCCCAGGAGGGCCCGTCCTGCGTCACGCGCCTGCTCGTAGGAGCTGCCACGCACGTGAAGGACCTCGTGGCCGGCCCCGGTCAGGATCCGGCGGGCGACGTCGTCGGCGGCCGCATGACGGCCTCTTCCCGAAGAGGGGTTGGACAGCAGAGCGATACGCATCGAAGGAAAGGGCGTGACAAGTCAGGCAGGGACGGGGGTGAGCACCCGGCTACTCGGCCAGGGCGGCCTCGAGCTCGGCATCGAGCTCAGCACGCTTCTTCTCCACCCGTTTGTCATGTGTGATGGAGATGAAGCAGGCCAGGAAGTACAGGCCAGTGACGGGCAGTGCCATGAAGATCATGGACCAGGGATCCGGCAGCGGGTTGGCGAAGGCCATGAAGGTGAAGATCGCGACAACCGCCCAGCGCCAGCCCTTGAGCATCGTCGAGCCCTTCATGAGCCCGAGCATATTGAGGGCGACGAGCAGCTCGGGCAGAAGGAAGGCGATCCCGAAGACGAGGACCAGTCGCATGACGAAGGCCAGGTAGACGCCTGCGTTGATAAGTCCCGCTGTAGGACCGGAGGGGATGAAGCTGGTGAGAATGGCGACCGCATGCGGCATGATCCACATTCCCAGAGCCGCACCTGCGGAGAAGAGCAGCAGTCCTACAACACCGTAGGCCCAGGTGTAGGCCTTCTCCTTGCGGGTCATGCCCGGTCCCACGAAGGCCCAGAACTCGTACATCCACAGTGGCGCGGAGAACAGGACGCCGAGCCAGATCGACACCTTGAGCTCATGTCGAAGGAGGCCAGGATCGTGTCGAAGTTCAATGTGAGGTTGGCGCCTCGGGCATTAGCGGCCTCGATCGGTCGGGTGATGAGTGAGAAGGCCTGTTCGTAGAGCACATAGCCCACGACCGACATGACCAGAATGCCCAGGGCCGAGATGAAGAGCCGGTTGCGCAGCTCGCGCAGGTGGTCCCCGATGGACATACGCGCCTCGGGGTTGTCCCTGCGCCTCGATCGCTTGATCCGAGGGAGCTTGGGCACCACGGCCTCCTTCGTCTCCAGGTCACCGGCTCCGGCCGGATGACGTCACTTCTGGGAAGAGCCCTCGGTGCTCTGAGCGGTCTGACCGGACTGGGTGGGCTCGGTGTAGTAGGTGCCCTCCTGAGGCTGCTGGATCTGAGCGGCGGGCTTCTTGTCGTCGTCCTCGTCGCGCAGCTCCTTGATCTCCTTCTTGAAGACCTTCATGGACTGACCCACACTCTTCGCGATATCGGGAAGTCTGCCGGAACCGAAGACAACCAGTACAAGGACAAGCAGAACGATCATGTGCCAGACTTGAAAACGCATGGTGCTACTCCTAGATGGTCGAGGCTATCGATACGGGCTGAGTGTAGCCTCCCCGGCAGGTACCTCTGAACGACGGCACCGTCGGTTCCCCCCAAGGCGGACGGAGTCGGCTGCTCCTGGGGCGCCCTCACTCCACATCAGTGTCATAGGAGCTCAGGGCCTGTTGAGCGGCCTCGGTGGCGTCGTGGGCAAGATCCGCAGGCTCGACGGCAATGAGGTGACGGCCCGCCGAGAGAACCAGTCCGATGAGCCAGGCCCGGTCGCGTCCTTCCACAACGACCTTGAGGCTGCCGTCCGCAGTCTCCTCCTGTGAGAGGCACGGGATCTGCTCTGCGAGCCAGCGGCCCGTCGGTTGGAGAACCAGCGTGCCGCGAGGCCTGTCCTCCGCGGAACGACCGGCCTCGGGCTGGTTCCTTCGGCGCGAGGCGCGATGCCGCACAGACGGGGTGTCGAGCACCTCTGCCGCAGTGATCCGGTCCAGGCGGAAGCTGCGTTCGGCCTGGGCGCTGAGGCACCAGCCCACCAGGGTCATATGTGATCCATCACTTTCCAGGGTGATGGGATCGACGTCTCGCTCCGAGGGGGTGTCGGTGGCGGAGACATAGACCAGGTGGAGGCGGCGCCTGTCCTGCAGAGCGGAGCGCACCGTGGCCAGAATCCGGGACGCATGGCTGGAACGTCCGGCGTGTGCGGGCCCTGGGCCGGTGGTGGTGACGGTTCCCGGATCGACGCGGGTGTCGGAGTCCTCGGTGGAGGCGCCTGAGCTGAGCAGGGCGGTCACCGCCTGCTGGGTGGAGGCGATGACGGGTGCGGAGGCCTCGTCGTCGGCCAGGAGGTCGGCGAGCACCCTGAGCGCCATGAGCAGAGAGATCGCCTCCTGCCGGGTGAGGCGAACCGGGCGGTCCAGCCCCAGCGGTTCGGACAGGCGCAGGCGTCCGGCCTCGAAGTCCGCGGCGTCGAAGTCCACGAGGTCCCCGTGCATGCCGCCGGGCAAGCCGGAGATCCACAGCGTGTTGACGTCGCGCTCAATGACGGCCGGGGTGACGCCGAAGTGCTTGGCGGCCTCGGCAACGGTCACGCCGGGGTGTTCCGCGACCCAGGCGGGCAGGGCGAGCAGTCGCGTGAGCTGGTCGGAGGCGGATACGCGAGCCATCCTCACTCCCCCTCCGGTGCCGCGAGCCCGGCGGCGCCTTGCAGGTGGGACAGGACCGCCTGGCGCAAGGATTCGGGGGCGAGGACGACGACTGCGTCGCCAAGAGCGGCCACGGTTCCGGCGAAGGAGAAGGGATCCTCGTACTCGACGGCGATGAGATCACGGCCTTCCAGGTGCGCGGGCAGAGCAGGCAGTTCTGCCTGCGGGCGCTGAGCCGGATCGAGGTGGGCTCCGGCCAGACGCAGTCCTAGAGCACGCCCCGGCAGGGCGGCGAGCAGTGCGCGCCGGCGGCTGGGCTCCTTGGCGGGAAGCCGGGTGAAGGCTCCGGGGTTTCCGTGAACGGTGACTGAGCCGGTGATGCGAGCCAGCCGGAAGGTCCGCAGCCCGACGGCGGTTCCTTCCGGTTCCTCCGGTTGTCTGCTGGCGTCTGGGCTGTGGGCGCCTGCAGGCTCGACGGCGTCGAGGTACCAGGCGCCTCGGCCAGGCGCAGGTGGTGCGGCTCGACAGTGCGGGCCCGGGTGCTGCCCGAGCGGGCCGAGACGTAGTCGAAGGTGACCAGGCGGCGATCGTCGACCGCGGTGATGAGTTCCTCGGGGATCTCCTCACCGGACAGGTCCGCGGTGAGGACCGGCAGGCCGGCGGAGCTGCCCCCGGTGGGTCCCTCACTGACGGCGCGCAGCTTGGTCAGGGCCCGCCGGGCCGTGGCGGGAAGATCGCCGTCGCGCCAGGCGGATGCGGCCAGGCTCAGGCAGGCGGCCTGCTCGGCGCTCAGGTGCAGCGCGGGCAAAGTGTAGTCCTCCTCGATGACCCGGTACCGGGGCTCCTCGGGGCGTCCGGTGGTGGTCACCTCGATACCGAGCTCACGCAGCGTGTCCTTGTCCCGCTCGAACTTGCGGCGCGCCGAGAGCGGATTCGTGGAGGGGTCCGCCAAGCCGTATCCCGGCACACTGGCCACGAGCTCCTCAGCACTGAGACCGGTGGTGGTGTTGCGCAAGGTGAGCAGAAGGCTCACCAGGCGCTCCTCGGTGCTACGGGTCGGCTGGCTCACGGTGCCCCAGCCTAGGAGAGTCCGGTGGCCTGCGGCTGGTGGCGCGCGCGCCCGGATAGTCTGCCGCCATGATGTGGCGCGACGGCGTAGTGACCGGGACCAGGACGGCATGGGGACCCGCGGGGCGATCCTGCGCCGAGCTGGACGTGGAGATCGACGGGGCTCCCAGCGGTGCGGATGGCCTGCTGCCCGGCCAGCGGGTCCGCGCGGTCGCCTACGAGGCCCTCACCGGGCTGCCCGACGCCGCCGAGCGGGTGAGGCTGGAGGTCTCGGCCCTCGACCGCGCCCTGGGCACGGGCGGGCACGCCATGGTCAGCTCTCGCCTGGACGTCCTGCCGCCTGACCCGCCGCGCGAGGGGCATCTCGTCAAGGCCCGCTACATGCCGGACCAGGTGATGGTCACCGGCGTTGACGAGCAGGGCACGGCCCACCACGGCCTGCTGTCCCAGCCGATCGGCAGCCTCGACCTGGAGGGGATGCCGGTGGTGGTGGCCGACCTGCACTCGAGCCTGCCGGCGGTGCTCGCCGGGCTGCGCTCCCCCGACGGCCAGGAGCAGCCACGCGTCGCCTACATCATGACCGACGGCGGGGCCCCTGCCCCTGGCCCTACTCACGTGTCGTTGCCGCCCTGAGCCAGGCCGGGTGGCTGACCGGGACCATCACGGCCGGGCAGGCCTGGGGCGGTGACATTGAGGCGGTCAGCGTTCACAACGCGCTCCTGGCGGCCCGGCACGTCCTGCACGCCGACGCCGCCGTCGTCATCCAGGGGCCCGGGAACCTGGGCACCGAGACGCCCTGGGGCTTCTCCGGGGTGGCCTGCGGGGACGCGATCAACGCCATCGCCACGCTGGGCGGACACCCGGTGGCCTGCCTGCGTGTCTCCCAGGCCGATGCCCGCGCCCGCCACCGGGGCGTCTCCCACCACTCGATGACGGCTTACGGACGAGTCGCACTGGCGGGGGCCGACGTCGTCGTCCCCGGCCTGGAGGGGCCGCTGGGGGCGCAGGTGCGTCAGGAGGCCGAGGCCCTGTGCGCGCCCCGGCCGGGCGCCGGGCAGCACCGACTCGTCGAGGTTCCCGCCGACGGGCTCCTGGAGCTGCTGCGGGAGGCGGAGGCGCAGACCGGGGTCAGGCTGTCCACCATGCGACGAGGTTTGGATGAGGACGCTGCCGCCTTCATCGCCGCAGCGGCGGCCGGTCGCCACGCGCGCCAGATCCTTGACGAAGGAACAGCGCATGGCTGATCGAGACGGCCAACTGGGGGCGACAGCCCGCAGCGCGGTGCTGCCGACGACAGCGAGTCTGTCAGCGGCCTACGACTGGCAGGCCCGTCACCGCATGGTGCCGGGGCGAGGAGGTCGCTGGGCACGCTACTCGATCCCGGTCGTGGATCTCGCCCTGGGGATCGTCTTCCTCGCCTTCGCACTGGAGTCGGTCACCTTCATCCTGCGCTTCGGCGGCTATGCCATCTATGTTGCGGACCTCGCCCTGTGCCTGGCGTTGGCGCTGACGCAGTTCGGACGGTTGCGCCTCCTGCGTGTCTCCTTCATCGCGACCTACGCCCTGCTGGCGGCCTACGCGATCCTCGTGGTCCTCTCCCCCGTCAACCTCGGCCTCAACCCGATCATCGCCACGGCCATCACCAGTCTCTACACCGTCACCCGCTGGGAGCCCGACCGGCGCTGGGGCACGGCGGCACTCCTGCTGGCTCTGGCCGGCGCCCTGGTCAACCCCGTTACCCTCGCCTCCTACACCCCGCCCTACGAATCAGACGCCGACCCGACGACAGGCTCCGGCTGGGACGGAACCATCCTCCTGGTCAGAGCACTCTCCAGCCTGGTCTTCGTCGGTGCCGTGGTACTCACCTACCTGCTGGCCTCCTCCCGGCGCCGGATCGCCGAGAACCAAGCCCTCGACGTCGGCATCGCCGCGGCCCAGGCGGTTGCGGCCGAGCGCCTCAGCCTGGCCCGAGAGCTCCACGACCTGGTGGGCCACAGCCTCACCACGATCAAGGTGCAGGCCGCCACCGGCCTGGCCCTGGGAGGCGAGGAACGGCTGCGCAGCACCCTGACCACGGTGCGTGACACGGCCGATGCCTCCCTGGCCTCCGTGCGCCAGCTCGTCTCCGTGCTGCGCTCCGACGCCGGCGAGATCACTCCCCTGGCGGACCTGCGGACCATCCCGGCCCTCATCGAGACCACCCGCAGCTCGGGGAGCCGGATCAGCGCCGTGCTTCCCGAACCGGAGGTCCTGGAGCGTTGCAACTCGGCGTGGTCTGCGATACAACGCCTCACCCTCGTGCGTCTGGTGGGAGAGACCCTCACCAACGCCGTCAGGCACGGAACCGGCCAGATCGAGCTGAGCCTGACACTGTCGCAGGACTCCTGCCACCTTCACGTCGCCAACCCGGTGCCCGACGTCGCAGAGCACTCCCCCTTCGGTGGCAGCGACTCGTCGGCCTCGAGGAGCGGCTCAGGCTCGTGGGCGGAACCATGACCCACGGCGTCCACAACAACGGGGACCACAGCTTCTTCACCATTGATGTCGACTTCCCGGTGGCGCCGCTCGAGCTGCCCGCGAGCGCCATGACCGCCGGCGAGACAGAATCAGGAGACTACAGATGACGACCAGAACGACCGGTGTTATCAGGGTGGCTGTTGTCGACGATCAGCCGCTGCTGGTCAGCGCCTTCAGTGCTCTCGTGGCCGCACAGCCCGACATGGAGGTGGTTCTGGAGGCCGTCAACGGGCGTCAGGCCGTCGAGGGTTTGACCGCTCGAGCCACCGGTCCCCACGGAGGGGCCGACCTTGTGCTCATGGATCTGCGGATGCCGGTCCTGGACGGGGTCAGTGCCATTCGCGAGCTGCGTGCCGCACCGGCCACTGCCTCGTTGCGGGTTCTGGTCCTGACCACCTTCGATGATGAGGACCTCGTCCTGGCGGCGCTGGGTGCCGGCGCCCACGGCTTCCTCCTCAAGGACGCCGAGCCGGCGACACTGCTGGAGGCGATCCGCGTCGTCGCCGGCGGAGGGTCCTGGCTGGATCCGGCCGTCACCGGAACCGTTCTGGCGCATCTTGATGCAGGTACCGGACCTGGTGCCCCGCCGTCGTCGGCCTCCCGGTCGGCACCGATCGATGGGGCTGTGTCCGTTGTGGGGGCGCCGTCGGGTCCCTACGAGGCTCTTACTGTTCGGGAGGACGCCGTACTCGCGTTGGTGTGCCAGGGGTTGAGTAACGCCAGTATCGGTGAGCGGCTCCATGTCGCCGAGTCGACGGTCAAGTCCCATGTCAAGACGATCCTGGGTAAGACGGGCTGCCACAACCGGGTCGAGCTCGTCATCTACGCCCTGACCACGGGACTCGTCCAGCCGCGGTAGCTCTCCTCCCCAGGGAGGAGACGGGAGTGTGGGAGCGGATGCGGACTGTATCCCTGGTGGGGATCCGTTGAGGTACTGGTGCGCACGAGCATGGGAACCATGACAGCCACCGCAACATCATCACCTCCCCTTCCCCCACCCACGCCGTCGGCCTGACGCCCGGTCTCAGGCTCGCCGGGATTTCCAAGTCATTCGGTCGCCAGAAGGTCCTCACCGATCTGGACCTGTCGGCCTATCCCGGCCGTGTCTACGGGCTGCTCGGTCTCAACGGGGCGGGCAAGTCGACCGCCTTCAACATCGCCTTGGGGCTGCTCACACCCGACGCTGGGCGTGTGGAGATTCAGGGAGCTCCGTTCTCCCGTCGCAGCCTGGCCCAGGTGGGGGCCTCCATTAACGGCCCCGCCCTTTTCCCCCAGCTGTCCGCGCGACGCAACCTGCTCGTCCACTGCCGTCTGACCGGTACCTCGCCCCAGGCCATTGCCCCGCTCCTGGAGCGTGTCGGGCTGGCTGGAGTCGGCAGGAAGCGCGCCGGCTCCTTCTCCACGGGCATGAAGGTGCGCCTGTCCCTGGCTATGGCACTTCTGACCGACCCGGAGGTCCTCATCCTCGACGAGCCCCAGAACGGACTGGATCCTCAGGGCATTATCGAGCTGCGTGATCTCGTGCGGAACCTGGCTGACGAGGGACGCACTGTCGTCGTCTCCAGCCACCAGCTCGGGGAGATCGCCCGCATGAGTGACGACATCGGGGTCCTGGCGACCGGGCGCCTCGTCTACGAGGGGCCGCTGGCCGACTTCGCCGACGCCGACGACGAACGGGCCATGGAGGCGGCATTCCTAGCGGCAGTCACCGGAAGCGGACGCCCCGCCGGGACGGAGGTGCGCGCATGAGCACCGTTGTGCAGCCGCAGACCCGGGTGAAGGCACAGGGGACGGCAAAGGTGAGAGTAGGCCTGTGGGACCTGGTGCGCGCTGAGCTCACCCGCAGTCGGCGCACCTTCACCTGGGGCGTGATCGGGGCGACTCTCATCTTCACCGTTCACACCATCATCCTGGCGAACGCCTCAATCTCCTCAGGAGTGGTCACGGAGCTCCAGTGGAACGGCAATGCCCTGGCGTGGATGCACATGTATGCCGGGGGCTTCGCCGTGCCTCTGGGGCTGCTGACCGGGGCGATGGCCCAGTGGCGTGAGCAGCGGTGGCGTCAGGGTGGGACGGCATGGCGCGCCGTCGCGCCGCGCCGGGTGGCGGGTGCCCGCCTCGTGGTCCTGAGCCTGTCCGCGTTGGCCTGCCAGGTGGCGCTGGTCGCCCCGGTGGTGGGGCACGCCCTGATCGTCGGCAACGGCTGGGGTCCTTGGGACCGGTACCTGCTGTTCGCCACCTACATGTGGATCGTCGTCACCGGCGCCTGCGCCTGGGGCATGGCAGCCTTCCACGTGCTGCGAGTTGTTTCCGTAGGGGTCGCCCCTGTCCTCGGCTTCGTCTGGTCCGTGGCGGGCGTGGTCCAGGCCGAGCGGAGCGACTGGTGGATGCTCCCGTGGGCCTGGACGGCGAGGGTCCCGTTGCCCTCTGCTGGGTGTTCACGGCAGCAGCGTGCTGCTTGAGGCAGACTCGCCGGTGTGGGGCTACCCGCTCCTGCCCGGGTTCCTGCTGACGATCGGCCTGACCCTGGCCGGCGTCGGACTGGCCGTACTCTGTGGGGTTTCTGGTGGTGCTGGGGCCTCGGCGTCGTCGGTTTCCCGGCTCAGCCGGCTGCTTCCTGGCGGAAGGGATGGCGTTGACGATCAGTCGGAGACCGCCTCGGTGCAGTCACTGGAGCAGGCCCCGGGCGCGCGACCGCAAAGCATCCCGATTCGTCGAGCCACGCCCACCACCCGTATGGCCCGTGTTCCCGGGCCGCGCAGTGCCGTCCTGGCGATGGCCGGCGTTCTGCCCTGGATCGTGTGGGTGGTCCTGGCGGTCCTGCTGCTCGCCTTCCTGGGGATCCTCCACATCGTGTACCCACCCGGGTACGGGCAGAGCTTCCTCGAGCTCATGGGAGTGCCGGTTGCCGCAGCCCTCGTCGGCATCACGGTGTGGGGACGTCTCCAACCTGCCTGGCGTGCGCTCATCACCCGCCGAGGTGCCGGGGCCATCCTGACCTCAGTTGCGGTCCTGAGTGGGTTCTTCCTCATCCCGGTCCTGGGCGCCTCCTGGGGCATGACGGTCCTGGGCGACACATTGACCCGCACCGACCCGACCCTGCCGGCGGTGACCGGCCCGGTCTACGGGTTCATGGTGATGCCGGCCGTTGCCTTCATGATCGCGGCCGTCAGCCTGGCGGTGGCTCTGAGCACCCGGATCGTCGTGGCGATCGTCCTCAACATCATCCTTGTCATCATGGGGCTGCTCATCGGCGGTAACGAGGTCTTGGCGGCCACCTGGCTGTGGCGGCTGGCCCCTTGGGGCTGGATGAGTATCGCTCACCAGTTTCCCGAGCGTTGGCTGATGATCGTCGTCCTCAGCCTGCTCATCGGATCGGTGGCGATGGGGACAGCGGCCCCTAGGTGCCCGGCGCGCCGCCATCCGGGACTGAGTGGGGTGTTGTCGGTGTGCCGTGCGCCCTCGGTGTCACGGATGGCGACTTTTAGGGTGTCCGTCGGCTGGCGTGTACGGGTCTGTGGGGCTCTGACCTGCGCATATGTGCCAGGGTGCGGTAGTTGTCGGGCCAGGTGTGGTCTTAAAAGTCGCCGTTCGTGACACCGCTTGTGGAGTGAGCCTGGTGGTCTGTGGTGTGGGCGTGTGTTGGGTGTGGGGGTTAGTGGCCTTGGGCTTCTTCGGCGTCGTCGGTGAGGTAGGTGACGATGCGGACCAGGTCGTAGGGGGTGGAGGTCTCGGTGGTGGTGATGGTGCCCTCGATGGGCCGCCACTGGTCCTCGCCGGTGGGGCGGTACCTGGTGGTCCAGGTCGTGGTCAGGGTCGTGGTGACTCCGGTGGCGGTGTGCTGGTAGTGGTGGGTGACGGTCTGGTGGGGGTAGGGGGCGCCGGGGTCGGTGGTGGTTGTGGTGGTGCCGTCTCCCCAGCCCCAGGTGTAGGAGGTGGGGGTGAACTCCACCTCGATGGAGGTGCCCAGGATGGTGGTGGTCTGGTAGCGAAGGGCTGGGGCTGGTGTAGACGATGAAGGCCTTGGAGATGATGACCTTGGGGCCTGGTGGCTGGCGGGTGATGCCCGAGCCCGAGGCGATCAGGGTGGCGGCCTGGCGGGTGGTGATCGTGACCGTACGGCCACCACTGTCAGTGTTGGTGGGTTGGTCGGGCCCGCCGGGGCGGTTGAGGGTGGCCAGGTTGCACTTGTACTTGTCCAGCCCGTAGGCGTCCTTCTCCGGCGAGCACTCCCGATGCGACTGCTCCTCCCACATCGACGGATCCGAAGCCTGAACGGTTGGAGAACTGGATGAAGGGTCTCCTTCTCCTGACGATGGGGATTCGATGGTTACCTGCTTATCTCCGGTAAACTGAGTCGAGTCACCCGAGTTGTTTGCACCTAACTGAATATTAGTTCCCGAAGAGTCTTTACTATTTCCCTCATTGTCGCAACCAATGCCGAGAGCGGCAGCCTCGACCGAAACAAATAATGTCAACGATAAGATCAGATAGGCGGCAATAGAGGAAGGTGTATGGTTCATTGCAGTACCTCACCTTCCCGGATCGCCCAGCCCCCGTTGACGTACCTAATGGCGAAACGCACTTTCTGTCCTTCGGTGGGAGGTGCAACACTCTTTTCCCAACTTCCCCCAGAATAAGAGGTCATTTCTCCGTAGTTTATGGTTGCCTCGATTCGACTGTAATCATATCCTTCGAGTTTGTCGTAGTACCTGACGTTCGTGATGTCTTGGTCCCACTTATCAGCCCATCCTCCATCTTTGTGTAGTTGATTTGCTCGGTCGATCACTGATTTACAGAAGACGCATCCGTTCTCGCTCATGGAGTCAACCTCTTTGGTTTTCCCGGTCATGAAGGCGTAGCGGTAGAGGTCGAGGAAGTAGCCGACGCTGGCTGCTGCGCCCTCAGCGCTCTCCTCGTTCAGCTGCGGGGGCTTGGCCGGTGCGGGCTCGGACAGGGCCGCGTCGCGCTTGGCGCGCAGCTCAGGAGTCAGGGCGGCTTCGCGCGAAGCGGTCGCACTGGCGTTGGCATCCGCAATGCCCTTCTCGGCCCGAGCAATAGCCGCCGACGCGCTGGCACTGGCGCTCGCGCTGGCCTCAGCCTTGGCGTCCCTCACCGAGCAGGCCGCCACCCCCAGCGCCAGCACACACACCGCCACCAGCCCAGACACACCCCTCCGACGCCCAAGACGAGTCCCTGGCCGCCGACCGCGCCCCAACAGCACCGGCCTGCTCAACCACTCCGGCCCGACCGCCATCCGGGCCCGCTCCGCAGACTCACTGACGCCATGACAGCTCAGCCGGCCGCCACGGCCGTGCGCGGCACAGCCCCGCTGCGACACTCTCCACCGGCCCGGACCGGGAACTGGCTGCCGCGTACCCACGGGCGCAGCAGATCGTAGGGACGCACTCATCACGGAAGCCTCCTCGCCACCGAAACAACTCGTACCCCGCCAGGTCGGGCGACACTGCCCGTCCAGACGGTGTATTGACACTACCCGCCCCAACACCCCCACACCAGCCCCCGAGGACACCCTGTGGAAAACCTCAGGGTGGGACGGCCTCAAGCCCCTCACAAGGGGCAGCAGACTTCGCGTAGTTGCCGATCGTCGGGCTCATCCCGAGCATCTGGCCGGTGGCGATGCGGTCAGCCGCCCCGGGCAGCCAGAGACGCCTCCATCCGGGATTGAATCAATCTGCGGCAGCTGGTCTCTGCGGCCATAGAGGCCTGCCGTCGCCTCGGGGCAAAACGTCACTCGGAGATGGCTGTCTGCGTCACCAGCACCGAGCGCTGCGAGCCGGCCCGGTTCTACCGAGGTCATGGGACAACGGTCGGTCAGTGTCTCACCGGCTTTCCGATAGCCTAGGTCCATGAAGACCTTTGAGGACCTTTTCGACGAGCTGCAGCACAAGGCGGCCACCCGCCCTGAGGGCTCCGGGACCGTGGAGGAACTGGACCGTGGGGTCCACTTCATCGGCAAGAAGCTCGTGGAGGAGGCCGCCGAGGCCTGGATGGCCTGCGAGCACGAGTCCGATGAGGCCGCCTGCGAGGAGATCAGCCAGCTGCTCTACCACGCCCAGGTCATGATGGTCGCCAAGGGCTACAGCCTTCAGGACGTCTACCGCTACCTGTAGGCCCCCAGGCCCCTCGCGCCTCCTACTCGACTCCCCCACCACAGATCAGGAACCGCTGTGCTGCGTATTGCTGTCCCGAACAAGGGCTCCCTGTCCGACCCCGCCATCACCATGCTCTCCGAGGCGGGCTACCGCACCCGCCGTACCGGCCGCGAGCTCGTGCTCGTCGACGAGGCCAACGACGTCGAGCTGTTCTTCCTGAGGCCGCGCGACATCGCCGTCTACGTCGGTCAAGGCACCGTCCACGCCGGCATCACCGGCCGCGACCTGCTCCTGGACTCCGGGGTCGACGCCGTCGAGCACCTGCCCTTGGGTTTCGCCCGCTCCACCTTCCGCTTTGCCGCCCCCAAGGGCACGATGAGCTCCTTGGCCGATGTCGCCGGGCGCCGGGTGGCCACCTCCTATGACGTCCTGGTGCGCAGCTACCTGGCCTCCCGGGGTGTGGAGGCCCAGACCGTTCACCTCGACGGCGCCGTGGAGTCCTCCGTCCAGCTGGGCGTGGCCGACCTCATCGCCGACGTCGTAGATACCGGAACAACGCTGCGGGCTGCCGGACTGGAGACCTTCGGGGACCCGATCCTTGTCAGCGAGGCCGTACTCATCACCACCGAGCAGTTCCGCGCAGAGCCCGGACTGGCCACGCTTGTACGGCGTCTGGAAGGGGTGCTGCGCGCCCGCGCCTACGTGCTCATCGACTACGACATCCCCATGAACAAGCTGCACCTGGCGGCGGCCCTCACCCCGGGCATCGAGTCCCCCACTGTCTCCCCGCTGCAGAACCCCGACTGGGTGGCGGTACGCGCCATGGTCCCGCGAGCCGACATGAACCGGGTCATGGACGAGCTCTACGAGGTCGGGGCGCGCGCCATCCTCGTCTCCTCACTGCTGGCCTGCCGGCTGTAGACGCCTTCCCCCGGTGACGTTTCCGGGGCGGACGCCCTGGCCCACTCCCCTGCGCTCTACTGCCCCAGGGGCACGCAGACGTCGGCGGCCTTGGGTGTCTTCTTGTCGCCCAGGATCTTGTGGGAGGCGAGGAACTCGATCATCGGTGTGAAGTCGTCGACCCGCACTGAGCCGACGGCCGCCTTGCCCTCCCCGCTGACCAGCTTGCCCGTGGCCACGGCGACCTCGCGGGCGTTGGCGGCCTGAGTGGAGTCAACCAGGTCCTGCACGTACTCCTTGGTCGCCTCGACCGCGGCGTCAGGATCCTTGACGAACGCGGTCATGCCCTCCACTGAGGCCTTGACCGCCGCCTGAAGGTCCTCACGCCTGGAGTCCAACAGCTTGCGGGTCGTCACCAGGGAGACGCCGATGAGGGGGATCGACTCGGCCGGCTGGATCGTGCGCACCGCGGTGCCGGCCTGCTTGATCTGCACGGCGTCGTTGTTGGAGAAGCCGACGACGGCGTCAACCTTGCCACCCACGAGCGCAGCCTGCTGGGTGTAGCCGATGTCCTGGATCGTCAGGTCGGACTCGCTCAGCGAGGCGGTGTCCATGGCCAGTTGGAGGGCGTACCAGGTCTCCCCCTTGCGTCCCGGCGTGCCGACGGTCTTGCCCTTGAGGTCCGCGGGTGTCTTGATTGGCGAGCTCTCCGGCACGATGAGGCAGGCCGGATAGGACTGGTAGTAGCCGCCGACGACGACAAGGTCAGACCCGTTGGAGGCGGCGACGACGGCCTCATCGGCTCCCGCCACGACAAGCTGCTCCTTCCCGCTCAGAAGAGCGTCGAAGAGCCCCTCCTGGGCCCCGTGATGACGCAGGCTCACCCCGGAGGCGTACTTGCTGTTCTTTTTGGCCATGTAGATGGGGGCGAACTGGATGTTGGGCGTGTAGGTCAGGCCGATGGTCAGTGGGCTGCTTGACTGTGAGGAGCAGGCGGCGAGCACGCCGGTTCCGCTCAGGACGAGACCACTGGCGAGCAGGTGGCGGCGCGAGAGGGGCATGAGTGTTTCCTTTCCAGGCGGATCAGGGCAGGGCGATGGGAGCGAGGGCGCGATGGTCGGGCAGCTCAGCCGGCACGCCGGCCACGCAGGGCGTCCACCGTGCGGCTGCGCTGCTCGAGCTCGTGGAGCGCCCAGTGGATGGTGGTGGCCAGGATGCACAGGAGGGCAATGGTGGAGAACATGCCCGTGGTGTCCACCTTGTCGCGCTGCGTGGACAACAGCATTCCCAGGCCGTCACCGCCCATGATCATCTCTCCGACGACCGCGCCGGTGATCGACAGGGTGAACCCTGTGCGCAGTCCGGTGTAGATCGCCGGAAGCGTCATGGGCAGCTCCATGTGCACGAGCATGCTCAGCCCGTACGCGCCGTCGAGCCGGGCAGCATCGATGATGTCCGTGTCCAGGCCCCGCAGCCCCAGCAGCACGGTGATCGTGATGGGGAAGAACACCATGAAGGCGCACAGGATCACCACCGGCAGGGTGCCGTAGCCGATCCACAGGACGAGGAGCGGGGCTAAGGCGATACCGGGAACCGCCTGGCTCGCAGCGACATAGGGCAGCACGGCCCGGGAGAAGAACCGCCAGTGGTGCAGCACCCAGGCCAGTGGCAGCGCAAAGGCCGCGGCCAGCAGACAGCCCAGGAGCGCCTCCTTGAGCGTCACCCCGGCGTAGGCGGCCAGTCCTGCCTGGGTCAGGCCCAGCCACATCCGGTTGACGACGGCCAGCGGACTGGGCAGGAAGATTGCCGGAACGGCGCCTGAGGCCGCGGCGGCCTGCCACGCGACGAGCAGAGTAGCGCCGAGAAGGAACGCCGGCCACGGGCCGCGACGGCCTGCTGCGCGGATACGAGGCTCATGGTGAGCCGGAGCCGTGCGCGACGACTCTGAGACGGCCCCCGACGGCGAGGCCATGGGTGAGGTCGAGGACGTCAACGGCTCCTGGACATCGCAGGATGCCACGGTGGAGGAGGCTTGAGAGCGTGCGGCCTTGCCGATGGGGCTGGGGCTGTACACGGCGGTGTCCTCCCGGGTCGTTCCGGGAACGGGCGCTCCCGGCTGCACCGGGGTCCGCCTGTACGCCGTCGGTCGGCGCACACGTGCTGGGCGCTCGCTCGGTTCACCACCCGATGAGCTCACGGCTGTTCGTGAGCTCGGGACGTTGCCTCGAGTCGCGGGTCACCCCGCCGAGCACCACGCGCATCCTCCCCTCCGGACTTTCACCGTCGGTGCCGGGATTCCACCGGCTCAGCCGCCGCATCCCATGGCCGCCTCAGGCAGCTGTGGTGCGAGCGGGTCGCGGACTGTGACCGCCGGTTCGGACTTTCACCGACCCCGGAGCACGTTGCTGCCGGTAAGGATACAACGTTGATCGCTACACAGCCACTGCCGCTGTGGTGACCGTCGTTGTGGGCCGCCACAGCCGCAGTCGTGGACCGCTCAAGGCGCCATGATGATCCACAGCGCCGCGAGCAATGGTGTGGGCCGGCTACGCCCGTGAGGCCGCGACGGCGGCGTCGAACTCCGCGGAGATCTCCTTCGAGGGCTGACTCATCCGAGATACGGCCACGGCCACAGCCAGGTTGCCCAGGAATCCGGGCACGATCTCGTAGAGGTCGAAGATGCCGCCCGGGCCACCGGAGACGTTCCCCCAGATCATGACGACGACGGCCCCGGTGATCATTCCGGCGAAGGCACCCATGGCGCTCAAGCGCTTCCAGTACAGCGACAGCAGGATGGTCGGTCCGAAGGAGGCGCCGAAGCCGGCCCAGGCGAAGGCCACGAGGTCGAGGATCGTCTTACTGGGGTTCCAGGCCATGACCGCCGCGACCAGGGCGATGGCGAAGACCGCCATGCGCGAGTAGAGCACCATGCGGTTGCCACTGATCTTCTCCTCTCGGGTGCGGGCGAAGGAGCCGTACAGGTCCTCGATGAGCGCCGAGGAGGTCACGAGCAGCTGGGAGGAGATCGTCGACATGATGGCGGCGAGGATGGCTGCCAGCATGAAATCCGGCGACCAACGGGTGGAAGAGCAGCTTGCCCAGCGTGATGAAGACCGTCTCCGGGTCGGCCAGCTGCTTCTTGTCGTGCTGGTAGGTGGCCACGCCCACGATCGCGGTGCCGGCTGCACCGAGCACGGCGAAGAGCATCCAGCCGATTCCGATGGTGCCTCCGGCCACGGCCTCCCTGGGGCTGCGGATGGCCATGAACCGGACGATGATGTGCGGCTGACCGAAGTAGCCCAGTCCCCAGGCCAGTGCCGAGATGACGCCGAGCAGCGTCGTCGTCGGACCCCCAGATGACCCAGTAGTGAGGGTCGACCTCGGCGATGGCCTTGGTCAGGTTGGACAGTCCCCCGAGCCGAATGACACCCGCGACGGGCACCATGACCAGGGCGGTCACCATCATGACGCCCTGGACGAAGTCGGTGTAGGACACGGCCAGGAACCCGCCGATCAGCGTGTAGACCACGGTGATGGCGGCGACGATGACCATGCCGAGGCGATAGTCCATGCCGAAGGAGGACTCGAAGAAACGGCCGCCGGCGACCATGCCGGAGGAGACGTAGAAGGTGAAGTAGACCAGAATGATGAGGCCACTGGACCAGCGCAGCAACCGATGCGTGTCGTGGAGTCGGTTGTCCAGGAAGCTGGGAACGGTGATGGAGTTGTTGGCGACCTCGGTGTAGGCGCGCAGACGCGGGGCCACCAGCAGCCAGTTGGCCAGGGCTCCGACCGTCAGTCCGACGGCGATCCATCCCTCGACCAGTCCACTGACGTACAGGGTTCCCGGCAGTCCCATCAGCAGCCACCCCGACATGTCCGAGGCTCCCGCCGACAGTGCCGCCACCCAAGGATTGAGGTCGCGGTCGGCGAGCATGTAGTCGTCGAAGTTGTCCGTTCGCAGATAGGCCCAGCCCCCGATGGCGAGCATGGCCACGAAGTAGACGATCATCGCGATGGCTTGATAGGTAGTGGCAGTCATCTATATGTCCTCACGTCGGTCAGAGAAGAGATACACCGCTACCGCCGTTGGAGAGAGGACTTCTGGAGCCTCTTGAACGATTCAGGTCGGCGTGCGCGGTATATCGCGGCTCGTCGTTGATGTTTCTGATGGCGTGACCATGAGTGACAGACAAGCGCCTCGGATGATGTGGACATCCGTACGTGACATGACTTGACGGGCAGCAGTGACCGCTCACTGGATCATGGTCGAGGTTTCTTCATCGTTCCTTCTGTGTGGGTACGACTCAACGCACGTGAAGGACGATGGCCGCGGCGTAGTCACCGTCATGGCTCAAAGGAAACCGGCCAACACCCTGGGGTTGATACCTCCTCTCCGAGGCTGTGCTCAACAGCTTGGGCAACGGTGCCGCTCAGGCGCAAAGAAGGCCGGCCCCACCGATCGGTGACAACCTCGATCTCACGCCAGTCGACGTCCTCGGCCAGGATAACCGGAGAGGTACTCGTTCCGCGACTTTTTGCACACAGAACGTGTGCCTGGCTCCAGGCCTTGATGAAGGACTCCTTGGCCGCCCACCGCGCTGCCAGGTGCTGGGCCGGGGTTGGTTCCCCTCTCCTCCGAACGATCTCGGGCCTCTCGGAGCTCGCGCGCCGTGAAGGCGCGTTGTGCGAAGACGCTGCCGGGCTGCTCGAGCTGGGCGGAGAAACCCGGAATGTGCACCAGGTCCGTACCCACTGACAGAACAGCGGAACCGGGGGAAGGCTGTGGAGCATCTGGAAGCCGCGGCTTTGTCATCGCCGAGCCCCAATGAAGAAGAGCTTACAAATCATTGAGGAATTCCCTTTGGCAAGACTGTGTGCACGCACAGGACCGGTTCCACGGAAATGGAACCCATTAGCCGTGAAACCGGTCCTGTGAGCGCTGAGGTGAGGTGGTTACTCCCCCGCGTGGTAGACGCCGTCGGAGCCCAGACGAGCCTCAGGGTCGAGCAGCATGGCGGCCTCGACCTCATGCGGGTCGCGCTGCTTGGACTCCTCCCCCAGACGACGGCCCTGAACCTGCTCGAACAGCGGGGCCCGACCGATCATGCCTGCGCGGCGGCGCCTAGTGCCGGCGGCCAGGCGGGCATTGGCTGAGGCCAGCCAGGCGTCAACCGCCTCCTGGCCCTCGGCCTGCCGCAGGGCGGCCTCGAAGGCACCAGGGGTGGACGATCGCGATGAGGCCGGAGACGTGTCCGAAGCCCAGCGAGGTCAGCAGACCGGCTCGCACCGGGCCGGCGCCCGGGACGCGCCCGTCCTGGCCACCACGACCGGCCAGACGGATGGGCCTGCGCGGCCACACCCAGAAGGCGTCCTTGGCCAGGGGGGCGTCCACAACATCCAGGGAGGCGTTACCGGGAGCCACACCGGAGGCGAGGATCTCGGTCAGGCCCGCGACCTGGAAGACGGCGGCGCCGCCCTGGCGTGACCGGTGATGGTCTTCTGCGAGACCGCCACCAGCGAGTTGCCCTCGGAGCGTCCCAGCGCGCGCGCCAGACGCGTGTGCAGCTCGGACTCGTTGGGGTCGTTGGCACCGGTGGAGGTGTCGTGCTTGGAGACCAGTGCGATGTCGTCGGCCTCCACACCCAGGGCCGCCAGGGCCTTGGCCGAGGCGCGAGCTGCGCCCGCGCGGCCGGCGCCCAGGGCGCCCAGGCCGGGTGCCGGGATCGAGTGTGGGCGCCGTCGGCGTAGGAGGAGACGAAACCGACCACACCGGCCACCGGCAGCTCATGCGGGCCGCCACCGAGCCACGGGCCAGGATCACCGTGCCGCCGCCCTCGGCCTCCACGAATCCGCCGCGACGGCGGTCGTTGGCGCGCGAAGTGGCGGTCGGAGATGCCCTGGCGCGCATGGCCGCGGCCTCCGCGGTGGCGTTCATGTTGCCGAAGCCGACGACCGACTCGATCGAGATGTCGTCGATGGCGCCGGCCACGACGACGTCGGCCTTGCCCAGGGCGATCTTGTCCCAGCCCTCCTCAATGGAGACGGCCGCGGTGGCGCAGGCGCTCACCGGCTGGACCATGGCGCCGTAGCCGCCGATGTAGGGACTGCATGACGTGGGCGGCCACGACGTTGGGCAGGGGCCTCCTGGAGGATGTCGCTGGGACGCTCCTCCCCAGGAACCGGCCGACGAACATCTTGCGCATCGACTCCATGCCACCGAACCCGGTGCCCTGCGTGGAGGCCACGTCGGAGGGGTGGACGGCCTTGAGGAGCTCGGCCGGGGTGAAGCCGGCCGACAGGAAAGGCGTCGACGGCGGTGACCAGGTTCCAGGAGGCGATGGGGTCCATGCCCTGGGTCATCGAGGCGGGGATGCCCCAGCGCTCCGGGTCGAAGTCGCGCGGGAACTGGCCGCCGACCGTGCGCGACAGCGCGGCGCGTCGCGGCACCCGGGCCAGTGAGCCGGCCAGTCGGGTGACGGTCCACTCGCCGGTCTCGGCGTCGGGAACCACGAGCGTGTGCTCGGGGTCGGAGGCCTCGATGGTGCGGGCCGTGGTCTCGTCGGGAACCGACAGGGTGATGTCGCGGTCGAGGTAGACGGTGACCTCCTCGTCGGCGATCGGCGCGATGACGCCGTCGTCGACGAACTCGCGGATACCGCAGCGGGCCACGACCTCGTCGCGGTAGCGCTCCAGGATGTCGGACTCCTCGACCATCTCCCCGTCGGTGTCGTACCAGCCGGCCTTGGGGCTGTCCTGCCAGGTGAGCAGACCCATGCCCCAGGCGAGCTCGAGGACACCGGCGGCGGTCAGGTCGACGTCCTCCCCGCCGCTCATTCCCAGCTCGGCCTCGCGGCGCGTGCGGCCCGATCCCCAGGTGGAGACCTCTCCGGTGGAGATGATGACGACCAGGTCATCGAGGTCGGCGCTCACCTCGCCCCACTGGGGGGCGGTGGGCTGGGTCAGGGACCACCGGGGGTGGGCAGGGGCCTTGATGACGGCCGGGGCCTCGGTCTCCTCGGCAGGGCGCAGCGGCCTGCGCGGCGGCGTTCTCACGCAGGGCCACCAGGTCGATGTCGTCACCCAGTCCCCCCGTGAGGTCGGCGTTCACCGGGGCCTGAGCCGCCTGGGTGCGCACCTCGGTGGTGCACAGGCCGGTGAGTTCGGAGGCGATCTCCTCCGTGGTCCAGGTGCGCACCCCGGCTGCCTCGACGGCGGCGACGAGCGGGTCGTTACCGCCCATGAGGCCGGTGCCCTTGACCCAGCCGATGCGCGGGTGGGCCAGGGTGACGCGCTGGGCCCAGGCCCGCTCCGAGGACCAGCGGTTGACGATCGCGTCCAGGGCGGACTTGACCTCGCCGTAGGCGCCGTCACCGCCGAAGGTGCCCCGGTTCGGGGAGCCGGGCAGGACCACGTGCAGACGGTGGTCGACGTGGGTGTCGGTGCCGATGGCGCTCAGGGCGGCGATGGTGCGCTCCACCGACCACAGCAGCAGGCGGGTCTGGGACTCGGCCGCGGGGCCGGCGTCGGCCAGCGTGCCTGAGACGCGCGGCGCGGCGAAGGGGAACAGGAGGGTGGGAACCAGGGCCTCCTTGACGACCTTGGTGGAGCCGCCGGAGGTGACCACCTGGTCGTTGCCGATCCACTCCGCCAGGGCGTCGACGTCCCGGTAGGAGGACAGGTTCGCGGGAACCATCCACAGCTTGGCGCCGGCCGCGGCGTGCTCGCGGTACAGGGTGGTGGCGAACTCGAGGCGCTCGTGGGTCAGGCGCGAGCTGGTGGCCACCACGGTGGCGCCACCGGCCAGCAGCTCCCCGACGACGGCCGCGGCGATGGAGCCGGGGGCCACACCGGTGACGACGGCGACGTCCTCGGACCAGCGCACTGTGGCGTCACCGGCCTGCGGGGTCTTCGGCGCGGCCTGGGCGATCTCGGTCAGGACGGCGGCGCGCTCGGCGCCGTCGGCCAGGTCGGAGGCCTTGGCCTGCTCGGCCCACCAGGTGGCGTGATCGGCCACCGCCTGTCCCAGACCCACGAAGCGCTCGGGGGCCAGGAGCCGGCGGAAGGCGTCCAGGTCGGTCTCGCCGGAGCCGAGTCGGGCGACGTCCTCACGGGCCGTGGCCCAGCGGTCATCGATGAGGACGGCGCGCTCAGGGGTGAAGGCCGGGGTGACGGACTTGACCCATCCGGCACCGAGCTCGGCGTCCAGGGCGGCCATGGCAGCCCGGGTACGGGAGGCCTCGTCATCGGCATCAGCCGCGACAGTGGCCTTCTCGGCCAGCCCCAGGGCGTCCAGGAGGGTGCGTGCCGTGGTGGCCAGGACACCCTCGGAGCCGGTGACGCTCTGGGCGAAGGCGTCCAGGGCCGCGGAGTCGACCACTGCGCCTCCGGCACCGCCGGCACTCGGCTTGGCGACGCTCACACCGTGGTCGGCGGCGACGGCCTGGACGGCGGAGTCGATGAGGGAGTCCACGGCGCTCGCACTGGTCAGCGGGGCCGAGGAGCCCAGGGAGGCCAGGTCCTCGCCGCGCATCGAGGCGCCCTCCCGGGTGCCCAGGAACAGGGCGGCGGTCACGTGGGAGACCCAGCCCTGCCCCAGTCCCCAGGTGCCGGTGACGCGGTCGGCGATACGGGAGGCGCGCACGCCGGAGGGGCCCAGGAGCCGGCCCAGCCCCACGCGGATGGCCTCGGTGAGGACCGGACCGAAGGCCTTGTAACCGGGAGCGCCCTTGGCGACCGTGGCGGCCAGGGCCGTCATGTCGGCGTCAGCGGCACCGTCGATGGAGGCGAGCTCGAGCTCGGTACCCAGGTCCATGAGGAGCTGGTTACGACGCGAGGAGACTCCGTTGGTGAGTGTCTCAGTGGTGTCCGTGGCGCCGATCTGCTCGGGGCGGATGCGCGAGGCGTGGGCCAGGAGCACCGTCAGGGCGTCGGTCGCACCGAAGGGCAGGTCGTCCACCGGTCCGGCTGCGGCGGAGCCGGACCAGCAGGTGCGGCCTCGGCCGCGGGGGCGGGAGCCTGCTCGGCCGCAGCGCTCTGCGCGGGAGCCTGGGCCTCAGCAGCCGGCTCCTCGGCGGCCGGAACGTCGAAGTCCGGTTCGGTGAGCTCGACGGCCGGGTCGGTGTCGGTGGCCAGCACCCGGGCCTCGTCGCGACGAGCGTTGTGCACGGTGACGTGGCGCCCGGCGTGCTGGGGCAGACGCAGGGTGTTGGTGGCCAGGTTCGCCAGGGTGGGGGAATTGGCCAGGCCCACCTCGACGATGTGCTCGATCCCCAGGCCGCCCTCGCTCGGGGAGGACAGCAGGACCTCCTGGGTCTCGATCCAGCGCACCGGGGAGGCGAACTGCCAGGCCAGGAGCTCGACGAGCAGGACTCGGGCCAGCTCTGTGGGGCGCTTCGCCCAGGAGTCCCAGTCGGCCAGGATCTCCTCGACGGGCTCGGAGGGCACGACCTCAAGGATCGAACGGGCGAAGTCCTGGGTCAGCGCGAAGGGCCGGGCCACGAGGTTGGGCACGTAGTGGCCCACCAGGCGCGCGACGTCCAGGTCCTCGGGGACGAGCTCGAGCAGACGGCCACGGAACTCCGGCACGCCCGGGGCGCAGCACCTCAGGTGGAAGGGCACGTCGATGCCGGGGACGAACATGAAGGGGTTCTTGCCCCCGCAGGGCCTTGGCCTTGGCGCGGGCGTCGGCGGCCAGGGCGTCCAGGCCCTGATCGTGCCGGCCACGGCGTACTGGACGCCGGCCAGGGTTGTGGTTGACGATCTGGAGGAACTCGCCGGTGGCCTCGGAGATCGAGCGCACGTAGGCCTCGACCTCGTCGGCCTTGATGCCCGCCTGGTTGGGGCGCAGGGCCCCCATGCGGTAGTTCGAGGCGCCGTCGGCGTCACGGGGCACCAGCGAGTGCATGGTCGAGCCGCGCTGGAAGACGATCGAGATGGTCGTCTCCACGGGCATGACGCGCCCGTAGGCGCTCAGCGCCGTGTACTCGCCCAGGGAGTGGCCGGCGAAGGCGGCGCTCTCCACCAGGGCACCGGCCTCGGCCAGACGCGCAGTGGTCGCCATGGCGACGGTGGCCAGGAGCCACCTGGGTGAACTGGGTGAGGTTGAGCAGGCCCTCGGGGTGGCGGTAGGTGACGCCGCGGGCGGTCATCTCGGTGGGGTTGTCGCGCACCAGGTTGATGACGGAGAAGCCCAGCTCGGCGCGGGTGTGGGCGTCGGCCCGCTCCCAGATCTCCCGGGCGGCCTTGGAGGAGTTCATCTCGTCCAGGCCCATGCCGGGGGTCTGGATGCCCTGGCCGGGGTAGACGTAGGCGGTGGGCTCGGGCGTCGTCACGGCGGTGCCGCGGGAGACGACCTCGCCGTTGATGCGGCAGACGACCTCCAGGACGTAGCCGCCGCCGACCACCAGTCCGGTGCGCTCCACGGTGATCTCGACGTCGTCGCTCAGCTCGACCGGACCGGTCATGACGTAGGTCCAGCCGGCCAGGGACGTGGCGCGAGCCGTCGGCAGCGGTGGAGGCCGCCACCTGCTGGGCGGTGGCCGACAGCCACATGCCGTGGACGAGCGGGGCCTCCATGCCGGCCACGTGGGCGGCGTTGTAGGAGGTGTGGATCGGGTTGAAGTCACCGGTGACCCGGGCGAACGCGGTCATGTCCGCGGGCGCGGTGACGGTGGTGCGGCGCAGGATGCGGCGTGCGGCCGGGGCCGTCTCGCGTCCGGTGCCGCCGGCGAGCTCGGGGGCGCTGGGCACGGCGTTGCCGGAGGCGCGGCCGCGGATGGCGAAGCGCTCACGCATGAGTGCCACCACGGTGCCGTCGGTGGCGTCGGTCAGCTCCAGGCGCACGTCGACGACGCGGCCGGCGCTGGACTCCTCCAGTGCGGCGACCCAGCCGGTGACGTTGATCGTGGGGCTGGTCGTGGCTGCGGCCTCCTGGAGCTGGTGGAGGGTGAGGTGCAGGTCGATGGTGTGGTCCAGGTGGACGGCACCGAGCAGGCCCTCGATGAGCGGCATGCCGTCCTCGACGACGCTGCCCAGGGCGGCGTAGACCACCGGCCAGCAGGGGCCGAGCAGGCGTCGGGCACGAAGGGCGCGGCGGACAGGTCCGACGGCAGGGCGTCGGCGGTCACCGAGGCGTGGTCGTGGCCCAGGGTGCTTGCCAGGGTGAAGGAGCCGTGGATGGTGCCGAAGGGCTGGGTGGTGGGGCGTCCCAGGACGTCCGTGGCCCCGGCCTGCGCGGGGCGTACCTCGGGCAGGTGGTCGACATGGTCTCCCGTGATGGACACGGCCCCCACGCCGGCGGTGGCCCGCAGCAGGTCGTTCATCGTCTCGCTGATGCGCTCGGGGTCGACCAGTGGAGCGGCACCGTCCCAGGCGCGGGCCAGGCGCAGCGGCACGACGAGGCGGCGCACGGCGTGGATCTCATCTCCGCCGGGAGTGCCGTCCCAGTGGGTGTCGAGGCGGATGTCGAGGTCGTAGGCGTCCTCGGCCACGTCCGGGCGGGCGACGACGTTGTAGGCGTCGTCGTCCAGGACGGTGGCCGGGTTGACCGTCAGGTGGCCGTTCCACAGGACGTGGGGGGCCACCTGGACGAGTTCCTTGGCGTCGGCCACGGGAGCTGCCAGGACGCCGTCGGCCACGGCGGGGGCTGCACCCAGGCGGCCGGCGGCCTCCTGCTCACCCGTGCCGGCCTCCTGGAGGGCCTCGACGGCGGCGGTCTCGAAGCGGCCCAGCAGCTCGCCGACCGGCTCATTGATGGTGGTGATGCCGGCAACGGCGACCGGACCGGGGATGATGCGCACCTGGTCAGCGGTGTAGCGCGGGTCCTGGGACTGCCACAGGGAGTCGGTGCCCCACCAGCGCAGGATGTCGGCGTCGACCACGGGCACGAAGGGCACGGGCTTGGGGTGCTTGCGGCACAGGTCGACGAACCAGGCGGCGTCGACGGGCTCCACGAGGGTGGAGGCGGCCGACGGGTAGTGCTCGGCCAGTGCGGCCAGGGCGGCGTCGGAGTCGATGACGGCGTCGTAGTCGGCGAAGAGCGTGGGGATCTCGCCGTGGTCGGCCCGGCTCAGGCGGGCCTCGATGCGGTGCAGCAGGTCGATGAAGCGGTCGTACCAGCCCTCGTCGGCCCAGTCGGCGCGGGTGGCGCTGCGCCCCTCGTGGGGGGCGACGCACAGCTCGGCGTAGCGGGTGGCCCACTGAAGGTAGGTCATCTCCTCGACGTCGCCGAAGTAGGGCTTGGCGGTCTTGGCCAGGGCGTCGATCATCTCCTGGCGGCGTGCGGCCATGGCGGCCTCGTCACCGGCGAGCTCCTGGATGAGGCGGGAGGCCCGGGCCGAGGAGTTGTCGATCTCGTAGAGGTCGGCGCGCAGGTGGGACAGTCCGGAGGTCATCCCGCCGATGGACTCCCCGGAGGCGACCCAGCCGCCCTCGACCCCGAAGTCCGCGGGGATTCCAGGGGTGTCGACGAGAGCTGCTTGACGTCGTCGTTGGTCTTGGCCTCCAGGCAGGTCATGGCGGCGGTGCCGATCATGACGCCGTCGACGGGGGCGGCAGCCGTGCCGTAGGCCTCGGCCCAGCGGCCGGTGAGGTAGTCGGCGGCGCGGGTGGGCGTGCCGATGCCGCCGCCGACGACGAGCACCACGTTGGTCACGGCGCGGATGGCGTCGTAGGTGGCCAGGAGCATGGTGTCCAGGTCCTCCCACGAGTGGTGGCCACCGGCGTGCCCGTCCTCGATCTGGATGATGACGGGGCTGTCGGGCACGGCGCGGGCGATGGCCAGGACCTGACGGATCTGGTCCACGGTGCCGGGCTTGAAGGCGATGTAGGGGAAGCCCTCGGCGTGGAGGCGCTCGAGCAGGGCGGTGGCCTCCTCGAGCTCGGGGATCCCGGCGGAGATGGTGATGCCGTCGATGGGGGCGCCCCGGCGCGGGCCTTGGACAGCAGGCGCTGGGTCCCCAGGTGCAGGTTCCACAGGTAGCGGTCCATGAACATGGCGTTGAAGGCCGCGGTGCGCCCGGGCTCGAGGGCCTTCTCCAGGCCCTCGAGGTTCTCGGTCAGGACGGCGGGAGTGGTCTGGCCCCCACCGGCGAGCTCGGCCCAGTAGCCGGCGTTGGCGGCGGCCGCCACGATGGCGGGATCCACGGTGGTGGGGGTCATTCCCGCCAGCAGCACCGCGCTGCGCCCGGTCAGGCGGGTGAAGGCGGTGTCAAGGGTGAGGCGGCCGTCGGGCAGGCGAGTGATGCGCGGGGCGAAGCGGGAGCGGTCGACGCCGGGCCGGGGTGCCGCGCCGGCGCGGTCGAGGTCGTCAATGGCCTTGGCGGTCCCGGCGGGCACGACGGTGGTGCCGGTGCCGGCCACGACGCCCTCGGTGAGACGGACCAGGACGTTGCCCGGCCCCAGGTCCAGGACGGTGCGCACCGGGGCGTCCGATCCGGCTGCGAGGGCCCCGGTGACCAGACCGGGCCAGTCGACCGGGTCGATGAGCACGGCGGTGGCCAGCTCGCGGGCGAGCTTCTCGTTCAGGCCGCAGGCGGCCGCCCAGGCGGCGACGTCGTCGACCGCGCCGGCGAGCAGCGGGGTGTGGAAGGGCACCGAGGTGGTGAGGAACTCGGTGACCGGGGCCAGGACGGCGCCGCCGCGGCGGCGGTCCTTGCGGGCCTTGGCGCTGCGGGCGGCGGCCGCCTCCAGCGCGGTGACAACGGCCTCGAGGTCGGCCGGGCGCCCCGAGAGGATGTGCGCCTGACGGCCGTTGGTCACGCCCACGGAGATCCGCTCCGAGCCGGGGACCCGGGACAGGACGGCGTCGAGCACGCTGCGGGTGACGCCGCGCACCGAGAGCATGGGGGTGGACTCCCCCACCGTGCCCAGGTCGAGGCGGCGGGTGGTGCGGGTGGCCGCCGCACCGATGAGGCGGGCGATGGCGTGAACCTCGATGACGCGCTCGCGCTCGCCGGCCTGCACTGCCTGGAGCAGGCTGACGCCCAGGACACCCTGGGAGTGGCCGATGGCGCTCACCGGGGCGTGGGCGGCCGGGTCGATGCCGGCGCCGGGCAGCGAGGCCAGGGCGGCGTGCTGGGCCATGAGGATGCCGGGCACGGAGACGTCGGCGCCGTCGGCGGTGGTGCGGTGCTGAGGGGCGACCGGGGCCGCCTCGTCGTCCAGGAGCCTCGAGCCGCGCGGGGTCACGGTGAGCAGGTCGGTGGACACGGGGGCCAGGCGCTCGGCCACGGCCCGGTCGACCGCCACGACGTCAGCGGCCAGGGCGTGGTCCAGGGAGACCAGGTCGGCCAGCGTCTGGCGCCAGGGGGTGGCCTGGCCGCCGAAGGTGATGATGTAGGGCTCGCCTCCGCTCAGGCGCTCAGCGATGGTGGTCGCGGGGCTGGGGGCTTGCGAGTTCGTGTGCACGGTAGTGGTGTCCTTCGGTGTTGCGACGGCGTGGTCGGTGGTCTCGGAACGGTTACCTGAACTGGGGTCGGGTGAAGACGGGGGAAACGGCGGAGGCGGAGGCGAGTGGGTCTCGGAGCCGGAGTCAGAGGGGGATGTTGTCATGCTTCTTGGGGGACTCGGGGCGGGCGTCGTTCTTGGCGCGCAGCTGCCAGGGAGTCGACGATGACGTTGCGGGTGTCCTCAGGGGGCGATGACGGCGTCGATCTCACCGATGGCCACGGCCTTGTCCGGGTTGATGACGGCGTCGGTGTACTCGGCCACGAGCCGCTCGTGCTCGGCGGTGGCGGCCTCCTCCCCCTGCTCGTCACGGACCTTGGCCAGGTCGCGTCGGTGGATGATGCCGACGGCGCCGGCGGCTCCCAGGACGGCGATCTCGGCTCCCGGCCAGCAGAAGTTGAGGTCGGCGCCGATGGCCTTGGAGCCCATGACGATGTAGGCGCCGCCATAGGCCTTGCGCAGGACGATCGTCACCAGCGGCACGGTGGCGGTGGCGTAGGCGTTGATGACCTTGGCGCCGCGGCGGATGATGCCGGCGTGCTCCTGCTCGGCTCCGGGACGGTAGCCGGGGACGTCGACGAAGGTGACCACCGGCAGCCCGAAGGCGTCGCAGAAGCGCACGAAGCGGGCGAGCTTCTCGGAGGCGTCGACGTCCAGGGTGCCGGCGTCCACCAGCGGCTGGTTGGCGACGATCCCCACCGGGTGGCCCTCGAAGCAGGCGAAGCCGACCACGACGTTGAGGGGCGAACTCCTCCTGGACCTGGACGAGCTCGCCGTGGTCGACGACGGCCGAGACCACCTCGACGACGTCGTAGGCCTGCCGGGTGGAGGCCGGGACGATCTCGCCGACGCTGCGGGCGGCCTCGGCGTCGGCCTGGGCGTCGGCGTCGTCGTAGGCGTACAGGGGAGCGCTGACCTCGGATGAGGAGGGCAGGTAGGCCAGGAAGGTGCGGACCTGCCCCAACGCGTCCTCCTCGTCGTCGGCCACGTAGTGGACGACGCCGGAGACGGAACCGTGGATCTGTGCACCGCCGAGGTCCTCGGCGCTGATCTGCTCGCCGGTTGTGGCGCGTACGACGTCGGGGCCGGTGACGAACATGTGGGAGGCCTGGCGGGTGGCGATGACGAAGTCGGTCAGGGCCGGGCTGTAGACGGCGCCACCGGCGCAGGGCCCCAGGATGACGCTGATCTGCGGGACCAGTCCGGAGGCGGCGCAGGTGCGGTTGAAGATGCGCCCGTACTGGCGCAGGGCACCCACGCCCTCCTGGATCTTGGCGCCGCCGGAGTCGATGAGTCCGATGACGGGGATGCGCAGGCGCAGGGCGTCATCCAGGAGGCGGACGATCTTGTCCCCCTCGATGGTGCCCAGGGCGCCACCGGAGACGGAGAAGTCCTGGGAGTAGACGGCCACCTGGCGGCCGTCGATCTGGCCGAAGCCGGTGACGACGCCCGAGGGCGGGCCTTGTCGCCGGCGCCCTGAACCGGTGTAGCGGCCGATCTCCAGGAAGGTGGAGTCGTCGAGCAGGTCGTTGATGCGCTCGCGGGCGGTGCGCTTGCCCTTGGCGTGCTGGCGGGAGGCGGCGCGCTCCTCGGCCTCCCGGTCGACGCGGGCGATGCGCTGGCGGAAGGCGGTGGTGGCCTCCGAGTCGGCCATGGTGGTTCCCTGGGCCGGTGTCTCGGCAGATGCGCCGGGGCCGGTGATGGGGGCGGTGGTCACGGTTCAGGCCTCCTCGGAGTCGTTCTCGGGGGTGCTCATGCGCACCAGGACATCGCCGGCCGAGACGGTGCGTCCGGCGCTGACGGGGATCTCCGAGATGGTGCCGTCGCTGGGTGCGTGGACGTAGTTCTCCATCTTCATGGACTCCAGGACCACGAGCAGATCGCCCTGGCAGACCGGCTGGCCCGGCTCCACGCAGATCCGGGTGACGATGGCCTGCATGGGGGCGGCGATGACACCGGGCTCACCGCCGGCGGTCCCGGTCTCACCAGGGGCTGCGCCTCGAGGTGAGCGGGTCGCGCCCGAACGGCCGCGCAGCGGCTGGGCCCGGTTGCTGCGGGGGCTGAAGCCTCGCGCCGGGTTGGAGGGGGCGAGGATCCCATCGGGCAGGGTCAGCTGCATGCGGCGGCCGTTGAGCTCGATGATGTAGCTGGAGCGGGTACGCGGGTTGGCGACCGTCTCCGCCGAGCCGTCGGCCTGCGACGTCGCCGCGGCGTCGGCGAGATCGGGCAGCACCTCGTTCTCGATCCACCGCGTGGTCACAGCCAGCCGCCCGGTCTCGTCGGGGGCGGTGAACTCGGGGCGGGTCAGGACCTCGGAGTGCAGGGCGGTGCACACGGTGACGCCCTCGACCACCGTCTCCCGCAGGGCTCGCCGGGCTCGGGCGATGGCCTGCTCCCGGCTGGCACCGGTGATGATGATCTTGGCGAGCATCGGATCGAACAAGGGGGTGACGACGTCGCCCTCAGTGACTCCGGACTCGATGCGGATACCGGGACCGGCCGGCCAGCGCAGGCGGGTGATGGTACCGGTGGAGGGGGCCAGACCTCGGGCGGGGTCCTCACAGGTGATGCGCAGCTCGAGGCTGTGACCGCGGGGCTCGTTGACCTGTCCGAGGTGACCGCCCTCGGCGATGCGCAGCTGGACCTCGACCAGATCGGTGCCGGCGACCTCCTCGGTGACGCAGTGCTCCACCTGCAGACGGGGGTTGACCTCCAGGAACCAGATATCGCCCTCGGGGGTCAGGAGGAACTCGCAGGTGGCCACCCCGACGTAGTCGACCGTCTCCAGGAGGCGACGGGAGGCCTCGACCAGACGCCCGTGGACGCCCTCGGGCAGGAAGGGCGCAGGAGCCTCCTCGAGGAGCTTCTGGTTGCGTCGCTGCAGGGAGCAGTCGCGGGTGGAGACCACGGCGAAACCGCCGTGGCTGTCGCGGGCGCACTGGGTCTCGACGTGACGTGCGGCCGTGACGAACCGCTCCAGAATGAGGGTTCCGCCGCCCTGCGCCGCGGACTCGAAGGCGGGGGTGGTTCGGACCTCGTCGTCGTTGTGCAGGACGGTGATGCCGCGTCCGCCGCCACCGTCGGTACGCTTCAGGGCGACCGGGTAGCCGTGGGCGGCGGCGAAGGCGATGACGGTCTCGGCGTCGGTGACCGAGTCGGTGATGCCCGGCACCGGGGCGACCTGGGCCCGCTCGGCGGTGGCTCGAGCGCTCATCTTGTCTCCGAGGGCGTCCATGGCCTCGGGTGAGGGCCCGACCCAGGTGATCCCCGCCTCGATGATGGAGCGGGCGAAGTCGGCGTCCTCGGACAGGAACCCGTATCCGGGATGGATGGCGTCGGCGCCGGTGGTGCGGGCCAGCTCGAGCAGCGCCGCCGCGTCGGTGTAGGACGATCCCTCGGGCAGTGCGTAGGCCTCATCGGCGAGCTCTGCGGCGGGGCTCATGAGGTCCTCGGGCGTGTACGGAAGGATCGACGTCGCCCCGAGGTCGCGGGCGGTTCGCACGATACGCAGTGCGATCTCGCCACGGTTGGCGATGAGGATACGGGAGAGGGTCACCAAGAGTCTCCTTACCTGGACGCTGCCGGGCTGGCGGCGGGCCCTCCTTGGGCCGGCGGGGTGGATCCGTGCTTTCCCTACAATCGTCGAGGGGCGGGATCCACTGGACTATGACGTTACGTGGTCAAGGCACCACATTCCATTTGTGGAAACCTCACAAAGAGTGAGAGTTGCGTTGGTGTAACAATCGAGACCCCAGTAATGGGGCGGCATAACGGGGGCCTGGCAAAGACGTCTCTCGCTCCTCGAACGCCTTTGAGGTTTCCCACAAGCCCGATGAGGCGGAGTGGCTCAGCGCATCGGCTGTCACACCTGCATCACGAACACCTCCTCCAACAGGGCGTCAATGCCGGTCGCTGGCAGCGCCCCGCGGCGTCGTCAGTGTCCACCGCGAGCGTCATGGCGGTGCGAGGAGGCCGCCTCACGCAGCTCGCAGATGGCGGCCAGGGCGTCGTCGGCCCGGTAGACCGCCGACCCGGCGACGAAGACGTCCGCCCCGGCCTCGGCAGCGCGCTCAATCGTCTGGGCGGTGATGCCGCCATCGACCTGCACTCGCAGGTCGAGCCCTCTGGCACCGACCAGCTCGCGCGCCCGGCGGATCTTGGGCAGCATCGACTCGATGAAGGACTGGCCGCCGAAGCCCGGCTCCACGGTCATGAGCAGGAGGAGGTCGAACTCCCCCAGGACATCGGCGACGGCCTCCAGGGGGGTGGCGGGCCTCAGGGCGATGCCCGCGCCGGCGCCGAGCCGGTGGAGCTCGCGCGCCAGGCGCACCGGCGCCGTCGTGGCCTCGGCGTGGGGGGTGACGATCTGGCAGCCGGCCTCGGCGTAGGCCGGCGCCCAGCGGTCGGCGTCGCGGATCATGAGGTGGGCGTCCACGGGCAGCGAGGAATGGGCGAGCACCGCCTCGACCACCGGCAGCCCCCATGACAGGTTGGGCACGAAGTGGTTGTCCATGACATCGACGTGGAGCCCGTCGGCGCCCGGGGCGCCGGCGTCGCCCGTGACCCGGTCGAGCTCGTCGGCCAGGTGGGCGATGTCGCAGTTGAGGATCGAGGGTGGATGGCCGTCATCGGGATGCTCCTCATGATGCGCTGGTGTGGTTGGTCAGTCAGCTGGTGCGGCGCAGCAGGGGCGCAGAACATGGCGTCGGTGCCGTCGAGGTGGGGGCCAGAGCTGGAGCGCCTCCCGGTCGGATCCGGCCGGCGGCTGAGGGGCCAGACGGGTGGCGACGTCCCCGGCGTGCAGGGGCTCGGTGCGCAGGCCCTCGCGCTCCAGCAGCCGCCTCACGTCGCGCACCACGAGGGTCGTCTCCAGGGCGTGCGGGGAGCAGGTCACGTAGGTCACCACTCCCCCGCGTCGCACAGCGCGCAGGGCGCTGGCCAGCAGCTCGCGCTGAAGCTCGGCCAGAACGGTGACGTCCTGCGGCTGTCGGCGCCAGCGGGCCTCTGGGCGGCGGCGCAGCGACCCCAGACCCGTGCAGGGGGCGTCGACCAGGACCCGGTCGTAGGCGCCGGGCTCATCGCGCCCGAGGTCACGCCCGTCACCGCAACGCACCCGGGCGACGTCCGGCGCGATGGCTCGCAGGGCGGAGCGCACCAGGTCGGCCCGATGGGGGCTGACCTCATTGGCCAGCAGCTGGGCGCCCGTCTGCGCGGCCCTCGCGGCGAGAAGCGCGGCCTTGCCACCGGGCCCGGCGCACAGGTCGAGCCAGCGCGCGTCGCGGCCTTCCACAGGGGCGTGCGCCGCAACGAGTGCCACCAGCTGGCTGCCCTCGTCCTCGACCCCGGCCCGGCAGTCGCGGATCGCCTCGATCCGGCCCGGATCTCCCCCGACCATGACGACGGCGAGGGGACTGATCCTGCCGGGGCGCGGCTCGACGTCGTGGACCCGGTCGGCCTTGCGGGCGGCCTTGGCCAGCGCCTCCGGAGCGATGAGGCCGGGTCTGGCACACAGGGCCACCTCGGGGTCGGCGTTGTCCGCGGCCAGGAGCGCCTCGAGCTCCTCGCCGCTGCGGCCGTGGGTGACCAGGGCCTGACGCAGCGCCTTGACGATCCACTCCGGGTGCGACTGGGTGCGGGCCAGGGCGGCCGTCTTATCGGGCGCGTCCCGGCGCAGCTCATCCATCCAGGAGTCCAGGTCCCGTCCGCTGAGGCGACGCATGACGGCGTTGACGAAGGTGGCCGCGCCGCGTCCGCAGGAGGTGGTGGCCAGGTCCACGGTGGTGCTCACGGCGGCGTGCTGGGCCACCCGCATGCCCATGAGCTGGTGGGCCCCCAGGCGCAGAACGTCGAGCACGGCCGGATCGATGCGCTCCAGCGGACGGTCCGTGCAGGCGGCGATCATCGCGTCGTAGCGCCCCCGCAGCCGCAGGGTCCCGTAGGTCAGAGCAGTGGCGAAGCCGGCGTCACGCCGATCCAGGTCAGCGGTCTCGAGCAGCTCGGGCAGGAGGAGGTTGGCGAAGGCGTCATCGCGGCGAACGCGGGTCAGCACCTCCAGAGCCACTTCACGCGCCGAGTCAGATCGGCCCCGCGCCGAGCGCGTCGACGCACCCGTCTGCGGGCCGTCCTGCTCGAAGGAGCGCCGGCCCTGGGCCTGCGTCCACCCTCGTGGTGACCGCCACGCCCGCTTCGCCTGCCGCGTTGCTCCCGGCGTCTGCCAGGAGCGCCACCCCGCCTGTGGCCTGCGCCTCGCCGGTTCTCGTCGTGGCCGCCCGACGCGCCCCGGCGTGTCGATCGCTCCCCCATCAGATCGTTCTCTCAGCGTCGTTGTTCCTGGGAGACGAGTCGCCCAGGATGGCCCCCACCTCCGGGCGCGCTCCCCGGGCCCAGGCGTCGGCAGGCATCCAGCTGCGCCCCGCGGGCGCGACCTGCCCCAGACGGACGGCGCAGCCCCCGGTTCCCACGAGGACCTCGTGCTTGGTGGCGCGCAGCTGGCCGGGCAGCAGATCAGTGACCTCCGGTACCGGGGTGACCGGGCCCAGACGGAACCTGGCCCCCTGGTAGGTGGTGTGGGCGCCCGGCGCCGGAGTGACGCCCCGGATCCGACGGTCGATGGCAAGCGCCGGATCCTCCCAGCGGATCAGACCGTCGGCCGAGGAGAGCATGGGGGCCAGCGTGGCCAGCGCGTCGTCCTGAGGCTCCGGACGCACGCTGCCGTCCTCAACACGGCGCAGCACATCGAGGACCAGGGGCGCCCCGGCCTGCGCCAGCCGCTCGAGCAGGTCCCCGCTGGTGTCCCGACCGCTGATGGCCTCCGTGAGTCGGCCATAGACGGGGCCGGTGTCGAGCCCCTCCTCGAGGCGGAACACGCAGGCCCCGGTGACCTCCTCACCGGCGATGACCGCCCGCTGGACCGGGGCGGCGCCCCGCCACGCGGGCAGCAACGAGAAGTGGAGATTCAGCCAGCCGTGCTCAGGAACGTCCAGCAGATCGGTCGGGACCAGGCGACCGTAGGCGACCACGACGGCGACGTCGGCCTTCAGAGCGCTGACCCACGCGTGCACGTCGTCGGCCTGCTCCCCCTTGAGGGTGGCCGGAGTGCGCACATCGAGCCCCGCGTCGCGAGCCACGGCCGCCACCGGCGAGGGATGCAGCGTCCGGCCGCGACCTTTGCGAGCGTCAGCGCGGGTGAGGACCCCGACGACGTCGTGCTCACTGGCGATGAGGGCCTCCAGGGTGGGCAGGGCCGCCTCGGGGGTTCCGGCGAAAAGCACACGCATGCGGCTGAGTCTAAGGGGCGACGTCACCCAGTGCGGGGTTCAATGCCGGTCCGGCGTGGGGAGCAGGCCCAGTGCGATGAGCTCGGAGCGCAGCCGTCCCACGCCGGTGAAGTGGTGGGTGCGCATTCCCAGGCGGTCGGCCGCCTCGATGTTGACCGCCGAGTCGTCGACGAACAGGGTGCTGGAGGCCTGGAGACGGTAGCGACTCAGAAGAAGGTCGAAGATGGCGGCATCCGGTTTGGCCAGATGCTCGCGCCCGGAGACCACGATGCCCACGAAGCGCTCGAGCTGGGGAACCAGGAGCCTGGCCCGCTCGAAGGGCGCGGCGTCGAAGTTGGTCAGCCCGTACAGCGCCACACCCCTCCCAAGGAGGTCGTCGAGCAGGGCGGCCATGCCGGGAACGGACCCGTCAGCGAGTCGGCGAAGCGCTGCCGGTACAAGGCGAGGATCTCTGCCCAGTCGGGGCGGCCGGGGTGGGCCGGGTGTAGTCGGCGAGCACCTGTTCGAAGGGCTCTCCCCGGTCGAGTCGCTCGTTCCAGGTCAGGAACCCTCCGTCGACCACGAACTCCTCCCAGTCGTCGGCCGAGACGTATCCGGCGACGGCCGCCATGGCTCCCAGGCGTACAGGACGTTGCCGTAGTCGAGGACGACGGCACTGACGGCGCCTGCGGAGCTGGAGGTCGTCAAGGAGGCGGACGATGCGTTCACGTCCGCCATCCTCTCACTTCGGCGCCTCGGGACTCGGGAGGTTCCATCCGGGACGGATCACCCCTGACGTTTGTGACTCACCTACTGACGCGGGTCCGCCGCGCCGGCGGACCAGGGCTGCTCAACATCAGCTCCCGAAGAGGCAAAGCACCTGATGGGAGCAACGTCACGTGTCCATCGTGACCGCCCAATCGGTGCACTCAGAACTTCTTCCTACCAGGGGTTTCCAAGCCACCGACACTCTGGTACGCTCGTACCAATTCGGTACGGGACGTACCACTTCGACAGTCAGAGCGCGTGATGCGCGTCATGATCCACATCGGTGACACAGTGCTGTGTCAGAGAGGAGTCATGGATTTTTCCGTAGATTCCGAAATCGGGAAGCTTCGCCAGGTCATCCTGCACCGGCCCGGCAACGAGATGCTCCGACTCACTCCGCAGAACAAGGACCACCTCCTGTTCGATGACGTCCTGTGGCTCGAGCGGGCCCAGGAGGAGCACGACCAGTTCGCACGAGTTCTGACTGACCGCGACATCGAGGTGCTCTACCTCAGCGACCTGCTGGCCCAGACCCTGGAGGTGCCCGAAGCCAGGCAATACGTCCTGGACCGAGTCGTCAACGAGAACACCAACGGCCCCAGCGCCGCCGATCCGCTGCGCGCCCTGGCCCAGGGGCTGTCCGGGGCCGAGTTGGCCGAGGTGCTCATCGCCGGGATCACGAAGGCCGAGCTGCTCGAGCGCACCTCATGCCCGGACTCGCTCGTGCTGGCCTCCATGGACGACGACGACCTGCTTCTGCCGCCGTTGCCCAACCACCTCTTCACCCGCGACACGTCCTGTTGGATCTACAACGGCGTCTCCATCAACTCGATGATGATGCCGGCCCGGCAGCGCGAGACCATCAACTACGAGGCGATCTACCGCTGGCACCCCCTCTTCGCCGGCTCCGACTTCCCCGTGTGGTCCGAGGGCACGCAGGCCGGCCCCGCCACCGTGGAGGGTGGAGACGTCCAGATCATCGGCAACGGCGCCGTTCTGGTCGGAGTCTCCGAGCGCACCACCTCGCAGGGCATCGAGAGGCTCGCCAGCCGCCTGTTCGCCGGAGGCACGGTGAATCGGATCATCGCTGTCGAGATGAACCGGACACGCGCCCAGATGCACCTGGACACGGTGATGACCATGGTCGACGTCGGCACGTTCACCATCTACGGCGGCCTGGGGAAGCTGCCGACGCTCACGCTGCGCCCGGACGGCGACAAGCAGATCAGCGTCACGCGCAACGCCCCCGAGGACATGTACCGCGTCATCGCCCAGGCCCTGGGTGTCGACGAGCTCAACGTTCTCATCACGCCCCAGGACTCGATGGCCGCCGCCCGTGAGCAGTGGGACGACGGCTCCAACTCCCTGGCCATCGCCCCCGGTGTCATCGTTACCTATGAACGTAACGTCAACACGAACGAGTACCTTACTTCCCATGGCATCGAGGTCCTGACCATTCCCGGCTCGGAGGTCGGTCGCGGTCGCGGTGGTCCACACTGCATGAGCTGCCCGACCCTGCGGGACCCGCTTGCCTGAGTCGGCCCTGGCCGACACATAAGAAGAACTGTCAGTACATCACCACACTGGACGAAGGAATCCTCATGTCCCACCCCCTGCACAACCGCAGTTTCCTCAAAGAGCTCGACTTCACGGCCGAGGAGTGGAGCTCCTTGCTCGAGCTGGCCGCCCAGCTCAAGGCGGACAAGAAGGCCGGCCGCGAGGTGAAGCGGCTGACCGGTAAGAACATCGCTCTCATTTTTGAGAAGACCTCGACGCGCACCCGCTGCTCCTTCGAGGTCGCCGCCTACGACCAGGGCGCACAGGTCACCTACCTCGACCCCTCCGGATCCCAGATGGGTCACAAGGAGTCCGTGGCGGACACCGCTCGGGTGCTGGGCCGCTTCTATGACGGCATCGAGTTCCGCGGCAAGAAGCAGGAGCACGTCGAGGCTCTGGCTGAGCTCTCCGGCGTCCCGGTGTGGAACGGACTGACGGACGAGTGGCACCCCACCCAGATGCTCGCCGACCAGCTGACCATGCTGGAGCACGCCGACAAGCCGATCGAGCAGATCTCCTTCGCCTACCTGGGCGACGCGCGCAACAACGTCGCCAACTCACTGCTCATCTCGGCGGCCCTCATGGGAATGGACGTGCGGATGGTGGCCCCCAAGGAGCTGCAGACCTCTCCCGAGGTGGTGGCTCAGGCCGAGAAGCTGGCCAAGGACAGTGGCGCCCGCATCCTCATCACCGACGACACCGCCCAGGGCGTCAAGGGCGTCGACTTCCTCTACACCGACGTGTGGGTCTCCATGGGTGAGCCCAAAGGAGGTCTGGGATCAGCGCATCGCCCTGCTCGCGCCCTACCAGGTCAACGCCCAGCTGGTGGAGGCCACCGGCAACCCGGACGTGAAGTTCCTCCACTGCCTGCCGGCCTTCCATGACCGCAACACCACGGTCGGTGAGGACATCTTCGCCAAGACCGGAATGGAGGGCCTGGAGGTGACCGACGACGTCTTCGAGACCGAGCGCAACGTCGCCTTCGACCAGGCCGAGAACCGTATGCACACCATCAAGGCCGTGATGGTCGCGACCCTGGGACAGTGGGACTGACTTGTGAGAATCGTCGTCGCCCTCGGAGGAAACGCCCTGCTGCGTCGGGGGGAGAAGCCCGACGCCAGTACCCAGATCCGCAATGTCGAGATCGCGGCCCACGAGCTGGCCAAGCTGGCGGAGAAGCACGAGCTGGTCCTGACTCACGGGAACGGCCCCCAGGTGGGTGTCCTGGCCCTGCAGTCCGCCAATGACGAGCGCCTCTCCGAGCCCTACCCCTTCGATACCCTCGGTGCCCAGACGCAGGGCATGATCGGATACTGGCTGCTGCAGGCCATGCAGAATGCCCTGCCCGGTCGCCACGTGGCCGCCATGGTCAATCAGACCCTGGTGATGGCCGGTGACCCGGCCTTCTCCAACCCCACCAAGTTCGTCGGTGAGGTGTACACCAAGGAGGAGGCCGAGAAGCTGGCTGAGGAGCGGGGCTGGGTGGTCAAGCCCGACGGCGAGCACTACCGCCGCGTCGTCGGCTCCCCCATGCCGCAGCGCGTCATCGAGACCCGTCTAGTGCGCACCCTGCTGGATGCCGGTGCGATCGTCGTCTGCTCCGGAGGCGGCGGTGTGCCCGTCGTCCGCAGCGAGGAGGGCACCCTCAAGGGTATTGAAGCCGTCATCGACAAGGACCTCACGGCGTCGGTCATGGCCGAGGCCCTGGAGGCCGATGCGCTTCTTATCCTCACGGACGTTGATGGAGTGTTTCAGGACTTCGGGACCGAGAACCAGAAACAGGTTCCGAGGGCGACGCCGGCAGAGCTGCGGTCCATGGGACTTCCCAGTGGTTCCATGGGACCAAAGGTTGAGGCGGTGTGCCGATTTGTTGAGCTGACTGGTGATATGGCGGCAATCGGACGTCTTGAGGACGCCGTTTCCATCATTGAGGGCCACGCAGGGACTATCGTGACTCCCGGAGGAAACTACGGGGGGGGCCGGACGATATCCATCCCCCAATTCCCGAGCAACTCGACACGCGCATCCGCAGGGCCTGACCGGAGCAACGGCATCGGTCTTTCAAGGAGGTGGTGAACACTCTTAACCCACAATGACCGTACCACGGTTCAGCAATCATTCTTACACTCATATACTCCTACGGCTACATTTGCGGTTCGTTCAGAGTAGAATGACAATGTTGAACCATAGACACGTCACTTGTCTTCATTCACTCATCACACATCGAGCACAAAGGAGTGACTTACTCATGACGAAGATCGTCAACTCTTGGAACGACTTCGACCCTCTCAAGCGTGTCATCGTCGGACGCGCCGACTTCTCGGTTATTCCTCCCGAGGAGCCCGCCACCTCTGAGAAGGTGCCGATCGACTCCGAGATGCGCGGCATGTGGGGCCCCCGTCCCACCGCCACCGTTGAGGCCGCCAACGAGCAGCTCGACAACTACGTCAAGATCCTCGAGGGTCTGGGCGTCCAGGTGGACCGCCCCACGCCGCTGCAGTGGAACCAGGCCATCCAGACGCCTGACTTCCGCACGGAGTCGGGCTTCACCCAGATGCCCCCGCGCGACATCCTGCTCACCATCGGTGACGAGATCATGGCGTCGGCCAACTCGTTCCGCTGCCGCTACTTCGAGTACCTCGCCTACTGGCCCCTCATGAACCAGTACTTCGAGGAGGACCCGGAGTTCAAGTGGACCCAGGCCCCTCGTCCGCGGCTGACGGACAAGTCCTACAAGCACAACTACTACGACGAGCGGATCTCCCTGGAGGAGCGCCTTGAGCGCACCGCCGCCAAGGACTTCGTGACCACTGAGGTCGAGCCGATGTGGGACGCGGCCGACGTCATGCGCGTGGGTAAGGACCTGTTCATCCAGCACGGTCTGACCACCAATCGCAAGGCCATGGAGTGGTTCAAGCGCTACTACCCGGACCTGCGGGTGCACGCAGTGAACTTCCCCGGCGACCCCTACCCGATCCACATCGACGCCACCTTCGTGCCGCTGCGGCCCGGGCTCATCATCAACAACCCGCACCGCCGCCTGCCCGAGGAGCAGCGCAAGATCTTCGAGGCCAATGACTGGCAGATCGTCGACGCCGCTCCCCCGGCCCACGAGGTTCCGCCGCCGCTGTGCTACTCCTCGGTCTGGCTGTCCATGAACTGCCTGGTCATCGACCACAAGACCGTGTGTGTCGAGGCCAGTGAGGTCCACCAGATGGAGCAGATGGACAAGCTCGGCATGAACGTCATCCCGGTTCCCTTCCGTGACGCCTACGCCTTCGGCGGTGGTCTGCACTGCGCGACGGCCGACGTCTACCGTGAGGGTGGCTGCGAGGACTACTTCCCCAACCAGGTCGCTGACCCGACTCTGGTCTGATCTCAAGGGTGCGGGGCGGCGGCTCATGGGACCGGGCTGCCGCCCCGCACGTTACCCGGCTCTGCTCTTCGCAGCGCGGTCAGCGGACGCTCCATAGGACTGGGAAGGCCCTCCTGACCGCGCGAGACCTGGCAAGGATGCCGGTCCGTCGCGCACGCCGGGGGGAGAACTCAGGAGACACAACTGCCATGTCACAGACATCGTCCGCTGAATCCTCTGTCACAGAGTACGTCATGAACAAGAAGCTGGGCGCCATCGCCATGCTTCTCTCCGCCACCGGGATGGGGCTTGTCGGCACCATCAGTCGTGGCACGACCGCCGGCCTCGCTCACGCCGACAAGTCCGTCATCGGTTCGTTCCTGGCCTTCGGCCGCATGAGCGTCGGACTACTTGGGTTCATTCTTATCCTCATCTTCACCGGGAAGGCCGGGCTGTTCCGCCGCACCCGCCTGAGCACCACCGTGATCCTGGGAGGAGTGAGCATCGGCCTGTCCCTGGGGTGCTACATCTCCTCGACGTTGATGACGACCATTTCCAACGCCGTCTTTCTCATCTACACTGGACCCTTGTTCTGCGCACTGCTCGCACGAATTTTCCGCAAAGAGAAGATCAGCGTGCTCTCCGGCATCTTCCTGTCTCTTGTGTTCATAGGAATGCTGCTGACCATTGGAATCATCGACTTCAAGAACGGGAGTCTGACCTTCGGACTGGATCTGTCTGCCTCAACGCCCGATTTCCCTCAGAAGAGCCTAGGAGATCTTTTAGGCCTGTTGTCCGGAATCTTCTACGGTCTGGCACTGTTCTTCTACGGGTACCGCAAGGATGTTGATTCAATCGTCCGCGGTGTGTGGAACTTCTTCTGGGCCGCCTGCGCGACGCTGGTCATGTCCATCGTCTTGCGTCCTTGGCACGGCGTTTCCACCTTCACCGCCACCAACTGGATGTGGGCAGTGGCCCTCTTCCTCGTCTGCGGCCTCTTCGCGCTGGGATTCCTGGTCGTTGCAGGGCGCAACCTGCCCGCCGTTGAGTACTCGACGATCTCCTACTGGGAGTGTCCGGTCGCCATTCTGTGCGGCCTGCTCGTCTGGGGAGAGAAGCTCACCCCCATGGGGATGATCGGCGGACTGCTCATTGTCGGCGGTGGGTTGGCTCCGATCATCGTGGATGCCATCGCCCGGAAATCACGCGCCTCTACGTCCTGATCCTCCCTGTGATCCTGTCTGCCTGCGCCAACTCCCAGCGGGCAGACAGGATCACATGTAGAGTCATCAACGTCTCACCTTGGGATGACCATTACGTCATCGTCGACATCCACCGAGCCGGAGTCATAGGCTATGAACACCTCCCACTCAGGAAGCACGAAAGACCATCATCTGGACTCAGAACGAAGTCTCGCACTGAGGCGTGCAGCGAAGGCGAGCTTCATCGGAAACTTCATTGAGTGGTTCGACTACGCCTCGTACGGATACCTGGTCACCGTCATTGGTCACGCCTTCTTCCCAGAGGCAGATAAATCAGTCCAGCTGCTCTCAACATATGCAGTATTCGCGATGTCCTTCATTCTGCGCCCGATCGGCGCCGTTGTATGGGGGGCGTGGGGAGACCGTTGGGGACGCCGTTGGGCACTGTCCTGGTCGATTCTTATCATGTCCGGATCGACATTCTTCATCGGTCTCCTTCCCACGTACGCGGCTATCGGCATGGCAAGCGCCATTAGCCTCCTTGTCCTGCGAATGATTCAGGGATTCTCCGCCTCCGGCGAGTACGCGGGTGCCGGAACCTTCCTTGCCGAGTACGCACCTCCGGCTCGGCGCGGTATCTACACGTCGCTGGTTCCGGCTTCTACTGCCTGTGGCCTCCTTGCCGGCTCTCTCATGGTGACCGGTATGTTCTCGGTCCTCAGCGACGATGCCATGAACACCTGGGGGTGGCGAGTTCCCTTCCTTTTGGCAGGGCCACTGGGGCTCATCGGCCGCTACATCCGGGTGCACCTGGAGGACTCCCCCGCATACCAGGAGATGCGCGCGGAGATGCCGCAGGAGCAGAAGGCCACCAGCTGGTCCGAACCGCTGCGGCTGCTGCTGCGAGACCACCTGCATGAGACCCTCATTACCTTTGGAGTCTCCTGCCTCAACGCCGTCGCCTTCTACATGCTTCTCACCTACATGCCGACGTATGTTCACGAAGAGCTCGGATTCTCCCAGGACACTTCCACTCTGGCTACCTCAGTGATGCTGGTCGTGTACATTGCGGCGATCTTCCTCATGGGGCACCTGTCGGACTCCTTTGGGCGTCGTCGGATGCTCATCGCCGCCTGCGTCGCGTTCATTGTGCTCACGATTCCGTTGTTCGTTGTGATGACGAAGGCTGCGGGCATGCTCGCCGTGGTCATCCTGTGTCAGATTGTCTTCGCTATAGCGTTGACGGCCAATGATGGAACTCTGGCCACCTTCCTGGCTGAGTCCTTCCCGACCAACGTGCGCTACTCGGGATTTGCCCTATCCTTCAATGGAGCCAATGCGCTTCTTGGCGGAACAACACCGTTTATTGTCACATGGCTCATCAAGGTCACCGGTTCCCCCCTGGCGCCTGCGGTCTATCTCACGGTGATCGCGCTGATCGCCATGGTGGCAATCTTCCGTTCTCGTGCGATTCATGGGTCGGAGCTGACTGAGGAGCAGGCTCACTCCGAAGTCTGACCCACTCACTGAGAGCAGTTGGCGACAAGTTGAATAGACCCTGCTTGCTCACGAGGTCATTATCACCGTCTTGTTACGGACTTCAACGCGTTGTCGTCGTAAGATGATGGGTATGGCTCGTACTGATGCAGATGACGCTGGAGAGGCAGCGAGTAGTGATGCTCCGTACCCGCAGGCTCTCGCACAGAATCGCGAGTGACCCCGCGAGGTGAGGACCGTCGTCAGACCATCATCGAAGCCGCGGCGGCCATCATCCGTGAGTCAGGACCGTCCGCGATCAGCCACCGCAGTGTCGCCAAGCGAGCCGGGTGCTCCTTGTCTGCGACAACCTACTACTTCGACGGCTTGGAGGATCTCCTCCATCAGGCGGGTCTGGTCAACATCGGACTGTGGGCGTCTCGGGCGGAGCACGTCGCCGACCGGGTGGAGGCCTTCAAGGGCGTTCCGGACGTCCCCCAACGGGTGCGGTTCATCCTCCAAGCGACTCTTCCCGCCCATGGCGGCTACTTCGGGCACTATCTTCAGCTCATCTCAGCCAGCCAGGCATCTCCGGTGAAGCACGCCTACCGTCAGGGGCGGCAACGTCTCAATGCCGCACTGCGCCGGGTGCTGCGTCAGCTCGACAGCCCGCTCGAACCGGAGATGGTCATCGCTATCGTGGATGGTGCTGCGGTCACCGCGCTCAGTGAGGGGTGGAACGTCAAGTCCACCGCCGCGGGGCTACTGACGGATCTCATCTCCCTGGCCCATGGCATGCCGCCCTTCCAGGCGCCTGGTGACACGCTGAGCGCTGCGTCGCCTCATGGCTCTCCCGCCACGTCGCCGGTCACAGCGGTGACGGGTAGCACCGCTGACTAGTGAGCCGTCCGAGCGGGTCTGCCTCTCTCCCCTCGCATCTTCACGGTTCCCTCACCACAAACGGGTGGGATCGAGCTCAACACGAACCGGCTCCTCGCGGCGGGCTGATCGGTCGCGCAGTCGTACCCTGAGCATGGTGGCAAGCGCCTTGCCACGTGACAGCGGAGCGCGTACCAGGGCTCTGGCCGCGCCGGGGAGCACCTGACCGTGAACAGGCGGTGGCGCCACCGGGCCGAGCACCTCAAAGCCATCGGCTTCGGCCTGAGCCAGGAGGGATTCCACGCCGCGTACCGGCCCGTCCAAGCGGGCCACTCGCCATGCGGGCGGTAGGTGCAGGTCGGCCCGCTCCAGAAGGTCTCTGCGGGCGAATCCCAGCCTGGTCCCATCGCACGAGGGCCTGTGCCGCCACCGGATCCGGGCCTCCCAGAAGAACAACGCGGGCCGACGGCGCCGCCAGCACCACGGCATTGGACCACTGGCGCAACGCCTCGCTGGCAGCACCAAGATCGGGACGGGAGGACAGCGCGGCGCCGTCGAGGAGTAGGACGGCCCGGTATCCGCCCTCGGCCACCGGCTCCGCCCCGGGCGTGGCCACCACGAGACGTGGCGCGTCGTCTACCTCGTCGATGACACCGTGGGTCTCCCGTGCTCCAGAGACCACCACGGGGACGCCCGGAAAGGCCCGCCCCAGCTCCTCACCCGTCCGCGTGGAACCGACCGTCGCCATCCTCAGTCCATGGCCGCCGCACTCGGGGCAGTTCCACCGCCCCACCGTACGAGCGCACCAACGGCAGGAGGTGCGCCCCCGTTGGTCCATCGCCAGCGGGACCGCCACAGACAGTGCACTGAGCGGCTTCGCGGCACCGGGCGCAGGCCACCAACGGCGCGTAGCCGGCGCGCGGCACCTGGATGAGAACCGGTCCGTCCTGCAGGGCGCGTCCGCAGTGCTTGATGGGCGAGCGACGGGAGCCGGGCCGCCCCGGACGCGCCCTCCCGGTCCAGCTCAGCCGGGCCAGGGACCTCCACACGAGGCACAACGCCGCGCACAATGTGCCGTGGAGCCGCCAGATTCTGGCACCATCCCTGCTCGACGAGCGACTGCGCCTCCACGGAGCGGCTGAATCCACCGATGAGCAGGCCGGCTCCATCCAACGTCGAGCGCAGGGCGAGCACCGTGCGCGTATGACTGTAGGGGGCGTGAGGCTCTTCCAACCGGTTGTCCCCGTCGTCCCAGACGACCGCCAGCCCGAGCCGGTGCACCGGGGCGAAGGCCGCCGCCCTGGTGCCGACGACCACCCGGGCTCGCCCCAGCAGGAGAGCCAGAACGCCCGATAACGGCGCGCCGGACCGTGCTCGGCCGAGAGCACCACCACCGGTTCCCCCTCCAGGTCGCGCCTGAGCCGGGCGGCGAGGGTCTCAGCCTGATGGGTCGTCGCCACCACGATGACGGCGCCGCGAGAGCTCGCCAAGGTGGCCTGGACGGCTTGAGCCAGGCACAGCTGCCACGGAGAAACCGCTGGGACGGAGCTGCCATCGTCCCCCGCCGAACATGTCGCGGGCGGCCGCTGCTGCGGCGCGGGCAGGGCGGACCAGACCGCGCGTGGAGCCTCACCGTGGGCCAACCGTCTCAGGAACTCCTCACCACCGTCGTAAGGCTGCCAGCTGAGCTCACTCGAGGACGGCGGCTCCCAGGTGGGAAGGTCGAGGGGAGCCTTGTCCCTCTCAGCCTTCTCCGTGGTGGCGTGCCTGGCCGGAACCGCAAGACGGATGACGTCGGAGCGTGTTCCGCAGCTGCGGGAGGCGACGGCCTCGATGAGTCGACGCGAGCCCTCCGGCAGGACCGGGAGGTCGGAGACCACTCGGCGCAGAGCTGACAGCCGGCCGATATGGGTGGTCGTGGCCCCCCGCTCCCAGATCCATCCGCGCATCTCCTGCTCACCGAAGCGAACCATGACCCGGGTGCCCGGCAGGGCCTGCTGCGCCATCGCCGCAGGAACCAGGTAGTCGAAGGAGCGGTCGAGGTGCGGCACCGGGGAGTCCAGGAGAACCCTGGCCACGGGGTCACGGACCCCGGCCACCGTCACTGTGCGCTGACCGGGCTCCGGCAGCTCCAGCAGCTCACCCTGCCTGCTGACGCCGTAACCACGTGCGGGGCCATCCGACTCACCGGAGGCAGAAGCGGCGTCGTCGTAGCCGATTGCCATACAACCCCTCGGAAGTCTCCCGCCCCGAGCACGCCGGACTCAGACGGCCTGGCGCAGGGCCTCGACGCGGTCGGTGGCCTCCCAGCTGAAGCCGGGACGCCCGAAGTGGCCGTAGGAGCTGGTGGCGCGGTAGATGGGACGCAGCAGGTCGAGATCGCGCACAATCGCGGCCGGACGAAGGTCGAAGACCTCGTTGACTGCCTTCATGATGCGCTCCTCAGGAACGGCCGCCGTCCCAAACGTCTCCACGTAGACGCCCACGGGGTGAGCGGAGCCGATGGCGTAGGCCACCTGAATCTCGCACCGTCTGGCCAGTCCGGCTGCGACGACGTTCTTGGCGACCCAGCGCATGGCGTAGCTGGCGGAGCGGTCCACCTTCGAGGGGTCCTTGCCGGAGAAGGCGCCCCCGCCATGACGGGCCATTCCGCCGTAGGTGTCCACGATGATCTTGCGTCCCGTCAGGCCGGCGTCACCTGCCGGACCACCGATGACGAACTGTCCCGAAGGGTTGATGAGGACGTCGGTGTCGGCGGTGTCGAGCTCGGTACCGACCTCGGCCTCAGCGGCCAGCACCGGCTCGATGACCTCCGTCCGCAGAGCGTCGGTGAGCCAGGCACGAGTGCGGTCCGCGTCATGCTGGGTGGAGATGACCAGGTTGTCCAGGCTCACCGGGCGCTGGCCGTCGTAGCCGATCGTCACCTGCGTCTTGCCGTCGGGGCGCAGTCCCGGGACGATGCCCTGCTTGCGCACGAAGGCCAGACGCTCCGCCAGACGATGCGCCAGATGGATGGGCAGAGGCATGAGGGCCGCGGTGTCGTCGCAGGCGTAGCCGAACATGAGCCCCTGGTCTCCGGCACCCTGCAGGTCGAGAGGATCGATGTCCGTGTCATCCCGACGGGCCTGAAGGGACTTGTCGACCCCCGCCGCGATGTCCGCGGACTGCTGCCCGATCGATACCGACACACCACAGGAGCGAGCGTCGAAGCAGACATCTGAGGAGGTGTAGCCGATGGCGGAGATCTCCTGGCGAACGATCTCAGGGATCTCGACGTAGGCCCTCTCCGTCGTGACTTCTCCGGCCACGTGCACCAGGCCGGTCGTCACCATGGTCTCCACCGCGACGCGCGCGGTGGGGTCCTGCTCGAGGATGGCGTCGAGAATCGCGTCAGAGACACGGTCGCAGATCTTGTCCGGGTGACCTTCAGTGACCGACTCGGACGTGAACAGACGTAAGGAGGAACTCACGCACCCATCGTAGTCACCGCCGGAACTGATCCGTCGTGGCGTTACCCACGAAAATGCGGAAGCCGGGCCTCAGGTCGCATTCACCAGGTCAGCGGTCAGAGAGATGAGAAGGCGGGCGACGTCCATCTTGCTGCCCTGTCCCCGCGCCACTTCCGTGCCGTGGGCATCCAGGACGACGACGGCGTTGGGGACGTCTCCGAAGCCGAGCTCCTCCCCCACCGCGTTGACCGCCAGAAGGTGAGCCCCTTTTCGGCGGGCCTTGGCCCTGCCGTGGAAGAGCACGTCACCGTTCTCGTCCCCGGTCTCGGCGGCGAATCCGACCACGATCTGGCCGGGCCGAGGCGGGTCGCTCACCAGCCCGGCCAGGATGTCCGGGTTGGTGGTGAGCTCAATGGACATGGCCGGTTCGCTGAAGTGCTCCCCCAGAGGGTGCCTGCTTCTTGAGCTTGGTGGCGGCCACGGTGACGGGCCGGTAGTCGGCGACGGCGGCAGCCATGATGACGGCGTCGGCGTCGCGGGCGGCGTCGCGCACGACGCGGAGCATGTCCGAGGCGGTACCGGCTGCAACAACACTCACCTGCGCAGGCAGGGCTTTGAGCAGTTCGGAGGCCACGTGCGCCTGCACCAGGGTGACGCGGGCTCCCTGCTCGGCAGCGGCCGCTGCCAGTGCGCAGCCCTGGCGCCCTGAGGAGCAGTTGCCGAGGTACCTCACCGGATCGATGGGCTCGCGTGTACCGCCGGCCGAGATGACGACGTGCCGTCCTTGCAGACGCCTATGTCGTCCCTCCCCCGAGGGCCTCCTGCGCTCCCGCGACCCTCGGCGACTGGCTGCGTCAGGCAGCCAGGGCCTGCGACACGATCTGCTCGGGTTCGGGCATCCGGCCCACTCCGGAGTCCTTGCCGGTCAGGCGCCCGCTGTCCGGCTCGATGACTGTCAGACCACGCTCACGCAGCACTGCCACGTTCTCCCGGGTGGCGGGGTTGACCCACATCTGGGTGTGCATGGCCGGCGCCAGGACGACGGGGGCCTGGCAGGTCAGTATCGTCGCGGTGAGCATGTCGTCGGCCCGTCCTGCCCGCACCCGCGCCAGCAGGTCCGCCGAGGCCGGAGCGACCACGACGAGCTCGGCCCACTCGGCCACGGCCACGTGCTCGACGGCGGCCGGGTCATCGAAGACCCCGGTGGATACGGCCCGGCCACTGACCGCCGCCAGAGGCGGAGCGCCGATGAACCTCAGCGCCGACTCGGTGGCCACCACCTTGACCTCGTGCCCGGCCTGACGCAGCAGTCGAACGACGAAGGGGGCCTTGTAGGCGGCGATCGACCCGGCGACGCCGACGACGACGCGCCGTGGCCGCTCGACGGCGGTCACGGCGCGTTCACTCACAGCAGTGTGCGGCTCGTCCATGGCGAGCCGGGCTCAGAACTGGATGTCGTCGAGGCTGGTGGGAGTCTCGCCGCCCTCGAGGGAGACCGGAGCATCCAGCGAGATGTCGCTGAACATGTCGGCCTCCGCGGCTCGACGGGCCTCCTCGGCCTCGGCGCGGCGGGCGCGGGCCACGTCCCCGGGGATGACCTCGAGCTTGTCCTCGGCGATCTCACGCAGAGCGATGCCCAGGGACTTCTCGCCGACCTCGGAGTCGACCAGCGGGCCGAAGAACTCGAACTGGTTGTCCTCGAGCTGCTGGGTGTAGGTGTTGATCTGGCGGGCGCGCTTGGCGGCCTCCACCACGAGCCCGTACTTGGAGTCGACCTTCTCCAGAAGGTCGTCGATCGGCGGGTTGGTGATGCCCTCGGGCTGGGGAGAGGTTCCGAGCATGTGCATGCCTCCGGTTCAATCTCGATAGTTCAGAGCCACGTTATTCTAACTGCCCAATCCCATGAGTCTCTCCAGCTCTGCGGTGGCGCTCGCCACGGTGTCGTTGATGACGACGTGGTCGAACTCGCCGGCCGCGTCCAGCTCGGTGCGGGCCGTGGCCAGGCGCCGCTCCTGCTCATGGGCATCCTCGGTACCGCGTCCGACGAGCCGGCGGACGAGCTCCTCCCAGCTCGGCGGCGCGAGGAAGACGAGGCGGGCCTCAGGCATCGCCCGACGCACCTGCCGGGCACCGTCCAGGTCGATCTCCAACAGTGCGGGGTATCCGGCATCGAGCCGGTCCTGGACCGGGCCTCGGGGGGTGCCGTAGCGATACGCGCCGTGGACCAGAGCCCACTCCAGCATCTGGCCACTGGCGACGAGCGAGTCGAAGTCCTCGTCGCTGACGAAGTGGTAGTGCACGCCGTCGACCTCACCGGGACGAGGCCGACGGGTGGTGGCCGAGACCGAGACGAACAGGTCTGGATGGCGTCTGCGCAGCTCGGTGACGACAGTGCCCTTGCCCACCGCCGTGGGGCCGGCCAGAACGGTCAGGCGGGCGAGAGTGGGAACGGACGGGTGTGTGGCGGCAACGTCGGTCATGGCCACATCATGGCCTACCGGAACCCGCCGGCACGACCCAAACGTCTAAGCAGCCTTCCTAGCCGAAGCGCTCCACGAGTGCCGCCCTCTGGTTCGCTCCCAGCCCACGCACCCGCCGGGACTCGGCGATATGCACGTCAGCAAGGATGGCATCAGCTGTTGTGGTCCCCACACGTGGCAGGGAGATGAGCAGTGCTCTGACCTTCATCTTGCCCAGGACATCATCTGTCTCTGAGGCGGTGAAGAACTCGGAGAGCTTGAGCTCCCCGCTCTTGAGCTCGGACTTGATACGGGCGCGATGCGATCGCGCCGCAGCCGCCTTCTCCAGTGCCTGAGCCCGTTGCTCGGGTGTCAGCGTTGGAAGCGTCATGGTGTGTCTCCTCCCGGTCGAATACCAGTGACCCGCACCACGAGCATAAGTCGGGTTAGGTGCACTCGCATTCGCAGGGGCCCATATTCCACAACAGACTTCGTGTTTCCCCACACACCCTTAATCCGAGGCGGGCTGCAGCACCTGAAGACTCAACGCAGGGCTGTTGCCGCCTCGTAGGAAGAAGCCGACGCGGCTTTTCGCAGTGCCTCGATGGAGGGCCCGGTCTTGAGAACCCCGCGTGAGGTGGAGGCCAGGACCTGACGGCGAGCCGCCCCGAAAACGGCCTCCAGCTCAGCCGGCCCAGCGCCTTGGGCGCCCACCCCTGGCGCCAGCAACGGGCCATTGGCGCGCTGCAGGTCGATTCCCAGGTCGGAGACGGCCCCGCCGACGGTGGCCCCGATGACCAGCCCGATGCAACCGAGCCTGTCTTCGCCACGGGCTTGGGCGTTGGACGCGGTCACACCCTCCACGATGCCGGCAGCCACCGCCTGATCCCCGTTGACGGCGTGCTGGACGCCGGCTCCTTCCGGATTGGAGGTCAGGGCCAGGACGAAGACGCCCCGACCGCTGGCCTCAGCGAGGTTGAGCGCAGGAGTCAGGGACCCGTAGCCCAGGTAGGGCGAGACAGTGATGGAGTCGGCGGCCAGAGGAGCGTCGTCGGACAGGTAGGCCTGGGCGTATCCAGCCATCGTGGAACCGATATCCCCGCGCTTGACGTCGAGAATGGACAAGGTGCCCAGGTCGCGCAGGGCCGCCAGGGTCTCCTCGAGGACCGCGATCCCGGCGCTGCCGTGTCGCTCGAAGAATGCGGACTGCGGCTTGACGGCAGCCACGTGTCCTCCGACCGCGTCAACGGTCCGCAGTGAGAAGTCCCGCAGGCCTGCGGCCGAGTCCGCCAGGCCCCAGGCCTCGAGCAGACTCGGGTGGGGGTCGATGCCGACGCACAGGGGCCCGTGGTCGTCCATGGCGTCCGCCAGGCGGGCTCCGAAGGGGCGTCGACTGGTCTGGTGAGTGGCCGTGGAACTCATCTGGTCTCCTTGTCGTCAACGGGGGCCACGGGGTAGGGCTCGGACACCGGGTCTCGCCGGGATCGGCGGTCGGCGATGTGCTCCTGGAGGCTGCGAACCTGGAAGGGACCGCGCAGCTGGGCCTCGAGGGCCTGGACCGCTGCCTGAAGCTGTTGGACGGTGGTGATGATGGGACGGTCGGCACCGGTGGTGGCCGCGCGGATGGAGTACCCGTCGGCACGGGCACCCTGGCCCTTGGGGGTGTTGACCACCATGTCGATGGCCCCGCACTCGATGAGCTCGGCGATCGTCTGCTCGCCGTGGTCGCCAACGCCCTGGCTGATCTTGCGCACCGCAATGGCGTCGATCCCGTTGCGGCGCAGCACCTGTGCGGTCCCAGTCGTGGCCAGGACCGTGAAGCCGAGCTCCGCGAGCCGAGCCACCGGCAGGATGATGGCCCGCTTGTCCCGGTCGGCCACCGACACGAACAGCGTGCCCTCGCATGGTAAGCCACCGTAGGCACCGGCCTGGGACTTGGCGAAGGCCCGCGGGAAGTCCACGTCGTAGCCCATGACCTCGCCGGTGGAACGCATCTCCGGCCCCAGGATCGTGTCGACCACGCGGCCCTCGGTGGTACGGAACCGTTTGAAGGGCAGGACCGCCTCCTTGACGGCGATCGGGTCATCGGGATCGGTGACGGCGGCATCGACCTCGGGCAGGTGACCGGAGCGCCTGAGCGAGGCGATCGTCTCCCCCCGTCATGATGAGGGCCGCCGCCTTGGCGAGCTGCACACCGGATGCCTTCGAGACGAAGGGGACTGTGCGCGAGGCCCGGGGGTTGGCCTCGATGACGTAGAGAACGTCGGAGACCAGGGCGAACTGGATGTTGAGCAGCCCCTGCACGCCCACGCCTTTGGCGATCGCCTCGGTGGAGCGTCGGATGCGAGCGATCTCCGTGTCGGACAGGGTCATGGGCGGCATGACGCAGGCGGAGTCACCGGAGTGGATACCGGCCTCCTCGATGTGCTCCATGACGCCGCCGAGGAACAGCTCGCTGCCGTCATAAAGGGCGTCGACATCGATCTCGATGGCGTCGTCGAGGAAACGGTCGATGAGTAGTGGCCCGGTCCCGTAGACGCCGCCGGGCTCAAGACCTGCGCGTTGGAGATAGTCGTCAAGACCCTGGGCGTCGTAGACGATCTCCATACCGCGGCCGCCGAGCACGTAGCTGGGGCGCACCAGGACCGGATAGCCAATGTTCTGGGCGACCGAGCGCGCCTGCTCGTCGCTCAGAGCGGTGCCGTGCGCCGGTGCGGGAAGGCCTGCGCGCTGAAGAACGGTGCCGAAGGCCTCGCGGTCCTCAGCGGCGTCGATCGCCTCGGGGCTCGTTCCCAGGATCGGCACCCCGGCCTTGGCCAGTCTGGCCGCCAAGGACAGCGGTGTCTGACCACCGAGCTGGACGATGACACCGGTCACGGGTCCGGCTGCCAGCTCGGCCTCGTAAATCTCGATGACGTCCTCGAAGGTCAGAGGCTCGAAGTAGAGCCGGTCGGAGATGTCGTAGTCGGTGGAGACGGTCTCAGGGTTGCAGTTGACCATGACGGTCTCGTAGCGATCGGACAGGGCCATCGCGGCGTGAACACAGGAGTAGTCGAACTCAATGCCCTGGCCGATCCGGTTGGGTCCGAGCCCAGGATGATGACGGCCTCACGCTCGCGGGATGCCACCTCGGTCTCCAGGTCGTAGCTGGAGTAGAGGTAGGGGGTGCGTGAGGCGAACTCGGCGGCGCAGGTGTCAACGGTCTTGTAGACGGGCCGCAGGCCGAAGGCATGGCGGACCTCTCGCACCGTGTCCTCGCTGATGCCGCGCAGGGAGGCGACCTGGACGTCGGAGAAGCCGTGGCGCTTGGCCAGGGTCAGGACGTCCGCAGTGAGCGCGGATGCGCCCTTGACCTCTTGGGCCACCTCCTCAAGAAGCAGCATCTGGTCCAGGAACCAGGGGTCGATGCGGGTGGCCTCGTGGAGCTGGGCAATCGTGGCTCCGCCGCGCACGGCCTGCTGGAGGTCGACCAGCCGGTGCTCGGTGGGCACGGCGATGGACTTCAGCAGCTCAGCGGTCTGCTGCTGGCTGGGCGCCGGTCCGTCCCAGTGGAAGGCGGTTCCCTTCTTGTCCAGAGAGCGTAAGGCCTTCTGGAGGGCTTCTGTATAGGACCGACCGATCGCCATGGCCTCGCCAACCGATTTCATGGTGGTGGTGAGCCGGGGGGTCAGCGCCCCGGAACTTCTCGAAGGCGAAGCGCGGCACCTTGACGACCACGTAGTCCAGGGTCGGTTCGAAGGAGGCCGGGGTGGAGCCGGTGATGTCGTTGGGGATCTCGTCGAGCGTGTACCCCACGGCCAGGCGTGCGGCGATCTTGGCGATCGGGAAGCCGGTGGCCTTCGAGGCCAGGGCTGAGGACCGCGAGACGCGGGGGTTCATCTCGATGACGATGATCCTGCCGGTGGCCGGGTCGACGGCGAACTGGATGTTGCAGCCACCGGTATCGACCCCGACCTCCCGGATGACGGCGATGCCGATGTCCCGCAGCCTCTGGAGCTCGCGGTCGGTGAGGGTCAGGGCCGGGGCGACCGTGATGGAGTCGCCGGTGTGCACTCCCACAGGGTCGACGTTCTCGATGGAGCACACGACCACCACGTTGTCGGCGGTGTCGCGCATGAGCTCGAGCTCGTACTCCTTCCAGCCCAGGATCGACTCCTCCAGGAGGACCTCGGTGGTGCGGGAGGCCGCCAGACCCGCCCCGGCGATGCGATGCAGGTCCGAGTCATTGAAGGCGACACCGCTGCCCAGGCCGCCCATCGTGAAGGAGGGGCGCACGACGACCGGGTATCCGCCCAGGGCATCGACCCCGGCGCGGCACTCATCCATGGTGTGGGCGATGACGCTGCGGGCGACCTCGGCGCCACAACGCTCGACGACGTCCTTGAACTCGTCACGGTCCTCCCCGGCGTTGATGGCCGCGGCGGAGGCGCCGATGAGCTCGACGTCGTACTCATCGAGCACGCCCCGCTCGACCAGGCTCATGGCGGCGTTGAGGGCGGTCTGCCCGCCCAGGGTGGGCAGGAGGGCGTCGGGCCGTTCCTTGGCGATGATGGTGGTCAGCACCTCGGGGGTGATCGGCTCGATATAGGTGGCGTCGGCGACGTCGGGGTCGGTCATGATCGTGGCCGGGTTGGAGTTGACCAGGATGACGCGGATTCCCTCAGCGCGCAGGACGCGGCAGGCCTGGGTGCCGGAGTAGTCGAACTCGCAGGCCTGCCCGATGACGATGGGGCCCGATCCGATGACCAGGACGGAGCTGATATCAGGGCGAACAGGCATGTCAGTTCGTGTCCTCGCGGTCCTGGCCCCGGCGGTGCTCCCGCATGAGGCGGATGAATCGGTCGAAGAGGTGCTCGGCGTCATGGGGTCCAGCAGCGGCCTCGGGGTGGTACTGGACGGAGAAGGCCGGCAGATCCAGCGCCCGTAGCCCTTCAACCACACCGTCATTGAGTCCCAGGTGGGAGACCTCCACCCGACCGTAGCGACCGTTGTCGAAGGGGGCGACGGAGGGCTGATCGATGGGGGCGTCGACGGCGAAGCCGTGGTTGTGGGCCGTGATCTCCACCTTTCCGGTGGCGCGGTCCACAACGGGCTGGTTGACACCGCGGTGCCCGTAAGCGAGCTTGTAGGTGCCGTAGCCCAGGGCACGTCCCAGGAGCTGATTGCCCAAGCAAATGCCGAAGAAGGGAATGCGTGCGTCGAGGACGCCTCGCAGGAGCTCGATCTCGGCGTCGGCTGTCCCCGGGTCTCCGGGGCCGTTGGAGAACAGGACGCCATCGGGTCTGAGGGCAAGAATCTCGGACAGAGTCGTGGACTGGGGCAGGACGTGGACGCGTACGCCGCGCTCGGCGAACTGCCACGGGGTGCGGGACTTGATGCCCAGGTCGATGGCGACCAGCACCGCGACCGGCTCCTGTCCCTCGGCCGGTCCGGTGGGCTCGACGACGTACCCGGAGGGAGTGGTCACCTCGGCGGCCAGGGCGCGGCCGCTCATGGGCGGTTCGCTGCGCACGGCCTCCAGGCAGATGTCGATGCAGGCCTGGCTGGGACCAACGGGGTCAGTACCTCCGGCAGGCAGGGCGTCCCCGGAGAAGATGCCGCCACGCATCGCACCCGCCTCGCGCAGATGCCGGGTCAGGGCCCGGGTGTCGACCTCGCAGAGGCCAACGATGCCGGCGTCACGCAGATCGTCCTCCAGCTCCCGACGGGAGCGCCAGCTGGAGGCCCGCCGAGCAGGCTCGCGTACGACGTAGCCGGCCACCCAGATACGGTCCGACTCGGCGTCCTCGTCGTTGACCCCGGTGTTACCGATGTGTGGCGCGGTCTGCACGACGATCTGGCGGTGGTAGGAGGGATCGGTCAGTGTTTCCTGGTACCCGGTCATCCCGGTGGAGAAGACGATCTCTCCAATGGTGCGCCCTTGGGCCCCGTAGCTGCGGCCCCCGCAGGGCCCAGCCGTCCTCCAGCACGAGGAGGGCGGCTGGGCGGTGGCTCAGCTCAGGCATGAGCTGAGCCGGCGGGAGCCTCAACGGGAGCGCCGTCGAGCACGGTGGGGCGGCCGTGGAGGAAGGTGGCCATGACCTGTCCCGGCAGCTCCATCCCGGCGTAGGGGGTGTTGGTGGAGCTGGTCCACTGGGCGGAGGCGTCGACGGTGCGGCGCACCTCGGGGTCGACCACAGTGATGTTGGCCGGGGCACCGACCTCGAGCTCGCAGCCCTGGTCGCTCAGGCGGCCGATGCGGGCGGGGGTCGAGGACATGGCCCGGGCGATGTCGCGCCAGGTCATGCGGCCGGGGGCGACCATCGTCTCGATCAGGACGCTCAGTGCGGTCTCCAGGCCGGTCATGCCGAAGGCTCCGGCCTGCCACTCGCAGTCCTTGTCCTCCACCGGGTGCGGGGCGTGGTCGGTGCCGACGACGTCGATGGTGCCATCGGCCAGGGCCTCGCGAACCGCCTCGACGTCCTCGGCCGTGCGCAGCGGGGGTTGACCTTGTACAGCGGGGAGTAGGTGCGGGCCATCTCGTCAGTCAGCAGGAGGTGGTGCGGCGTGACCTCAGCGGTGACATTGATGCCACGGGACTTGGCCCAGCGGATGATGCCGACGCTGCCCGCAGTGGACAGGTGGCACACGTGCAGACGCGAGCCGACGTGCTCTGCCAGCAGGACGTCGCGGGCGATGATCGACTCCTCCGCCACTGCCGGCCAGCCGCGCAGTCCCAGCTCGGCGGAGACGACGCCCTCGTGCATCTGGGATCCCTCGGTGAGGCGGGGATCCTGTGCGTGCTGGGCGATGACGCCGTCGAAGGACTTGACGTACTCCAGGGCCCTGCGCATGAGGACGGGGTCGGAGACGCACTTGCCGTCATCGGAGAAGACCCGCACTCGGGCGGCGGAGGTGGCCATGGCACCCATGTCGGACAGGTGCTCGCCGGCCAGTCCCGCTGAGACTGCGCCCACCGGATGGACGTCCACCCAGCCGGCTTCACGGCCCAGCCGCAGCACCTGCTCCACGACACCGGCATTGTCCTGGACGGGCGTGGTGTTGGCCATCGCGAAGACGGCGGTGTAGCCGCCGACGGCTGCGGCGCGGGTACCGGTGTAGATGGTCTCGGCGGACTCCCCTCCGGGCTCGCGCAGGTGAGTGTGGATGTCGACGAGCCCGGGCAATGCGATGAGCCCGTCCAGGTCATGGCGCTGGACATCGGCCGGGGCCTTCGCCGCTGCGTCGGGGCCGATGGCGGTGATGGTGCCGTCGGTAATGAGAATGTCAGTGGGGTCCTCGCCGTAGGGGCGGACACCGGTCAGGAGGTGGGAGGTCACAGCTGGTTCCCTTCGTCAGCGAGGAGGAGGTAGAGGGCGGCCATACGGACGGAGACTCCGTTGCCGACCTGCTCGATAATGCGCGAGCGGGGGTCGTCGGCGGCCTCGGCGGTGATCTCGAGGCCGCGGTTCATGGGGCCGGGGTGCATGACGATCGCGTGCTCCGGCATGGCCCGGCGACGGGCGGAAGTGAGGCCGTAGACGCTGGAGTACTCGCCAGGGCTCGGGAAGAAGCCCCCCTCCTGCGGCACTCATACGCTCACGCTGGACGCGCAGCATCATGACGGCGTCGGGCTGGATCTCCTCGATCGCCTCATCGAGGTTGTAGGAGACCTCGCAGGGCCAGTCGTCCATACCGACGGGCAGCAGTGTGGGAGGCGCCACGAGCGTGACCTTGGCGCCGAGCGCCGTCATGAGGTCCACGTTGGAACGGGCCACCCGGGAGTGCAGGACGTCTCCCACGATGATGAGGCGGGCGCCCTCCAGGTCGCGCCCCTGCGGGGCGGGGCTGCCGTCCGCTGTGGCTGGCGCTCCGGGCACGTACCAGCGTCGCAGCGTCATGGCGTCCAGAAGGGCCTGAGTGGGGTGCTGGTGGGTGCCGTCACCGGCGTTGAGGACCGGCACGTTGATCCAGCCGGCGTGGGCCAGCAGGTGTGCGGCGCCGCAGGCGGAGTGGCGCACGACGACGGCGTCCGCCCCCATGGCCATGATCGTCTGGGCGGTGTCCTTGAGGGACTCACCCTTGGACAGTGAGGAGCCCTTGGCCGAGAAGTTGATGACGTCGGCGCTCAGGCGCTTGGCGGCGGCCTCGAAGGAGAGCCTGGTGCGGGTGGAGTCCTCGAAGAAGAGGTTCACCACGGTCTTGCCGCGCAGCGTCGGAAGCTTCTTGACCGCATGACGCTGGGTGGCGGCCATCGCCTCGGCGGTGTCCAGGACCATGACCGCCTCGTCGTGGGTCAGGTCCTTGGCGGAGAGCAGGTGCTTCATCGGGTGGCCTCCTGGTTGCTGCGCTCACTCGAACGCTCAGTGGGGACGTCTGCGGGGACGATGGTGACGGCGTCGGTGGAGGCGCCGAGCTCGGTCAGGGACACCACGACTTTCTCAGAGCGGGAGGTCGGCAGGTTCTTACCCACGTAGTCGGCTCGGATGGGCAGCTCGCGGTGTCCGCGGTCCACGAGTGTGGCTAGTTGCACGGCCCGGGGGCGGCCGATGGCGCCCAGGGCGTCGAGGGCGGCCCGGATGGTGCGCCCGGAGTAGAGGACGTCGTCAACGAGGATGACGACTTTGCCGTCGATGCCGCCCTGGGGGATCTCCGTGGGACGGGGAACTCGGATCGGGTGACGTCCCAGGTCATCGCGGTACATGGTGATGTCCAGGGTGCCGACCGGGACCTTGGCATTGGCGGCATCGGCCCGCGCCTGTCCCGCCTGCTCGGACCACTGCGTCCCTTCTCCCGCGGCGACAGCAAGCGCCTCCACGAGTCTGTGCGCGAGTGGTGCTCCCCCACTGGGGATCCCGAGGACGACGATGTCCTGCGTCCCGTGGTTGCGTTCCAGAATCTCGTGCGCGATACGGAACAGGGAACGGGCTATATCGGGAGGTCCGAGGATCTCCTTGCCCTGGGTTGGTGCGCTCAAGGCGCCTGACAAACTTTCGGCCATTTCAGGCCTCCTTCCCCGCCTCTCTGGACGGACTTAAAGGATGTTGGTCGCCATCGAGTCTACGTCACCTCCGGCGGGATGTGCTTGCCCACACAGCACGACCTTCAGAGACGAAGGTCACGCCAACGACTGTGGATCGGCTCAGAACCTGACGCACGTCGCAGCCGGACGTGTTTCGCACCTACAAACCTTCCGTAACAATGTCTAGTCTTAGCCCAATGCTCAGGCGTCGTCAGACGCTGACTGCGAGATCGTCACAACATGTCGAGAGCTTGAGAAGTGAGTGCCGGATCCATCTGAGCCCGATTGAGAGCTGAACGATGTCGTGGAGCAGGCACGGTCCGGTGTTGCTGCTGCGCCAGCGACTTCTTCTCAAGCAAGGAATGCCCTCATGGAACTCCCTACTCGACGTTCGATCATCACCGGCCTCGGCGCCGGAGCAGGACTGGCCGCCGCCGGTCTCACCTCCCCCTCGCCGGCAGCGGCGGCGGAGTCGTCCTACGATTTCAGCAGCGTCATCTTCAATGAGCAGTTCTCTGACGGATCGGACTTCTCCCCGTCACGATGGCGGGACAACCGCTCTGAGCCCGAGTCCTGTGCCAGCTACGACTGGGGGGTGTTCACCCATGACACCCACAGCGTCAGCAACGGCGTCGGGCACGTCCTGTGGCGCAAGCGGGCCACCCCCCTCAAGGGCTTCCAGAACCGCTTCGACAAGGAGCCGACCCTGCGCTACGTCGACCAGGCCTTTGTCACCACACAAGGGCTGTTCTCCTTCGTCTACGGCTCCTTGGAGACCCGGGCACGCTTCCCTCAGTCGGCCGAGGGACTCTTCGCCGGCATCTGGTTGCGGGCGGACGACGGCGGTAACGGCGGCGAGATCGATGTTGTGGAGACCTACGGCGGCGGCAGTGCCACCGGTATCGCCGAGTCGACTGTGCACTACGGCCAGGCGGGGGGCAAAGGCAGCAACCTGGGGGTCTCACCGCGGCCCGATCTCACCCAGTGGCACACCTACGGGATGGAGAAGACCCCCGAGAGCATTCTCTTCCTCTTCGACGGTCAGCCCTACCATGAGGTCTTGCGTTCAGCATCGCAGCAGGAGTTCGATGCCTGCTTCGGTGACGACGCTGCGTACCACATCTGCCTGACCACGCACAGCGGAAGCATCCACCGGGGACGACTCAAGCACGAGGGCTTCACGCAGGCCCAGGTGGATATTGACTACATCGTCGTGCGGGCCATGGATGAGTAGTTGATGCAGCGCCCGTTGTTCTCATCGGGCCCGGGAACAAATCATGCTGGCTGCGTTCCCGGGGCCTGAGACGCTCTGACCGCCGGGTCCAGCGCCTTATTCATACGGAGAAAAAACACGAGCCCCACTGCGATCAGAACCTCCACCAGGTCGCAGACGACAAGCAGTGGTTCAAGCAGTGGTTCAAGAGTGGAGCCGGACAAGGCCGTCAAAGGCCAAACGACACAAATGATGAAGATGGGAAGTCCCGCCACGACACTCGCGGCCAGCAGAGCCGACGTTGGCATCTTGGCCTCGACCCATCCATCAGGCTGAACCTGAGGCGTCCGGGAATGTGCCCGAATACAAGCGATGAGAGCAAGGATGAACGTAGCAACCCAAGCAATACCAACGATATACGGGGTGACGAGCACAACGAAAAGGGCAAAGAATCCGAACGGCAGATCGTACTCCCCGTGGGTGATGAGCAAGGCGAGAAAGGTGGTGGTAAAGATCATCTGGATGATCATGGTGATGAGCCCGATGATGCCGCCGGCGACCGAGACCTTGCGGGTCGCGGAGCGCTTGCGCTGAACCATCGTCAGGACCGGGTCGTTCCAGCCGAAGGCAGGAGCAGGCGTCTGCCCCATCGGAGGGATGTAGCGACCGTCAGGAATAGGCATGGGTTACTCCAGCATTGGTAGAGGGGATGGCCTCAGCCTAGGTCATCCGCGTCGGATGGGCACAGCTCACGACATAGGGAGCCCGCCCCATGCCACGAGCCCCTCAATCCGTGCCTCAGCCGCTCAGCATTCGAGCTCCTGGCGACTAAGACACTCTCACCAATGGGTCCAATGCCTTGCTCCTACGGAGAAGATAGAAGATGCCCACCGCGATGAGAGCCTCCACCAGGTCGCAGGCAAGAAGCATTGAATTGAAGACGGTGGTGTGGGAGTACCCATCATCGATGCCCTGGCGGATCAGCAAGTACAAAGTGGCATAAAAGACGAGGGTGGGAAGTCCCGCCACGATACTCGCGGCCAGCATTGCCGACGTTGGCATCTTGGCCTCGACCCATCCATCAGGCTGAACCCGAGGCGTGCGGGAATGAGCCCGAATACAAGCGATGAGAGCGACGATGAACGTAGCGACCCACACGAGGCCAACGACGAATGGGCCGGCGATCATTATAAGAACGGCAAGGAGTGCGAAACCCAGGAACGGCAAGATATTAGCGGCGAATAGGAAAGTCGTGATGAACACCTGAATGAGCATGGTGATAAGCCCGATGGTGCAGCTTGAGACCGAGACCTTGCGGGTCACGGAGCGCTTGCGCTGAACCTCCATCAGCACAGGGTCGTTCGAGCCGAAGCCAGCAACAGGAGGATTCTGCCCCATTGGAGGGTTCCCCATTGAGGAGGCGTAGCGGCCGTAAGGAACCGGCATGGGGGTGTTCCGCAGGTAGCCGGCGCCCTCGATCCGGGGGTAGTCATGGGGATTCTGGGGAGGTAGGTGGCTCATGGGGTACTCCGGCATCGGCAGAGAGGGGTGGGTGGCCCTCAGCCTAGGCGACCGGCGTCGGATGGGCACAGCTCAGGGCATAGGGAGTCCACCCCATGCCGCAAGCCCCTCGCTCCATGGCTCGGCGCTCAGCATCCCGCACGGATCAACCTCAAAGCGCATCGCAGTAACTCGCCGGCCCCCAAGTTCTCATCGCCCGGAAGTCATGCGGACTGCGCTCTCGGGGCCTGAGACACTCTGACCGCCGGGTCCAGCGCCTTGCTCATACGGAGAAGAAAGACGAAACCCACCGCGATCAGGAGCTGGGTCAGTCCGAAGACCATGAGCAGTGGCTCCAGGAAGCCATCAATGAACTCAGCAGTGCCGCCGCCCTGAGAGCCCCTCACTCAATACCACGTACATGATGAGGGTGGGCAGTCCTGCCACGATGCTCGTGACCAGCAGGGCCAGCGTCGGCTTCTTGGCCTGAACCCATCCATCAGGCTGAACCTGAGGCATGCGGGAACGGGCCTGAACGCAGGCGACGAGAGCCAGGATGAAGGTGAGGATCCAACCGAGGCCGACGACCATCGGGACGAAGACGACGATGAGAAGCGATACGAACAGCACGAACGGGCTCTGGTGCCCCACGTACCCGATGGCGAGGAACATGGTGACGACGATGATCATCTGGATCGTCATGGTAATGACCCCGATGATGCCGCTGGCGAGCGAGACCTTACGGGTCGCGGAACGCTTGCGCTCGCATGTGCCGACCGGGTCGTTCCAGGCGAATACAGGTACCGGGGCCAGTCCCATCGGGGGGTAGGGGCCGTAAGGAACAGGCATGGGTCCGTTCCACGGATGACCTCCGGGCGCTGCTGAGGACGGCGGGAGGCCTCCGAAGGGATAGGGCCCGGCGGGGTAGGCCATTCCCGATGCCGCCCAGGGGTAGCCGGCCCCGTGGGGGCCGGCCAGCACTGCTGCAGGCTTCTCGACGCCACTTGTCCCCGTCCTGCGAGGCGCCGATGCCCGTGATGTAGGGGTAGTCGTTGGGATCCTGGGGAGGTAGCTGACTCACGGGGTACTCCAGCATCGGCAGAGGGGACGGCCTCAGCCTAGGCCACCGGTGCCAGACGGACGCGGCTCACGGCATAGGGAATCCTCCCCATGCCGTGAGCCCGTCGCTAGACGTCTCATCGCAAGGTATCGGCGAGGTCCCCGATACGCCCCAGAAGTCCTCCGAGGTACCTGGGTGACTCGTCAGTGGAGAGCATCCGGCTCAGCGTCATGGCCTCATCCACGGCGACCGGTGCATCCACCTCGTCGTTGTAAACGATCTCCCAGGTGGCGACTCGCGCAATGGCGCGGTCGACAGCCGGCATTCGCCCCAGGGTCCATCCCTGGGCGTATGTCTGGATCGTCTCATCGACGTCGTCCCAGGTGGTCACACACACCGTTGAGGATCTCTCGCGTGTAGGCAGGGGCCTCGGTGTGGTTGGCCGAGCTGACGGCGCGCAGCTGCGCGAAGGAGCGCAGCTCCTCAGCGCCCTCAGCGCTCAGCATCCCGCGCTGATCGGCCTCGAAGAGGATCTCGATGGCACGCCGGCGCGCCTTGGTGCGAGCGGTCACCGGGTGGCGCGATGCGGGGCTCGAGTGGGGTCGAGCCCTCCTCGGGATGCTCGGTCATCAGTCGTTGACGCGGGAGATGTAGGAGCCGGAGCGGGTGTCGACCTTGACCTTGTCACCGGTGTTGAGGAACAGCGGGACCTGGATCTCAGCACCGGTTTCGACCGTGGCGGGCTTGGTACCGGCACTGGAGCGGTCGCCCCTGCAGGCCCGGCTCGGTGTGGGAGATCGTCAGGACCACGGAGGCCGGCAGCTCGACGAACAGCACCGAGTCCTCGTGGAAGGCAACGATGACCTCCTGGTTCTCCAGCATGAAGGTGGCGGCGTCGCCGACGGTGGCTGAGGGGACGTAGGTCTGCTCGTAGGACTTGACATCCATGAAGACGTAGTCGTCGCCGTCCTTGTAGAGGTACTGCATGTCACGCCGGTCAACGGTGGCGGTCTCAACCTTGAGGCCGGCGTTGAAGGTCTTGTCAACGGTCTTGCCGGACAGGACGTTCTTGATCTTGGTGCGCACGAAGGCTGGGCCCTTGCCGGGCTTGACGTGCTGGAACTCCACTACCCTGCCACAGCTGGCCCTCGAGGTTGAGCACCATGCCGTTCTTCAGGTCGTTCGTCGTGGCCACGAGGGTTTCCTCACTGTTGCATTGCGTCTGGGACGCGCTGATCCTACCGCGAGGCGCCACACTCACCCCGTGACGGGCGTGTCGCACCGATCACGAGTGGCGGGACAAATCGGTGCCGATGTCGTTCATCACCTTCTGAGCGGCCTCGTCGGGGGTCGTCGCGGTGGTGTCGATGACGACGTCGGCCATGTCCCGGCACAGGGTCTGGCGCTCGTGGAGCATCTGGACGAACTGGTGATGGACGGTTCCCAGGGCCACGGACCGCGGCGCGTCAAGACCGTTACGAGTGGCCAGGACCCGGGTAGCACAGGTCAGGGCCACGACGTGGTGAGTACTGCGGCCGGCGAGCCTGAGACGCTCGAGGCCCTGACGCACTCCCCTGGCCTCCAGGCAGCCCGATCCCAGGGCGACGACGAGGCCCCCGGTCTCGGCCCGCTCCAGGAGCCGTTCAGCGGTGCCGGCCTCGATGCGGCGGTACTCGGTCTCCGCCACCGCGACGAGCGCCAGCTCGGGGCGAGTTCCCAGCTCATCGGCGACGAGCTGGCCCAGATCGAGCACGGGAAGGCCCTGGGCACTCCCGATGGCACGGGCCACGCTGGAGCAGCCGGCACCCGGGCGGGCCGATGAGGATGAGGGAACCCGGTGCCGTGGCGCTCAACCGCGGTTCCCTTCTGCCGGGCTGGGCCCACCGGTGACTGCCTCGTGAGCCGATAGGAGAACGCTCTCCGCCGGTGCCTGAACTCGCACGGGCCTGGCGATGTCGTCGAGCAGGACGAGGCGTAGTCGGCCGCCGCGTACCTTCTTGTCGCTCATCATGGCCTCCTTGAGCTCCTCCCAGCGCCCCTCCCCCTCGGGGAAGCGGGTTGGCAGACCGACCGCATCGAAGCTCTGACGGTGCAGGGCGAGCGCGTCTCTGCTCAGATTGCCGTTGCGGTGGGCGATCTCGGCGGCGAAGACGCAGCCGACGGCGACCGCCTCTCCGTGACGCCAGGAGTACCCGGTGACCTTCTCGATCGCGTGGGCGTAGGTGTGTCCGTAGTTGAGGACCTCCCGCAGGCCGGCTTCGGTGAGATCCTCCCCCACGACGGCGGCCTTGACCGCGATGGACCGGGCGACCAGGTCGGCCAGCACTGGCGAGTCCCAGGTCAGGCAGTCGGCAGGGATCGGCCAGGACCCGGTCGAGAATGACCGAGTCGGCGATCAGGCCGCACTTGATGACCTCGCCGAGTCCCTGCCCGCAGCTCAGCGGCCGGGGAGGGTGGAGAGCGTCTCCAGGTCGGCGATGACGGCGGCCGGCGGGTGGAAAGGCACCCACCAGGTTCTTGCCAGCGGGCGTGTCGATTCCGGTCTTGCCACCGACGGCGGCATCCACCATGGCCAGCAGCGTGGTGGGCACCTGAACCACGGGAACACCTCGCAGCCAGGTCGCAGCCGCGAGACCCGCCAGGTCCGTCGTCGCCCCGCCACCGAGACCGACGACGAGTCCGTCACGACCCAGGCGGAAGGAGCCGAGCCGGTCCCACAGATACTCCAGGACGCGCGCCTTCTTGGCAGCCTCTCCGTCGGGGACCTCGATGCTCAGGACTCGCAGGCCTTCGTTGGTGAGCGCCGCCTCGGCAGCACGGGCACGGTCGGCCAGTGCCTTGGCGTGGATGATGGTCACACCTCCCCCACCCGCTCCGGGGGCGTCCTGCACGATGCGGGGCAACTCGGCCAGGATCCCGTGGCCGATGAGGACGTCGTAGGGGCGCTCGCCGGCGACGCTGACTCGCCGTGCACCGCTGCCAACCTCCGTGGTGGCCGCGGGCCGGACGCGCCGAGGCGAGGCGTCGCCCCCGTCCGGGACAGTGGCGGAGTCCGACTGCCCCTCGGCCATGGGCGCCAGGACACTGACCGCCTGAGCGGTCTGGACCCCCAGGGCCACCAGGATGAGAGCAGCGACCTGCTGGGGACTGAGCCCATCGGTGGGCACAGTGAGAGTAGCGACCTCGGAGTACAGCGGCGAGCGCTGAGCATAAAGGGCCTCCATGCGCGCCAGCACGCCTGCGTGCTCCCCCTGCTCCTCACTGCGCTGCTGAGCCGCGCGGGTCTGGTCGGAGTCCGCGTCCGGGGCCATGACCGGGCCGCCCGGTCCCGTCGCCCACGTGCTTGGCCGCGGTGCTCGGGGAGGCGGACAGGTAGATGACCGTGTGACCGCGCAGCAGGTCTCGGTTCTCGGGACGCAGTACCGCTCCCCCGCCCAGGGCAATGACGCCCTGAGCCGCAGCCGGGGAGTCCAAGACGGCCCGCATGGCCCGGTGCTCACGGTCACGGAAGCACTCCTCGCCTTCGGCGGCGAAGATCTCAGGGATCGTCATGCGGGCTCGCCGGCGGATCTCGGCGTCGGTGTCGGTGACCTGGACGCCCAGAGCCTGAGCCAGAAGCCTGGCCTGAGTGGTCTTGCCCGCACCGGGCAATCCCACCAGTACCAGGGGCAGCTGGTCATCACGCAGAGTGATGGTCGGAACACGCTTCCAGGTCATGATCGTGACTCCCTCTCCGTTGAGATCGCTGTGGGTGCTACCAGTATCGCCCCAGCAAAGCGACTTGCTGCGAGATTCACCGCTCGGTTCGCCACTGCGTCCGTTCAGCGATGCGGGTCAGGTAGGAGCGCAGGTTGCGTCGAGCCTCATCGACCGAGTCGCCTCCGGTCTTGTCCAGTAACAGGTCGGCCAGGACCAGAGCGGTCATGGCCTGTGCAATGACCGCTCCGGGGAACGACGGCGCACACGTCAGAGCGCTGGTGGAGCCCGGTGGCGGGCTCGCCCGTGGCCAGGTCGACGGTGCGCAGGGCCCTGGGCACCGTGGAGATCGGCTTGAAGGCGGCCCGTACCCGCACGTCGGAGCCGTTGGAGATTCCGCCCTCGATGCCACCGGCGCGGTTGGTGGTCCGGGTGAGCGTTCCGCAGTCCACTGAGATGATCTCGTCGTGAGCGGCCGAGCCCCGCCGGGCCGCCTCGGCGAAGCCGTCGCCGATCTCCACGCCCTTGACGGCCTGGATCCCCATGAGCGCGGCCGCCAGGCGCGCGTCCAGGCGGCGGTCGGCGCTGACGTGGGTGCCCAGTCCCACCGGGACACCGGTGGCGATGACCTCAACGACGCCCCCGAGCGTGTCACCGTCCTTCCTGGTGGCATCGATCTGGGCAACCATGGCGGCACTGGTGGCAGGATCCGTGCAGCGCACGGGGTCGGCGTCCAGGCGCGAGGTGTCCTCAGCGCTGGGCGGGGGTACGTCATCGGGCAGGGCGACTGATCCGATCCGCACGACGTGGCTCACCAGCCGGATACCAGCGATCTGCTCCAGAATGGCCTCGGCCACGGCCCCAAGCGCCACCCGGGCGGCGGTCTCGCGGGCTGAGGCCCGTTCCAGGACCGGGCGGGCCTCGGGCAGGTCGTACTTGAGCATCCCCGGCAGGTCCGCGTGCCCGGGCCTGGGGCGGGTCAGCGGGCGGTTACGGGCAATCTCGCGCTCGTCACCGGTGCCGGCGTCGATGAGCAGGTCGTTGGGGTCCACGGGGTCGGCGCTCATCACCGTGGACCACTTGGGCCACTCGGAGTTGCCGATCTGCAGGGCGATGGGGCTGCCGATGGTGCTCCCGTGGCGGATGCCCCCAATACCCGCAGCTCGTCGCGCTCGAAGGCCTGGCGGGCACCACGCCCGTGCCCCAGTCGCCGCCGGGCCAGTGCCGCCCGGATGTCCTCACTGGTGATCCGAACGCCCGCGGGCACGCCTTCCAGCACCGCGGTCAGAGCCTCGCCGTGGGATTCCCCGGCCGTCATCCATCGAAGCATGGGGTAGATACTCTCACACGCCGATGCCGCCGCTGGTATCCCCCGTCGGAGTTCCCAGTAGTTCTCCGCGCAGGCATCAGTCGTTGGTGCGGACCGGAGTTGTTGAGGGCGGGGCCAGCGCCGAGCGCAGCGCTGTACGCATGCACTCGATGTCTGGCTGCCGCCCGGTCATGAGCTGCACCTGGGGCACTGCCTGGTGCAGGAGCATCAGCCAGCCCGGGGCGAGGGCTCCCCCGGCGTCCGCCCAAGCACCGGCGACGGCAGTGGGCCAAGGGGCGTAGACGACGTCGAGCATCACGGCTCCTGCTCAGGGTGCCCTCGGCCCGGGTCCAGGGCCTGCCCTGAGCGGGCCCTGCCAGCGGGATCGGCCGCATGCGCGGGCAGAGTCGAGATGACGACATCGGCTGCGGCCAGGCGCTGGGCCGCCTCGGTGTTGGAGGTCGAGTCAGCCGGCTTCCAGGTGAAGGGCTCGATATCCAGCCCCATACGGTGGGCGGCGCTGAGTGCGCGGCCGGGGCCGGCGTGCCGCCGAGCCACGACGGTGATCCGGCCGGCCCGGAGCTCTCCGAGCGCCGCGAGGGCGGAGCAGGCGGTGGCCCCCGAACCGAGCACCACGGCCTGCTCGATCCGGAGGTGAGCATCCGAGGAGCCCGGTGTCTGGGTGCGGGCGGCCTCCCTTAGTGCACCGACAATGCCTGCGACGTCGGTGTTGAAGCCGGTCAGGAGCGCATCTCCTGCTCCGCTGCGCTGTGCCACCACGGTGTTGACGGCACCGACAGCCTCAGCGAGAGGATCGATGACGTCCAGGTGCGCCAGGAGCACCTGCTTGAGAGGCATGGTGACGCTCAGACCCGCCCAGGCGGGTCCGGCCTGAACCGGAGCGGCCAGCTCGGCGAGCAGGCCCGGCAGGGACTCGGAGTCCGTCTCACGCCGCTCATAGGACCAGTCCTCCAGCCCCAGCCCGGCGTAGGCGGCCCGGTGCAGCACGGGAGACAGTGAGTGGCTCACCGGCCGACCGATGACGGCAGCGCGGTGGCGTATCACAGGCCGGCCTCCTCAGCCATTCTTCTTGCTCTCGTTGCCCTCGCAGACGTCCTTGTTCTTCTTGCAGTAGTCGGAGAGCTTCTTGGTGTTGGCCTTCTGCTCCTCATTGGTGGAGGCGAACAGAGTCTCGCCGGTCTTGAGGTTGACCGTGACGAAGTAGAGCCAGCTCCCCGCCGGCGGGTTGAGCACCGCCTTGATGGCCGCTTCATCGGGATTGCCGATCGGGCCTGGCGGGAGCCCCTGGTGAACGTAGGTGTTGTACGGGTTGCTGGCGTCCTGATTCTCCGCCTCGGAGGGATGCTCCATCACGTCCCAGGCCGTACTGCACTGTCGAGTCCATCTGGAGCAGACCGTGGGTCTCCCCGTCAGTCTGCGTCAGGCGGTTCTCGATGACCCGGGCGACCTGCCCGTAGTACTGCTCCTTGTTCACCTCTCGTTCGACGATGGAGGCCTTGATCAGAACCTTCTGGTAGTCCTCCTTGGGTACCTTGAGCTCTTTTGAGCCGGGTGACGGTCTGGGAGACCATCTTCTTGACCAGGTCCTTCGGCGTGGCGTTCTCGGCGACGTCGTAGGTGCCCGGAGCGAGCCATCCCTCGACGTTGCCGCCGGCCTCGGCGGGCAGGCCGATGGCCGCAGAGTCGGCGTACGCCGCCTCGACCTGCTCATCGGTGAAGCTTTCCGACCTTCTTGAGCCGCTCCTTGACGCTCTGCTTGGTGGAGCCGGCAATGACGGTCAGCGTGTGATCGCCCTTGCTCTCAGGATCAAGCAGTGCCTGGAGCGCGGAGCTGGCCGACATCTTCTTCTTGAGCTTATAGGTTCCCGGCTGGATCGTCGTTCCCTTGGGGTTGTTCTTCGCCGCATTGGTGAAGGCCTTGCCGGAGGCGACGACGCCTTTGCTCTGGAGGATGTCGCCGATGTCAGCCCCGGAGGCCCCCTCCGGGATCGTCACGGTGACCTCGCCCTCACCCTCGCCCTTGTAGTCCTCGGCGTGAGTCGCCTGTGCGGAGGCGTCGCGCATGATCCCGATGGCCTTGTAGCCCAGGACGCCGACAGCCACGAGGGTGATGACGATGACAAGGCTCGTCAGCCAGTGCCGGCGCCGCTTGCGCTGACG
>BNJU01001420.1_pt1 | contig 112373 bp, 174 predicted proteins | sample 8539281 | NCBI WGS metagenome assembly BNJU01 (sample SAMD00202456, study PRJDB9452) | human saliva metagenome | isolation source: human saliva | place: Japan
TCAGTTACGTATTGCTTGACATTTAGCGATGACTTTTGATATGTTCTCCACAAAGTTAGGAGCGCGTCGAAGATATGGCGTTTTATTATCTATGGCGGTCGTGGTCAGCAAGAGTTTTAATAGCGAGACGCTAATTATTAGAGCTACCACAATCCAACACGAGTGCTTTGTTATGGAATTAAAAGTCCATATCTGACTCCGGTTATTCGATGTTAACCATCAGATAGGAAAGATTAACTTCCGAAACTTTGAGGTACAGAAAACTCAAATCATTGGTCGAAACGGTATTCAAGCATTTACATCTCGCAGGCTTAAAACAAACATTACTTCAATCAAATCAATGACAGGTATTGATGCTGTAGGTTGGAAGAGGTGAGACTGTATCAAAAGAAAGCTGGGAGTCACTCTACTATTCGAGAAGATAAGTCTGATCATTGTCGTTTAACCCTAAAAACATTCTCTGGACGACACTTATCAAGCGTTTGTGTGATTAATCCGCCAGATAGATGTTTCTTGCATTGGTTACATCATAAGATAACCCATATTCTCTCCAAAAAGCACTAAATGAAGATATGAGCAAATGATGAACGACTATGAGCTACAGACACGTTTACGAGGGCGAGCCAGGCTACGATTCAGATATGGCAAATGCTGCCTTATGGATTGATGCTGCGGTAGATGTCTTACTAAACTTGGCTTCACCAGTAAGGGATCGAAAAAGTCGGCTTTGACGTGGCGGACGAGGGCGTGGATAGTAACGCAAATGCGTTTGTACATGGCTCAGTCGTCTCGGATGTTGATGCTTTCAGATATGGCGATGTTATTGATCCAGCTAATCGGAACAAATCTAAAGTGCGCGGTTAATTTTGCAAGTTGATCTCTAATTACTTTTCGACAGTATCGGTAAGCATGGTGCTGTGCAAAGCTCAGCTTCAGCGATTACCCAAAACAATTCAAGTTGAGTTTAATGCTGGCGGTCTGGTGGCTTATCCAGAGCGTGAATATATCAAAGGTAAGAAGAATCAGATATGTTCTCAAATATCAAAGCTCACGTGGTCGTTAAGAGATAGATTTTACAAAAACCCATCGAGCAAATCAAGCTATGGTAAGATGTTTATCCTGATGATGAACCAATGCTCTATCACAGCAGTATTAAAGAACTTGAATATCTTAAAGCTGGAATGTATCTGCCCTAGAGCTGATTATGATAACAATGACGGTTAAAGTCGAAAGCAAAAAGGATAGTGAAACGTGCATACCTGTCACCAAATATGGCTGATGTGTTAGTGATGTGTTATGCACCAACAAAACCAAAATCATCTATTGGATTTATAGATATGAAATTTTCTGACGGAATAGCATCTCTGGCGTTAAAAGCTCGGATTAAAGCAAGGGCGACTAATTATGTTGCTAATCAGCCTAACTGAAAACGGAGATGAATTAGAGGCGTTAGTGGTGTATTCGATCGCCAACAAAATCTGTATCAAACGCCCAGAAGATACGACAAGGCGTGGCGAGATGTTTTCAACGACCTTTGATTCAGAAAACACTAGATGCTTTCACCAAATACGAACGAAGAATTAAACTTCGTGAAACGCTAACTAAAGCATTGCAGTGGTCAAGCTCTCCTTATGCGGTTCGGTTGGTTTATCTAATTGTTACTGATGCAACACCCAAACACGCCACTGAGAGACCGACGAGTGCTAAAGCGATTAATTATATGCCGCGGAAAATCGGCGCGCAGCAGCGATGATAGAGAGACGAATATCACTGACGCTAATTTCGGCAAATACAAAGCCTATTCAATCAGTGGAGATGACACCTTAATCATGTTCAATCATTCAAGATTATTACGGATTATGAACGCTAACGACGCTCCGTCATCCGACGAACGGCATTTGTATACCTGACTAGGCGAAGAAGATTATCAGATGCACTGCAAAACGCTTTGATATTGCCTCCGCTGTAATGCTGGTGACCTTACTGGTGCCAGCAAGATTGATATTTTCTAAGATTGAGGGACTATCCGACAAGATTGCTAGCGCGGATTTGGAAAACGACGAAGTAGCAAATATAATCGATGGTAGTTCAAGCTTATTAAATCATCGAATCAACAGCTTACTACTTGATAAAGAAAAACGAATACGACCGCAAACGAACTCTCGTTTGGTGGATTAAAAGACCTTATTGCTGAGTTTCTGCAATGCAGCTGGTGCGGCAGTGATGCCACATAGCCATAACCTGTTTGGTCAGTTTGTTTCTGGTTTGCCAGTGGCGATGAGGACATTCAAAACTACTCATGAGTCAATTCATCGCTTGCAAAGAGGCGTAGATTGAGACCGGTCTTGGAAGTTATTGATAGCTTTAATTTGCGGTGAATTGCTCGATGGACAGCTCAAGATTGGTGGTTTGAAATTTTCACCTCTAACCGTTGTTAAGCAAGAGCAACAAATCAATATGCTGAACACGTTCCGCAACCGGCAAACTAACAATACACTAATCCAGAACGGTAGAATGCAGAACAACAAAGTGCGAAGCGAATGAGCTACGAGAAAGCGGACTGTTGGCCAATATCTCGGCTTGTTTGTTACATTGGAGGATATGAATAATGCTGATGAACTTGGCTGGAGATTTTGAAGAACCAAAAGATTTCGTTACAAGCGAAGTACGCAGCGCTGAAAAGTGAGCAAGAGAACGGCAGCGTTGGTATAGAACTGATCCCAAGCGACAAGTCAAAGAAATGACTGATACTGCTGAAAGAGCTTCTGAGAAAACCTAATGGCCTCTTTTTATGGATGATTTCAGTGGATTTCTTGCGGTACGTGCTAAAACCCTACTTAAAGTGGCTGGAAACGCCTGAAAATAAAGACCATTCTGGTAGATGATATCGATCGCACAAGGCTTATGTTAGTCGAGGAAACATCCAAAACCAACAGGAAGTATCAAAGAACTTATCAAACTGGAATTGACTTTGAGTAGTGTATTTAGGCAATAGCCCGCGCATAGCTGAGAGTTAATGCGATGACTACTGCCAACGTTCAATTAATCAAGTCTATTCGTTCAATAACACACCTTGGACAAGGCACAAATGCAGTCACTCAAGCAATGGTGCAGTGAATGGAACACTGAATAACAAAGACTTGGTGCAACAGATTAAAAGACATCGGTAAACAAACCGAAAGAGAGCGATATTTGGCTGTTCGTAGACCAATCTTCAAAGCTACAAACGCTGCACTAACGCAAGCAAGTGTGGCAAAGATGTAGTTACAAAATACACTGGAGCGGCACATCGGGTGATGAGCGAGTGCGTGAGCCACGCAGAAAAAGACGGTCAAGTCTTTCGACACGCTAATCCGCCAGCAGACACAGGACACCCTGGACACGATTTTAATTGTAGATGCGTTGCCGTCTTTATCCTCCTAAGGACGCTTAAAACTTCAGCGACGAGCAAGAAGTGCCATCATGAACCACTAAAGAGGAGTTGGTCACTCGCCGATAAGCTTCTGTTGAAAAATCGCAGCAGTGCTAGAACCGATAATTACGGCAAGAGCTACATCAATATCGCCAGCAAAGGCAGGTGGTAAACTTGTTGGGTTTAGAAAATCGTTCCAAAAGCCCGCATCTCACTAAAGAGAGAGATTGAAGATGAGGCTGCAGATGGGCTTTCTTCAGATCTCGCACGCTGAACAAAATTGTGATGCTATTCGGTACACGACCGTTTTCGAGCGAGGGGATTTTGTTAGCCTGCCAGTAAGGCCATGCAGTACTGTGCAGCGAGATCGCAAAGCATAAAACCATCGTAGTCAAAAACACTTGGAAGAAACCGATAGCGCATAGAAGGCGTTAACACATTTATCCAAAATGAAGATGGTGATGCTTTTGAAAATGCAACACGATACGTGCAGCAAAAGTTTTGATGTGAAAATGGTTGTTGCATAAACTCTAGAAAAATTCAGAGATCCAAAAACACCAATCATGAAAAAGAGAAGTTATTACTTGAAATGCGCAAACCAAGTAGTAAAACTGCAAAGTACCGGAAGGTGTTGAGCTATTGAGGATAAAATGAGTTTTCACATTACGTAGCAAATGTATGTGCGAAACCAGTAAAACTAACTTGCAGGAAACTCCTTTCTGATTTATTGTCGTTTCATGTGTTCAACCCATTAGGAGTGGATGTTTCGCGCGGTATCATGGCTGAACGCCCATTTCTTTGACAGCAGTTTCACTGATTTCAGTGTTATATCCGAGTGATGCACGGATTTATGAGTGAACTAATAATGACTTTATCGTCGCCAACAAGAGCAGAATTATATTTGGCAAAAGTCAATAGCACACGCTAATCAAGTGGACAAGGCTGGTAGCCGCATATTGGACACTGGCATAAAGGTGGTTGTTGCTACACAATCTGTTGAGCCAACGGAAGATATGCGGCGGTGGTGCGTGAAGGTAACGCATGATAGCGTGGAAGATACAGAAACCAGCTTTTGGATGATTTGCTTATTACTTTGAAGTTCAGTGGCGCAAGCGGTAGATGCGTGATAACTAAAACGCAATGGCGGAGCCGTATGCAGACCATTCTCCAAACAGAGTAAAAGCTATAATCCTAGTCGCGGCGGTTAGTTAAGATTGCTGATTTGGCCTCACAATATGGATCGGTATCCCTAGCACCATGAAAGACACGAAGCATTAGAGAGAAAAGCCATAGTATTATTAAAGCAAAAGAATTTTTAGAAAATTAACAGCTATCAAACAACCCGATCAGAAATGGTCGGGTTTATTGTAAATAAATGCAACTTTACAGATAAACAAACTCAAGCAAAACACAGCGAATCTCACATGAAAGATGGCTTTTAGTAGTGCTCTGCGACAATTTCTAAAGTCGGTGTGTTTTTGACCATCTCAGAATCAGAGCTGACCAAAAGGCGATGGCGGAAGAAAGTGGCGAGAACAGAGAAGTCGTTATTCTTCGATGAGACCATTAAGAGCTTTTGAGAACGCAACGCTAACAATCGGACACCCAGAACAAGGCGTAAACGCTAAGAACTGGAAAGAATTATCTGCTGGCGTTGCGCAAACGTTAAGCGCATGCTGGGTGATGAGCCAACTGCTGAAGCTTGGACGACGACGAGCAAGCCATTAAAACCGTACAAGAACACGGTGTAGTGAGCAATTATCTTGTGGCTATGACTGCAAAGACATTATCCAGTCGAGCGTTAAAGATGTGGATTGAGGATGTCTCCGATGACGGAAACCACGTAGCGATTGTGGCAGTGTATGCGTCGCTGCGGCGGAACCGTAAAAACTTGCCGGATGAGGAAAGACCGTTATGGGACTGCTACAATTCCTCGATGCGTTTTTAGTGCATCTGGCATCAAATTGTCCGATGAGCAGAAACAACGAAATCGAAGAAGGATGTTTACAGCTGGCAAAGAGTGAGAAAGCGCAAAAGCTGGAAAACTGACTGTGTCAAAAGAAAAACAATCTGAACCTGAAGATAGGGGAAGAAAGAAGTGAACAAAGAAGAGTTTGAAAAACAAATCCTAAAGCGAAAGATGCAGAAATTACGTACATTGAAAGATGCACAGCAAAACGTGATGCAGAATAGCACAAGCGGCAACCGTTAGCCGGGATGCACAATCTGTATTTAAAGACGTGGACCGTCGCAGATCAAAGCAAGCGTTCGTGAACGAAGAGAGCGTTATTAAGTTGCTCACAGGTACTCTTTTTACAAAAAGATGCAGCGGCTAAATTATCTGATGCTGAAATCGGTGCGTATCAAGTAGCTAAAGCGGTTATCATAGCAATTAGCGGATGAAACTGCAAAATCTTTAGGTATAATATCTTATTAGGTGATGGGAAAACTGAAACAGCACCCAAATTAGACTTCAACAAAACTTACAATCAATAGGGTACTGAATAATGCGTTACGCTTACGAACATGCTCCGGGCAAAGCTAGTATCAGCAGGGCAAGTAACTTGCGAGTGCAAAAACAAGCGTAAGAGAAAGTGACAGGTAAAGTAGCTGGTGATGTAGCATTAAACCGATGGTGTGTAAAAAGCGTTAGCAGCTAAAACTGATGTGCCAGCTGGCGTAGTATTTGCACGCACCATCCGTGATGAATGGAATGATGGCGAGCTTGCGATGTAATGCATATTGCAGCAGGGCGATGCGGTATGTAAACGTTGCAACTGGTAAAAACCGTTACACGTGGTAGTCATGTATTAGCTGCAGGTGGTGACGGTAAAACTGGTGCAACTAAGGTGAGACCGATGTAAACGGAATCGAACTCCAGACACCGTGATCTGATGTTAAAGGTCAATTAGCGTTAATTTTAAATTATAAGGCTAAATAGATGTCTTTATTAATCTCGATGTACAAAACGGTTTGACTGCTAGCAAAGAAACTGCAGAAACCAAATATCCTGAAATTGTGTTTCCACAATCTCGTACATGATGACACAAACAGCGGTCAGCATCATTGAAAAACTCGCACGGTAGTGCAGATGAACACGGCTCTTTAGATGATGGCTTACCACTACTGGTACCAGCACTTTAGACCATGAAAATTGGCTTTACCCCAAAACGTTTTCACGTGGCTATTAACCGGTCATATGGACTAAAACCAGAGCTGAGTAAGGCAAATATTAGGTTTAAAACCTTGACAGCGAAAATCATAGGTATACAAACAAAACGCCTCAACAAACTCTGACAAAAGTACGTTCTGTGGCCACGCTAAAGATGGACGTTTAATTGGTTTGATTAAACCCAATATAATCAGTTCACCTTTAAAAAGGCAAAAGTGGCGGCAGGTACAAAAGTTCAAGTAATGGACTTTCGACAAAGCAGCAGTATTCTTCAAAAGAGAGTGTTTAGCTGGCTTTAGAGAAAACTAAACGCACTGGAAGCACCAAATACATCGCTATTGATGCGATGGATTTAGCTCACCTTGCTTTAACTCAACGAGCAAACACCGATACAAACCGCTTTAGAGTTCTTAACCAAGAGCCCTATCCGTCGGCTGCCGTGAAGTGGCTACAGCTGCTACCGTCTAACCTCGGTCCTCGTGTAACGATGGCAAAACACGTGTGATTGTTTATGTGAACAGTAAAGAACACGTAAATCTTGATGTGCCGATGACTCAACTGTGTTAGCAAAGCAAAAGAAAAAGGCTTATTAGCTTACGAATCAGGCTTACGTATGGCATTCGGTGGCGCGTTACCTTTATCGAGCCAGAATCTGCTCTTTATGTAGATTACTAGAGGAAATAAAATGCCAACAAACGATTTTCGTGAACGTTATCCAGAATTTAAAAGAGGTCGATGGTTTCGCATTGACCTTTTTATCGGACGCACAGCAAGAAATCAGCTACAATGATGAAGGACTTCTTCGAGCGGAGTGTTGTGACTAGCTGCCTATTTGCTCCGTCTTTCTCTTTGGCGATGAGATGGTAACGGTGAGCAAATCGCAGTAGCGAGCGAGTTCGGTAGGAGTTTTGCATTACGCTACACCGACAATCACTGGGTACAGATGCAGATTATCAATTAACTGCATACGGTCAAGAGTATTTTACGTTTGCGTAAACTCGTTGGACAGTGATGGTGGCTTTAATGACCGCTCGGTTACAGGTAATCTTGTGAAATTCAAAACAGCTTATCGAGCAAAGCAAAAGCAACTAGCGAAAAGGCTGTGTATGTTGGCTTTCCTGCTGAGTTTAACGAGCAAGTAGAGGGTTCAGATAACTTAATCTAGCCTCTTTAGCTGCGGTGTAGAGTTCGGTAATGAAAATATCCCATCTCGTCCGTTTCTTCGTCGTACATTGGCAGAAAATCAAGAAAAATACACAAACGTTATTTGTAAAACTGTTTGAAAGCGGTGTCAACAGACCAAACTATGGCGCAACAACTCGCTTTAATTGCTCAAGGTGATGTTCAGCAAAACTATCGTTAACGGTGTAAATGGACTGCAAACGCACCAAGCACAATTAAACGCAAGAAATCAAGCAAAGCCGCTTATTGACACAGGTAAACTGCGGCAATCTGTAAGGGATCGTCACTGAGCCAGTAATCACCACCTCTCGTGCAACAGCAAATTCACGTCAGCAATCGTAAACATCTACAAGGCGAGCATTCAGCTATTGGACTCTAAGGCGAAGTACATCAGTGAGAAAGTCACTGCAATAGTGATGCCACATCGCCTCAACGATGTTCAATTCTTGCCAGAGGGTGAGCGCGTTTTCGCTGCTATTAAAATCTCACACAGTTAAGCCTTTGAAGATAGAAGGATTTGGTAGATTATCTTGGTGAGACTTACAAAATCAAAACAGTGGGTAATTGAGAAAGACGCGGTGGATACTACAAATCAAACATCTGCACTCGATCACAGCCAGTCGCGGAAAGTGGATTCAAGAGGCTTTGCAGTTACCCAAAGATGCTGTAATCGGTGGCTGCTGCCAGAAAACTCTCTCTCGCCTGCGTTTATTACGATGGATGTGATTAGAATACCGTCGAAATCGACACAGGCGACACGAGAATTTGACGTAAACGAGAGCGTATTAGACAGTCAATGCAAAGCGTGACGGCCGCCGTTTCTTGTTTTGGTCGCACCACTCGCCCGAAGGATGCAAATTAAAGCTATTTTCCAAAGTTCAATGTTCTTTCCCTTTCTCTTAATTCAAACCATTAGGTGCTATCCGCTTTTCAGATGCTCCGCAACCCAACCGCCACGCTGGGGCAGACTATGAAGAACGTAGGGCACTTGACGTGATATTTGAGTCATCATGCACATTGTAGATACTCCGTTAGATCCGATTGGAGAGAGCTGAGCAACGGACGAATAATAAATCACAAGATATAGGAGCATAAGCCAAATGGCATGCATCATTCCTGACATTGTCAAACGTAATTACAACACAGTTCCGAGTCTCGCTGCCTCGCAAATCTTTCGGCACAGCTGCACTTTTCACACCAGAGGCAGGCCAAGGCATTTAATGATGCGATCGCTATCGTTATGCGTGCGTTGGAAAGTCAGATGTTGAGGCTCTCTTTGGTACAAATTCAGAAACAAGCAAAAGCGGTCAACTGCCTCGCTCAAAGTCCACGTGCGAAAACTAGCTACTCATTGCATCGCTGGCAAAAAGAACGTAAGCAAACTCATTGAAAGCAACTAAAATGCTTTGCGATGGTGACATTATCAGATGATTTAGAAACATTTAAATCAATCTCAATGGTGGTTTCAATCACTGTTGGCATCGGGGTCATATGAAGCGATGGATTAGGACTTTCTCAGAAGCCGCCGCCGACTTTAATGCAGTGGCGACAAAATCAAAGAGAAAACCAACTCACTTTAAAAGTGCAAATGCCGATGTTGTTATGATGATGACTGGAATCGCTTATTATCTCATGGGCAGGATTCAGGCGAAAGTGCAGACACTTTACTTCAGCGCTGAGGTGTACTGCGGACAGGTGATTACATTGGCGGAACAAGTTGAAGCTTGAAGATGGTCAAGCGACACGTAGAATTGGCAAAAACCAAAGTTCGCTTAAAGTTGAGAAAGCAGAGCAAGCAAGTACGTTCAATGTTTCAGAAGTAGAAAATGGCTGGTACGGTCGCTTTGCGGCCTGGCGTTACTCAACTGGATGCACAAATCGAGGCTTTGCCAAATACGCTCTAGCTGAATGATGCCAAATTGACTCGCGTTAGCGGCAATTAAACTGAGCAGGATTGAATGGTCGGCACTAATGTATTCAAAATTATACGATGCCCACCAGTACCACACACCTTGGCACTCTTCGATAAAACGACTTATATCCAGCATCTCTGCGTTAGCTCGTTTATTATCTGTAAACTCTGCGTCACAACCCAACGCTTTACGCTTAAATTTAAACAACAGCCATCAAGGCATGCGGACGAAACTCACTGCGAGGAGAATTTCGCTAAAGCAAAACGCTTGTAGGGATTAACGTTTACACTTATTTTGATGACGCTGCAATGATTGCAGAGGGTCAGGCAATCGGTGGCACGTTGGATGAAATTGTTATCCTTGGACTGGTTCTAAAAGATGCGGTACAGAAAGAAGTATTTGTCTCAGTTTATACAAACTCACCGACCAAAATTCCTTTTAACTGACAAAGGTCAGCTAACCTTTAACTTCTGCGGTTGAGAAAGTTTGTTTAGAGGGTGTCATTACTGGTGCTTTCACCCGTAAATGGACTGGTGCAGCAGTTTCGGTAATCTGGAAAACAGATGACTACCTAGAGAAAGGCTGGGCTATTACATCTGGCAGCTCCAATGGATACGAAGCCAGATAGCGGACCGTGAGCACGTAGAGCGACACCACAATTCAGGTGGCTGTGAACTAGGCCGCGCAATCCATTCAAGCCGATGTGATTGTGAACCACAAACTCGATACTCACTAGGCTGATCATCCAGCCTTTTCTTTTTAAGAGGAAACATAAATGGCAGTTTTCGACCCCTAAAACAGGTAGTGTGTGTAGTGTTACTTGACGAAAAGAAATTCTGATTGGCTGACGGTTCAGACGTAATCAGTGCCAATCACGTTGATGCAGGTCAATTGCTAGTTATTGGTGCTATCGCGCTGGTGTATTTACCGCCAACCCAGATAATTCAGGTGCAAGCTAACACTGGAAAAATTGAGCTAAACATTCTCTGCTGATAATGCTTACGTATCAAAACCATTTAATCATCAAAAGAGCAGTATTAGAAAACATTCTTTCTCCCGATTACTTTGTCAATTCGTGACTCTAATCAACGATGACGTAGTGACGGCGTTGCAAGCGATATTTTACTACCCAGCACAATACGTCTCGTGGTAACGGTCATAATGCCGAGACTTGACGATTGTGTTTGAACAAATGACAATGAACTTGAAAAGGCGTTGAATAATGGAACAGGTTAAGCAATTCACTATCGAAGATGTGACTTACACAATGACACCGGCAATGATGATGGATCGCATTAAAAATGCGATGAAGTGCTCAATCAGTTGATTTATCCTGCTCTAGGTGATAGCAAGAAGCTAGGTGCAGGCATTTTAACGACTGTACTAGCTAATCTAGGCGAACCAAGTGTAAAAGCAGTTAGAGAATATCGTATTAATCTCACAGTTTATGAGCAAGATGAGTCAAAAATACCGTTTCATCATGAACGTTTTGATAGTCATTTTAATAAACACTGTGGGCATTTAATCACCGTTTTAAAAGAGGGGTTGACCTACCAATTTGCTGATTTTTACCGGTGGGGTGGATTGCTAGCCAATATTCAGGGCAAAACTCCAAGCGTAGAAAAAGACAATCAGAAAATAGAGTTGATTGGTTTGTTTTACGCCAATAGTTAAAAAGTTCTAGTACATTGCACGAAATTAAGATCTCGTTTATTCAATAGCAGATCTTCTTTTCTTTCCACAGAGGTAATAGTGGAATTAAATCAAATGGAGCAAAGCAAAGATGCTATTAGATGAGTTACTGATAAAAGTCGGTATAGAAGCCGACAGCTGCCGATGAAGAGTTTGAGCAATTCTCGATAAGGTAGGAAGCGGTACTGAAAGCGCGGTTGAGGGCTTGAGAGCTATCTAACCATTGAAAAACACGGTTAATACTGATGCAGGAAAGATGGTGCTGATGCTGTTGATGACTTAAAAAGGCAATATTGATAATCTTTAGGGCGACAAAAAGTTCGGTGCTGATGGGTTAGTAAAAATTTGAATCGCCAGGGATAGTCATCAATAAAACCACTATCGCATTGGTTGCACTTGCGCAGCCTTTACGGTGCAACGGTAGGCGCTAGAACTTCGTAGATGGAACCCGATGCGTTAGACGAGATTAGCAGTTATCTAATGTAACAGGTGAAGCAGCAGATAAAATCTATCTGTTAGGCAAGGTCGAAGTAAACGGTTCATCTGCTCGCTGGCCCAATCATCAATCGAGGGATTATCTCGCACAATCGGTGAGCAGCGGCCGAATCGGTCGAGGTGCTAAGACTTTCGAACAGCACGGATTAAGCGCTAAGAAAGCCAACGTGAAATAAAATCATCTAGTGAACTATTCGGAGAATATCCGAAAATGCAACAGATGAGCGACCAAGAGCAAATAGCAATGCTTGCTAAGTTAGCATAGATGGCTCAATGATTCAAACGCTCCGATTAGGTAACGATGAATTAGCTGAACAGATTGCTCTAGCAGTAGCCTCAACGCTTGGTGTTGGTAACGCAGAAAACGCAGAGAAAGCAGCAGCATTTTAAAGATGCCTTAACGCAAGTTTTCAAGTATTTATTGCTATCGGTGAACACGTTTTTGCGTATATCACCATCAATCCCAGCGATTAGCTGAACGCTTTACAAAATGGTTCGCAGAGAACAATAACTTCATCAAGGCAATTTTAAATGGCTTGGTCGAGTGTTCATTCTGTTTGAATTAGTTGCGCGATAGATAACATCATCGAAAGCACGGTTGGTTGGAAAGCGGTGATTATCACGCCGTTGGCGGATCTGTTACCGTGGTTTAGCCGAAGAATGCTGTTAGCTTTTGCGACAAATCCAATCACCTTAGCGATTGCGGGCCATAGCTGGATTAATCCTAATCACTGATGACTCTATCACTTGGTTGCAAGGCGGTGACGCTCAATTCGGTGAATTCCCCATCAATCTTGTGCGGACGGTTTACAGGATTGAAGATAAATGGGTGAGCTTATCAGATTAAGGAAAATAAGGAGGCTATTTCTTTGGGTATCTGGAAAATGGAATGCCTTTTACAGCGACATTCAGCATAGACAATCTTAAAAAGTCTTGAAAGCGTTAAGCAAACCATTATTGAGAAGTTTAAAGCGGCGTTTGTTGGGCTATCGACCCATGGAATAGTATCGTTGCTAAGATTGGCGGTGAGCCAATCAATATCCAGGCTAATGTATTCACTCAAGGTGTGCGACAAGCCGGATTAGGCGTAGCGGATTTAGCTTTAAATGCAGGTGTTACGCCAAAGCATCTGAAGTTTCGGCTAGCGGTGTGCGGCACTCTAATTTGATAACATGTCAAGAATAGTAACAACACAACCATCGCACAGCATATCTGCCAGCGTGGATAAACCCAAAAGCGGTTGCAGACCAACTAGAACGAGCAATCAATAAACCAATCTCACCAGTTATAGGATAGTAAAGAATGTTTGATTTTGCCAAGTATCAAGTAGAAGTATAGGCAACGATAACGTGATGGGTTACAACGGAAGATCACCAATCGGACCTTTTCAATCACGGAAAACCGATTGAGTCAGGTGCCGAAAATAGCCGACCACGCAGTCGTTCAGCCTAAACAGGTTAGCAATTAACGGAATTATGGCTGACCATGACCATGGAACGTTCGGCATTAATTCACCGTACATCGGGCAAATATTCGTAGCGTGTTGATTTTCTGAATCACCTTCCATTCCTGTTCCTGTACTATCAAACATCTCAAACACGGCAAGGGTAAGGAGTTATTAGCCAAGCGGCAGGGGCTTACAGTCAAGTAAAAGGCATAGGTAAATCAAAGAGCACAGCACCTTGCCAGGACTTTGACTTGGAGGATCGCTAGATAGTGGCGTAGGGAATGAGTACAAAATGCTGTGCCGACTTAGTGGGCCTGTCAAAAATCAGGAGACAATCGAGATACAAACAGGAATTCATCTGTATAAAGATACGGGATGATTCAGTCAATATCGGTTAATCAATCACAAGATGGCAGTGACATTTACGACACCGCAAGAGAAATCTTTATCGAAAACACTCAAACAAGCAAAGCCTGCTAACCCAGCGGTAGTTCAAACGGTAAGGGTGGAACAAAACATCCACCATCGGGCAAAAACAAAAGCGGTCGTGCGGTGCAATCAGCATCGAAAACGCAACAAGGCACAACAAGACCAGCTAATGCAGAACCAAGAAAAACATCGGCATTAAAAATATCTCTCATAGGTGGCATAGATGCAAAGAATACCAGTTACACAGTCGCATACCAAGAGCAGACCTTTGAATTTAATGCCGCAAAATCCGCCTAACACTTGGATTTAATAGTGTAGGTAATTTCAAGATGTGGATGCTTTATGAGCCTGTCACTGAAAGCGACAAATCTGGTTGGCTGTCAGGCGTTAGCTTGCGGAGTACCTATTCTGTTACGCTCAGTTCAGCCTTACTTCTATATGGAAGATGAAAGCGGGTGTGATTTAGATGTTAGGATCGCAAACGACTTAGGTACGAGATGCTTTGTATATCGGGTAAATAATGAAACAGTTCGGCAGACAATGGAAATTAGATATTAGCAACGAAACAAGAAAACGCTAAGTATCAATAGTTAAGAGTGATTTGAGATTGATAAAACAATCAACGAAAAGCCAAACCCAGCAAAAACCAAGTTTGGAACTTAAAACCGAGACCATATCAACCAATTATTAAGCCAAGATTACAAGAAAGCTGCCTCTATCGGTAGGTTATAACGAATCTAAGACAGATTTATTCAGGTGACATTACAAAAGTTAGAATTAAGAGAGACGGATTAGACTTTCTGTTTTGACACTTGAATGTTTGATGGACATGTAGCCTATACACAATCTAGGGCTAAGACAACGCTAAAGCAGGGGCAACTGATAAGCAAATAGTCGAAGAAATACAAAAGACCATGCCAGGTGCAAGCTGAGCGATGGACATCTTAATCAGCGTAAATTTCGCCACGAGGTAGAGTATTAAACGAAACAGCTGAGATATTTTTAACCAAAGTGGCAAGAAACAACGGTGCGATTGATCAATTCAGGACGGTTCTTTAATATTCTTACCGAAAGATAAAGTATAAATGAGGATTGTTTTAATCTGCAAGACACTGGAAATGATTAACGCACCAGAGCAAAACCGATGACGGATTAGAAATAACCTGTCTATTAAATCCAGCCTTACAGATTGGCGGATTGGTAAAGGTCGAATCAATCATCGAGTACTTTAACGGTGAGTACAAAGTAATAAAAACTTACTCACTCAGGCGATGGATTAGGCGGAGATCGCAAAGCAAAATGACAGTGGTCGGTGGAAAATTCCAAAGGTTGAGAGTGAGAATAGTAATTCTAAATCCTGACACGAAAGTCAAGGATAAGAAAATGAACTATCAACAATCACTAGCCACACCAGAAACCGCAACAGACCAACAAAATCCAACAAAAATCAGTTAAATCTACACACTGTATTGCCTGCTAGGTACAGGAGCTTTTGATCCAAGCAAACAGACGGTAACGCTTTGCGGTTCAAGTGAAAAATGCAACTGGCAGATGGTAACGGTGCGACATTCCACCACTGGTTGATGCTCCAGTTAGTTTCCCAGAGGTGGCGGATTTGCTGTTACGTTTCGCACAAAGCAGGTGATGAGGATTGCAATATTTTCGAACGCTGCATAGATGGTTGCGGCAAAATGGCAACGCCTCAACGCCTTTAGACTTTAGTGCTGCTAGGATTTGGTCAGATGCAATGTTTATTCCCGGCGTTTGTTTGTTCCTAAAGCTTACCAAAGGCTCAACGATGGCTTTCAATGCAGACATTGATGGTGGAACAGACTTCGCACAAAGAATGGCACAACCCAAATCAAGGGAAACATTGGAACATCAAGCGATAAATCATAAAGCGCAACACCACAAACAGGTGCATCAGTTCTACCGGATTAATCTCAAGTAAAATTGATGTTTCTGCTGGTGGAATTTCAGGTAAAACACATAAACACGCAGGTGATAGCGGCGGTAAACAGGAGTTCCAGAATGACGGTAAAAGTTAGACGATTAGATAAAAATCACGACTGACTTTTCGGGCAAGGTTTCGCAAATTATGCCATTGAGTCAGGAGGTGATTGCTCAAAATGTTCAACTAGACTTTGGTCATTCACTAATGACTGGTTTTTAGACTTGAAACATGGATTACCATGGTTAGAACAGATGAAGGAAATGACGATAGGACTGGGAAATTCGGATTAAAACACGTTCTACAAACTGACGGAGTCTAAGACGCTACCAGTTAGGGAATCAAATTTAGATCCAAATGCACGCAAATTAGTAAATTGATATTATTTACTAAGACATCTATGGAGCGAAAATTCCGCCAGTTATCGTTCATAAGGGCACTATGGCAACACTAACAGAAACAGGAATCTAAATTGAGCGCTTAAACGACATCAGGAAGTTGTTTTGAAGATGGCTTTGACAAATCTCACGGTCAGAACATTGACTTATCGCCAAACACGCCAGACGGTCAAATGGTGGGATTTTTAGCTCAGATTAAAATGGATATTGAAGAGCTTGTTTGATATGTTTACTGACACCAGACCCAGATGTGGCGACTGGAGCATGGCTTGAACAGCGAGTGGCTTATGGGTGATTAATGCAAAGAGGTGAGTTATATGCTATTTACGCTCTGTAATTCTAACTGGCGAGCCTAACACTCAACTTTACGCTGGAATTGCATTGATCAGACCAAAATAAGGTTCGTTGGGTCTCTACAGCAGATATCCACCATTAGATAGTAACGGTTCAGGTCAGCAGATTTTAGAAGCGAGCAGCTGAAGTTTTAACCTTGCTAAAACACAACTCAACCATTGGAGACGGTAACGCCTGATTAACTAATGCGATCACTTTGAAAATGCAGAAGTTGGTGTAGAAGAAGAAACTGACACGCAATTACGTGAACGTTTTTGATTCAGCCGAACAAAGAACGCACAAAATTCAGCAGAAGCAATAACTGCGAAAATAGCAGCATTGCCAGATGTAAACAGGTTCAAGTGCTTTGAGAATAATACTCGCCCAACGTGATGGCATTGGGTAGAGCTCACTCAATCGATGTGATTGTTTACAGGCAATGATGAAGAAATTGCTAATGTAATCTATCAAAATAAAGGGCTGGAGTTGGGTTACAGGCAACACGCTAACAAACCTTAAAAGGACGGAGAAACGAGACCAATTAGATTTGACAAGGTTTCATTGGTTGATATTCAGGTATCACGTGATGCGTCTCGCATGAAGATTTTACTTGAAATTGATAAAGACTCAAATTAAAAACTCTTAGCCAATCAGATTTTCAAAATTGGCAAAACGGTTTCTTTTTATCTCGCCCTATATTCACCAATCAACCAAGTTGGCGGTGCGTTAAAGAATTAAAAATAGCACGAAAAGGGCAACAATTAAAAAGCCGAGAACGGCGTTACAACCTAGAGACTTAGCAAGAATAATGGAAACGACATCGCAATCGAGGTGGAATAATGGCTTATTCAGATTTGTTTATATGGCGTATCAAGCGAAAGCCGAAGCTCGCAACAATCAAGATGATTGAAGATGAATGGTTTCTAAAGTTTATTGATTTATATCAAATTCAAGATGAAGTATCAAGACTGCAACTGGAGACTCAGTTAGATTTAGTCGGTAAACACGTCGGGCAGTTAAGAATTGTTAATGGTTACACTTTGAGACAGTTTCTTGGGTCTAAGAACGCAAAAATGCACTGGATTTAGCAAAGAGCTGAGGGCGGTGGTGATGCAGCAGATTAAGAGACCCATTGGCTGATTCGGTTCGGGCTATCTGATGATGATTATAGGTTCTTAATTATGTGTAGAGTGATTAAAAATACCATGGTACAGTTCCGAACATCATTGAGTGTTTATTGGGTTTGTGTTGGTGATGGGCATGTGTAACGGATAACTTAAATATGACTGTTACCGTTAAAGTGCTCAAAAAGAAATTCACCTCAATTTTCAAAGTTTGCTGTTCAGCATTTAGATATTATTCCAAGACAAGCAGTACCAAAATTATTTTGAAATCAAACAGAGGATTCTATGGCGACATATAACAAAACCTGATGAGAACGTATTCGCATCAAGTGCCAGACAGGGGGAAGTGAGCACTCTCGATATTGCAGGGGGTGGGGGATTTTCATTCGACCAGACTGGCGGCATCCCCTCCAATGGAGTGGTTTAACTTCCTTTTTCAGCGAAACAGATGAGAAGTTTGGTTATTTATTCAGCGAGGCTTATCAGAATGGTCGGCAACGCAAACCTATCCAGAGGGCGCAGTTTAGTTCAATACAAAAATCTAAACTCACAAAGCTACAGAGAGCAACACACACACCCAGAACAAGCTAACTTTTAGACTGGCAACGTTGCGATTTACTCATCAGAGCTTATGAGCGCAACACTAACAGAAAGCGGTGCTATCAACTCTTAACTCTGTCGATGCAAATGATGAAACCAAGTCAGCAACGCCCACTGTAAAATGGTGCACAACAAAGGAGTTGGAAGCAAAACGGCAGCAGATGAGGGCCAGCACACGGCAAATGATGGAGGTCGAGGAGCTAATGCAGCGCAAACAAGCGCAACACCAAGCAATAATACCCGCAAATGGTCGTATTAAAGAGTGGTATTAGATCACTGGCATTTTGCTCTGTATCTCATCTAAACACTTTGGGTATGGCGCTGGTGCTAATCAATATACTAGCGGCGCACTCGTTTATGGTTGAGACTGGCAGATCGCGCGACCGTGATGCGTACCATCCATTTGTCAAAGGCGCTGGTCGTCAAAAGCGACGTGTATGCGGCGCTGGATTTTCATTTCTACACGACCGAAGCAAGTGCAGGTGATGGCTTTGGGCGAGGATTATCCATCTTATTGAGGATAACAATGGCTCCGACAAAACTCGCTTTTTGAGCATCTGGAGTTTAGATCCGCCGGTGATGTTAAAACTTCTTCCGAAGTCTCCTGGAAACAGGCAGCAGCCCAGGACTTTGTGTATCAGAAAACGTACCTTTTGAAATCCGACGCTGCTGACGGGCACAATGATTCCGGCTACTTTTGTGGATTTACCCGATGTCCATAAGGAACAGTGACCTATGACCATTGTGACCGAAACAATGGGCGGGTATCATTTGGTTGGCAAGCCGTTAGCTGACCATACATCATCCATAGAAGATGTCACGATGTTGTGTGAACATCCCGGGCACCAAATCAACAGGGACAACATTGTATTGGTATAACCACGAGCACAGTAATCCAAACCAGGGCGTGCCGTTTGCAATTTCTAGCGATTGGGAGGCTGGAAATACGACCATGTATTTAAAGAAGGTGATGATAATGAATGATGGATTTAGTGCCGAAGGCGAAAGTTGAAATGAGTGTCAAAATATCTTGAGTTTGAACGGGCAAATCACAAGGTAAGGAAATTATTACAAAAACAAACAAGGATCCAGTTTAGCTGACCCACAACCACGACGCACATGAGTTAAATCCTGATACTTTGACATGGGAAATATCCGCAGAAAAAGCAGATCTGTAGTTTTGAAAAGACACACTGCTCGACAAACTCAGCGGATAAAGCAGACAAGATTAAATCTAGTTTGCTCATAGGCTATCGCAAACAGAGATTGAAAGCTTTTACCGCCGAGAGAAGAGGCTTTAGCGTGAAAGTTGATAATAAAGTTGACACCCGATGCTTAAACAAATCCGAAAGAGTACGAGGCATTCCTTTTGAGATATTGGTTGAGAAAGTTATCGAGAAAGCATCTCAATTTGCTGTGGCTATTGGCGTAATTATCGGGCAACGCTGGCGCATTTGAAAGATCGTTTACGCCACAAAACACACAAGAAGATCCCACCGCACTTGAAAAGGAAATTACAGCAATGGAAATCTAGCACCAGCGCACGCATTATCATAATCTAATCGCTCTGACCAGTGGTTCAACGCCTCACTGGTGGAGCAGCAGATGAAACATTATCAAGTCGCACCTATCGTGGTGCGATTTTAGTTTCTAGCGAAAGAAAACGATGGCACTATTCATAGAGTAATTAACTCTCCTATTCTTTGATAAAACCATCGTAGGGTGATTCATACCAGCGAGCTAAAAGGGCAGACAGCACGTATAAACGGTTTAGCCAAATGCGCAGGCTTAGATAAAGCTGCAGCAAACAGATATTGCTCTCTATCGTGCGATGACATAGAGCGAAGAGTAGTGGATCTGCGAGAAACAGCAGACTGACGAGCTTAAACCATACATGGACCCAATCCGCCATTAAGCGGTTAGATTTAGGGCGAGAAGCTACACCGGTAATTTCACTCAGCATGATGAAACAATTAAGGTTATAGATGGAGTGAGACGGCGTGATTTCTTGCCGGGCGCCTAATCCACGATTTAGCGACACGCTATTTGGTCAGAGTGCCAACTCGACTCAGCATCAAAACAATATCTAATACGCGGTAAAACGGCGATTAGAAACGCACTTTTAAAACTAGAGGGCGATGTCACACCGCAAACTGAACATGTAGATGACGTAAAGGCTGAATTAGCGGTAATTGATTGGAGCCACCTCAGAGATTGGTGGTACCAGTGAAACAGGTCGACCATTGTCAAATTAGATGATGGACACTGCGATCAAAAGATCCCAACCTCGAAGAATTGTAAAACTTTATAATATGTGAGCTTAGAGCGCAGGGTGCATGGCAATTTCTCACCAGACACTCACAGAATTTGCCGACCTGCAGGTAAGGAAAGATAAGGAAATCACTAAAACTTATCGGAAACCTATCAACTTGGGCGTCAACAGATAAAATAAATCTAGTTGGTGCAATCAATGAATTATATCAATCTATCTGAAGCTATACATGTAGTGCAGCAGGGTATCAACATGAGTGCAACAAATGAGACTTCAACCTTATCCGCTAAGAAATCCTTGAACTGTAAATCAAGCAAAACGAGCTAAAAGCGAAATTCAGTGCGGTAACGTAGCAGCGTTAGACACCATTAAAGAATTAGCTGATGCATTAAATGAATGAAAACAGGCGAAGATGGTTTGAATAAACTATTCAAAAATCTGCTAGCCAATGAAGCATTAACCGCACTTAATCAGAAATTTCACAGATCTGCAGACGGTGTGAATTTGAAAGAAGCTTACACGAGGTTACAATAAATAATGACATTCATGACTGGAGAACTGAATTTGCCGAATTTGTTGGAACGAAATTAAAGCGAATTGAAAAGAAAATCCAGATGGCGGTAGTAATCAATCTAGTAAGTCAAATCAATTACTGGAAACGGTCGGCAGATGATCAAACACAACAGGCGGTAAGATCAGGGCGTTGACCAAATGGAAGCAATCTATACATCAATAAACGGTGCTGGCGTTGGAGCCCTACCAGTGGCAAAATGCGGTGGTCGCTGAAGATCGTTTTATGGCGACACCTGGGCGATATCACACAATGAACGCTCAAAATACCGTGGTAGGAAACTGGGTTCGTATCAAACGATACAACAACCCTGTGGTTATGACTTCGGTGGCGGGACAGTGGGATGGTTTCAAGTTTTAGGCAAAAGGTAGTAAAGGTTTTCCTACAGCGTAAACGCACACAAATATTGACAGCCCGTCAAATTAAGGGCTATCCTAAAGGTTTTCGTACAGATTTTTCTTTCCTGAAACCCTTTTACAATGATATTGGCATTGAAATTGGGCAGTGTATATTGGGGGTAAAGGAGATTCAAACTACATTGAAATGCGGTTTCTGAGAGATATACGAGAAACCGATTATCAAGATCTACGATTTCGATGTATGGGTATACTACAGACGACTCTCCCTTTGTCCATCTAATAATCTCACACGACTCTAAAACAAATATCGGTCTATTGCCGATATCTATTAATCTAACAATTTCAAACCCTTCCATGTTCTGGGGCGTAATAGACATTTTTGTAATATCCGAATGTCTTTATGCCCCGATATTTTCGCCAAAGCTCATCACATCGACCCTTTTAGCCAATCTTGTCAACGCCTCGTCTGGTATCGTGAAGCGCAAATATTCTTGATTAACCGCTTTAAGCTTTCTAAACGTTGCATCTAGAATATTGACTACACCTGAAAGTGCATCACCTTGCTCAATCTCATCTCTTAATCTTTTCCAGTATTTTCACTGCTGCTTTTAGTTAAAGGCACAGTTCTTGAACTACCATTCTTTGTTAGCGGTAAAAATGCCGTTCTTTTTCTAAATTAACGTTATTCCAAGTGAGATTGCATATTTCTCCGCTCTCACGTATCTCAACAGCAACAGAACATTGCTGCATCTGTGCGGGCCTTAGCGTTTTAGCTCTGCTTATATCCGCTATCTGACAATCTCGTCTATATCTTCTTGCGCGAACTCTTGTTCTGGCTTGCTTGCCTGTGGCTGTTGCAATCCGGTCAGTGAGTTTTTGAATATATCCCCAACGCTCAACGGCAACTTTGAAAGATATGCCCGATAGTGGATAACCCCGCGAACACTTTCGCCTTTCACGGTTTCTAGCCGCTCTTTCAATCCATAACTCTAAATCTTGGCAGTGACATCAGATATATACTTATCTGTGATAGGGTGGCGTAAAAACGAGTTAGACGGTTGAATGCGTGCTTTTCGCCTCGTTTTGTTGGCGTAACTCATCCAAATAACGCTTAATCACATCAGAAAATAGCGTCTCTGGCTGCATCACCATTGGCCATTAACCTACATCTTTTTCTTCTTCAGCTCGGAGAATAGCCTCGTCTTTGTTGAGCAGGTTTTAGATTTTCTTTTGCCGTCCCGATAGACCTCACACGCCATCTATCACCACGTTTTCTAACCGCTGCCACTTTACGCAATCTCTAAACGTAAAACCCCCACCAAAAACTAAAACCGATTAGCTGTAATTTTGCGCATGAATGCTAAAATATATAAAAATACATAAAAATGGCAAAATATAGGGTATAAAATAAAGTTTAAAACGGCAGTGAGGTACTGCGTGTTATTGATTTTAAATGTCAAAAGCAGAAAAAATCCGTTCAATGAACGAGGATTATAATGTGGTGCCTAGGTCGGACCCGAACCGACACGGTTATTCACCGGCGGATTTTGGAATCCGCTGCGTCTACCAATTCGCCACCCAGTACTTTTGGGTTGTTCTGAATTATACGTTTATTCATTTCGTTGCGCAGTAAAATTTTTCCATTAAAAACGTGCGGTTGGTTTTAAATTTCATCAACTTGCATTCAAAAGATGAAAGGGAATAAAATAATTTTGATACGTTGTCGTCATTTATGAGTAAAATAAAAGCTGTATTTCACTAAGCTTATGATTATCTAATTAAGCGGTTTTGACCCGTAAGGTTACCGCAACTTTATCAATTAAGAATAAACCTTGCTCATCTTCGCCAGAAGATTTTAACTTTGTCTCAAAAATACCGCTGAATAATTTCTCTTCGTGTTGTTCTGCAACATACCATTGTAAGAAATTGAATGCTGAGTAATCTCTTTCAAAAGTTTTACCACTAATTCATTGATTTTACTTGTGATCAATTTTTCGTGTTCGTAAGTTAATTCAATGAGTTTCTTTTAATGATTTGTACTCATGCCGCAGGCGCTTCAATTGCAGTGATTACCGCTAATGCACCAGTTTCATTTAAATAAGTGAATAATTTACACATGATTTCTTCTGCAGCGTGAGTGATAAGACTTTTAGCTGCACCTTCAAAACTGTTTTGTTCAGGGCACATGCGCTCATTTTGTGAGTAAAAGGTTTGAAGAGTGGGAACTCAAGGTTCATTTGATCGTTTAATAATTTGATTACGTTTGATGATAACATTTTGTATTCTCCTTTTAAATTATAAAGTTGCTAAATCACGATCGATGTAAGTAAAGCGAACGACCGTCTTCACCCACCAAGTTAAATTTGATCAATAATGCTATTGAATAATTTTTCTTCTTCGTGTTGTTCTGCAACGTCACCATTGTAAGAGTTAAAAGCAGAATAGTCTTTGTTTGCAAAAGTCACTTCAACTAATTCATTAATTTTAGAAGTAATGAATTTTTCGTGTTCAAGTGTGGGTTTCAAATACTTCCTTTAAGTGATTTGTAGTCATTTTTAGGTGCATCAATTTTACCCAAAAAGTGGCATACCACTTGTTTCACTTACATATTGGAATAATTTTTGCATGTGTTCTAATTCTTCATCAGCATGACGAAGCAAGAATGCTGCAGCACCTTCTGTAACCATTAGTTGCTACACCAAGAACTCATTTAGAATAAACATTGAAGAGTAGAACTCTAAATTGATTTGTTCATTTAACTTATCTGCGATTGCTTTATTAAACATAAACCAACTCCTTTCCTTATTAAGTGAGATTAAAATAAAACAAGACTGCTTAACTTGTCATCGGTGTGCATTCTAATCTCTACATATGAGAATAATCAGTATTTTTAAAGATATTAGTAACTCACAATAATAAAAGAAAAATCAATGTTAAACTATTCTCATTTTATGAGATGTTAGAAATCAAATTCTCACTATCAGATCAAGAATGAGTGAAAATCTGGTGAATTGATGTACGTAATTGTATTCAGAATTCACGTAACGTTATCTAAAAATTTCAGACTAATTCTAATTATTTCATTTTCAAAGACATCCATTTTATTTTCTATATCCATAACCCAAAATCACCTTATTTTTAACCAGTCATGAAAAGTAGGATAGTTATCTGTTTTGATTGGTGACAGTACCCATATATTCGATTTAACATAATATACATTATGCGAAATCAATTACAAGTTATAGTGAAAAGCTACGTATTAATAAAATCACAGAGTTATGCACAGGTTGTAAATACCACTCAAGCGATGCAAAACCTGGCTCTAAAGCACCTTGCAATAAGATGAAATAATGATTTATACACTCTAAAAGTTGTTATGTAAGGATAAAAAGTTTATGTGTGTCAAATAATGATAACGCTACGTGAATTCTGCGTTATTTTATGAGGTGAATATCATTAGATTTAAAAAGAAAACGTGAAATCTCAGGATTAAGATTTGCGTTTTTGATGATTACTATTTGTGTGACTATGTCACGTCATATATAAGATTAAGATAACAGTTTTGCACCGTATTCATAAACCTGTTGTGTGGCAGTAAATTTAGCTTTAGTTGGATTATCCGAATATTCCTCTGCTAACCGTGTAAACTTTCTTCAAATTTACCGCACTTTGTTCTAATTTACGCTGGCGATATTTTTGCCATTTGATTTGCTCAGCACGATTTAGGTTTTGTAGAAATGTCTTGCACGATAATGGAATAACAATTCAGGAATTCGTTTATCTTCAAAATGCTAAATCACGATCAGCTAATTTTTCAGGTGGTAAATCACGTAAAATAGCCATTGTTTTTATCGGCATTGCTAAAACCGTTCTAAAGCTCCGTTTCTACGTATCGCTCGGCTCAAATTCGCGTTCTTCTGAGAAGATTTCAATAACTTTCTCGCGAATATCTAAGGATTGGCGCAATTTGCTACAAATTATCTAAGCATTGTTGTCTGTCTGTCCCTAAACGAGCTGCATTTTCTGGCAGCAATGTTTTTGCAGGAGCCAAATGGGCATTTATTAATAGGAACCATTTCCAATGGAACTGATGAAACTCCTTTCTTCTAGCTCGCTTTTTCTTGGTATATAAATCTTGTCGCAAATCAACTGCACTTTACTCGAGTAAATTATCAATATCACCTGATAAATCACAGACGATTACGGCATTTTGATTAGTTGGATGCCATGCTAATGGTGCACCGCAAAGCGCAATTGCCACGATAATTTCTCAACATACCCATGGAACGTGCACTAATGGTGTGTCATTTCAGCTGTATCGATCAATTTCAATTTCCTTTTTACCTGCATGCTCAAAGAAGAATTGAAATAATTTAGGCTGCTTTTCTTTGATTAATTTCTAGCCATGCGATGGTTGCATACACATCCGACATCGCATCATGGGCATTTTCATGCTCACTACCACTTGCTTTGGTTAGTTTTTCTAAACGAAAGCTTGGTGCATACCATCATCGTCATAAGCCCAATTTATCGCTTTCTGACGCAGCGCACTAGCAAGCCCTGACCAAACCAGTAAAATCCCAACGAGAATTGCCATTTTTCCAGCTATATTCATAGGATCATGAGTTACGGTAAAAGGTATAACGAGTCATTTCATCGTCATAACGAATGCTGTTGTAACCCATCACACAGGTGTTAGGTTGTGAAAATTCAGCCAGAATTTTTGCGGCAATTCAGGTTCAGGAATCCCCTTTTCATTACATTCTTGTGGCGTGATTCCGTGACCATTACGGCTCGGGGCTGGCAACAATCATTGGTTTGCTTGCAATACAACATAATAGGCTCACCAATGATATTGAAATCGGCATCGGTACGAATACCGGCAAATTGAGCATGGACGATCACTTTGCCGGATTGATACCAAAAACTTTCGTAATCAGATACTAAAATTATCTAAATTATGCCAAAATTTTATCTAAATAATATAAACAGAAAATTGCTGAAAGGCTGATGAGAACACCAAACCAGTTGATTTTGCTGATTTTTCTTTGAAAGTATCGCCGGTGATGGTCCCAAACAAATAACACCAATATTCATTCCCGCAAAAACTAAGGTTGGGTTTTTTGTCCGAAACTTTGGTGAGCTTTAATCGTAAAAACAGGATGTTGAAGAAATTCAATACACCTAAAAATGATTCCACCAATAAAGCTTGGTACTGTCCACTGAGTACGTTTTAGAATAAATACAGGAACATGACACAAGCGGCTAATGAGAAAGCGATTAATCAATGTGGTTGGGAATGCTCCCCGCTTTTGGCTACTTGTTTGAATAGATATCAATGGTGCCATAACCAAACCAAACATCGATTAATCCTAAAATACCTTTTAAAAGTGACCGCACTTTGTTCATTCGATTTGTTCAAGATACAGAATAAACCAATGAATGCCAAACAATACCAACAACTTTTGGCTGACTTAATGTTTCATGGAAGATAATAAAAAGAGGCAACGATTGGTAGAAAATAACGATAAGCGTTGTGCTGCATCTGAACGCACGATACCCGCAAATTCAACTGCTTTAGACATAATGATAAATACGGTTGGTAATAAAATACCTAACGCCAGGAAAAATAGGTGCTATCACTTTGTGCTAAATATTCGGTAAATCTAATCCTTTAAAAATCAGGGTTTGAGTAAGAAATAGCTAATGAAATAGGCGACAATATAGTTAAACGCAATTGCTTGTTCAATAATGATATTTTTCTTATGAGCAACTTTGAGTAACACCGATACGGCAACACCACTAGAATGGCAAAAATAAGGTTATGCATAATTCGTCCCTAAATTCTCAAAAATAATACGAAAAAGCGCCAATTGCTTTGACCGCTTTTAAAAACTACTCTGTTACGCTAAAGCCACTGCAAAACCAACCACATGAACTTGTTCTTTGGTTGCCGGCAATTTTACGCACCAGTTTATAGGTTGTCCTTTTTCAGGGCTGATATTCTCTGCGCAGCGATAAGTAATTGCATATCCAAACGTTCGCAAAAGTTCGAACAAGGTAGAAATAGATTTACCATCTAAAACGCGCTGCTTCATCTAAGAATAGTAAGCGGTATGGTATGATGTCTTTACCGCGAATTCGGCGACTTTCCTCTTCCCAGCTTTTGTACAACCATTAATAGGATTGACATACCCGTACCGATCGCTTCACCCTGTCGATAATGCGCCACTTTCAGCGCGTAACCAGCCATCCGCACCACGGAAGACTTCAACTTCTAGCTCTAGGTAATTACGGTAATCTAATAATTCTTCACCGATAGTTTGATGCAGTGCGTTGGCCCATATCAATATGCGGGTTAATACGTTGATAAAGTTTCGCAATGGCTTCAGAGAAGGTAATACGATTATCACTGAATAAATCTTGATATTCTTCCTGTTTACCTGACAGTGCATCAAGCAACATCGCATGTGTATCACGAATGTTGACCACTAAACGTACCGATTTCACCTGACCGAAGGCAATATTTTGTAAACCTTGGTTTAACATGCGAATACGATTTTTGTTCACGTTGAATGGTTTTTACGCATAATATTTGCCACACTTTCAGAACTAATCGCCAATCTCACGGCCAGTCAATTCTTCTGTTAAGCTGATTAAGCTCAATTTCCATTTGCTCAATTGCATCAATCGGATCATCTGTTTTAATAATATCCTGACGAATACGTTCACGAAGATGTTGATATACCGCAATGAAGAAGCGGACTTTATTTTCTGGTTTACGGCTGTCTTCAGAAATACGCAATGCATCGCGTAGATATTCGTATCGCCACCGCAGCACGTAGCGCACCCTAAAGGCTTTATCCGACATTGAACGTAACTCATCAGCAGATAAATAAGCTAACCCACGGCGATTGAGTCGTTTTTCCCCATCAGAATTGCGTGAGATAAACGCAGAACCACACACCAGCTGACTTTCGCAGCTACAACCAATTCACGTTGAGTTTTATAATCACGTTCTGCTTTACGAATACGTTTATTTAAGTTATCCGCTTCACTTTCAATGAGTGTTAATTGTTTTTCGACATAAGAACGACGTTGACTGACTGGTTGAAAGTTGTTGATATAACTCATCACGGCGATTTCTCGCACGTTCCTCTGCTCCTTCATCAGCACGTACGCCCAATTCACTAATCTCAGCAATTAATTCTTTCAACAATTGATTTTTACTGTCGTAAGAACTTTGCAATTGAATAAATACTTGATTGTATTGTGCAAATTGGCTTTGTTTTTGACGTAATTGTTCACGTTGAGCATCACGTTGTGACTGCAATTGTTCCAAACGTTGACGAAGTTGCTCATTAAGCTCTGATGTTTCTGCTTGCCCATCTTCATAACTGAAGTGATTTTTACGTTGCACCACATCCGCAAAGCAAATACACGTTGTTGTACTTGTTTTGGCGTTCAATGGCTTGGGTTAAATCAGCTTTTAAGCGCTCATAGTTTTCTGGGTCACTTTGTAAAGTATTTGCAATCGGCTCTAATTGTGACAACGCAACGCCATGTTGACGAATAAAGCTTTCATCTTGTTCTGCAATATCTAGTTGTTCACGGCATTCTTCAATGCGATCAAGTAATTCTTCATCAGCAAGCGTTAAGTTGCGGCATTAACTTATTCAACAATTGCATTTTTTTCTTTGGCATTATCCAATTTAATGCGAATTTGTTGCTCAGTACTTGAGAATTGATTGAGTTCGCGATCAATTTCATTGCGTTCTTGATTGATTTCCGCCATAACCTCTTCAGGGTTTGGTTGGAACGCAAAGCGCTAAATGTAAGCCAACAAATTGACTAAAGTGTTCGTGTAAACGTTGACATTTTTGTACATCAAAGGCGATTTGTGCGTATTCTTCCGCAATCTCATCACGTTTAGCTTGTAATTCTTCTAAATGTTTTTCACGTGCAGCACGGCCGAATAATGGAATTTGCGGGAATTTTTGAATAACGCAATCACGATCAGACACTTTGGCACCACAACGCCCATTTCAAGTTCTTGGGCTGAAAAGTAGCTGTCATCAAAGGCATTTGGGTCACCTTCGATTAAATATAAATCGTCTGACAATCTTCTAAATTAGCTAATTGTTCGCGTACCGTGTTGAGATCACGAACAACGATAGCATGACGCGAGGACCATAAAGTGCAGAGAAATAAGTGCATCTTCAATTGGAACATCATCATATAATTCAGAAAGCAATACCCACCAAAACGTTCTGCTAGCTACATTTTAAACGAGCATCTTCAGAACCATCTGGTTGGCTTAAACGAGAAATTTGCTCGTCTCAATTGTTGACGTTGCTTTCTCTAAATTGTCACGTTGAATAGTCAGCTCACGTTCTTTTTCACCAATTGTGATTGCATAAAATGCATTACATCTTGGCTATGCTCGAAGGTTTCACCACTTTTGCTCTTTGTAAACGTTCTAAAGCGGCTTGAGCAGTTAACCAAGCCGGTGCTTTACGAGCATTTTCTTCGTAAAGTGCTGTTAAACTTTCACGTTTTTGACGTAAGGTTGAACGGTTTTCCACTTGCTCTGAAAGTTCTTCATTCAAACTTTCAATGAGTTCTTCTTGTTCAGCGTGGTATGCTTCGAGTTCATCAGCGGTTTCTAAAGATAATCACGCGCTGATTAAAAATCAGCCAATAATTTAACCGCACTTTTTGTTGTTGAGCATAACGCTGCTCTAACTCATGTAATTTTTGCACGTAATTGAGGTGTTTGTTGTGCCTGAATTTTTGTGTTGGATATTCACGCAATAATTCTTTAGCACTTTCTCCCAAGCACTTGAACGGCATATCGCCAGCAATTTTGCACACCAACTGATAGGCTTTATCGAAATTGCGATTTAGCCGCTTCAGAAAACTAGACATTTTATGTTCTAACTCAAGCACTTGCTCGGTAAGACTTTCTGCATGGGCAGCAAATTCCGCATGGTAATCTTCCGCATTTTTCACGCTTAAATCCGCTAAACCACATAAGGTTTTCGCTTTTTCAAGCGCGGCAATTGCTTGTTGATATTGCAATGCACGGGTTTGTTGTGCATCTAATGCTTTGTTGATAATCCGCAAGTTGCGCACGTACTTGGTCAATTTCAAGTCTAGTTTGCTCAAATTGTGCTTGGCTTTCTTCAGCTGTTCGGTTGCGGTTTCCACAACCATTTTTGTTCTTCTAATTTTTCTGTAAGCTCAGCTACGTCTTCTTGATAGCGCGATACTTTTTCTTGATGACGTAACGCATTTAATACCAAGTTTTAGATGGTCTGCCGCACTTTGGTGATCTCACTTCTAAAGTACGTTCATTTTTCTGCCAATTCTGCAGTTTCACGGCTTAAGTCAATTAAGCGATGTTGTGATAACTCTTGCTCAGCTTTTTGCTTTATACCAATCACGACGGAAAACCCAGAGCCGCTTCAATATTGCCTCGGCGTTCATTGGCATTACGCATATAATCTGATGCCACATAATTAGTGGTTTCGGTAATTAAATGTTTAACAAATCACGGTCAGATTGGGTAACTTTTAATTGCTTCAAGGGTCATGCGGTTTTTCACGTAACGCACTTTTCCATATCCTGGAAAGCTTTTGCGTACACCAAAGTTTTCTGGCAATAGTAATCACGTAAAGAACGGGTAATAGCGCTGGAAATACCACCGTATAAAGAAGCTTCGATTAATTTATAGAATTTGCTACGGTCTGAGGCACTACGTAAGCGTTTTGGAATGATGCCCAAATCAAACATCATGCCGTGATAATCGGTGATGGAATGATATTGCTGAATTGCGCACCAAGGTTTTCAATTTTGTCTTTTAATTCGTTTAAATTGAGTACGCGTAAAAGCTGACGTTCACCGACTGTTTCGGTGAAAAAGTGCGGTCGGATTTAAGGATAATTCTACCCCTTTGAATCGAGAAGGTTTTTAAATCCACTTTCTTATCACGACCCGCAATTTGTTGCAGACGCACACCCATCGAGAATTCGTTGGTGACGAGAATTGATGGTATCCAATACTGCGTAACAAACGCCAGGACGCAATTTACCGTGCAAACCCTTTATCACGCGAACCGCCCTGTCGAGCCTGCTTCTGTGGTATTACGGAAATGCAATAAGGTTAAGTCTGGAATTACGCTGTGACAAAACCCGCCATGGTTGTTGATTTACCGGCACCGTTACCACCCGGAAAGTGTGGTCACCAATTCATCCAAATCAAAGGTACGGGCAAAGAAACCATTCCAGTTAATTAAGGTCAGTGAACGGAATTTACCTCGTTCTACCCCATTATGTTGGTTTTAATACAGGAGCAATGAAATTCTTCTTCAACCTGTTCAGTTGATTGCTCAGGTTCGTCTTGATAGATTTCGTTTTCAAGTTCTAATACATCAGACATTATTCTTGTTCTCCTGCATCATCAAATTCTTCATCAATTTCGACCGCACTTTCTTCATCATCAAGATCATCAGCATTGCTCGCCGCTTTTGCTTGTTTTTCCAATTCCAGAGATTGCGGTGTTGCAGCTTCCCCATCACGAATTAAGCGAGCTTTGTGCTTCTAACGGGTCATCACCAGAACGCACTTCAGCCCCAAAACGGAAAGACTGATTCGAAATAGTAAATTTACCGCTGTGTTGTTCACCCACGGTATGAATCATACCCTAAACGGCGTAAACGACCGATCGCCGCGCGTACTTTTTCGAGATAATTTTTGCTTATCTAAATCTGAACCGCTGGAACGTTGATTGACGGCTTTTCAACAACTTGCCTTCATCCGCTAAATTCAGCAATTCATCATAGACTTCTTGCATGTCAGAAGATACCTTGCTGCGCCAAACGTTCTGGACTTAAATACAAATAACAAAGCACTTACCCAACCAACATTTCTAATTCAGAAAGCACTGAACGTGCAATTAAGGTCGTTGCTTTCGGACGCAAATAGAAAAAGCCCTTTGCACAAATTAATTCCAGTATGTAACGGCGGTAAAAACCATCCAACTCATTTTGGAAATCCATCAGTCATGATTATCTAATTGATCTGTGCTGATATGGCGACCTGAACGCAACAAGCTGTCCACTGTCGGGAAAAATAGGATCTGCAATGGCATTTGCCACTTTCGGGGAAATTACATCTTGAATATCTGTCATGGTTAATTTCTCATTTTATGAATTCGTTTTTGGGTAAGCTACGAAATTAATATTTATCAATCACATGCGCTTGCACTTCTGCGCCGTAATCGTTAATTTCCTGCCCATTGCGGATAAATACCGCTAAATCATTTTGCACATACCTAAACGCACAGCTTGATCCACTATAATACGCGCCACATCGAAAATGACGGGAAAGTGGATAAGCCTCTAATTGTTCTTTAAGACCAAACTTAAATCAATCGGACGATTATTTTCACGTATTGAATTAATAAGCCTTGCATATGCTCGACGATTTGATCATGTAAATCAGCCAAAGACTCGTATTGCAATTCTTCAGGTAACTCACCCCATGCATCATCTTCACGTAATACCATTTCTTCATCACGTAGATCGACCAAACGTTCCGGCTTGAGCAGTCCACAAGAACCAAGGATGATCGAAATAGCTATGGATAGAATGACGCAAGCGTTGTGAGAATACACGGCTTTTTATCCATATCAATGGCGGTACGGATAAATTTATGCACGTGACGGTCATAACCAATCCAGAGATCGATGGCTTGTTGTCCCCCAGCTAATAATGCGGTCGAGCTTTAGATTGTAAATCGGTAATTAATTGTTCAATAAAACTACAGCTCATCATGACCAATTACACAATCTGAATACGTAATAATTGGAGCTCTGTAACTTGTCACCCGCTGCATTTAAGGTGTCTTGTAACTCACGTAAATTGCCTGAGGTTTCACTCCAATAAACGTTCACAGCTAGAAATTGCCGCTCGCCAATCTTTTTGTAAGTAAATTCGCAATTTCTTCCTTAATGCTTTGCTGATTTTCATCCATCACACGCTGTGATAAATCGATACTATCGAAAATCTCTGCTACAGAATATTTTTAATGGTGCAAAAACATTACGACGCCAAAAATGCTCATTTTCCCCTTTGCAGTCCCTTTCCTCTGCTGCATCGGATGCACGCTGAATTTCATCTGCCACATAGAGAGCTGTACAGAAAGACGCAATGCAGAAAATTCACGCTGACGAATATAATAATCTGATACACCAACGCCTAATGGGGTTAGACGATAAATAGAAAGCCCTTCAGTAAACTCACACTAGAAACGATTAAGCAAAAACGCTGCTCACCAATTCATTGATAGCATTATTCGCACGGGTGGCAATCGCATCCGTTGAGTTGGTCCGCATTGTGATGGCGGAAAATATCCACTCAAAATCGGCTTTAGTGCATCTCACCGTCTAAAGCGTTCGTTGTTATAGATAGCGATGCCAGTAAAAACACTCAAGCGCTCTGTCGGCAGATTTAACGAAAAATTCCCGCTCTTCGCCCATGAGACGAGCTTCAGGAATGGTTTCGTGAGGGTTTCTATCATTCGGTTACAAAAGCTTAAAATTGAACAAAAATTTTGAGATTATACAGGATTTTTTCGTCAATCTTTGAAAAATCTTCTATGCAAATTGACCCGCTCTTTTTATGTCTCAGAATATCCTTAAATTAAATATGAGAAATATATATTTAAATATTTAACATTAATTATTGAGTAATATTTAATCAGAAAGCTTCTAAATCTACAATTTCTACAGATATACCATTGCGATTTACTTCCTGGTACAAAAGCAATCTATAATCCGACTCCATCGTATGTCTATTATTTCCTAAATAGAGCGAAGGATATTCACAATGTTTAAATAAAACATTACAGTAAATGTTAATCCATTTTCGCTCGAAGCATCCTATATTAGCTCTATTTACACCACTCTAATGAAATAATTGTTATTATGTCATTAAATAAGAAACTCGACTGAGTGACATGAGAAAATTTTAAATTAATGCTAATCACAGCATTGAGTTGTGTTGAGATATGGACTGCCACGTCAATGCTAGACGGTCCTATTTCTGTCAATGGTTTAAATAATTCTGCAACAGGACAAAAATGTCATTGTTGTGGGACATAAATCTCTGTTGTCGGAGGAGACAATTTCACCATCCATCGGCACTAATACAACTGCAGATGGCATTACACGCCCAGCTCCTGGTACTGATGCAAAAGCACAAGTCACGGAAATCCACAAGGTGCAGCTCAATAAACTGCAAATTTGATTGCAACTGCCAGAATGCAAGATCTGAAGCAGCGCAAACAGTATGGCTTATTGAAATCAGCTAAAGCATCAAACACAAAATGCTCACGCCTTTTGGTTCAAAACGCAAAAGCTGAGGGAGAAAGTTCAGCAGCTTTAGGCTCTGGTTCCTTAGGCAAAGACTCTATCGGTAGCATCTGGTAATGATTCCACTGCTACATGCTGATCAAGTCTGCAATGGAGAGATCTACAAACGCAACTGCTGTTGCTACTGCTGTAGGTGATGAGTTCCACTGCTGCAGGTGTCTCGTAGCGTTGCACGTCAGCGTAAACGTGAAAGCTAAAGCAGACTGATTCTGTGCGATTGAATTTGCGACTACAAGTTCTGAAAACCAGAGGTGTTTCTACTGGAGTGTGCCGCTGCACATGGTCATCAGCGTATTTCTGTTGGTTATAGTAAGGCGGCTCAGGTATTGGTTCAATTGCAACCGGAGTTGGCTCAATCCGCGGCGGGATTATCTGCTATTGCAACAGGTTCAAACATGCGACTTCGTCAACGGCATGGCAATCAGCTGTTGGTGACATAAACTGAAAGCAACTGCAGTGTTGCGCTGTCGCAATTGGTGATCGCCAGCGCGCAACTCACGGCTCGAGTGTGGCGTTAGTTCTGTCAGAAACAAAACAGGCAGCTCCAGTAAATGACGCCACTGTAGAAATGGCATTTTCTTATAATGGCCGTGCTGGAACAGATGCAACTGGAACGGTCTCTGTTGGTTCAGCAGGTAATGGTTTTCGGTTTACTCGTCAAATTGTTGAAAATGTTGGTGCAGGTGAAATTTCTGCTACTTCTACCGACGCTATCGCCCGGTTCTCAACCTATATGTTGCTGACCAAGTAGGCAAAAATAAAACGCGTATTTGATCAATATTCGTCAACGTACATCGATGCAAAAGTAAAAAGCTGGCGATAACATTGATGTAAAAAGAAGTTTGCGACAGACGCGAACCAGCAGATTCGACCTATACTGTGTGCACAAACGAAAGACATCAAAGCAAATTCTTATACCATTAATAATTCTAATATCAAAAATTGATCAAAATGGAATTAATGCGGGTAATAGTTATCAATTGTTGTAAATGGTGAAAATGATAACGATGCGGTTAATGTCGCCAGAGTTAAATCTGGTGAAACATGATGTGGCTAACAATACTAAAAATATTGCTACCAACACTCAAATATCGCTAACAATACCAAAGCAATTAATACTTTAAATAAGAAAGTTCACGATGTTGACCGTAAATCTCTGCGCAGGTATTGCAGGCGTTGCAGCAGTCGCTTCTGCTCCATCTGCTCGTAAAGATGGCAGAGCATGAGTATCAGCGGCGTAGCTCATCACCGTGGTGAAAGTGCGATTGCAATCAAAGCGTCTCGTAACTCTGACACGGTCATTGGTCAACCAACGTGAACGGCGCTGCAGATACTCGCGGTCAATGGACTGTAGGTGCTGGCGTCGGTTACGAGATGGTAATCTGACTTTAAATTTCTAAAAACAAAGAGCCACAAATCTGTGGCTCTTTATCTGCTACAATCGATTTGACCGCACTTGTTGCAATAGATGTCGCCAAACAGATGCACTGACCAAAATAATCAACATGATAATAATTTTGTATTAAACGTTTTTGGTTAATTTTTCTGCATACCCATGATTTGCTCGTTTGATAACTTCTAAATTGACTATTTAGTGGTAGAATGATTGCGTTGAATCAATTTTTACACTATATTTATCGATTTGAGGAATAAATGAAGAATTTCGTTTCAGAAACCAAATCAGGGCGCAGAGTTCAATCTAGGTGGTTGTGCGATTCATTGCAAGATTGCAGCATTAGCTCAACTTTGTATCCTTTCATTGAACGAACATGAGCTCGATCAGCTTGATAATGTCATCGAGCGTAAAAACCATCAAAAATCTCAGAGTCCTTTTTAAAAGCCGGCGACAGCTAATTCCATTTATGCAATTCGTTCTGTACCATTAAAACTTATACCATTAGCGAAGCCGGTGCAAGAACAATTACCTCTTTTCCACTTACCTGGTGATTTGGTCGGGCTCGATACTGATCACGCAATATGCAACATCGAGTTTTGCACAAGCGTTGGAAACTGCCATGGTATGTGAGATTCCCTTTGATATCTTAGATGACTTTATCGGAAAAATGCCTCAAAGCTTCGTCAGCAAATTGATGCGTTTAATGAGTGGTGAAATCAAAAGCGATCAAAAAGTAGATTTTTATTACTGTCTAAAATGAATGCTGAAGAACGTTTGGCAGCATTCATCCACACCTATCTAAAACGTTACTCTGCCCGTGGTTTCTCTGCGAAAAATTCCGTTTAACCATGACTCAGTAGCGATATCGGTAACTATCTCGGTTTAACCGTTGAAAACCATCAGTCGCTGCTTGGTCGTTTCAAAAACTCGGTGTACTCTCTGTTCAAGGTAAACTACATTACTATTACGATATTAATGCATTGATTGATTTAACCAGTGTACATAAAACCAAAAATCAATTAGCAGAATAATTTAAAAAGCGTGAGTTTTCACGCTTATCTCGTTGAAACACTTGCACGAGATCACTTTTTGATAATCGGTTTCTTGTCATCGTTTAAAATCTTTTCTATCTATTGATATCTCATATCTTGGAGGTTTTATGAAATTTAATAATATTCTTGTTGACTCAATCCTGATAACGAAAAACAATATATACTAGCTCGTGCCGTTCGTCTTGTTAAGAACAGCAAAATGAAACAAAGGTAAAAATCTACACCCTTCTGAGTGTTTATGACTTATCGTATGAGATGATCGGCCTTTCTTTCTTCTGAAGAACGCAGCGAAATGCATAAAACAGCCGTTGAACAACAACGTCAAGCTGCAATTTTATTTAGATAAATATGCTGATCCGGAAATTGAGTTTGAATCTCACATTGTATGGAGCAGCAATGAAACAGATGCAATTCGTAAGAAGTTGAAAAAGAATCAATACGACCTCGTTGTGAAAATACATCAAAAGATGAAGAAAGTTTCACTTCGTTGATTTTCACACCTGTAGATTGGTGATGTATTGCGAAATGTCAATCCAGTATTAATGGTGCGTGATGATGACTGGAAACACCAACGCCGTATTTTTAGTTGCTGTTAATGTGTCAGGTGAACAAGAGATATCAAGATGAATTCAACCGAGTTAGTTTCAGCCGGAATGAGTTTGGCGGAGAACTTAAACCGTGGTAATGTGCATTTGAGTCGCAGCCTACCCTGTTGCGCCAATCAATATGGCGATTGATTTGCCTGAATTTAATACTTCGGGTTATGAAAAGTGACATTCGTGGCTCAACACCTCATCAATATGAAAAAGCCTTACGTCAAAAATTTGGTGATTGATGAAGATCCTTGCCCATGTACGCGAAGGTTTCCTGAAGAGGTGATTCCTGAAGTGGCGAAAAAGGGTGAAGCTGGATGGTGATTTTGGGTACAGTGGGAAGAACGGGTTTATCTGCAGCGTTATTAGGTAATACAGCTGAACATGTGATTAGTAAAATTAAGCTGTAATCTATTAGCCATTAAACCTTCTATACAGCAAATTTATGCTTTTCATTTTGAAAAGCGCGGTCCAGAAAAACAATCGTTTTAACTGACTCGCCTATTAAAAATGTGAACTTCCTCACAAAATCAACTTTTTCCATTCGTCTCATCATTTCTTTTTCGTTATACTCATCCGCCCTATCGAAGACTTTCTATAAATTGATTTATTGATTAAAAAGGAAAGACAATGAAAAACATTAATTGCAGCACTACTTGGCTTTCTCTGCGCTCGCGTCAAGCTCACTGAAGTTTGAGTTTAACACCTGCAACTGACTTCCAATTCCGTTTTTAAAAAGCTGAGTTTAGCTTTGGTGACTACCCTTACGTTGAAAAAGAAATTCCTGAAAAACGTCTCGCTATTTTTCCCACCGATGGAACTCATCAATCAAGATGGTGAAATGCAAACATTAGTACAAAAAGGTGAAAACTACCAATATCAATCAGAAAAACCGTTAAAAGACGGTTCATATTGGGTAACGGCGACTTATAAACCAACTTTCTGGTCACAAAAATAATGAAGGTTGGAAAATGGATAACACAAAGGCACACAAATGCATTCTATTGCGAACAAACTCAAATGTTTGGTAAAAGCCTTTTACTGTGGTGGGCAAAAACCATTAAATGCAGATATGGCAGATGACACGCCTCGGCTTACCACTGAAATCGATTGCCCTTAAAGATCGAGCAATTAAAAGCAGGTGAAGCTTTCCCTGTTCAAATTTTTCTATAAAGACAAAACCACTTGCGGGCGAAACGATTATTGCAACGTCATGTACCTTTGTCGTGAAAGATATGAAGCAGCAACATCTCACCGTGAGCCGCAAGCGTTCTCAGGTAAAACAGATAGCGAAGGTAAAGTTAACTGTCCCATTAATTGAAGGTGTTTGGAAACTTAAAGTGATTCATCAAAGAACCATTTGAAGATCAAAAAGGTTTGTCAACATTCAGCGAATTACGCGACAGTTAATTCTCCCTGTTGAGTAAAGCGCGTGCTAAATTGCCGCAAACCAGAACATCATCACCATTAATCATAAAAAAGTGCGGTCAAATTTAACCGCGCTTTTTAATATATTCTTACTGCTGGAGGTTGGTAATAGTTCAATAAAGTTTTCGATTTCTTGAAGATTATTCGAGAATAGAATCTTCTCAAAATCACCTTGAGTAAAGAAGCCTTCTTTCACCATATGGCTAAAAAGGACTTTAGTGAATCAAAATACCTTTTTCATTAAACAGAATACAAGGATTATTATTTTTCCTATTCGCGCCAAGAAATCACTTGCAATCTCTTCTAAAAGTGCCAGGTCCGCCAGAGCAAAAGCAATATAAAGCATCGCCAAGCTCAACCATTTTATCAGCTCAGACATGCTTTCCAACACGGTCTTGGTTAAATTAGGATGTGAAACTTCTCTGTCTTGTAAAGAAATTGAGGATAATGCCATTACTTTTACCTTGATGAGCGACATAGATATCAGCAACCACGCCCGTAATCCCGATTTTCCGCCACCATAAACTAGAAAGTATGTTGACCATCTGCAATCCATTTTCCTAATTTTCTGCGGCAGCCTGATAGCAGAATCATTACCTAAACTCGCACCGCAATAAACCGTGACGTTCATCCTACTTTTCCGTTCTACCCATTTTCCATCAATATAATCCACAATCCATTTTGTGGCTTTACCATTCTTTTTCAGAGTCACATATTGATGTTTTTCTTTACAGCTGGAAACGGATGATCGCTTCATTGCCCTCTGGGTCTTTTTGTGGCGCATCGGCTAAATAACGTAATTTTTCTGGTAAACGATCACGATAAAGCGCTAATTCCAGCCACTTTTTGCCGGTCGTAGTTTCACGTGATTTAGGGAAGTTATGTGCTGACACAACACGCCACTTGCCCCATCACGTAATACAAAATACGCATCAGATTTTTCACATTTCAATTCAGGAAATGAACTGGCTCTTCTTTTGGCGGTGCAACCTCGCCGTTTTTAAAATCTTACAGGTGTTATCACAGCTGGTACAGCCCTATATTTACCAAAAGCGACCGAGTTTTAAAGTGCATATCTGCACCGACTTATCACATTCTACAATCGGACCATCATAGCCTTTAATTTTTGAATTGGCCTTGTTCAACCAAATAACCATCACAATTTGGTTATTACCACAAATATGCAATTTTACGATGTGGGTCAATGATATAGCTATCCATCGCCGTGCCCGCATATCGGGCAACGTTTACGATCCATTAAGGCTTTGGTCTCGAAGCCTCATCCAGCATTTAATAATTCAGCTTCTGGAATGAGATTAATCGTCGTTTTACAACGCTCTTTTCGGTGGTAAATGCATAACCAGAACAACCAAGGAATACACCGTGCTTGCTGTGCGAATAGCCATTTTGCGGCTACAAGTCGGACAATCAATATCGGTAGTACAAGGCTATTCGGCTTCATTCACCTTCTAACTCGTCTAATTCAGCCGTAGAAAGTTGGGTAGAAAAATCTTTGAAGAATTGATTTAACTCAGCCTTCCAATTTTTCTCTACCCTAGATGCACTTTGGTCTAGTACGTTTTTCCATGTTGGCGGTGAAATCGTAGCTCATCAAATCAGTAAAAGATTGATTTAAACGATCAGTAACGATTTCGCCCATTTTCTCTGCATAGAAACGACGATTTTCAATGCGCACATAACCACGTTCTTGAATAGTCGAAATAATTGCCGCATAAGTCGAAGGACGACCAATACCACGTTTCTCCAATTCTTTAACCAATGCAGCTTCAGTAAAACGAGCGGGCAGGTTTGGTGAAGTGTTGGCTTGGCGAAACTGTTTTTAGTGCTAATGTTTCATTTCAAACTCACAGCCGGTAAAATTTGGTCTTCTGGATTTTACCCTAATTGTAGCAAGACTTTTGTCCAACCATCAAAACGTAAAGATACGGCCTTTGGCTTTCAATTCATAATCGCCAGCCATTACGGTGACGGTTGTGCTGTCATATTGTGCAGCCGGCATTTGGCAGGCTACAAATTGACGCCAGATTAAATCATGCAAGCGCACCGCATCTTTATCCATGCCGCTTAAATGATCTGCGAGCGTTTTTTACATCAGAAGGACGAATCGCTTCGTGTGCTTCTTGTGCATTTTTCTTTGCTCGAGTAGAAATTCGGTTTAGCGGGCAAATAATCTTTGCCAAAATGAGCTTTCGATATAAGAGCGTGCCATATTTAATGCATCTTGACTCAAGTTGGTAGAGTCCGTACGCATATAAGTGATGTAACCGGCTTCATATAAACGTTGTGCCAACATCATGGTTTTCTTCACCCCAAAACCCTAAACGCGTGCTTGCAGTTTGTTGTAAGGTTGAAGTAATAAATGGTGCTCTTGGTTTTAGAACCTGTTGGTTTTGTTTCTAAATCTGTGACAACGTAATGTGATTTATTTAGAAATCGACCGCACTTTGTGCTTCTTTTTCATTTTTCGGCTCAAATTTCTTGCCTTTATATTGCACCACATCCAAACATAAGTCTTCTTTCTTGCTCGTTTTGGGTTAGCGCTTCAATTTCCCAAAACTCTTCTGGTTGGAATGCTTTGATTTCACGTTCACGCTCTACCACCAATTTCACGGCAACAGATTGCACACGTCCAGCTGATAGACCTCGCGCACTTTCTTCCATAATAATGGCGACACCATAAAAGCCTACCAGCGGTCTAAGAAACGACGGGTTTGCTGAGCATTAACCTGGTCCATATTAATGTGAGCGGGATGCTGGAATGCTTTTTCGATTGCTTTCTTCGTAATCTCATTAAATACAACTCGGCTAAAACAGCTATCATCGCCACCAATGACTTCACGTAAATGCCCGCGATAGCCTCTCCTTCTCTATCCAAGTCGGTTTGCGAGATAAATATGATCGGATTTTTAGCAAGGATTTTAATTCGGCTACCACTTTTTTCTTTGCCAGGAAGAATTTGGTGATTGGCTTTCCAATCGTCATAGGGTCAATCCCCATACGTTTCACTAAGGCCGCACGGTCTTTTTCTGCTTTAATTTTGTTTTTTTCTTCGCACTTAATCCTTTGAGTAGAAACAGGGTTTAGCCTTCTCGCCTGTGCTACTCCCGCAGTAGGCAAATCCCAAATATGCCCTACGCTGGATTTCACCACATACTGGCTACCTAAATATTTATTGATGGTTTTCGCTTTGGCTGGCGACTCCACAATCACTAAAGATTTGCTCATTTGCTTACCTAAAAATATAACTAGAAATTCTGTAAAATTGGCGATATACTGCAAACTTACGCCGATAAAATCAAGCTTTTTCAAAAAGGATTTATAAATGGATAAACTCAATGCAATTTCGGTTTTCTGTAAAAGTGATCGAAACGCAAAAGTTTTACACAAGCCGCAAACCAACAGAATATTTCTGTGGCGATGGCGAGTAAATTAGTTTCACAATTAGAAGAACATTTAAAAACGCGATTATTACAGCGTACAGCACGAAAAATTGTACCAACTGAAGCGGGTATGCTTTATTACCAACGTTGCAAGCCATTCTATTAGATTTAAGCGAGGCTGATTCTAGCATTAGTAATATGACGAGCTTACAAGGTAATTTATTAATCTCTGTGCCGCGTGATTTTTGGCTTCTTTATATCTCGCTAACTTTACCTAAATTTATTGAGCTTCATCCTAATTTACACGTAGAAATTGAATTTGAAGATAAACGTGTTGATCTCTCGTTGCTGAGGGCTGTGACTTAGCATTACGTATCGGCTATATGCAAGACAAGCTCACTTGTTGCGCGTAAAATTAGCAGCTCCCCTATGCATTTTGTTTGGCTTCGCCAGAGTTATTTAGGTCGCGAGGCACACCACTTTCACCTGATGATTTAGAATATCACCAAGGTTTGCTTTATAAATCATCGTTAAATCAGGTGCATTGGCAATCAGCAAAAAGCCAATCAAATTCAACGTTATAAAATTCAATCTAAAGTGGTTTCTAATAATGGTATGGCGTTGTTAGAAAATGACAAAAAGCGAGCTTGAGCATCAGTAATTCACCTGGTTTCTTTTGTCAAAGATGCGCTTGCTTCAGGTGAATTAGTTGAAATTTTGTCTGAATATAAACAAAAACCTTTAGATATTTATGTGGTTTGCACATCGTCGTCATTTACCAGCTAAAGTTCGCGCATTTATTGAATTTCTAGCGAGTCTCGGCTTGTGTGAGAACAGTCAAATATAAAAACAAGGGCGGATTGACCGCCCTTTTATTATCAAATAATGTCAAATCGGTTTTTACCTCTTTCAGGTAAAAACAAATTTTTCCTAATTCAATCCATCCGCAAGGAAAATGAAAATCTGAGCCTAAATGAGGCGGCTAAGTCATATTCATTAGCTAAACAGCGCAAGGTATTGACGCTGATCTTTTGGTCTGTCCACTATCTGCGACTTCCATGCCATCACCGCCCCATTGTTTAAAATCAACAATTAATCGACGAATCCATTTTTCCTGTCATGTTATAGCGCATAGGATGAGCAATAATGGCAACACCACCTGCCGCATGAATCGTATCAATCGCCGTTGGAATATCTACCCATTCAGCTTTGACCAAAACACGATTTTCACCACCTGAGATAACGCTTAAAGGCTTGCCCATCATTTGAAACCTTTCCGATTTGTACCAAATGGCGCATAATGAGCACTGAGTTACTTCCCCGTTTGGCTAACGCTTTTTGCGCCTTCATAGGCATTTGGAATGCCTGCTTTTCTAATTTATGGCCAATTTCGACGCTCTTTTTCTCTCAGTGATTTTTGTTCAGCTAAAAAGTGCGGTCATTTTTGGATGACGTTTATCAAAATTTAATCCAACAATATGGATGCCACGACCTTCCCAATTCGTTGAAATTTCCACGCCATTAATCAGCTCTATACCTAATTTATCAGCTTCAAGCTTTAGCTTCATCAATGCCCATCACCGTGTCGTGATCACATAAAGCAAAGCACATTGACACCTTGTTCATGAGCTCGTTGTACAGAGTTCTGTAGGCGTTAAACACCATCTGACGCTGTACTATGGCAATGTAAATCATATGTCATTTATTTAATCGCTTTCACTAATTCTTTAACTAAGCTTGGACCGTGATAAATCAAACCTGAATAAACTTTGTAACAATTCAGCACTCGCTTCAATCTTCTCTTGTGCATTTTGTACCATCAATTCCTCACTTCAATAATCGGAATTTGCCCTTTCAGCTCTTGATGCAATCTTCGAATAATTTCTGTACTTTTTGTGCTGTAACGGTTTTTCCACTTAAGCCGCCTTGTTGTTCAGCATTTTTCAAACCTGTGACGTTGTCGCGTGAAATCGTCGTATTAGTCGCAATTACTCCGTCCATTTGATGACGAAGTAACGTATCTGCAATTTGAACGAGCTCAGTCTCAGATAAATCAGGTGCAATTTTACTCGCAATCGGTACATATTTGTTATATTGCTCAGCTAATACTTTTTGACGCTGTTTTATACTTTGCAATAAATCATCAAAGTAATCACCATACTGTAATTGGCGTAAATCCGGCGTGTTCGGTGATGAAATATTTGCCGTAATATAATCCGCATAGTTATAAAGCTGTTTAAGACAAAATAGGTAATCATCTTTACCCCTTTTCAAGCGGGGTGTGACTTTTATTTTTGCCAATACTAATCCCAATTACACCATCAAATTTTGCCTTTTTAACATTCTCGACCACGTAATCAATGCCATAATTATTGAATCCATTACGGTTAATAATCCCTTCCGCTTCCACTAAACGGAATTGACGAGGCTTCGCATTTCCCTCCTTGTGCTAAAAGGCGTAACCGTCCCGACTTCAATAAAACCAAATCCATCGACCAAATCCATCAATAGCTTCGGCATTTTTATCTGCCCCTGCAGCTAATCCCAATAGGATTTTTAAAAGGTAGTGCCCATCACTTGCTTAGGGCGTACCTTGTGGACAAGCCTAAAAAGCTGCTTTCAATAAAAATTGACAAGGTGATTTACCCGCTAAATGCAATGATTTAATCACTAAATCATGGGCGGTTTCAGGATCAAGGGAAAAAGATGGCTTTACGGATCAAAGAATACATACTCGTTTTATCTCTCAGGATAGTTCACTGTAAATGGAAAGTGCGGTTGATTTTACCGCACTTTTGTTGCAAAAGTTTCGTGTTGCATTTTTAAAATGAAAGCAAAGTATACTGCAACGAAAGGTATTTAGATAACACTACTTACGAATATAAAGCTCCTTAGTATAAACATAATCCTGTGGATTATGCATTGGGAATCCACCTACTGCTGGATTAATTACTTTGATCAGCGGTGAATAGAAATATCGGTATTAAAGGTGCTTGCTCCTTTCGCAATAAGCTACTCGGCTTGATCGATATAAATCAGCACGATTTTTGTCATTTAAAAAGTACTTTGCGCATCTTTCATGACTTGATCAAATTTTTGTTCTTCCACTGCCCCACATTTTTCTGGGAGATGTTGAAACTAATGAATTAAGAAATGCTGATGGTTCAGTATATTCCACATCAATTGACATACGGACAATTGGAAATTTCCCATATTGCGTTCGCCTAAATAGGTTTTCCATTCCATCGTACGTAATTTTCACATCTGCACCTAATTGTTTTTTCCATTCTGAAGCTAACGCTAACGCAACTTTTTCATGTGTCGCATACTTGTTATAAAAATCTCCAAACTGGAGCGGATGTTTTCATTATATCCTGCATCATTTAATAATTTTTTAGCTTGTTCTACTCTTTCTGTTAACGGTTGATTTCAATTCAGCAATATTTCGGCGCATTAAAACCATCGACTTCAGGTGGGGTTAATGTCGCAGCTGGTTTACAGCAATAATATGTTCTGCTATTAATGGTCGGTCTAACGTAAGATATAGCGCTTTGCGTACCTTTTTCGTTATCAAATGGTGGTTTCGCTACATTGAACGTGTAAATTCAGTCGTTAGTCCGGACCACAAGTAAGCGCTTGGCGTGTTTTTTGAATATGTGGTATTTGCTCACTGGTTCAAGATTAAATCCAATTCTTTAGCTTGGTAACGTTGATAGGCAAGAAGCCAAACTTTCTTGAAATAGATATTCTGAAGTATTAATGAGCGTATTTTTATCATTCCAATAAAATGGATTACGTTCTGCTGTAATTTTTCTCGTTAATCGTCCATTGTTTTAATTTACTAGGCATCCATTGCTCTACGATATTTTTGAGTGTAGTCCATTTATCATAAATTGCGCTAATTTATGATGTGGGAACAGGAAATGTCGTAGGATATGCAGTAGCTGTAAGAAGTAAAGGTGTAGCTTGGGTTGAGTTTTGATTTCAAGTTGTTTATCATTAATCGCTTAATACCCAACGCATATAGGGCTGTTTACCTTGCATCACATCTTCTGCATTTTAAAATATATGCTTTAGACAAATAACTGGCATTGGACACTGCAAACTTTAGGATCAACTGCTCGTTGCCAACCTAGCACGAAATCTTGAGCCGTTACCGGTGTACCATCTGACCATTTTGCATCACGTAATGAAAAAGTATAAATCTTACCATCGTCAGAGACTGTCCATTTCTCTGCCTGTGCTGGCTGCACTTGTCCATTTTCATCTAGCCAAATTAATCCTTCAAATAAATCAATCGCAATTTGTGCAGCTGTATTTTCTTGCACCAATTGAGGATCAAAGAGACCAGGATCACTATGTGTGTTTTGACGGAAAATCTGTGTGTCAGAAAGTGTTGTACCAGCAGGCACAGTGGCTGAAAAATGCTGTTGTTGAAAAATGCCAAGCATCATGCGACCAACACTGATGTTTTGTATGTTTTCATATAAAATCCTATTAACTAATATGGCGAAATGCCGTAATCATTCTATCAAAGTGAATAAAAAGAAAAAGATTGATATAGTTAACAAATTTGATACGGAATGTCTTAGACATCCGTATTGAGTTTATGAAAATATCTGTTCAGAGATTATTGCAAGGCTTTTTCAATCTTCTCAAATAAATCTTTTGAGAGATCTTCAACAGCACTTAATCGTTCTAAGGCACGTTTCATTAACGTTTGACGTTGTGCATCAAAACGTGAGAAACGAATTAATGGCTCAATTAAACGCGCAGCCACTTGTGGATTTCGTTTCATTTAAACGAATTAAAACATCCGTTAAGAAACGATAGCCTGAACCACTGATATGATGGAAACGCTTTTTAAGTTGTGATTTGCAAAGCTACCCACTAATGAACGTAAACGGTTTGGATTGTTGAGAAAAAAGCTTGGGTGATCCATTAATGCTTGTACAATTTCCAATACGTTTTTCATCTGGGACGAGTTGCTTGTAAAGCAAACCATTTATCATGACTAAAGCCATCATGTTGCCATTTTTGTTCAAAATCTGCCAACAAGGTATCACGACAAGGTAAAGCCGCTTTGGTCGCCATATTTAATGCAGCCAACGTATCTGTCATATTATTGGCATTATTATAATGTTTTTGACGACATTATTACCAGATTGGTGTAAGCTAATAGCAAACAAAGATTACGCATAGCTCGTAAAGGCAATATCTTCTTGAGTCATCGATAATCTTCAAGACGAATATGGTGTAAATACGCAATAAATCTTCTTTCAAGTATTCTCGATTTGCACCAACATAAATTCTCTTGCAGCTGACAATGCCATCTGGATCAATCGTTTCGAGCTTTCTAGCAAACTCAATGTCTTTTGGCAAGGTTAGAATTAATGTGGCTAATTCAATATCTTGTTCATAATTTTCTAATACATGCGCAAAGTGCGGTCAAAACATCAGGTGAAATTTCAAAAGGCTTCACCTGTTGAAATGCGCCACATTACGACGTAATTCTTGAGTAAACAGCATTTGTGCTGCATCCCAACGAGCAAATTGGTTATCTGCAAATTTAAGTAAACCCTAATAACTGCTCTGTGGTGTAATCATAATCGAGCTTTCACCGGTGCAGAGAAAAATCACATAATAACGCAGGAATTGGGCGACCATAAATGCCATGGAACTCAAGACTTGGTCTTTTTCTGTTACGTTTTAACACATCACTAACAACTCACCGTTATGCTGTAACATTTGTTTTAGTGCCTTTGGCATCACTAAAGCTGCAATTTTCAATGGAATATGTAAGTTTACTTTTTCCATTTTGGTCCGCTGTTGGCGGTGTAGATTGTGAAACCGTTAAACGATAAGTATGAGTTTGTTCATCATAGGCATCGCTAATCAATAATTCTGGCGTACCTGATTGGCTATACCAACGACGGAATTGTGCTAAATCAACGTCATTTGCACGTTGCATTGCAAACAAAGTCTTCACGGGTTGCCGCTTTTACCGTCATCTTTTTCAGCAATATAAAGTTGCATCCCTTTTGGAAACCTTGTTCACCTAATAAGTGTGCAACATACGATCACTTCTAGCCCCTTTTTCATATACAGTCACGGTATAGAGTTATTCATTTCAATGACTTTTTCAGGAGCGAATTGGGTGTGACATTGACTGCATCTTCGGCAAATTGCACCGTGCGCTAAGAATTTCACGTTATTAATACGATTAACTAGCTCGAGAACCCGTGTCAGATGAAAAATTCTGATCACGGAAAACCGTTAAACCTTCTTTCAAACTTAATTGAGAACCAATCACGGCAAGTCACACGGTTTCCTGTCCAGTTATGGAAATATTCGTGTGCAATCACGCTTTCAATGGCGAGATAATCATCATCGGTTGCTGTTTGCGGATTTCGCCAACTCAAATTTAGAGTTAAAGATATTCAACCCTTTATTTTCCATGGCCCCCATATTGAAGAAGTCCACTGCAACAATCATGTAAATATCTAAGTCGTATTCTAAATTGAAACGCTCTTCATCCCATTTCATCGCTTTTTCAGAGCTTTCCATTGCCCGAGAGCGCGATCAAGATTGCCGCGTCAACATAAAGCTCTAAAGCCACTTCGACCACTTTTTGTGGTAAAGGTATCTTGTAACAAATCAAAAATCACCTGCCACTAAAGCGAATAAATAGCTTGGTTTTCGAGAATGGGTCATTCCATTCAACCCAATGACGACCATCCTCTAATTCACCACTTGCAATACGGTTACCATTAGAAAGTAAGTAAGGATATTTAGTCTTATCTGCGGTAATTTTGGTTGTATAGCACCAATACATCTGGACGATCAAGCATATAGGTGATTTGACGGAAACCTTCTGCTTCACATGTGTACAAATACTCTCGCCAGATTGATAAAGCCCTTGTAAAGAGGTGTTTTGTGCAGGCTCTAGATTTGTCACAATTTCAAGTTCAAAATTACGCACTTTGATTGGTTAAATCTAACGTTAAACTTTCGCTGGTCTTGATGATAATGTTTTGAGTCTTCGCCATTAGAATTTGATGGAGGCAAATTGAAACCATGACCATCTAATCGTAGATGCGGGTTGCTTCATCATTTAAAACGTTGGAAGGTTGTTTTTGCAGTGACAACGGTATGGTTAGGATCTAATTGAAAATCAAGGAAAATATCCGTAACTGTAAAATCAGGTTGTTTGTAATCTTTTCTATATTTCGCTTTAGCTAACATAATCTGCTCTATTTCTAAGAAAAACTCCTATTAGGATAAGATTTTATGACAAAACTTGCAATGGAATTTTCAGTTTTTACCACATAGCAAACGTTTGCTTAAAAGTGAGCAAATATGCTATTCTACGCATCGTTTTTATCAGATAAATTTTTAAAAATATGTCAAATACCGCACAAATTGCTATTGTGATGGGCTCAAAAAGCGATTGGGCAACCATGCAAGAAGCAACTCAAATTTTAGATGAACTCAATGTGGCATATCATGTTGAAGTCGTTTCCGCACATCGAACCCCCGACAAACTGTTTGAATTTGCCAAAATGCACAAAAATGGTTACAAAGTGATTAGTGCTGGTGCGGGTGGTGCGTACATTTACCCGGGTATGATTGCAGCTAAAAACGCTTGTGCCCGGTATGGGTGTCCGGTTAAAAGCTCTATGTTAAGCGGTGTTGATAGTCTATTCTATCGTGCAAATGCCTAAAGGCATTCCTGTTGGTACATTAGCAATTGGTCCTGCTGGTGCAGCGAATGCGGGATTACTCGCCGCACAAATTCTTGCCGGTTGGGATGATGCGTTATTCGCTCGCCTACAAGTATTCCGCGAAAATCAAACCAATATGGTATTGGATAATCCTGATCCACGTAAATAAAAACACCTTTTTCATTTGACCGCACTTTTTAAAAGTGCGATGTTTAACTAGATTTGATAGAGAAATTTGTGCAAAACTCTACCCTATATCCTACCGTCTGTGTAGTGGCAATGGTCAACTCGGCAAGAATGTTGCGTTACGCAGGCTGCCCATTAGATATTCATGTTCAACCGCTTGAGTTTCAATGCGCCCGTATTTGATTTTACCCTAAAGATGCCATCATCACCGCAGAAATTGAACGTTGGGAAAAACACATTTAACCGAGTTATTAGGCCATCATAAAAATTTCGCTAATCAGAATGTTTTTGGCTTATTGGCTGATCGCTTTTGCAAAAATCTTTACTGGATGAACTCAATCTCCCTACCTCACCATGGTGTTTATTAAAAGATAAAAACACCAATGGCCTGAAGTATTTAAAAGCATTGGGCGAAAAAGTCGTGGTGAAAACGTCGTACCGGTGGTTATGACGCCGTGGTCAATGGATTATCACTGAAAATAATCAACGTGATATTACTGATGGTTTATTCGGTGAGATTATCGCGAAAATTTATTCCTTTTCGATTATGGAGGTGTCTATCGTAGGCGCAAGATTTAAAATGGTGAAAAAGCTGTTCTCTATCCCAGTGACGCACAACCTACAGCAAAATGGCATTTTACGTTACAGTGTGAGCAGATGTTTCATTCCCTCAACAACATAAGCCAACAAACTCAGGCTGAATCTATGCTGGGAAAAATCATGGAATGGCTTGAATATGTGGGATGTAATGTGCGATGGAATGCTTTGTGGTGGGTGATAGAGTATTAATTAATGAACTTGCCCCTCGTGTGCATAACAGCGGGCATTGAGACATAGCCGGCTGTACGCTATCAGTCAATTTGAATTGCATCGTACGGCCTTGTTAGATTTACCTACACCGTCATTGCAACCTATTGCACCAAGTGTCATGGTCGACTTGATTGGTACAGAACGCATAAATTCCCAATGGTTGAACACGCCTTTCTCTCAGTTACATTGGTATGGTAAGGAAGTTCGTCCAGGTGAGAAAATTAGGTCATATCAATATCACGCATCCTGACAAAACGATCATTATTCAACGGCTTGAAAAACTTCGTCACGAACTCCTGAAGACTATCAATCTGGTTTAAATTGGGCGATTAGAAATTAAAAATAATGATAGCCGCACTTTTGATGAATATCTAAAAGCATCAAAGTGCGGTTGATTTTTATCAGGTTCTTCTTGATAAAATCATCGACTGAAGTATAGAAATTACTTATCTCACAACACATACATAAGGAAAAAGCTATGTTTGAACATATCAAAGCGGCTCCGGCCGATCCTATCTTGAAAGCAGGCGAAGCATTCAAATCTGAAACACGTGAAAATAAAATCAATTTAGGTATTGGCGTTTATCAAAGATGCACAGAGTACAACGCCGATTATGCGTGCGGTAAAAAGCTGAAAAACGCTTGTTTGATAACGAGAGCGAAAAACTATCTGACTATCGATGGTATTGCCGATTATAACGAACACAAAAAGAACTCCTTTTTCGGTGAAAGATTCAGAAGTCATTCAAAAGCCGACCGATGCAAGAACTGCAAAGCTTTGAGCACAGTGCGTACGTATTGCTGCAGAATTCATCAAACACCAAACAAAGCTACAAAATGTGTGATTAGTACGTCAACATGGCCAAACCACCATGCATTTTCAATGCGGTGGGCATGACGATTCGTGAATATCGTTATTATGATGCTGAGCTACGAAGCCCTTGACTGGGAACATTTGCGGAGATTTAAGCCAAGCAAGCGAAGGCGATGTGGTGCTTACACGGTTGCTGCCATAATCCAACTGGTATTGACACTCCTGAGCAATGGCAAAAATTAGCCGCACTTTCAGCGAAAAATGGCTGGATTGCCACTCTTTTGACTTTGCTTATCAAGAGTTTAGCTAATAGGCTTGAACCAGGATGCTTACGGTTTACGTGCTTTTGCGGCAAATCATAAAAGATTATTGAGTGGCGAGTTCATTCTCTAAAAACTTTTGGTTTATACAATGAGCGCGTAGGTGCCTTTACCCTTGTGGCTGAAAATGCGAAATCGCTTCTACCGCTTTAACAGGTGAAATCAATTATTCGTACCCTCTACTCTAACCCAGCATCTCACGGTGGTGCGACTGTAGCAACGGTGTTAAATGATCCACAACTTCGTCGAGAATGGGAAAATAGATTGACTGCAAATGCGTGAACGATATCAAAATGCGTCATTTATTCGTTCGGTTATTAAAAAGAATACGTGCAGAACAAGATTTCAGCTTTATCATGGAACAAAACAGTATATTCTCTTTCAGCGGTTTTATCGCCTGAACAAGTTGATCGCTTAAAAGAAAGAATTTGCGATGTTATGCTGTTCGTTCTGGTCGTATCAATGTGGCGATATCACTGAAGACAATATTCGTTATTTGTGTGAAAGCATCGTGAAAGTGCTTTTAATCAATAAAAACAAAAAGTGCGGTTAGTGACCGCACTAATACCACTTCTCTAACTTCTTTATCGCTTTCTCTTGCTTCAATCCAACGTTCACCTTGATTGGTTTGTTCTTTTTCCAGAACGGCGCTTTGGATTTTAAAAAGTCCATAATAAATTCATTGGCATGGTAAGCATCACCTCGGTGAGCAGAACTAATTCCAACTAAAACAATTTCATCGCCAGTATGTAAAAGTCCCACACGATGAATCACAGAGACTCGCTGAATATCCCAACGTGCTTTCGCCTGTTCTACAATTTTCACGTAAGGCTTTTTCTGTCATGGCGGGATAATGTTCTAAGTATAAGCTGGATACCTCATCACCTAAATTAAGATCGCGAACTTTACCCACGAAAAATAACCGTTGCGCCAACTGAATGTTGCTCAGAAAGCCATTGGTAAACGGCATTTTTGATCGAAAGGCTGTTCTTGTACTGAAATTTGAATATCCATCATTTAGCCCCCCGTTACAGGTGGGAAAAATGCAATTTCATCCCCATTTTTGACCGCACTTTCTAGTGGCATCAAGGTTTGATTGATAGCGACTAAAAGCTTCCCTTTTTCTAACGCTAACGCCCATCTATCACCTTTTTGAGCAAGATGTTCACGCACCGCTTCCGCTGTTGCAAAATCGCCTTCAAGCTGAATTGAATCTTCCCCAATTAATTCACGAGTTTGAGCAAAAATAAAACATTTTAACATCTTATTTTTCCTCCGCAATAAAATGGCCGGATTTTCCACCGCTCTTTTCTAACAGGCGAACATGCTCAATCACCATGTCTTTTTGTACGGCTTTACACATATCGTAAATGGTTAAGGCTGCTACGCTTGCTGCCGTTAATGCTTCCATTTCTACGCCGGTTTTTCCGGTTAATTTGCAAAGAGATTGAATACGAACTTGATTGGTTTCAAGTAACGGTTCTAAATTCACTTCTACTTTAGAAAGTAATAAGGGATGGCAAAGTGGGATAAGCTCCCAAGTACGTTTTGCCGCTTGAATACCTGCAATACGTGCTGTAGCAAATACATCGCCTTTGTGATGTTTGCCTTCCACGATCATAGAAAGGGTTTCTTTTGACATAGTCACAATGGCTTCAGCACGAGCTTCACGAACGGTCTCTGCCTTTGCAGAAACATCCACCATATTGGCTTCGCCTTGAGAATTGATATGCGTAAATGTAGTCATAATAAAATAAAGTGCGGTTAAAAATATTGAATGTTTTACATGTGTGACAAAAAGCAAAATAAGTGAATAGCTAAATTCACCCTATTTTCTTTTAGCTACCGATAGAGCTAAATGATTTCTTACGCCACTATCACCGATATGCAAATAATGATGTTCACGTTTGCCTTGCAGTGCAGAAAAAATACGTGCTTGCAAAATATCTTGCTGTTCATGGGATTGCAATAAATCACGTAATTCAATGCCTTCTTCGCCGAATAAACAGAGATGAAGTTTGCCCTTCGCTGATACTCTGAGACGATTACAGCTTGCGCAAAATTCTTCTCATAAAAGGCATGAATTAAGCCAATTTCGCCTGCATAATCAGGATGCGTGAATACTTTTAGCTAGGACCATCAGTATGGGATTTGTGTTGTGATTGCCAACCGTTTTGCAGCAATTTATCCGCTAATACTTGTCCTGAAAGATGGAATTTATCAAAGAAACTATCCATTTCGCCCGTTTGCATGAGTTCGATAAAGCGCATTTGAATTGGGCGATCTTTCACCCAAACAAGGAATTGCTCAAACTCTTTGTCATTCAAATTTTTCATCAAAACTGAATTGACTTTGACTTTGTTGTAGCCCACTTCAAATGCACGATCGATACCACGCATCACGTCATCAAATTTATTGATACCTGTAATTTGATGGAACATTTTCGGATCTAAGCTATCAACACTGACGTTAATAGACGTAATCCCTGCTTTCTTCCAATCAGCCACATCTTTTGCCATGCGATAGCCATTTGTCGTGACAGCTAATTGACGGATTCCATCAATATTAGCAATGCTTTCAGCAATAGAAATAAAATCTTTGCGTAAAGTCGGTTCGCCCCCCGTTAAACGGATTTTTCTCTGTGCCCATTTCAGCAAACGCTTGAGCAAGATGGGTAATTTCTTTTTAAAGGTTAAGAAACTTGGTTTGTTAGCTTCGGGTTGATAACCATCAGGCAAACAATAGGTACAACGAAAATTACGCTGATCGGTAATCGACAGTCGTAGATAGTAATATTGGCGTTGGAAAAGGATCGACTAAAGCGAGACTCTCACTACGTTCTTGATAGGAATGGATTGCATTTACACCTTTCTAAATATGGAAGGGATAAACCGTTTTCCAGCGTATCCTGAATAACGTACCGCGTTATTGGCTTGCCACCGTGTTCTTGTGAAACTTAGGCTAAACAAGCTCAGGTTATGCGTTAAAAATAAATTGTGTTGGTATTGTAATAAAAGCAAGCGGTTAATAGCAATAATTTGGTAGAATAACCCGACTATATTGATAAAAAAATAACAGTATTAACTTATATAAAATATATAACATTATTTTTTTATAATTATTTATAGGTAAAAGGAAGAAAAAAATGTCGAGTTTATCTCGTCACAGCCGTCATGAACATTTAGACGAAATCAAACATATTGTTGCCATTGGTGGTGGTCATGGATTAGGGCGTGTATTATCGGCGCTTAGTTTTATGAAAGAGCGTTTAACCGGTATTGTCACCACCACAGATAACGGCGGTTCAACTGGCCGAATTCGCCAAGAACAAGGTGGTATCGCATGGGGCGATCTACGTAATTGCTTAAACCAAATCATCATTGAGCCAAGCACGGCATCTGCATTATTTGAATACCGCTTTACTGGTGAAGGTGAACTTTCTGGGCATAATTTAGGCAATTTAATGCTCAAAGCCTTAGAAGATATGCATATTCGCCCTATTGAAGCCATTAACTTAATTCGTGAATTACTCAAAGTAAAATCTCACATTATTCCCATGTCAGAAGAACCTGTTCATCTTGCCGCGAGTTTAGGTTCAGGCTCCAGTATTGTGGGTGAAGTGAGCATTGATAATTTAACAGAATTACCCTCAATCACTTTTCTTAGTGCCTATGGTTAAAGCCGCACAAGAAGCCATCCAAGCATTAGAGCAAGCGGAAGTCATTTTACTTGGTCCAGGAAGTTTCATGACGAGCATTATGCCACCATTATTATTACCTGAATTAGCTACTGCCCTGCGTAATAGCAAAGCGAAAGTAATTTTTATTGATAATTTAGGGGTAGAAATTGGTGCGGCCTCTCAGCTTTCACTGGCTGATCGTATTCAGAAAATTAATGAAATCGTCGGCGAATCCGTTATTGATGGTGCTATAACCCCTTATCGTGAACAAAGTGCAGTCGATTTGTCTGCCATTTCTTCCGTTAAAATCTTGGCTAAACGCTTGAATGCAGATGATATTAGCTATCGTCATGATCGGACATTACTTGCCAAAGCTATCGATGAATTAGTGGGTGAATTAGATTACGAATAAAAAACCGCACGTTAAAGTGCGGTCATTTTTCTTATTTTTCCCGAAAACTCTCACATTCGTGAAAACCATTTTTCTTTTAAATAAAGCGCTTGCAGTTTTACTCATCACGCCTCGTTTCACAGTAAAGCACATAGTTTTTACTTTGATCTAATGAACCGAGTGCGAAGATAATTTGTAAAACGGCAACTGCATTACTTGATGCTCGTCTGATTCAAATGGATTTTCATCTGTCTCTTCAGGGCTACGAATATCTAAAAATAATATCATTTTCACCAAGCACTCGAAATGGTATCACTTCTACCACTTCTTTTCTCTGTTTCTTCTGCAATTTGGCGAATATCTAAATATTGTGCATTTTCAACCGCACTTTCCAACACGCCAAAAATCAAAGTGATTTTTCTTCTTCAAGAATTTTTCACGTACCGCTTTGATTGTTGGATTTTTAGAAATCACCCACAGAATTCAGGCATTGATTTGCAATATCATCTGTACCGATCTCTTTCGCCATCGCGATAATCTGTTCTTTATCATGAGTAATGAGTGGACGTAATACTAACGCATCAGATGCTTCATCAATTAAACGTAAATTGGTTAAAGTTTGGCTCGAAACTTGTCCGAGTGCTTCGCCGGTAACGATGGCTGAATATCAAAACGTTGTGCAACTTTTCGCAGCTCGCACCATCATTCGTTTTAACACGACGCCCATTTGGCCGTTATCGACTTTCTCTAAAAATCTCGCCCACTACGCCTTCAAAAAGGAATGGCAATAAAAGCGGACTTTATGTGATGAACTATAGCGATTCAAATATGGTAAGCCATTTTGTTTTCACGCCAATTTCATGGGCTGCCCCACCTAAATTGAAGAAACAATAATGACACGTGAACCACGGCGAATAAGCATATAACTGGATACGCCTGAGTCAAAAGCCACCTGAAATCAATGAAAGCACATCTTCTTGTGTCCCAATTGGATAACCACCAAGACCAACATGACGAGCTCTCACCAGCATCATTTTGTCATCTTCAATATCAATACGCACCGTCACATCAGGATTTTTAAGCGTACTTTTTGCACTTTCAATATGCTGATTTAAACCACCACCGATATAACGTTCTGCTTCAATGGAACTGAAATCATGTTTCCCTTTGCGTTTTACACGTACACAAAAGGTTTTGTTTTCAAGTTGAGCTGCGACATCCGCTAAGGTCAACTCAAAGATATGATGTAAATCGGTAAACGGTTTTTCTTCCACTTCTAAAAATGATGAATCCTGGAATGCGTTGTAAAAGCGCAATCAACTCTTCACGATTGGCTTCATTTTTTGACCGCACTTCGATGTAATCCCAATGACGAACAACCGCTGTTTCTTCATCATATTTCTGTAAAATATTACGGATATTTGAGGTCAAAATTTTCGCGAAACGCTTACGCACGGTTTCGCTTTTAATCATAATTTCAGGAAAAAGTTTAACGATAAATTTCATAATAATCTGTGAATAATAAAAATGGCCGTATTGTACGCTAAATTCCAGATCCCACAAAGTTCAAATTCTCACGAAAAAAACTGACCGCACTTTGAAATAAGTTTTAACATCCCTATAAAAATCAAGTACAATACGGAGCAATTTATTCATCTGAAAAGGATAATTTAATGGCGCGTAAACCAGCAAATGCTGAACCTGATTTTGAAACAACACTTGCACAATTAGAAACAATTGTGACAAAACTTGAAAGCGGTGAATTACCATTGGAAGATGCGCTGAAAAGAATTTGAGAAACGGCATTAAATTGGCTCAACTTGGTCAAGAGCGCTTGCAACAAGCAGAACAACGTATTCAAATTTTATTACAAAAAGCGAAAACCGCCCCATTAAGTGATTATCAAGGGGACGAGTAATCCACGAGTTATCAATTCGGCACTGAACTCAAACAAGTTCAAGATCGCATTAATCAGTTTTTAGCCAATCAATTTGAAGAAATTGACTCTTATAATGCCCCTTTGCGTGATGCCATGAAATATGGCTTATTGCTAGGCGGCAAAACGCGTTCGTCCTTTCCTTGTCTATGCAACGGGTAAAAATGCTGGGTGCAGAAATGCCCGCTTTAGATTACGCGGCGGCAGCCATTGAATCTATTCATGCTTATTCTTTTAATCCATGATGATTTGCCTGCCATGGACAACGATGAACTTCGTCGTGGTCAACCAACATGTCATATTGCTTTTGATGAAGCGACGGCCATTTTAGCTGGCGATGCATTACAAACTTTGCCTTTGAAATTCTTACAAGCCCCTTCTCTTTCTGCGGAACAAAAATTGCAATTAGTGAAAAGTATTGGCTCAAGCATCTGGCGTACAAGGCATGTGTTTAGGGCAAAGTTTAGATTTAATTTCTGAGCATAAACAAGTTAATTTAGCTGAATTAGAACTTATTCATCGCAATAAAACTGGTGCGTTGCTAACAGCTGCATTAAAACTGGGTTTTATCTGCTCTCCTCACTTTGAAAACAAAGAATTAGAGCAACAACTAGAACGTTATTCACAAGCTATTGGTTTAGCTTTCCAAGTACAAGATGACATTTTAGATATTGAAGGTGATAGTGCGAAAAATCGGTAAACCGGTGGGATCTGATTTGAGATTTAGATAAAAAGCATATCCAAAAGCTGTTAGGATTAGAGGGCGCGAAACAAAAAGCACAAGAACTCTATCAAACCGCCCTACATGAATTGAACAATTTACCTTTTGATACCACTGCATTGCGTGCATTAGCTGAATTTATTGTCAATCGTAAAAGTTAATGGTGACAGCACTGACTTTGATTTTTCAAAAGTGCGGTCACTTTTTTCACATTTTAGGACTAACGAATATATGAACAACTATCCTCTTTTATCCTAATTAATTCGCCGGAAGATTTGCGTCTTTAAATAAAGATCAGCTTCCGCAACTTTGTCAGGAGTTACGGAGTTATCTGTTGGAATCTGTTAGTCAAACCAGTGGTCATTTTAGCATCTGGTCTTGGTACCGTTGAATTGACGGTTGCACTACACTCATTTTTAAAACCCCTTTTGATCAATTAATTTGGGATGTGGGCCATCAAGCTTATCCACACAAAATTTTGACGGGGTCGTCGTGATCAAATGTCCACTATTCGCCAAAAAGGCGGTATTCATCCCTTTCCCTTGGCGTGAAGAAAGTGAATTCGATGTATTAAGTGTTGGGTCACTCTTCTACTTCAATCAGTGCAGGACTAGGGATTGCAGTTGCGGCAGAACGTGAAAATGCGGGTCGCAAAACCGTTTGTGTAATTGGTGATGGTGCAATCACTGCGGGGATGGCATTTGAAGCCTTAAACCATGCAGGTTCTTTGCATACTGATATGTTGGTCATTTTAAATGACAATGAAATGTCCATTTCTGAAAATGTGGGGGCATTAAATAATCACCTTGCTGTATTTTCTCTGGTTCATTATATTCAACAGTTCGTGATGGCAGTAAAAAATTCTTAGATAAAGTGCCAACTGTTAAAAACTTTATGAAGAAAACCGAAGAGCACATGAAAGGTGTGATGTTCTCGCCAGAAAGTACGCTTTTTGAAGAGCTCGGTTTTAACTATATTGGACCAATTGACGGGCATAATATTGATGAATTAATTGCTACCTTTAAACAATATGCGCGATCTCAAAGGGCCACAATTCTTACACATCAAAACCAAAAAAGGGAAAGGTTACGAGCCTGCAGAAAAAGACCCGATTGGTTTCCATGGTGTACCAAAATTTGACCCAACAAGCGGTCAACTCCCTAAATCAAATGCTAAACCAACCTATTCAAAAATCTTTGGTGATTGGTTATGCGAAAATGGCGGAACAAGACGATAAATTAGTCGGGCATCACCCTGCAATGCGTGAAGGTTCTGGCATGGTAGAATTTTCAGAACGATTCCCACAACAATATTTTGATGTAGCCATCGCTGAGCAACATGCTGTCACTTTTGCTGCGGGCCTTGCAATTGGTGGTTATAAACCTGTTGTAGCCATTTATTCTACCTTCTACAACGTGCTTATGATCAACTTATTCACGATGTCGCCATTCAAAACTTACCTGTTCTCTTTGCCATCGATCGATGCTGGGTATCGTAGGTGCTGATGGTCAAACTCACCAGGTGCTTTTTGATTTAAGTTTTATGCGCTGCATTCCGAATATGATCATTATGACACCAAGTGATGAAAATGAATGTCGCCAAATGCTTTATACTGGGTTATAAATGTGGTAAACCTGCTGCGGTACGTTATCCGCGTGGAAATGCAATCGGCGTAGAATTAACCCCACTTGCTGAATTAGAAATTGGTCGTTCAAAAATGGTTCGTCAAGGTGAAAAATCGCAATTCTGAATTTTTGGTACACTCTTACCATGCCGCTTTATCTGTGGCAGAAAAACTCAATGCAACTGTTGTCGATATGCGCTTTGTGAAACCAATTGATGAAGCTCGTATCCTAGAAAGTGGCGAATACCCATGATGTCATTGTGACATTGGAAGAAAATGCGATTCAAGGTGGTGCAGGTTCTGCTGTTTCAGAATGCTAAATTCTCATGGAAAAACAACCGCACTTTTTACAACTTGGTTTACCTGATATCTTTTTATTCCGCAAGGCACACAACAAGAAGCACTTGCTGAAATTAAATTAGATGAAAAAAGGGATTGAAGACAAATTATTGCCTTTTATAAAGGGACTAAAATTCGTTCATTTTGGTTTTAATTTTTGATATTTTTAAAAATTTTTTCAAAAATATCGAACTATTTTCAAAAACACAGTCTGATACATTGCTAGTGCACTGCATATTGCAGTTATCTTTTTGAAGTTTCTTATAAATTAAGACCTCCCCGCTATTCAAGTTTTGAGTAGCGGTTTTTCTTTTTGGAGGTAATAAAAAAGGACGCTTTTCAGCGTCCTAATTTTTGAATCTAAACTTTAAAAAATTAAAGTGCAGATTTTGCTTTTTCAACTAATGCAGCGAACGCCACTTTGTCGAATACAGCGATATCAGCAAGGATCTTACGGTCGATTTCAACAGACGCTTTTTTCAAGCCGTTGATGAATTTGCTGTAAGATAAACCATTTTGACGAGCCGCAGCGTTGATACGTGCAATCCATAATTGACGGAATTGACGTTTACGTTGACGACGGTCACGATATGCGTATTGACCAGCTTTGATCACCGCTTGGAAAGCAACGCGATACACGCGTGAACGTGCACCATAATAACCTTTAGCAGCCTTAAGAACTTTCTTATGGCGTGCTCTTGCAATAACACCACGTTTTACACGAGCCATTATTTAATCTCCTATGTAATATTTTAACTAATTTAACTAATCGTACGTTTTGCTTAAATAACGGCTTATGCGTATGGTAAGCAAGCTACTACTAAAACTTGGTCTGCTTTCGCAACCATTGATTTATGACGTAAATGACGTTTACGTTTAGTTGTCTTTTTAGTCAAAATATGACGTAAGTGAGATTGTTTACGTTTGAAACCGCCAGAAGCTGTTTTTTTGAAACGCTTAGCAGCACCACGTACTGTTTTAATTTTTAGGCATTGTTAAAATAACTCCGCATTTTAAGTTAAACACATAATTAGGCGAATCCGAAGATTACTTGTAGGCACTAATTATTCCAATATGGCAAATTGAATTGCCCTTCTCCAAAAGCAATTAGGCTGCGTAGTTTGCCCAATGTGCAGTTGTATTCTCACCGAAGTGAAAATTCGATTATCTAGATTAAATCTAAATAAAAAAATTATTTTTTTCTTAGGGTGCTAACACCATTACCGCTTGGCGACCTTCTAATTTTACCCGGTGCAGATTCCACTACTGAAATATCAGCTAAATCATTTTTTAACGCGTTCTAATACGTCTAAACCGATATCTTGGTGAGCCATTTCACGACCACGGAAACGTACAGTAATTTTTCGCTTTATCGCCATCTTCTAAGAAACGGATTAAGCTACGTAATTTAACTTGGTAGTCACCTTCGTCTGTACCTGGACGGAATTTAATTTCCTTCACTTGTACGACTTTTTGTTTTTTCTTCTGTTCTTTTGCGGTTTTGCTCTTTTCATAGAGGAACTTGCCGTAGTTCATAATACGACAAACCGGTGGTTCGGCATTCGGACTGATCTCAACTAAATCAAGCGCTGCTTGTTCTGCCATATCTAAGGCTTGTTGAATTGATACAATCCCCGCTTGTTCACCATCTTGGTCAATCAAACGAACTTCTTTTTACTCGAATTTCATCGTTAATGCGATTCGGGCGGTTAGCTGCCGGAGCTTTTTTTACGGTTTTGATAATGTTATTCCTTCTATTTATTTAAGATAAAAACCCACTGCATCTTCAAAACAGAAGATTTATTAAATCATTTGCTATAAAAACAAACAAAAAAACAGGGCAAAAATTTTTATAGTATTTGCCACGTTTATGCAACAAGGATTTCTATTCCTTTAAATATCAGCGGGTAAAAGCACTTATTTCAGCTGAAATACTTTCACCAAATTGAAGTAATTTCTCTAATCTTGCGGTTTCAATACACACCATATTTTCGATATCCATCTGCTTTCATTGCACTTGGTGTTTTTCTCCCAAAGGATTCCATAGCACAATTGAATCTGCATGATGATGGGTAATTTGAATACGTCGATTAAATGCTTTATCCACCAAGAATGTTTTATCTTCCTCTAATGTATAAATACAATCGACGCCTTGTTCTATTCTTCGAGTTGAAGGAACATCAGTATGTTTACCTTGTAATGAGTCATAACAACGGCTTTGGTAAATTTTGGACTTCAATTTGTGAAATATCACCGATATTAAAATAACTGTGTAATGCCGCTTGAGCAGGTTCTTGCCCTAAATGCGTTAAAGTCATTGTGCATTTATCGGTAAATTCCATTTTCATTTTGGCTTCAATCACACCATATTCAGAAAAGAGCGAAAATTCTAACCGCACTTTATTTCGCTTGCAGATCATAATCACTCAATTGCCACAAACGTAAACGCGCTGTACCGTGTGAAGGTTGTTTTAACGCCCTCAAACCAAAGGGTAACAAAGTCGGTACACCGCCACGAATCGCGACACCTTGTGTAAAAGGTTCAATCTCACTTAACCAAAAGATATCCTGCTCTGCCCCTTTAGGGCTGCCAATTTAATAGCTGCGCCCTTGTAATGCAATTCGAGCTGAACCTACTGAGTGATTTAAAGTTAAAACAGGAATTTCATTGATACGTTCTAACGTTAATTCTGGTGTTAATTGTTGAATTTGAGCTGTCATATTCGCCTCCTTGTGATAAGGCTATTATATAGAAGAAAGAGAGACTTGAGTTTATTTTTTTATACCGTGAATATAAAAACCGCACATCAAAGTGCGGTCATTTTTTAATTAAGATTTTAAAGATTAATTACTCTTCACCCAATAATTTCAACTCACGTTGTCTTACTTGGGATTTTTAAGATTTCAGCAAATTCTTCAATCGTGAAAGTACCTAAATCTGCACCTTTACGGGTACGTACAGCCACTTTGCCTTCTGCGATTTCTTTATCACCGCAAACGAGCATATAAGGCACGCGACGTAAGGTGTGTTCGCGGATCTTGAAGCCAACTTTTTCATTACGTAAATCTGCTTTAACACGTAATCCCAGCATCAGAAAGTTGTTTTCACCACTTTTTGCACGTAATCCGCTTGGCTATCTGTAATATTCATTACAATCGCTTGAACTGGTGCTAACCATGCGGGGAAGAAACCCGCATATTCTTCAGTAATGATACCGATGAAACGTTCAATCGAACCTAAAATCGCACGGTGAATCATAACTGGTGTACGACGATCATTGTCTTCTGCCACATAAGACGCATTTAGACGACCAGGTAATGCAAAGTCTAATTGGATAGTACCGCATTGCCATTCACGATCTAAACAGTCACGTAATGCAAACTCAATTTTCGGACCATAGAATGCACCTTCACCTTCTTGAATTTCATATTCAAGACCGTTATGTGCTAATGCTGCTGCAAGACCTGCTTCTGCACGATCCCACATATCATCTGCACCGATACGTTTTTCAGGACGAGTAGATAATTTCACCTGAATATTTTGGAAACCGAAAGTGCTGTAAATGTCGTAAACCATTTTGATACAGCTGGTTACTTCACTTTCAATTTGATCTTCAGTACAGAAAATGTGTGCATCATCTTGAGTGAAGCCACGTACACGCATTAAACCGTGTAAAGAACCAGATGGTTCATTACGGTGACAAGAACCAAATTCCGCCATGCGGATTGGTAAATCACGGTAAGATTTTAAACCTTGGTTAAAGATTTGAACGTGTCCTGGGCAGTTCATTGGTTTAATCGCATATTCACGGTTTTCTGATTGTGTAGTAAACATCAAATCGCCGTAGTTTTTGCCAGTGACCTGTTTTTTCCCATAACACACGGTCCATCATGAACGGACCTTTCACTTCTTGATAATCGTATTCTTTTAATTTTGTACGTACGAAGGTTTCCAATTCACGGAAAATTGTCCAACCATCGTTATGCCAGAACACCATACCCGGTGCTTCTTCTTGCATATGATATAAATCTAACGCTTTACCGATTTTACGGTGGTCACGTTTTTGCCGCTTCTTCTAAGCGAGTTAAGTATTCCGCTAATTGTTTTTTTATCAGCCCAAAGCCGTACCGTAGATACGTTGTAACATTTTTATTTTTTTGCTATCACCACGCCAGTACGCACCTGCAACTTTCATTAATTTGAAGTTGTGGCAGAAACGCATATTTGGCACATGTGGTCCCACGACACATATCAATATATTCTTCGTGATGATAAAAGCGCAGGCGTTGCGGTACGTTCGATATTTTTCATCTAAGATAGCCATTTTGTATGGCTCACCGCGTTTTTCAAAAGTATCTCTTGCTTCTTGCCAGCTTACCGGAGTTTTGATGACGTCATAATTGGTTTTCGCCAATTCAAGCATACGTTTTTCGATAGCATCAATGTCTTCTTGCGTTAAAGAACGGTCTAAATCCACGTCATAATAGAAGCCATTTTCAATCGTTGGACCGATTGCCATTTTGACATCTGGGAATAATTGTTTGATTGCGTGACCAAGCAAGTGTGCGCAAGAGTGACGAATAATTTCTAAACCGTCTTCATCTTTTGCTGTAATAATTTCAAGGTTGGCATCTTCATTGATGATGTCACACGCATCACGACGTTCACCGTTTACACGGCCAGCGATGGTTGCTTTGGCAAGACCGGCTCCGATATCTTGAGCCACTTCTAACACAGAAACTGGACGATCAAATTCACGTTTAGAACCGTCCGGTAAAGTAATAATAGGCATAATTTTTCCTTATACAGTGGTCGCCCATACGAAAGGCAACATGCAAATAATGATTAAAAACAAACCGCACTTTCATTCACTCCCACTATCGAGCAAAACCAAGTGCGGCGGAGAATTTTAGCACTTTCCACCACACTTGTTAATATCTCGCTGAATTCTTTTCCAATGAGTAAACAATGATTTTTCCTGATAGCTACTTTATCTATTCAAAATTTCCGATAAAATGACCGCACTTTTTGATAAACACAAATTAAAAGGAAACTCTATGAACGTATTAGTATTAAAATCAAGCATCCTTGCAGATAACTCTCAAAGCAATAAATTAGCCGATTACACCATTGAAAAATTAAAAGGTCACAACATTGTGGTACGTGATTTAGCGGCGCAACCTTCCCCATTTTGATGCAACGGCGGCAACTGCGGTACGTGGCGAACCTAAAACAGCAGAAGAAAATGCACTTTTAGCCTTATCTGATGAGTTAGTGGCTGAATTAAAAGCCGCTGATATTATTGTAATTGGTGCACCTATGTATAACTTAGGCATCCCAACACAACTTAAATCTTATTTTGATTTTATTGCGCGTCCTCGTGTGACTTTCCAATACACCGCAAATGGTCCTGAAGGTTTACTTCAAGGTAAAAAAGCGATTGTATTAGCAAGCTTTGGTGGCATGTATGATGAAAACAATAATGTGACAAATTACTTAAAAAGCGATTTTAGGTTTTGTTGGCATTACCGATGTTCAGTTTGCTTATGCAAAAAGGTATCGGATTAGGTGCTGAAGCGATTGAAAAAGCACAACGTTCAGCAAGAAATAAAATTGATGAGATTGTTGCATCTCTCTAATCACTGAAAATCTCTTCGATTAAGCCATTTTGAGATATGCCTCGAAATGGCTTTTTCTAATCAACTTCCTCTATTTTTAATATCTTTGGTTAAAAAAATTAAAAAAATATTGTAAAAATCACGCCAATTTTTTTGATTATTTTCTTGACTTATGCATCATGTACTAGTTTAATAGTGCAAAAGTTCAGAAATACAGGATTGATTATGAAAAAAATACCCCTTTTATTGCGGTGACCTCTCAACCGGTTCCCTATCATGCCGACACCACCGCAATTTTTAATACATTATGCCAACAGAACTCAAATTCTCTTCTCCTCGACTCTGCTGAAATTGGTAGTAAAAATAGCTTACAGAGCCTTATTCTAATTAATGCTGCCGTTAAAATTACTTGTTTAGGCAATCAAGTGACTTTTAGAGCACTGAAATGCGAACGGAAAACAAGTGTTAAAAGAAATTCATCCTGTATTAAGCCAACTCGGTACCGTAAGTGCGGTCAATTTTGAGAATGAATTTTCTGTACAATTTGCGCCGCTCGATAATCAATTAGATGAAGACAGCAAATTACAAGCTGCAACCATTTTTGATGGACTTCGTGTCATTTCTAACCATTATCAACATAGCAGCACACCTGTCTTTTTAGGTGGTTTATTTGCTTATGATTTGGTGGCAAATTTTATTCCAATGCAAGGTGTTGAATTAAAAGATGATGGCATTAACTGCCCGGATTACAGTTTCTATCTCGCAGAAAACTTAATCACCATCGATCACCAAAGCCAACAAGCCACATTAAAAAGCTTTCTGTTTTAGTCAAGAAGAACAAGTGGAAGTCGCGAAAACAGCACTTTCTATTGCACAAAAATTAAAAAATATTGATGGCGTACTTTCCATTAAAGCAGCAAGTGATGAGGTCAGTACCAACTTTGAAGATCCTGAATTTATCGGCATTGTCAAAAGCATTAAAACATCATATTAATATTGGTGATGTGTTCCAAATCGTGCCATCTCGCCGTTTTTCATTAGCTTGCCCGAATACCCTTGCGAGCTATGCACAATTAAAACATAACAATCCAAGCCCTTATATGTTCTACATGAACGATGAGGATTTCATTTTATTCGGTGCATCACCAGAAAGTGCGTTGAAATATGCGCAGATAATCGCCAATTAGAAATTTATCCAATTGCAGGTTCTCGCCCGCGTGGTTTTGATGCGCATGGTAATATTGACCCTGAATTGGATGCACGTTTGGAATTAGAATTACGTCTTGATCATAAAGAGCAAGCTGAACATTTAATGTTGGTGGATTTGGCCCGTAATGACATTGCTCGCGTTTGCCAAAGCGGTACACGTAAAGTCGCCGAATTAATGCAAGTGGATCGCTATTCGCACATCATGCATTTGGTTTCTCGCGTGGTGGGTAAACTTCGTCCTGAACTTGATGCCTTACACGCTTATCAAGCTTGTATGAATATGGGGACGTTTAACTGGTGCGCCTAAAAATCAAAAGCGATGCAGTTAATCTATCAATTTGAACAGCAAAAACGTCACAGCTACGGCGGTGCGGTCGGCTATCTCACCTCTGATGGTCATTTTGATACCTGTATCGTGATTCGTTCTGCTTTTGTACAAAATGGCATTGCCCATATTCAAGCGGGTTGTGGTGAAGTGTTGATTCTGATCCTCAAATGGAAGCGGATGAAACTCGCCATAAAAGCGGCTGCAGTGCTTAAAAAGCAATCAAACAAATCAATACCCAAGCAAAAATAAGGACGATAAATTATGGCTAATATTCTCTTTTTAGATAATTTTGATTCATTCACTTATAACTTAGTGGATCAATTCCGTGTGCTTGGGCATAACGTAAAAATTTATCGTAATGACACTAATTTAGAACAAGTGGTACAAGAGGCATTAAATACACCGGATACGATTCTTGCGCTCTCACCGGGACCAGGTACTCCGGCAGAAGCAGGTATCTTGCTCCCGCTTATTGAACGTTTAAAAAATGATGTGCCAATTATTGGTATTTGCTTAGGGCCATCAAGCGCTTATTCAAAGCATTTGGTGGAGAGGTTGTACATGCAGGCGAAGTATTACATGGTAAAGTATCGCGCATTCAACATGATAACCAAGCCATGTTTAAAGATATTGCTAACCCAATGCCTGTGGCGCGTTATCACTCTTTAATGGGTAAAAATCTGCCTGACGAATTTATTGTCAATGCCGATTACAATGGTATCGTGATGGCAATTCGTCATAAAAACCTTGCCAATTTGTGCTTTCCAATTCCACCCAGAAAGCATCCTTACTGTGCAAGGTTCCAAATTATTACAACAATCTGTGGAATGGTTATTAAACAGAGATTAAGGAAGAAAAAAATGATTACCGTATATGGATTAAAAAGAAGTGCTTGCACCTCGTCGTCAAGATATTGCTGAAGTAATTTATAACTGTTTAAACCTTGGTTTTAGACATTCCTCGTGGAAAACATGCAATTCGTTTTTTTATGTTTAGATAAAGAAGATTTTCCTTTATCCTATCGATCGTAACGATGATTATACCGTTATTGAAATTAACCTCATGCAAGGTCGTATGGAAGGTACGAAAAAACGTTTAATCAAAATGCTCTTCAGCGAACTCGAATACAAAATTGGGATTAAATCTCACAACGTTGAAATTACGATTAAAGAACAACCAGCGCACTGTTGGGGTTTCCGTGGTATGACTGGCGATGAAGCGCGCGATTTAGATTACGATATTTACGTATAAAGGGACGAGATTATGCAAACGGCTCAATTATTAGAACAACTTTACAGCGGAAAAAAACACTTAATAAAGAAGAAAGTGCGGTCATTTTTTTAATGCCATTATGCAAGAGCGAACTGAATAACGAACAAATTGCTGCCATGCTGATTGCGTTAAAAGTACGTGGTGCCACTATTGATGAATTAAGTGGTGCGGTATCGGCATCCTTGCAAAATGCCAAATCATTCCCTCGACCTGACTACCCTTTTGCGGATATTGCTAGGAACGGGTGGCGATGGTCAAAACACAATTAATATTTCTACTGCGAGTGCCATTGTTGCAGCCTCTATGGGTGCAAAAAGTAGCAAAAACACGGTAACCGTAGCGTATCAAGCAAATCAGGTGCCAGTGATGTATTAACCGCACTCGGTGTGAATGTCAACGTCACACCAGAACAAGCTCGTCAAGCGCTTGACGATATTGGCGTATGTTTCTTATTTGCTCAACAATATCACAGTGGGTTTTAAACATGTCGCCCCTGTTCGTGCAGCATTAAAAAAACGCGTACGCTTTTTAATATTTTAGGTCCATTAATTAACCCAGCTCGCCCAACTTATCATTTGCTTGGCGTGTATGCCCCTGAATTAGTGAAAACCTATGCTGAAACCGCTGTCGCATTAGGTCATCAACATACTTTTGTGGTTCATGGTGCAGGTCTAGATGAAGTCGCCGTACATGGTGAAACGCAAGTGGCTAGAAATTAAAAAATGGCAAAATTGACTACTTCACCTTAACACCAGAAGATTTTTGGTTTAAAAACACAATCTTTAGAAAGTTTACGTGGTGGCGAACCGCAGAAAATGCCCAATATCTGACCGCACTTTTTACAAGGTAAAGGCAAAAGCGGAACATGCTAATGCGGTAGCCGCAAATGTGGCATTATTACTGAAATTATTTGGTCATGATGACTTAAAAACAAAATGTTCAAAATGTATTGGCTCATCTTGCATCAGGCAAAGCGTTTGAGACACTACAACATTTAACAAAATATTAAGATAAAGGCTGATTTGATAAGCCACAATAAGAAGAAAAGATTATGATCACGCAAGATTTCACTAAAACCAATTGACTCTGCTGACGGTACTGCAAAAATCGTCTTAGACAAAGCACAATGGGTTAAAAGGCAAAAGGGCTGAATTTCCGCTTTCACAATTTAAAGAAAACATTCAAAAATCTGACCGCTCTTTTTTTATGATGCGTTGGCTAAAGGCACTCATCAAAAAGCCCCGCTTATATTTTTGGAATGTAAGAAAGCTTCCCCTTCTAAAGGATTAATTCGTAATGAATTTAATTTAGACGAAATCGCCAATGTATATAAACATTATGCGTCAGCTGTTTCTGTGCTAACGGATGAGAAAATACTTCAAGGTAAAATTTGACTATTTGCCGCAAGTACGTGACGTTGTCTCACAACCTGTATTGTGCAAAGATTTTATGATCAGCGAATATCAGGTTTATCTTGCACGCTACTATCAAGCTGATGCTATTTTATTGATGCTTTCGGTGGTGAATGATGAAACCTATCGCGTACTGGCTGATCTGGCGCATTCTCTCGGCATGGGCGTATTGACAGAAACCAGCAATGACGCAGAGTTTGAGCGTGCCCTTGCATTAGGTGCAAAAATTATCGGCGTCAACAATCGTAATCTTCACGATCTCACCGTTGATTTAAACCGCGTGGTAGAACTCACACAAAAATATGCCGATCGTATCCCAGCTGATGCACGTATTATCAGCGAATCAGGGATTTATAATCACAGTCAAATTCGTGATTTGCAAAAAGTGGCACATGGCTTTTTAATCGGCAGCAGCCTAATGGGCAGTGCAGATTTAAATAATGCTGTGCGTGAAGTGATTTTTGGCGAAAATAAAGTATGCGGTTTAACTCGCACGCAAGATGTCAAAGAGGTTTACGCAAACGGGGCATTATACGGCGGCTTAATTTTCGTCGAACATTCAAAACGCTGTGTGAGCCTACGTCAAGCCCAAGAATTGGTGACAGCATCACCACTTCGTTTTGTGGGCGTATTCCAGAATCAAGAAATTGATTTTATTGTAAAAATCGCTAAACAATTGCAGCTTTATGCGGTTCAGCTACACGGTTCAGAAACCGCTGAGTTATTACCGCACTTCGTCACCAACTGCCTGAAGAAAACTCAAATTTGGAAAGCCATTTCGAGTGAATACTGAAGCACAAAGTGCGGTTGATTTTACTGATGATTTAAATATCGCTCGCTATATTTTTCGATAGCCAATCCGCTAATCAACAAGGTGGCACAGGAAAAAAACCTTTTAATTGGTCACTCATTCCTGAAAAACTTGAAACACAAAATTATTTTTGGCTGGTGGCATTTCACCTGACAATATTGAACAAAGCCATTAAGCAAGGTTGCCTAGGGGTTGATCTCAATTCTGGTGTAGAAACTGCCGCAGGCGTAAAAGACAGCGAAAAAGTGCGGTCAGTTTTTAAGACGATTTTGTCAAATTAATCTGATTGCTAAGGGGAAGCATTATGCAAAGAACAGCGTTAGTAACCGGCGCAACTGCCGGATTTGGTGCGGCAATTTGTCGCACACTCATTGAAAATGGCTATCGTGTAATTGGCACAGGGGACGCCGCGTAGCTCGTTTAGAACAATTACAACAAGAATTAGGTGAAGAACTTCTATTTTCTTGCCTTTGATATTTCAGATCGCCAAGCAACAGAAGATGCTTTCCATTCCCTTCCCGCTAGTTGGCAATCCATTGATTTATTGGTGAATAATGCAGGTTTAGCATTAGGCTTAGAAAGTGCAGATAAAGCGAATTTAGACGATTGGATGCAAATGATTGATACCAATATTAAAGGACTCGTCACCATCACTCGTCTTGTGTTACCACAAATGGTAGAACGCAATTCAGGTCATATTATTAATTTAGGCTCAATTGCAGGTACTTATCCTTATCCAGGTGGCAATGTATACGGTGGCACTAAAGCTTTTATGAAACAATTTAGTTTAAATCTTCGAGCCGATCTTGCTGGTACACAAATTCGCGTTTCCAATGTTGAACCCGGTCTTTGTGGTGGAACTGAATTTTCTAATATCCGCTTTAAAAGGTGATGATGCCCGAGCAAAAAAACTCTATGAAAATGTGGAATATGTCAGTCCACAAGATATTGCTAATATTGTGTTATGGCTCAATCAACAACCAGAACATGTCAATATTAATCGCATTGAAGTGATGCCTACTGCACAAACCTTTGCACCACTTAATGTCGCAAAATTCAAAAAAATAACAAGGAAATATTATGTCAGAAACCCTTTTAAATCCTTATTTCGGTGAATTTGGCGGAATGTATGTACCGGAAATTCTCGTACCAGTACTACAACAGCTAGAAAAAGCCTTTGTTGAAGCAAAAGACGATCCTGAATTCCAACGTAATTTCAAGATTTACTTAAAAAGTTATGCGGGCAGACCAACCACTTACCCTTGCCGTAATTTAACCAAAGGCACAAAAGCAAAAATTTATTTAAAACGTGAAGATTTACTTCACGGTGGTGCCTATAAAACCAACCAAGTATTAGGTCAAATTTTATTAGCAAAACGCATGGGTAAAACACGTATTATCGCGGAAACCGGTGCAGGGCCAACATGGCGTGGCAACAGCCCTTGCTTGTGCAATGTTAGATATGCCTTGTCGTGTTTATATGGGGTGAAAAGACGTAGAACGTCAATCACCAAACGTATTTCCGTATGCGTTTAATGGGCGCAGAAGTGATTCCTGTACAAAAAGGTTCTTGCTCATTAAAAGATGCATGCTGTGAAGCGATGCGTGATTGGTCAACCAACTATGAAAACACCCATTATTTATTGGGTACAGCGGCGAGGTCCTCATCCATTCCCAACCATTGTACGTGAATTCCAAAAATGATTGGTGAAGAAACCAAACGTCAAATCTTAGAAAAAAAGAAGGTCGCTTTACCGGATGCTGTCATTGCGGCAGTCGGTGGTGGTTCGAATACCGATTGGTATGTTTACCGATTTTATTGATGAAAAAGGCGTACGCTTAATTGGTGTGGAACCCTGCAGGTCATGGCATTGAAAGTGGTGAACATGGTGCGCCATTAGGCCATGCAAAAGTCGGCATTTGTTCGGTATGAAATCACCTTTAATGCAAACTGAAGATGGCCAAGTGGAAGAATCCTACTCTATTTCTGCGGGATTGAGACTTCCCTTCTGTAGGGCCTCAACATGCTTACTTGCAAAGTATTGGTCGTGCAGAATACCCCAGTATTACAGATGATGAAGCATTAAATGCTTTCCAAGCGTTAGCAAAACATGAAGGGATTATTCCTGCATTGGAAAGTTCCACGCATTAGCTATGCACTAAAATGATTCATCAAGAGACCGAATAAAGAACAAATTTTAGTGGTGAATCTCTCTGGTCGTGGTGATAAAGATATTTTCACCGTTGATAAAGTTTTAAAAAGAAAAAGGAATGCAATAATGAGCCGTTTTGAAACTAAATTTGCAGAACTTGCAGCGAAAAAGAAGGGCTTTTGTACCTTTCGTGACATTATGCGATCAACATTTGATCGCTCTTTTGAGATTATTTGCACGTTAGTCGAAAATGGCGCAGATGCGTTTGGAATTAGGCTTTCCATTTTCTGATCCGCTATTAGACGGTCCCGTTATCCAGGCAGCTAATAACCGTGCGCTCAATGCGGGCCATAGCACTGAAGATAGCTTTTAAATTACTCGCTAAAAGTGCGGTCAAAATATCCAGAAATTCCGATTAGACTTTACTCCTTTGTGCAAAATTTAATTTTTGCGAAAAGGATTAGATAATTTCTATCAACGTTGTGCAGAAGTCGGCGTAGATGCGGTTTTAGTGGCGAGATATTCCACTATTGGCAAAGAAGACTATGTTCAAGCTGCTAAAAAGCATGGCATTCAACCTGTCTTTGTTGCCCACCAAATGCTGATGCAAAAACGGTACAAGGCGTTGCTGAAAACAGCGAAGGCTATACCTATTTAGTTTCTCGTGCGGGTGTAACAAGTGCAGAAAATCAAGCTCATGCCGCAAACTTAGATACACTTGTAGAACAACTTAAAAGCCCACAAGGCTCCACCAATTCTACAAAGGTTTTGGTATTGCTCAACCTGCTCAAGTGAAAGAAGCCCTTCAACTGGGTGCAGCAGGCGCAATTTCAGGTTCTGCAACAGTAAAAATCATTGAGCGAAACTTAGATAATCAGGCTCAGTGCTACTCTGAACTAGCTGAGTTTTGTTCGTCAATGAAAGCAGCAACCAAATAATAAATAAAAAGGCGGTTAAATTAACCGCACTTTTATCTCTTTCATTAATCCACAATTCGTAAATGAGATGCTGATTTCTGTGGTTTTCTTTTCCGTCTTAGGCTTATCTACCGCTTCTGCAAAGCAATGGCTGTTCTGATGTTGGCTCACGATTTGAGTTCATCGTAAATTTCTTCTGGCTCAAACATCACGCCATCACCATTTTTCACGTGCATAAATAGCTAAAGCGGCGCCATCGGAATATATAACTCACGAAACACACCTTTGAAAACGTGCATTAAACTGAATAAAATCATTTGGTTAATTGCAAATTCCCAGTCGCCCCAGCTGAAAGATTTAAAGACGATTTGCCCATCTTTCACGTATTCCACAGGCACATTGGTACCATAATAATTAGCATCCACCACTAAATATGAGGGTGAAATCATATCCACTAGCCAATCATAATAGGCTCTTAGTAAATAAGGGCGTTTTGGAGAAAGGTGTATGAGGTCATTATTTATCATCCATTAAATTTTTTTAGGTGCAGCTTCACCCTACAGATTGTAAGAAATGAATCACGGCTAAATACGATCCATATAGCCTTTGATTGCTTTGCTTCCTGTGCCACTGAATTCCACGCCCATATTGCGTAGTTTCCATAATAATGGTGCAACGTAGCAATCGACTAAGCCAAACTCTTCACTCATAAAATAAGGGGTTTGTTGGAAGATAACCGATACCGCTAACAATTCTTCTTTTAGCTGTTTTAATGCTTCTTCACGTTCAACTTCCGTGCCTTTTTCAGCAATTTCTAATGTTGGGTACCAATCTTGTTCGATACGTAACATTAAAAGACGGCTTTTCGCACGAGAAACGGGATAAACTGGCATAAGTGGAGGATGTGGAAAACGCTCATCAAGATATTCCATAATGATGCGTGAGCTGAATAACACTAAATCACGATCCACCAAGGTTGGTAATGTGCCGTAAGTTTAATTCCATTAAATCTTCTGATAATGCTTGCAGATCAACTTCTTCGTTTTCGTAAGCAACACCTTTTTTTCAGCTAAAGACAATTTTTACCTGATGGCAGTAAATGTCATTTTTTTATTTGAAAAAAGAGTCATTACTGAACGTTTACTTGATGCATTGGACATTTATTCCTCCGAAGATCCAAAATAATCTATATACTTCTACTAAAAAGTGAGCGATTATTTTAACATAACCGAGATCTAAATTGCTAATAATTTCTTATTTTGTTTTAAAATCAAATAATTATAAACAAAAACAAGAAATCAAAGAACGGTAATTTTTAATTAATTTGTTTTTACAGACATAAAAAGCAGAGATTGCTCTCTGCTTTTCTTGAAAACAATAATAAAAAAATTAACGTTTGGAGTATTGTGGACGACGACGTGCTTTGTGTAAAACCAACCTTTTTTACGTTCAACGCGACGTGCGTCACGAGTAACGAAGCCAGCTGCACGAAGAGCAGGACGTAAAGTCTCATCATATTCCATTAATGCACGAGTGATACCGTGACGGATTGCACCCGCTTGACCAGAAATACCACCACCTTTAACAGTGATGTATAGGTCTAATTTATCAGTTAATTCCACTAATTCTAACGGTTGACGTACGATCATGCGAGCTGTTTCGCGACCGAAATATACGTCTAATTCACGTTGGTTGATAGTGATTTTACCACTGCCCGGTTTGATAAATACACGAGCTGAAGAGCTTTTGCGGCGACCAGTGCCGTAGTTTTGATTCTCTGCCATTTCCTAAACCTCGTGATTAAATGTCTAATACTTGTGGTTGTTGTGCTGCGTGTTGGTGTTCTGCACCTGCATACACTTTTAATTTACGGAACATTGCACGGCCTAATGGACCTTTTGGCAACATACCTTTAACCGCAATTTCAATCACCGCTTCAGGACGGCGAGCGATCATTTCTTTGAAAGTCGCTTGTTTGATACCACCTACATAGCCAGTGTGCCAGTAGTAAAAGTTTATCTGTTTCTTTACGACCAGTTACTGCCACTTTGTCTGCGTTGATAACGATGATGTAATCACCAGTATCTACGTGTGGAGTGTACTCAGCCTTGTGTTTACCACGAAGACGGCGTGCTAATTCAGTAGCTAAACGACCTAAAGTTTTACCTGTCGCATCTACCACATACCAGTCACGTTTTACTGTTTCGGTTTTTGCTACAAAAGTTTTTCATTAATTAATTACCAAAATATAAGTTTGATACCCAGTGTTCCATATTGATTTGAAACACAACCATTAATCTTAATCTCCACCCCTTCGAGTGTGATCTCGATAAAATAATGCACGGTGGAATCCGTGCATTTTACAGAATCGGCGTATTATACCTATTTTTAGAAAAATGCTAACTTTTTGTGCAAATAAATTGATTTTTCTTTTTAAAATACAACGCACAATAAACAATCATTAATTTTCATTCATCATTTTGATGAAATCATTGAAATTGACGCATATTAGTTCTTATCTTATGATAAGTGCATTCTAATAAAAAACGTAAGAAGGCATGCTATGAGCTACATAAACGAAATTAACACTTAAATCAACATCTTGCTGATACTAACAAAAAAATTAATGTCTCCTTTGAATTCTTTCCGCCTAAAAATGAAAAAAATGGAAAGCATGCTTTTGGGATTCCATCCATCGCTTAAAAGTATTAAATCCTAAATTTGTTTCCGTCACCTATGGTCGCAAACTCTGGCGAACGTGATCGTACACATAGCATCGTGAAAGCCATTAAAGCAGAAACAGGCATAGAAGCTGCACCACATTTAACGGGTATTGATGCCACACCTGAAGAATTAAAAGAAATTGCAAAAGATTATTGGGATAGCGGTATTCGTCGCATTGTGGCTTTACGCGGTGATGAGCCAAAAGGCTATGCGAAAAACCTTTCTATGCGGCTGATTTAGTTGAACTACTCCGCTCCGTAGCTGATTTTTGATATCTCAGTTGCAGCATATCCTGAGGTTCACCCTGAAGCAAAATCAGCACAAAGCAGATTTAATCAATTTGAAACGTAAAATTGATGCAGGTGCTAATCATGTCATTACTCAATTCTTCTTTGATATTGATAGTTATCTTCGCTTTCCGTGATCGCTGTGCATCCATTGGTATTGAGGCTGAAATTGTTCCAGGGTATTCTACCTGTCACTAACTTTCAAACAACTGCAAAAATGGCATCATTTACGAATGTAAAAAAATTCCAGCATGGTTGGCTAAAAGCATATGAAGGATTAGATGATGATCCTACTACTCGCAATCTCGTCGCGGCAGGTGTGGCAATGGATATGGTAAAAATCCTTTCTCGTGAAGGTGTGAATGACTTCCACTTCTACACGTTAAATCGTAGTGAGCTCACTTATGCGATTTGTCATACATTAGGCATTCGCCCTGCAGCGAATCCATAAAAGAAAAAGTGCGGTTAAAATTAACCGCACTTTTTCTATTTCACTATACTCGTCTAACTTGCCCAAAAAGCTTTTCCAATAAGGGCTATTCATCGAAGAATAAATCACGCCACCTTTAGTTGAAGCGTGTAAAAATTTATCTTCTTTCACATAAATCCCCACATGATAGCCATTTGGTCCTCGTCCCGTTTTAAAGAAAATTAAATCAGCAGTTTGGATATCTTCTTTGCGAACAAGTTTTCCATAACCCGATTGATCTTTCGTTGTACGAGGCAGGCGAATATTAAAACGGTCAATAAAGGTCTTTTGCACAAAACCAGAACAATCGATACCACCACGAGATTGCCCGCCTAAAACATATGGTGTACCCGCCCATTCATATTGTTGTTCACTTAACATAGCAATGGCCATAATAGGATCACCAATCTGACCTTTATAGTTCATTGCATAATCTTCACGAACACCACTTGAACAAGCAAAAAGTAAAAACTTCCTGCGACTAAAAAGCACATTTAATCTTATTCATGTTCAATCCTGACAAAAGTGCGGTCAAAAACGACCGCACTTTTTCTTCTATGTTTTGGCTTGGTATTTTTCCACGCGAGCACGTAATTTTTGCCCTGGCTTGAATGCCACTACCGGCGAGCAGAAACAGGAATACTTTCACCTGTTTTTGGATTACGCCCTGGACGGGAAGCTTTATTACGAAGTTCAAAAATTACCAAAACCCTGATAATTTCACTTCACCACCAGATTCTAACGATAAACGAATTTCCTCAAAAAGTCTTCCACTAATGCTTTAGCTTCAGCTTTTTGTAATTGATACTTATCTAATAAGTATTCAGTAATATCAATTTTTGTAATCGTTGCCATGTTAGTCTCCTGTTTAGTCTCTAAGCTCCGCATTAAAGCGTTGTTTAACTTCGTTTAATACAGCAGAGATTACCGCATTAATCTCATCATCTTCAAGCGTTTTTTCATTATCTTGAATGGTTAAACTAATTGCTAAGCTCTTATGTCCGCTAGCAACGCCAATGCCTTGATATACGTCGAATAAATTGACTTGTGTTAATTTTTTTCTCCGCCAGCTTGCTTTACATGCATCGATAATATCGCCTGCCGGCACATTATCAGCAACGACTAAAAGCTAAGTCACGACGGTTTTGCTGGGAATTTTGAAATCTCTTTGGCTTTGAACCACACGACGATTTGCAATGGCATCCCATAAAATTTCAAAAACAACCGCTTTGCCATTTAATCCTAGTTTTTGAGCGATAAGTGGATGAATAGTTCCAATAAAACCAATTTCTTTTCCATCTAATTCAATTGCAGCAGATTGACCTGGGTGCAATGCACTGTATGCTTTGCCACGAATTTAACTCGACTACCCACTTCGGTGAGAGAAAGAATACTTTCTAAATCACCTTTAAGATCAAAGAAATCAACATTTTCTGCTTTACCTGTCCAACATTCTGATTTTGCTGTACCGGTAATCACACCTGCAAGAACAAATTCTTGGCGCACACCAAATTCTGCATTGGCATCAGGAACAAAACGTAATCCCGTTTCAAATAAACGCACGCGGTTTTTGTTGGCGATTTTGGTTGTATAGCACCGCACCGAGTAATCCACTTAACAATGAAACGCGCATTGCTGACATTTCAACTGAAATTGGGTTTGGCAATACAAGTGCTTCAATTTCTGGATGAAGTAAAAGTCTGTACTTTTTGGATCAACGAAGCTATAAGTAATCGCCTCTTGATAATCTGCATCCACAAGTGCGGTCTTAATTCGGCTTAATTCTAAATCAGACTTCTTTATGCTCACGCATACGAAGATGTGCTAATGGTGCATTATTTGGAATGCTGTTATAGCCATAAATACGTGCTACTTCTTCAATGAGATCTTCTTCGATTTCAATATCAAAACGCCAGCTTGCAGAAGTCACGGTCCAAACATCATTAGCATATTTCACGGCAAAACCTAAACGCTCAAAAATCTCGGTCACGGTTTCAGTTTCGATATGATGACCTAATAAGCTATCTAATTTTTCACGACGTAAAGTGACTTCATTGACTTTTGGTAAATATTGCTCGCTCACGACTTCACAAATTTCGCCTGCTTCACCACCACAAATTTCAAGTAACAATGCTGTTGCTCGTTTCCATTGCGTGACGTTGTAGCGTAAAATCAACACCACGTTCAAAAACGATGTGAAGAATCGTGTGTAAACCATATTGTCTTGCACGTCCCAGCAATCGCTAATGGTGCAAAGAATGCCGCTTCTAAAATCACATCTTTTTGTTGTTTCAGCATCAACACCGCTAGCTTGACCACCAAAGATACCCGCCATTGCTAATGGACCAGTTTGGTCTGCAATCACTAAAGTATTCGGTTGTAATTTTGCGGTTGTACCATCTAATAAAACAAGTTCTTCGCCGTTATTGACTAAACGTACTTGAACAGGTTGAGACACTTTTGATGCATCAAAAGCATGCATTGGTTGACCTAATTCAAGTAAAAACATAGTTGGTAATATCCACAATGGGATCGATAGAACGAATACCACAACGACGTAATTTTTTTCTTGTAACCAAATTGGTGATTGCGCTTTAACATTCACATTTTTCACCACGCGCAATAAATAACGAGGGCACGCTTCTGGCGCATTTAATTCAATTTGAACTTTATCTGAAATCGTTGCAGGTACAGCATCAAAGTGCGGTTGATTAACAACTTGTTTATTAACCACGCCAACTTCACGTGCAACACCTGCAATGCTTAAACAATCTGCACGGTTTGGCGTTAAACTAATTTCAATGGCTTTTATCATCTAAATCTAAATATTCACGTAGATTTGTGCCTACTGGTGCATCTAACGGTAGCTCAATAATACCATCTGCATCTACATCAATGCCTAATTCAGAGAATGAGCAAAGCATCCCTTCTGAAGGTTGGCCACGTAATTTAGTCTTCTTAATTTTAAAATCACCAGGTAATACCGCACCTTCAGTTGCACATGCTACTTTTAAACCTTGACGGCAATTTGGTGCACCACAAACGATATCTAATAAGCGCTCGCCACCAACATTTACTTTAGTGACACGTAATTTATCTGCATCTGGGTGTTGCGCACATTCAACAACTTCACCTACAACAACACCTGTAAAGTCGCCAGCTACTTTTTCAACACCATCAACTTCTAAACCAAGCATCGTGATTTGATCACATAACTGCTCTGTTGAAATTGATGGATTAACCCATTCTCTCACCCAATTTTCGCTAAATTTCATTATCTCTGTATCCTTTATTGATGAACGTGTTACGTTCTAAATTAATCATTATCGTCAATTTAACCCTAACGGTTAATTACTTAAATTGTTTTAAAAACGTAAGTCGTTTTCAAAGAATGAACGTAAATCTGTGACGTTGTAGCGTAACATGGTTAAACGCTCAACCCCCATGCCTACTGCGAAGCCAGAATATTCATTTGGATCAATACCTACGTTACGTAACACATTAGGATGCACCATACCACAACCTAATACTTCTAACCATTTACCATTTTTGCCCATTACATCGACTTCAGCAGAAGGCTCGGTAAATGGGAAATAGGATGGACGGAAACGAACTTGTAAATCTTCTTCAAAAAATGCACGTAAGAAATCGTGTAATAAACCTTTTAACTCGGTGAAGTTTGCTTTTTTATCTACATAAAGTAATTCAATTTGATGGAACATTGGTGTGTGTGTTTGATCGTAGTCGTTACGATATACACGACCTGGCGCCATAATACGAATAGGCGGCTGCATTTTTTCCATGGTACGAATTTGTACACCTGAGGTTTGTGTACGAAGTAATAATTCAGGATTAAACCAGAATGTATCGTGATCAGCACGTGCTGGGTGATGTTTAGGGATATTTAATGCATCGAAATTGTAATAATCACTTTCAATTTCGGGACCGGTTTCCACAGAAAAACCTAACTCTGAAAAAGAATTTTGTTACGCGATTGATGGTAATGGTCACTGGGTGTAAACCACCAGTTTCTGTTTTACGACCAGGAAGGCTCACATCAATACGTTCTTTTTCTAATTTCGCATTGAGTTCAGCTTGCTCCCATTCTGCTTTTTAGCATTTAAAAAAATCTAACGCAGCTTGTTTCGCTTCATTGATTTTTAGCGCCCCATTGCTGGACGCTCTTCTGCAGCAACATTACGCAATTCCTGCATAAGTTGGGTGAAAATGCCCTTTTTACCAAAAATATTCCACACGAATTTCATCTAATGTGGCTAAACTTTTATTTTCGATTTGTTCAATCGCCGATTTTTGCTTTCTCAACAAGATCTTTCAGATGTTGCATAGTTTCCCCTGATTATCTTTTTCTAACTAAAAATACACTTAATGATAATACTAACTCATTAAAAAAATCACGCGTTTATTAGTGAATTGATGTTTCAGATGAAAAATGACAAAAGATTTTTGCTATTTTTTGAGATATATCACAGTAATTTTTAACATTTTTGGATAGAATGAAGAAGAATCGAGCATGTCTAGGAGGCGTATTATGTGAAATCAATTTCTCAAGTCTTAGCTGATCAATTTGGTGCTTACTATAACATCAAAGAAAAAACAAAAGTGCCTGGTGGCGAAGTAAATGAAACTTGGCTCATTACGGATGGAATCCAACCAGTCTTTGTTAAAGTGAATGAACGGTCCTATCGTTCAATGTTTCGTGCAGAAGCTGACCAATTAAACCTACTAGACAAAACCAATACAATCAGACTTCCACAAGTGTATGGCGTAGGCTGTTCTCAAAACCATAGTTTCTTGTTATTGAAGCGCTTCTATTACTCAACAAACCAATGCAACGCACATTTTGCTGAAGAATTAGCAAAACTTCATCAAGTATCTGGCACTAAAAACTATGGATTTAGATTTTGATACTTGGCTTGGTCCTGAGTATCAACCTAAATAAATGGAATGGAAGCTGGGCGAAAATTCTTTTGCAGAACAACGCATTGGATGGCAATTACAACTTTTGCAAAGATAAAGGTTTAGACTTTTGTGATCATTGATTTAATTATTGAAAAGGTAAAACACAAAAGCTTTCAAAACATAATCCGAAACCCTCTTTGTTACATGGTAACTTATGGATTGAAAATACCGCTATTGTAGGTAAATCAAACCTTTACTTATGATCCCTGCTTGCTACTGGGGGGATAGAGAATGTGATTTAGCATTCAGTGAGCTTTTTCCAACCTTTCTCAGCTGAATTCTATGAAAATTTATGACCGCACTTTTCCCACTTGATAAAGAAGGTTTTGAAGAAAGAAAACACCTTTACCAGCTCTATTATTTACTAAATTTCAGCCATCGTTTTTAATGGAAGTTATATCAACTTAACCACTAAAGTGATTGAAGAACTTTCTACTTGAATAATTTCTTAAACATCAGATAAAAAGAGCGTAATTTTTATTACGCTCTTTTTATCTTCTCTATCTATTATTTTTGATAAAGAGGTGCTGGACCTTGAGTTCCACCGTTAACTTGACCACCTTCTTGTAATTTTAATACAGAACCAGAAGCAGTGATTTCTACACGACGGTTTGGACGTAAACAGTCTTTTCTCAGCTTTACTTGCGTGTTTGTAACCGTTACAAGCTTTAACTTGTGGTACTTTACCGTAACCAACAGCTGTAATTTCAGATGTTACGCCATCTTGAATTAAACGAGCTTTAACACGGTTAGCACGACGTTGAGAAAGATCTAAGTTGTAAGCATCAGAACCTAAACGGTCAGTATAACCTGCAACTTTAACTTCTTTAGCACCAGTTTCTTTTAATTGTGCAGCAACGTTATCAACAACTTCTTTACCACGTGGAGTTAAAAGTATCTTTATCGAAGTCGAAATAAGAAGTCACCACTTAAAGTAAATGCTGAGTTTGCCGTTACAACCATTTGGATACCAGAAGAAGCTTTGAGCATTGTGGTTTTTGTCAAATAATATTTTGTATTGACAAATTTTGTGAACACCAGTTCTCACGATAGTTGAACGCATAATCCCACTCTTCAACACCGTATAAACCTTCAGAGAAGTGTGGACGACCGATTAGGGTTATATAATTGGTCTTTGTTCATACCACGTTCGATCATACGAACGTTGTCCCAGTTTGGCCATGAACCGAAATTGGCTACCATCATGGTTGAAACCAGCTTTTATCAATTTTAGGCCATACAAGTTGTGGTACTTGTTGACCATCAACTTCTTTATATTCTGGTGTACCAGCTTCTGTAACTTTGCTTAAGTTACCACAAGCAGCAACTGTTGCTACTGCTACTGCAGATAATAAAATACGAGATAATTTCATTTCTTTACCTTTTTTACTGTTAAGGTGCAATCCTTGCAAGAAGAACCTACACAACTAAACTTTATAAATTTTTACAAATAAAAACTATAAAAAGTTTCATTGCGTATGGTAGTCATAATTCTTTAACTTGTAAATAAAAACATTAAAAATGATTTTTTTATGGAACTTTTTGTAAAGTTGTGTAAAGAGTTGTCAAATAAGTAAAATATTTTTCTTATTGAATAAAATCTTGTCCCATTTTTGTTAAATTTCGATGGATAATTCCCTCAATACTCTCTTCAGCTTGTTTACCTATTTTTTGTAAAAGTGGCTTTTTCACTTTGTATTTCACTGAGATCACAGACTTATCTTTCATTTTTTTCAAGAATAATATCATCACTGGTTGCTAACTCATCGACTAACTGAAGATCTAGCGCTTGTTGACCGAACCAATGCTCACCAGTTGCGACTTTATCCACATCTAAGTGCGGTCGATTTTGAGCCACAAATTGTTTAAATAATTGATGTGTTTCTTCAAGTTCTGCTTGGAATTTTTGTTTTCCTTTTTCAGTATTTTCACCTAATACTGTGACGGTGCGTTTAAATTCTCCCGCTGTCATCACATCAACATCGACATCATGTTTTTTCAATAAACGATGAATATTGGGAATTTGCGCAACTACACCAATGGAACCGATAATCGCAAAAGGCGCAGAAACAATTTTATCTGCCACACAAGCCATCATATACCCACCACTTGCAGCGACCTTATCTACTGCAACCGTTAATTTAATCCCTTTTTGTTTTAAGCGAGCTAACTGTGATGCAGCCAAGCCATAACCATGAACAACACCACCTGGGCTTTCTAAACGTAGTAAGACTTCATCATCGGCTTTTGCCACATTAATAATCGCAGAAATTTCCTCACGAAGTGCGGTTGTTTCTGATGCAGAAATATCACCCTTAAAATCGAGCACGTAAACACAAAGGTTTAGGTGCTGCTTTCTCACCGTTTTTTAATTTTGCTTTTAAAGCCTTTGCTTCTTGTTTTTTGGCTTTCTTCTCTGTTTTTTCCGCTTGTTTAAGCTCTTCTTCTGAAAGTTGGAAATCGCGTAAATGCTTAACTGTTTCCTTAAATTCTTCAGAAAGATCTGTCACAACTAATTCACCATGATGTGCTGCATTACGTTGCTTTGCAGAAATAATCATTGCCACGATAGCTGCGATTACAAGTAAAATCGTTAAAATCTCTAAAATAAAAATGCCATAGCCGGTCAAAATATCAGACCACATAGTTTTTCTCCTAAAATAAAGTGAAGGAATTATTTTTACTGTGCAAGCCCGATTTACACTAACTTTTTATGGAAAAATTTTGCGATTTAAGGTAAACTAACACAGTTTTATTGCCTAATTTATAATGAATTACAGAGGTTTATATGTCTAAAGTTGCATCTATTGTTGATGTGTTACAAGGTAAAATCGCTATAGGCGAAAAAGTTACCGTACGCGGATGGGTCCGTACCCGTCGTGATTCTAAAGCAGGGTCTTTCTTTCCTTGCTGTTTATGACGGCTCTTGCTTTGACCCTATTCAAGCAATTGTTAATAACGATATTGAAAATTATGAGAGCGAAGTCTTACGCTTAACAACGGGTTGCTCTGTTATCGTAACCGGTACTATTGTTGAGTCACCTGCTGAAGGTCAAGCTGTTGAACTTCAAGCTGAAAAAGTAGAAGTGACAGGGTTTGTAGAAGATCCTGATACTTATCCAATGGCAGCAAAACGTCACTCAATTGAATACTTACGTGAAGTGGCACACTTACGTCCTCGTACCAATATTATCGGTGCAGTGGCGCGTGTTCGTCACTGCTTAGCACAAGCTATTCATCGTTTCTTCCATGAACAAGGCTTCTACTGGGTCGCCACCCCATTAATTACTGCTTCAGATACTGAAGGTGCGGGTGAAATGTTCCGTGTTTCAACACTTGATTTAGAAAATCTTCCTCGTGGTGAAGATGGTAAAGTCGATTTCAGCCAAGACTTCTTCGGCAAAGAATCATTTTTAACCGTTTCAGGCCAGTTAAATGGTGAGACTTATGCGTGCGCATTAAGCAAAATCTATACTTTCGGTCCAACATTCCGTGCTGAAAATTCAAATACAACTCGTCACCTTGCAGAATTCTGGATGGTTGAACCTGAAGTCGCTTTTGCAACACTTGCTGACAATGCTAAATTAGCAGAAGACATGTTGAAATACGTGTTCCGCGCAGTACTTGCTGAGCGCAAAAGATGACTTGAAATTCTTTGAAAAACATGTAGATAAAGATGTGATTACTCGTTTAGAAAACTTTGTAAACTCTGATTTTTGCTCAAATCGACTATACCGATGCGATTGATGTATTATTAAAATCAGGTAAAAAATTCGAGTTCCCAGTATCTTGGGGTATCGATTTGTCTTCTGAACATGAACGTTTCTTAGCGGAAGAATATTTCAAATCACCTGTTGTTGTGAAAAACTATCCGAAAGATATTAAAGCCTTCTATATGCGTTTAAATGACGATGGTAAAACCGTTGCAGCAATGGATGTTCTCGCCCCTAGGAATTGGTGAAATCATCGGTGGTTCTCAACGTGAAGAACGTTTAGAAATTTTAGATAAACGTATGGAAGAAATGGGCTTAAACCCTGAAGATTACTGGTGGTATCGTGATCTTCGTAAATACGGTACCGTACCACATTCAGGTTTTGGTCTTGGTTTTGAACGCTTAATTGTTTATGTAACTAGGCGTACAAAAATATTCGCGATGTGATTCCATTCCCTCGCGCACCAGAAAATGCAAATTTCTAAAAATATTGTTTAAATTGACCGCACTTTCTTTAAAGTGCGGTCATCATTTTAGGCGATAAATTTTATCCCCTATTTCATTTATTGTGCTTAAAACAATCTTTCAGCGCATCGTATTAAGGAAAGTAAAAATGGACAAAATTAAACAACTCTTTGCAAACAACTACAGTTGGGCGCAAAGAATGAAAGAAGAAAATTCCACTTATTTTAAAGAACTTGCCGATCACCAAACACCTCATTATCTTTTGGATTGGATGCTCTGATAGCCGTGTTCCTGCTGAAAAACTCACAAATCTTGAACCGGGCGAATTATTTGTTCATCGTAATGTTGCTAACCAAGTTATTCATACGGATTTTAACTGCCTTTCAGTTGTACAATATGCCGTTGATGTACTCAAAATTGAACATATTATTATTTGCGGTCACACAAGTGTGGTGGTATTAAAGCAGCGATGCAAGATCACGATCTAGGGTTAATCAATAACTGGTTGCTCCATATTCGTGATATTTGGTTTAAACACGGGCATCTATTAGGCAATCTTTCAGCAGAAAAACGTTCAGATATGCTCACTAAATTAAATGTTGCAGAGCAAGTTTATAACCTAGGACGCACATCTATCGTAAAAAGCGCTTGGGAACGTGGACAAAAACTCTCCCTACATGGCTGGGTATATGATGTAAATGATGGATTCTTAGTGAGATCAAGGTGTTATTGCAACCAGTCGAGAAACCCTTGAAATCTCTTATCGCAATGCGATTGCTCGCCTATCTAGCCTCGCGGAAGAGGATATCCTGAAAAAGAACTCTCTGAAAGCGAAGAATAAAAAGTGCGGTTAAAATCTAATAAGTTTTAACCGCACTTTTACTTTTCTATTAAAGTGACTATTTAACTAATTCTGTCTGCATATACATTAAACGATCAATATTCGTTAAATAATGTCCCTAACTCTTGGGATTCTGGTTTATGGATATAAAGGGATTTTTACCTAGCAAAGGCGCATCAATCTGAGCCTCTAAAATATCTACCACCTCTTTATAATGCCCTAAACAAGGGTTAATTCGATTTGCAATCCAGCCTAATAAAGGAACGCCAAGCTGTTTAATCACTTGAGCTGTCAGCAATGCATGGTTAATACAGCCTTCTTTGATACCAACAACCAACACAACAGGCATTTTATGCTCAACAACCCAATCAGCAAAACTCTTACCTTCTGCCATTGGTGTGAGTAACCCAAATGAACCTTCCACGACAACAGATTGATATTTTTGAACTAATATCGTTAAAGCTTGATTAATCTTGCTTAATTTAATGCGTGATTTATCTCGAGTCAGCATCGGCAAAGGAATGAGCAAAAGTATAGCTATTTACTTCTTGATAAGATACTGGCTCATTCGTTGCATCCATTAAAGCTAACACATCTGAATTATTTTCAGCATCATAATCTGTTTGGGATTCATTAGACTGATTTTCGACAGGATAAATACCCTCTTCACAGCTACAAGCAATCGGCTTATAACCCACAATTCGCACGCCCTTTGCTTGTAATGCCTGAATAATGGCACGACAGGCGGTGGTCTTACCCACGTCAGTATCTGTACCTGCCACAAAGAAACTACTCATTTTTATTCTCCTTTTTAAAAGTGCGGTCAATTCTAAAGGAGTTTTTTGAAGAAAATATTGAGATAAAGCAAGATTTGGAGATTTTTAGGAAAAAATAAAAGGCTTATTTGATCTCACTCAAACTATTAAACAAGCCATCATCTTGTTTTTGGCATTTGGAGATAAAATCCTTGCTGAGTAATTTTTCTCCATGACCTCGTCTTTTATCTGCATGAACAAGCGGTTTGCTTCCCCCTTCAAATTAAATGGCATAAGAAACTGAGGCTTACCAAAACTTTGCATTAATACATCTGGTACAGCTGAAAAATCATCTCGTTTCGAAATATAGAGGTAGCAGCCTGGCTTTACGTAAACTTTTTATAAATTGCACATAACATTTTATTGCTCAAAAGAAAAACCTACCAGATAATCTCTGATAGGTTTTCATTTTTACAAAAGTTTAATTATTTAGTCACAGCATCTTTTCACTTCAGCTGCTTTGTCAGATGCTGCATCTTTTTGCTTCAGCCGCTTTATCAGCTGCAGCTTTCATTTCAACTGCTTTATCTGTTGCTGCATCTTTTGCTTCGAAGTTGCATTTTTACTTCTTCCATTTTTAGAAGACATCGCATCTTTTGCTTCAGCTATTTTTATCTGCTGCAGCATCTTTCTTTTTTTCAGCCTTTTATTTTGCAGCATCTTTCATTTCAACTGCTTTATCTGCTGCTGCATCTTTTGCTTCGAAGCTGCATTTTTTTACTTCTTCCATTTTAGAAGACATTGCATCTTTGCCTCAGCCATTTTATTTGCAGCAGCATCTTTCATTTCAGAAGCTTTTATCAGCTACTGCTTCTTTTGTTTCAGCCATTTTATTTGCAGCTGAATCTTTTGCGTCAATTGCCGCATTTTTTTAACATCAGTTGCAACTTCTTTTGCTGCATCTTTAATTTGTGTTGCTGCATTTGCTGTTGCATCTTTTGCTGCTTCAACTTTTTGAGCTGTTTCTTGTTTATCGAAACAACCAGTTACGGCTAAAGATGCACCTAATACTAATACGGCTAATACTGATTTTTTTCATTGTCATTCTCCATTTTATAATTAAGAATTAATCCAAAGCTATTTGCTTTGTGTGATCTAGTTACGTAAAAACTTAAAATAAAAACATCTTCCAAAAATTTACATTTCTAAAGATATAGTTTTTATAACACCTCTCTAAAAACAACTATAACCCTATGAAATTTAAAAGACTTTGTAAAAAGTTCATTATAAAAATTTTTATTTTTTTGTAAAGATAAAAATTACTTTTTGTGTTTTTGAACAACCCAACTCAGTTAATTTGAATAATCCTTAACCATTGCTTTTACTTTTCAGTTACTTTTTACGGCTGCAGATTGATCTTTTGTTTCAGAATCTACATTTTTTACTTCCTCTGCTTTAGAGCACACAGCATCTTTTGCTTCAGTCATTTTTATTTTTCCGCAACATGTTTAATATAGTTAGCTGCTGCAACCACAGCATCTTTAACTTGTACTGCCGCGCTTACTGTTGCATCTTTTGCAGCTTCAACTTTAGAAGACATTACATCTTTTGCCTCTGAAAGCGAATCTTTTACTTCAGCAACTTTATCTTCGACAGCTTCCTCTTTTACTCAGCTGCTTTTATCTGCTAGCTTCATCTTTTGCTCTGAAACTGCTTTCACTTCTGATGCTTTATCTTCAGCTTCATCTTTTAACTCAGCTGCTTTATCTGCAGCTTCATCTTTTGCTTCAAAAACTGCATTTTTTACTTCAGCAACTTTATCTACAACAGCATCTTTTTAATTTAGCTACTTTGCCTAAGACCGTATCTTTTTGCTTCTGACGCTTTTATCTTCAGCTCCATCTTTTAGCTCAGCTGCTTTATCTGCCACTTCATCTTTTGCTTCGAAACTGCTTTTTTACTTCTGATGCTTTATCTTCAGCTTCATCTTTTAACTCAGCTGCTTTATCTGCTGCTTCATCTTTTGCTTCAAAAACTGCATTTTTACTTCAGCAACTTTATCTACAACAGCATCTTTTAATTTGCTACTTTGCCTAAGACCGCATCTTTTTGCTTCTGACGCTTTATCTTCAGCTCCATCTTTTAGCTCAGCTGCTTTTATCTGCCACTTCATCTTTTTGCTTCTGAAACTGCTTTTTTCACTTCTGATGCTTTATCTTCAGCTGCATCTTTTAGCTCAGCTGCTTTATCTGCTACTTCATCTTTTGCTCAAAAACTGCATTTTTACTTTTGCAACTTTATCTGCAACTGTATCTTTTAATTTAACTACTTTGTCTACAAGTGTATCTTTTGCTTCAGAAACTGCTCCTTTTGCTTCTGATACTTTTGTCTTCACTTTGTCTTCAGCCGCATCTTTTCACTTTCAGCAACTTTGTCTTCAGCTGCATCTTTTAGCTCTGCTGCTTTATCTGCCGCTTCATCTGTAGCTTCTGAAACTGCTTTTTCACTTCTGATGCTTTATCTTCGACGGCTCTTTTTACTTCAGAAAATTTGTCATCGATTGCTTTTTCATTTCAGTAGCTTTATCATCGATTGCTTCTTTTGCTTCAGAAACTGCTTTTTCTTACTTCAGATACTTTATCTTCAGTTACATCTTTCACTTCAGTAGCTTTGTCTTCAACCACTTCTTTTTGCCTCAGACGCTTTATGTGTCAGCATCTTTAATATAGTTAGCCGCTAAATAATGCATCTTTAACTTGGTTGCAGCATTCACTGTCGTATCTTTGCTCAGTTGCTTTTATCTTCAATGTTTATTGTTCATAACTACTCTCCTTGTATCATTATAATGGCTAATTTAAGCTATTCAGTTTATAGCTCACTTTTAGTCTATCAAAAATTTTTAAAAAAACACCCAGAAAATACACATTTATAGGTGTTTGTTATTTAGCGACTTTTGGAGTCAACTATAGTTATAGTTCAAAAAGTAAATCACATCAAACTTTATTTTCATATTATCTTCAATCAACTTTAACCATTTTCTTTTGGGATAATGAAAGCTTCAATGATGCCTTTTTTTCACCATTCCAGTCAATTTGAACAATCGTTGAAGGGATAAAAACTGATTGGTTTCGCTTGCCATAAAGCTCTGAAACAATACTGCCCTACTAAAGGTAAATGAGAAACAGAGCAAAACACTTTCAACACCTTGTTCCTGCAAAACAGATAAATAATCTGCTACCAGCGTCGCATTCCCATAAGGTGTAATCCCACTCCAAGTTTCAACATCATTAAGAATATTGTCTAACGCTGAATTGACGAGCTCAAACGTTTCTTGAGCACGAACATAAGGACTGACAATCACTTTCTGAACTGAAAGTGCGGTTGAATTTAGATGGTTTTAAGCCATTGACCTTGTGATATTGATTGTTTGCGTCCATACTCGGTTAAATGCCGAGCCTCATCTGATGAAGCGACAACTTCAGCTTCTCCCATGTCGCATAATAAAAACTTTCATCTCTTTGCTTTCCTAAAAATAATAAAAGATAAATTTTATGATCAAAAATGGGGGCAAGCCCCCCCATTCAATTAATTCGCTTTCACTGCTTCTGCAATTTCTTCTGCGCATTGTTTTGCAAGTGCACCGTCTTCACATTCCACCATTACGCGAATAAGTGGCTCAGTACCAGACTTACGCAGTAAAATTCGACCTTTACCTTCTAAGCGTTTTTTCCACATCAGCGGCTACCGCTTTTACTGCTTCACTTTCTAATGGATTTTCACCGCCCGCAAAACGAACATTAATCAGCACTTGAGGGAATAATTTCACCGCACTTGCAAGCTCGTTTAATGATAAACGATGTTGAACCATTGCGCTAATACAGCTAGTGATGCAATAATACCATCACCTGTCGTATTTTTTTATCAGCAATAATGATATGGCCTGAGTTTTTCTCCACCTAATGTCCAGCCATGCTCTACCATTTTTTCTAATACATAACGGTCACCAACGTTAGCACGTACGAAAGGCACACCTAACATTTTTAAGGCAATTTCTAGGCTCATATTACTCATTAATGTGCCGACTACGCCACCTTTTAGCTGACCTGAACGTAAAAAGCTTCACGAGCGATAATGAAAAGAATTTGGTCACCATCTACTTTATTACCCAAGTGATCCACCATCATAATACGGTCGCCATCACCATCATAAGCAAGGCCAACATCCGCTTTAGTTTCAAGCACTTTTTCTTGTAATGCTTTTACATCGGTTGCGCCACATTTCTCATTGATGTTAATCCCATTTGGAGTCGCACCAATTTCAATTACTTCAGCACCTAATTCACGTAATACATTTTGGCGCAATGTGATAAGTCGCACCATTTGCACAATCCACCACGATTTTTATAACCATCTAAACCCAAGATGAGCAGGGAAAGTGCTTTTACAAAATTCAATATAACGTCCTGCGGCATCACTGATACGGCTTGCTTTACCTAAATCAGCAGACTCCACACAATCCATTGGCTGATCAAGCATGGCTTCAATTGCTTCTTCAATATCATCTGGTAATTTTGTGCCTTGTGAAGAGAAGAATTTAATCCCGTTATCATAGTAAGGGTTATGAGATGCCGAAATGACAATACCCTGCTTCTAAACGGAAAGTAGCAGAGTTAAATACGCCACAGCTGGGGTTGGCATTGGGACCGGTAAATGCGGCAGTTAAGCCCGCTGCAGCTAAACCTGCTTCAGAGCTAGATTCCAACATATAACCTGAAATACGAGTATCTTTTCCGATTAATACCGTGCGAGAACCCTTGTGAAGCTAAAACCTTACCCGCAGCCCAACCTAATTTCAATGCGAAATCAGGCGTGATTGGATAAGTACCCACTTTACCGCGTACGCCATCTGTACCAAAAATATTTACGATTTGCCATATTTATTCCTTAATAAATTTGAATAAATTGATGTTGCAGAAATCATTTATTCTACAACATATAAAATCTGTTACTTTCTTACGCTTGTTGCGTTGCTTGCCATACTTTTCAAAGCATCTGCTGTTGCAGCTACATCATGTACACGCAAAATTTTCGCACCATTTTGTGCAGCAATTAATGCGCCAGCTACACTTCCCACAACACGTTCAGTCACGGGTTTATCTAATACGGCACCAATCATCGATTTACGTGAAAGGCCCTGCTAAAATGGGATAACCACTTTCACAAAAGTGAGCTAACTGCTGTAAAGTTTATAATTATGCTGCACGTCTTACCAAAACCAAAAGCCCCATATCCCAAATAATATTTTCTTTGGCAATTCCTGCTCTAAACAAGCTTGAGTCCTAGCTTCTAAAAACTGATAAACATCTTGAACCACATCATCATAATGCGGATTAGTCTGCATTGTACGTGGTTGTCCTTGCATGTGCATGATACAAGTGGGTAAATTCAACTGTCCTGCTATTTCGAGTGCACCAGGTTCACGTAAAGCACGAATATCATTGATTAAATCCATGCCGACCTTAGCTGCTTCTTGCATCACAATTGCTTTAGAGGTATCCACTGAGATCCAACAATCAAAACGTTTTTGCACGGCTTCAACAAGAGGTATCACTCGTTGCAACTCTTCAGCTTCAGACACTTCTTCCGCCATTGGACGAGTTGATTCACCGCCAATATCAATAATTGTTGCACCTTCGTTCAGCATTTTTTCAACTTGAAATAATGCTTTGTCTAGACTGAAAAACTGCCCGCTATCAGAAAATGAATCAGGTGTGAAATTCAAAATTCCCATAATTTGAGGGAATGATAAATCTAGACATTTGTTATTAGCATAAAGTTTCATAAAGTGCGGTCAATTTTTAAATCAAATTTGAAAGGTTAGATTATAACGGAATATAGTCATGAAAAGAATGAAATAATAAATAAAAAGCCTTCCAAATTAGGAAGGCTTTATTTTTATGCTTCAGGATCTTCTGAATGATTAACCGCACTTTCAGTTTTCTCTTCCTGCGGTTTTGCTGTTGGTTTCGTGTCTTTGTTATCTTCCCAACCAGATGGTGGTGTAACAGGTTCACGATTCATCAATTGTTTGATTTGTTCTTCTTCAATGGTTTCATATTTCACTAACGCATCTTTCATGGCGTGAAGAATATCCATATTGTCGATCAAAATCTGTCTTGCTCTCGCATAGTTACGATTTACGATCGCACGAACTTCTTCATCAATTGCATGTGCTGTTTCGTCAGACATATGTTTTGCTTTCGCCATTGAGCGACCTAGGAATACTTCGCCTTCATCTTCAGTATAAAGAATCGGACCAAGTTTATCTGAGAAGCCCCATTGGGTCACCATATTACGTGCAATATTGGTTGCCACTTTAATATCGTTAGATGCACCGGTGAAAATATTTTTCTTCACCGTAAATCAAATCTTCTGCTAATCGTCCTGCATATAGTGTGGAAAGTTTACTTTCTAATTGTTTTTGGCTGATACTAATTTGATCGCCTTCAGGTAAGAAGAAAGTTACACCTAATGCACGGCCACGAGGAATAATCGTCACTTTATGTACCGGATCATGTTCAGGCACTAAGTAACCCACAATGGCGTGACCCTGCTTCATGGTACGCTGTGGATTCTTTTGTTTATCCGTCATGATCATGGTACGACGTTCAGGCCCCATATTGATCTTATCTTTTGGCTTTTTCAAACTCAAGCATTGATACAGTACGTTTATTGCTACGTGCAGCAAATAATGCCGCTTCATTCACTAAGTTCGCTAAATCTGCACCTGAATAACCTGGTGTACCACGAGCCAGTGTCATTGCATCAACATCATCAGCTACAGGCACTTTACGCATGTGACTTTTAAAATTTGCTCACGACCTTTCACATCTGGTAAACCCACAACAACTGACGGTCAAAACGGCCTGGACGAGTTAATGCTGGGTCAAGTACATCTGGACGGTTCGTTGCGGCAATAACGATTACGCCTTCGTTACCACCGAAAACCATCCATTTCAACTAACATCTGGTTAAGGGTTTGTTCACGCTCATCATGTCCACCACCTAAACCAGCGCCACGTTGGCGACCTACCGCATCAATTTCATCAATAAAGATTAAGCATGGTGCATTTTTCTTCGCTTGCTCGAACATATCACGTACACGAGAAGCACCAACACCCACAAACATCTCCACAAAGTCAGAACCTGAAATCGTAAAGAAAGGCACTTTTGCTTCACCCTGCAATAGCTTTTCGCTAATAAAGGGTTTTACCCTGTACCTGGAGGACCTACCATTAAAATCCCTTTTGGAATTTTACCACCAAGGTTTTGGAATTTTTTCGGTTCACGCAAGAAATCAACTACTTCAGCCACTTCTTCTTTTGCTTCATCGCAACCTGCAACATCTGCAAAAGTCACTTTGATTTGATCTTGGTTCAGCATTTTAGCGCGGCTTTTACCAAAGCTCATGGCCTTGCCGCCACCACCTTGCATTTGACGCATGAAGAAAATCCATACCCCTACAAGGAATAACATTGGGAACCACGAAATTAAAATTTGTGATAATAAACTGCGTTTTTCAAAAGGCGTACCTTCGATTTTAACTTTTTTATTTAGTAAGTCATCTAAGAGCTTTTTATCTTCCAACGGTGGCATGACGGTCATATATTTAGAACCGTCATTTTTGGTCACGGTGATTTCATTCGCATCAAAACGCGCTTCCTTCACTTGACTGTTACTCACATCATACACAAAGGTTGTGTAATCTGTTGAGTCACTCACGCCATTAGAATTAAAACTTTGGTAAGCTGTCATCATGACAACTGCTACCACAACCCATAGAACTAGATTTTTTTGACCATATCGTTCAAGGTTTAACCTGCCTTTCTTAAGTTAATTAAAATTAAAACGAGATACTATCTCATCCCCTGACACAATGAAAAAGCTATCAAAGCAATTATCTATTCGCCTTTATAACCACTTGCTACAATATAAACTTCGCGAGAACGCCCACGAGAGGCTTCAGGCTTACGCACTTTTACAACACTAAAGAGTGAACGAATTTCGCGCAGATACTCGTCAAAACCTTCTCCCTTGGAATACTTTGACCACAAAACTGCCTTTTTCGCCAAAACTTGCTTACATATCTAAAAGCCAGTTCAACTAAATACATTGCTCGAGGAATATCAACCGATGGCATACCGCTAAAATTTCGGTGCCATATCGGACATCACTACATCAACTTTTGCTTCACCAACTCGTTCTAATAATGCATTCAGCACGTTTTTCGTCACGAAAATCGCCTTGCAAGAAATCAACGCCGACAATTGGGATTCATGTCCAAAATATCACAAGCAATCACTCTGCCCTTTTCCACCAATTTGGCTCACGACATACTGTGACCAACCACCTGGTGCAGCTCCGAGATCCACCACGGTCATTCCCGGTTTTGAAACAATTTATCCGTTTGTTGAATTTCATCTAACTTTAAAGTAAGCACGTGAGCGTAATTTTTTTGCTTTATGTGCTTTCTGAACAAACGGATCTTTAAAATGTTCGTTTAGCCAACGAGAAGAACTCGCTGAACGTTTTTCTTTCCCATAAATCTCTTTCTTTTGTACTATTTTTTTGTAGTAGTTTCGTCTATATTTGGGTACAATCTGCCAAATTCAAGGCTAGACTTACCAAAAAGTGCTGAAAAACCACGTTTTTCTGACCGCTCTTTTCGGTCTTTTTCATGACTCATATTCATCTATTTAAAGGATTCCTTATGACAATATTATCAACAAAACAAAAACAATTTTTTAAAAGGACTCGCTCATCACCTTAGCCCTGTCGTCATGCTTGGCGGTAACGAGCTAACCGAAGTGTATTGGCCGAAATCGATAATGCGTTAAATCATCACGAATTAATCAAAGTAAAATTGCTGGCGCAGATCGCGAAAACCAAACAATTAATCATTGATGCGATTGTTCGTGAAACCAAATCATCTAACGTTCAAACCATCGGACATATTTTTGGTGCTTTATCGACCAAGCGAGGAAGGTAAAATCAGCTGCCTCGTAAATAATTGTTATCCCCTCAATTTGAGGGGATGTTTTTAGATGTAATTTACTTCAATAATCTCGAACTCAACCGTTCCACCTGGTGTGGTAATATTCACGGTATCATCCAACTCTTTCCCTACCAAACCACGAGCAATCGGTGAATTCACAGAAATCAAAACCTGATTTAATATCTGCCTCATCATCACCCTACAATTTGGTAAGTGACTTCTTCATCGGTATCGGTATTCACTAATACAACTGTCGCACCAAAAATAACTTTTCCGTTATTTGGTAATTTAGTGACATCGATAACCTGACAATTTGCAAGTTTGCTTTCAATTTCTTGAATACGTCCCTTCAGCAAAAACCTTGTTGTTCACGCGCGGCGTGATATTCTGCATTTTCTTTTAAGTCGCCATGCTCACGTGCTTCAGCAATCGCCTTGATAATTTCAGGGCGACGCTCATTCTTTAAGAAATCTAATTCTTGACGTAATAGCTCCGCACCGCGCACGGTCATTGGAATTTGTTTCATTCTTTTTCCTTGAAATTTGGTAAAAAACAAAACCACGACAACGTCTTTGCAACCTTGCCGCAGTCAATGAAAAAAATAAAAAAATGATTTACTCTATTGAGTTCGGAGCTTATTATTATTCGTCTTGAGAAAAATAGCAACTATAACAGAACTAAAAAAATGACTAAAAATCTTCTATTTCGACCGCACTTAAAGCGGCATTTATCACCTCGGCTTTTTCTTTTTCCTCTATGGCTGAAGTTAATGTGGCTCTATCACCCAATACTTTACCGGAAGGTGCTTCTGCTAGTATCATTGCCAAAAACCTCAATAAAGATCAAATTATCGCGGATTACAATGGATCAACCTTTATGTTGCCAGCCAGTACGCAAAAGATTTTCACAGCCGTTGCTGCTAAATTAGTATTAGGTGATGCCTTTCAGTTTGAGACCTCACTTTTTAAGTAACGGAAAAAATTCAGAATAATATCTTTAGAAGGCGATCTTGTTGTGCAATTTACTGGCGATCCCTGATCTGACCAGCGGACAACTTTATACTCTACTAGCTAATTTAAAAACCAAGGCATTCAGAAAAATTAATGGTGATCTTATTTTAGATACCTCTGTCTTTGCGAGCCACGATCGTGGGTTAGGTTGGATTTGGAACGATCTTACAATGTGCTTTAACTCTCTCCTGCTGCAGCAAATATCGATAATAACTGTTTCTATGCCGAACTAGATGCAAATCAACCTGTGGTGAAACCGTCAAAATTAACGTTCCCGCTCAATTTCCTATTCAAGTTTTCGGGCAAAGTTTATATTGTGGATCAGCAAGAAGCCGGTTATTGCCAGTTAGACGTTGTTGTTCACGACAATAATCGCTATCAGGTAAAGGCTGTATTGCGTCAAACTAAAACCATTTGGGCTCAGCTTCGCTGTGCAGAGATCCAGATGCCTACGCTGCTGCGATTATTCAACGTCAATTAAAACGTCTTGGTATCGAATTTACCGGTCAGGGTAAAACAACCTCAAAAACCACAGCAAGGGCAAAAAACTCGCTCAGCATTTATCTAAAACCGTTGCCTGAACTATTGATGATGAAAAATCGGATAACCAAATTGCCGATGCCTTTATTTAGAGCGGTAGCTACAACTACTATAAACGCCCTGCTTCATTCCAATTAGGCACATTGGCGGTGAAATCCGTATTGCAAAAAAACAAGGCATTAAATTTGGTAACAGCATTTTAGCTGATGGTTCTGGGTCTTTCTCGTCATAATTTGGTTGCACTGAAAAACCATGCTTTCAGTCTTTGGAATACATCGCTAAAAACGAAGATACAAATTACACTTAATGGAAACTTTCCCAGATTGCAGGTGTGGATGGCACAATCAGTGGGATCGTGGTAGCTTAATTAATCCACCACTGGTGAAAAACGTTATCGCTAAAACTAGGCTCATTGAAAGGTGTTTATAACCTTGCTGGTTTTATGACCAATGCACGAGGTGAAAAAGTGGCTTTCGTTCAATTTATCAATGGCTACTCAACTGGTGATTTAGAAAGTAAAACAAAACGTGCTCCACTTGATTTGCAATTTGAAAGTACACTTTATAACGATCTTTTATAAAGACTAAAACGCATATAAAAATGACCGCACTTTGAATACATCAAGTGCGGTCATTTTTCTTATATTAACCAAAAAGAAAAAGCACTAAACGCTTCATTGAATTTAGTGCTTTTTACGATCTTAAATGCGATTAACCTTCATTATGAATTTCAAGGTTGCTTGCATCTTTTTCCCGTTTTTCTTTGCTGAATCACTACGTTGAGAAGCGATGCTATCAAGGTATTCTGGTGTGATATCGCCCGTAATATATTCACCGGTAAAGACTGAACAATCAAAAGCCTTGAATAGCTGGATTTTTCTTGGCGTACTGATTCTGATCAGCGCTTCAAGATCTTGGAAAACCAATTTATCTACGCCAATCAATTTCGCAATTTCATCAACATTACGGCCATAGGCAGTAAGTTCTTGTTTTGTAGGCATATCAATACCGTATACATTCGGATAACGAATTTCTGGTGCCGCGGATGCAAAAGTAAATTTTTCTTCGCACCTGCTGCTCTAGCCATACTCACAATTTGTTCAGATGTGGTACCACGAACAATAGAATCATCGACTAATAACACATTTTTGTCTTTAAATTCTGCTTTAATCGTATTGAGCTTTGCGACGGACTGAGCTGATACGTTGTGCTTGACCAGGCATGATAAATGTACGGCCAACATAGCGGTTTTTCACAAAGCCTTGACGATAAGGTTTGCCTAAGATTTTCGCAATCTGTAACGCAATGTCTGTTGAAGTTTCCGGTACAGGAATCACTACATCAATATTGTCTGCTTCATCAACCCATTCTTTTGCAATTTTTTTACCTAAATGTTCACCCATGTGAACGCGTGCGGCATAAACAGACACGCCGTCTATTGTTGAATCAGGACGAGCAAAATAGACATACTCAAAAATACACGGATTTAAGACCGCACTTTCTGCGCATTGCTCAGCATAAAGCTGGCCATCAAAGGTCACATAAATCGCTTCGCCTGGCGCAACATCACGCACTAATTCAAAACCTGCGACGTCTAATGCCACACTTTCAGAGGCAAACATATATTCTACTGAACCGTTTTCTTCTCGTTTACCTAACACGAGTGGACGAATACCAAACGGATCGCGAAATGCCACCATGCCATGTCCAATAATCATCGCTAAGCATGCATAAGCACCACGGATATCTTTGTGTGTCGCACGAATTGCATCAAAAATGTCTTGTGGATCGAGATGGTATTTATTCACTCTATCCAAATGGTTGGCAAGAATATTGAGAAGAAGTTCTGAATCCGAATTAGTATTTATGTGACGACGTGCTTCTTTAAATAATTTATCTTTTAATTCGGTCTGAATTGGTTAAGTTACCATTGTGAACAAGGCTTAAACCATAAGGTGAGTTAACATAGAAAGGCTGAGCTTCAGATACACTTGAACTGCCGGCGGTTGGATAACGTACATGTCCGAGGCCTGCATGACCTTGTAAACGTAACATATGCTCTTGTCTGAACACATCGCTTACAAGACCATTAGCCTTACGCAAACGAAAGCGGTTTTTCATCATCGATTGTGACAATCCCGCCGCATCTTGACCTCGATGCTGTAATAACGTTAATGCTGCATAAATGGATTCATTAACCGGATTTTGGCTAACGATACCGATAATTCCACACATGCTGATTGACTACCTTATTGTTTAAAGTTGAGTTTAAAAACTAGAACTTGCTTGTAGTTGTTGGAAGAACCATTCAATAATGAAGCCGAAATGAGGAATTAATTTTGATTCTTTCCACCAATCGGTTTTGTTCAAAGTTTAGTGAAAGGTATCCAAGAAGAATAAGATCGCAGCAACGATTAACGCCCACGAATTAAAGCCAAATGCCGCACCGAGAACACGATCTGTTCCGGTAAGTCCTGTTTTATCCACTAATTGGCTAATCACATAATTAACAATGCCACCTACAATTAAGGTTAAAACAAATAAAATGCCGATTGCCGTGCCGTTACGCACGTAGTCAGATTCGATTTGAGTAAGATAAGTGGCGAGATAAGGATAAAATTGGCTAGCGACAATAAATGCAACGACCCAACTTGCAGGGACATCACCTCTCGCACAAACCCACGTAATAAACTCGATAATCGAAAATGCGATGATGCCAATGATAATATAATCAATCATTAAATAGTCTCTCAATTAAAAAGGGTCGCATTGCGACCGCAGTATTTACATAAAAACACAAAAGGAAAACGTTTGCGTCAATTAAATTTGAAGCAATTTGGCTAGATTTCCTGCAAAATGCTTTATCTAATTTTTGCTGTGCCTTTTCGTAATACTTCTGCCAAGTGCTGATATGTCGGTTTATCTTGCACGGTTGGCAAACTTTCATGTTGTTTTTCTCAAACGTTCACTAATCTCATAAAACCACTGAGAACTTTGCGGTTCTAAGGGTGATTTTGCTCGTTTCCCCAACCAATATAAACCTTGAAATGGCATCACTAACGCACAAAGTGCGGTCAAAATAGCAAGCGAAAATGCAGTAAGATCTGCTTTGGCATAAAGTTGCTGCCAGACCACCGCAAATACTGCCATAAAAAGGCATAAATTTTTGTGCAAATTTTGTGGCTTTAATAATGCGATTTTCAGGAAAAATCATGCCGAGCTTCGCTTCTAATGGCCACGTTTGCAAATAAACTTGCCCTTGTTTTAAGGTTGAAAAAAATGATGACATGAAAACATCCTTGAAAATAACCGCGCTTATAATACTCTAGTTTAGGTTTAATTGTCATCCCTAACTAGAAACTGTTGAAATTTTCAACTTTTCTAATAAAAGATCGTATTTTTACCCTCCAGTTAATTTATTTTTATACACTAAAAGGTGTATTCTATAAGATTTGTAGTCTGTTCTTTTGAATGGATTTTTATTAACCTCAATCAAAAATAGGGTTCCTATGTCAAAACTTGTTCTCATCCTTAACTGTGGTAGTTCTTCATTAAAATTTGCAATCCTTGATCCTGCAACAGGTGAAGAAAAATTATCAGGCTTAGCGAAGCATTTTATCTTCCTGAAGCTCGTATCAAATGGAAACTTAACGGTGAAAAAGGTAGCGCAGATTTAGGTGCTGGTGCAGCGCACACTGAAGCGCTTAACTTTCATCGCGTCAAACATTATGACTGATGAGCTTAAAAACTCTATCACCTCGATTGGTCACCGTATCGTTCACGGTGGTGAGAAATACACCCAATCTGTTGTTGTAACAGATGAAGTGGTTAAAGTATTGAAGATGCAGCAATTTGCACCACTTCACAGCCCTGCTCACTTAATCGGTATCCGTGAAGCATTCAAAACATTCCCACACTTAAAAGATAAGAACGTTGTCGTATTTGATACAGCATTCCGCAAACCATGCCTGAAGAAGCATGCTTATATGCACTTCCATACTCACTTTACAAAAGAACATGGCGTAGCATTACTGGTGCACACGGTACCAGCCACTACTTCGTTTCTCGTGAAGTCGCTGAATACGTAGGCAAACCAGCAGACCAAGTAAACGCAATCATCTGTCACTTAGGTAACGGTGGTTCTGTTTCTGTGGTTCGTCATGGTAAATGTATCGACACATCTATGGGTTTAACCCCGTTAGAAGGTTTAGTCATGGGTACACGTTGTGGTGACATCGACCCTGCGATCGTTTTCTACCTATACAAAAACTTAGGCATGTCAATGGATCAAATCGAAGAGACTTTAGTGAAAATCAGTCTTTTAGGTTTAACTGAAGTAACAAGCGACTGTCGTTATGCAGAAGATAACTACGACGACGCCTCTAAACCAGAGGCAAAACGTGCATTAGATGTTTATAGCTACCGTTTAGCGAAATACATCGGTGCATACATGGCGGTTTTAGGTGATGATCACTTAGATGCCATCGCATTTACAGGTGGTATCGGTGAAAACTCTGCTCACGTTCGTGAATTAGCATTTAGGCCACTAAAATTATTCGGCATCAAATTAGACCAAAGAACGCAACCTTGCTGCTCGCTTTGGTAAATCAGGCGTGATCACTGCCGATGACTCTGCATTTCAAAGCGATCGTTCTTCCAACCAATGAAGAATTAGTAATTGCACAAGATACAGCACGTTTGGCGGGCTAATCAACTTCCTTCAAACCTGCTGAAATCAGCAGGTTTTTCATTCATTAAAAGGTATATCCAAAATGACTAAAGCAGTTATTCTTATTCCAACTAGCGCAGAAGCAAATTTAGCAGCAGCACTAGATGCAGCTAAAAACAACAGGCGCTGTCGTATTCAATGCAGTAGAAGATGTAAAAGCCGCTCAAGCATTAATCGCAAATAATCAAAAAGACGTGTTGTTAGAAAAATCGTGGCTGATTTGCAAGCATTAAATGCAAATCTAGTGGTTGTTAAAGGTGTTCAACCTTCAGCTCAAGCGCCTTTTGCAAACAACTTAAAGCTTTGCGATTGCACAAACCTTAGATGCACAAATCATCTTAGTGGCAAACAATGAAGAAGGCACATTAGTAGAAGCCGTTGCTTCCAGAATTTGGCGGTGTGAACAACACTGACATCTTAGGTGTGTTGGTGCGCAAAGCCAGCAAAATTAAAACCTTAGATGCTCAAGCATTAGCTGCGGCAATCGCTGCACCACTTACTCGTGAAGCACGTATTTCTCAGCAGCATTCCGTTTTAAATTAACTGATTTAGCACGCAAAGCAGGCAAAACCATCGTATTACCAGAAGGTGATGAACCTCGTACCGTTAAAGCAGCCGCAATCTGTGCTGAACGTGGTATCGCAAAATCGGTATTATTAGCGGAGCCTGAATCAGTGAAAAAAAGTTGCGGGCAGAACAAGGCGTGACTTTGGGTGCTGACGTAACAATCATCAATCCAGCTGACGTACGCGAAAACTACGTTGCTCGTTTGGTTGAGTTACGTAAATCTAAAGGCTTAACCGAAGAACAAGCTCGTGCACAATTAGAAGACACCGTTGTATTAGGTACGATGATGTTAGAAGCTGGCGAAGTAGATGGTTTAGTCTCTGGTGCCGTTCACACCACTGCAAATACCATTCGTCCACCGATGCAAATCATCAAAAACAGCACCAGGTAGCTCAATTATCTCGTCTGTATTCTTTCATGTTATTGCAGACCAAGTATTAGTGTATGGTGACTGTGCAGTAAAACCCAGAACCAACTGCTAGAACAACTGGCTGAAATCGCAATTCAATCCGCTGAATCGGCAAAAAGCATTTGGGTTTAAATCCGAAAGTGGCAATGCTTTCTTACTCAACCGGTACTTCTGGTTCAGGTCAATCTGTAGAAAGTGAAAAAGCTACCCGTATTGCTGAAAAAAACGTCCTGATTTATTAATCGACGGTCCATTACAATACGATGCAGCGGTTATGAAAGATGTAGCGGCGTCTAAAGCACCAAACTCTAAAGTAGCAGGTCAAGCAAACGTGTTTGTATTCCCCTGATATCAACGCAGGTAACATCGGCTATAAAAGCGGTTCAACGTTCTGCTGATTTAGTCGCTGTAGGGCCCAATGCTTCAAGGTATGCGTAAAACCGGTTAATGACTTATCTCGTGGTGCATTAGTAGATGATATCATCTACACCATCGCATTAACTGCAATCCAAGCAACTCAAGCTTAATTAAAAGCCTTTCGTTGTAAAAACACTAAAGAAAAATAACCGCACTTTTGATGATTCAAGTGCGGTTATTTTAGGATTATTTTAATGAGCTACTCTACAGGATTTTTAAGTATTCAACCAGCTTTCAAAGCCAATCTCTCTCGCCATCCCTAAAAAGCAAATCAGGCTGTTTTGTCTATATCTTCATTTTTTTAACCAGACACATTTAATGAGATCTTCTAAATTTCGTTTACTCGCTAGAATATCGAGAGTTAATCCTTTTTGGGCGTCAGTTCATAGGCTTTTTTTCTTGTAATAATCGAATTGCCTTTTTATAACGAGGATCATCAACGATACGCACTAAACGTTTAGGATAATCATAAAGGGGAAATTCAGCGGCTTTGTGCTAACAATTGAAGCATTTTTGCCACGCACACGGACTTCATTTTCAGATAATCCAAGCGCTAGCATTTCTGATGTATTACGAGTTATTTTTGCCACTTTCAAAGGTTGTCCGATTTCACCACATAGAAAGGGCTAAGTTTCGATGCCATTGCCGTTTCTTGTCGCCACTTTGCCAATAGCTGTAAACGCGCTAATTCAAGGGAGTTCAATTTCCAAACATTTGGAATATCTAAATAAAGCTTTATTTGGATCACGATCGTCTAATTTACTGGTTTTCGAGATCGCAAGCTGGCAATCATCAATTACCGCTTGAAGCCAAGGTGATTGCGCTAATTCTATTTGCATCTTTTGATAGACCGGCAGAATACCTACATCCCCTGCAGCATATTGTAGCTGTACGGGTGAAAGTGGGCGTTTTAGCCAATTTGTACGCGTTGCCCTTTATCCATTTCAATGCCTAAATAATGTAATACCAATTTGGCCAGACCTGCTGAATTAGCAAAAACCTAAAAACGCGCCATAATTTGCGTATCCATCATAGGCTGTGGAAGTGCATCAAACTCTTGTAAGAAAACCAATAAATCTTCATTACAAGCATGCAAAATTTTTGTCACCTGCTGATCGCGTAATAATTCTACAAAAGGTGAAAAATCAGTAATGGATAAAGGATCGATCAATGAAACACGTTCACCATCATAAAGTTGAATTAATCCTAATTTAGGATAATAGGTCGATACCCGCATAAATTCGGTATCTAAAGCGACCGCACTTTGCTGACGAGCTAACTGACAAACCTGAGCCAGTTCTTCATTATTTTGAATTAACGTAAAGTGCGGTTGATTTTTGGCATTCTTTTATCATTGTAATAGGATGTATTTTCAAATAGAGGTACAGACTAAACAGGGATATGAACACATATCCCTGATTTAATTAATGTTGCGCGCGTTTTGCTATTTCTTCATCACGCAGTATGCGTCTTAAAATTTTGCCTACATTACTTTTCGGCAATTCATCGCGAAACTCAATATCTTTCGGGACTTTATAACCTGTGAGATGTTGTCTGCAATGCTGGCGTAATTCATCACGCGTGAGGGCTATCATCTTTCTTCACAACGAAGATTTTAATGGTTTCTCCTGACACTTCATGTGGCACGCCGATAGCGACGACTTCAGCGACTTTATAATTTAGCATCACCACATCTTCGATTTCATTTGGATAAACGTTGAAGCCTGAAACTAAGATCATGTCTTTTTTGCGGTCAACAATACGGAGACTATAACTCTCGTCCATAATGACGATGTCACCCGTTGCCATCCAGCCATCTTTAAGCACTTCAGCTGTCGCTTCAGGACGTTGCCAATACCCACGCATGACTTGTTCACCTTTAACCCAAAAGCTCTCCGGCTTCACCAAGTTGTGCTTCTGAGCCATCATCTTTGATAATTTTAATATCAGTATTTGGCACTGGTACACCGATTGTACCATTGTGTTTCACCACATTAATCGGACAAGCGGCAATTAGCGGTGAGCATTCTGTCATGCCATAACCTTCAATAATGTTACAGCCGGTTAAATCATGCCAACGTGTTGCGACTGATTGTTGGATCGCCATACCGCCGCCAACAGAAAGTTTTAATCGTGAAAAATCCACTTCTTTGAAATTTTCATTATTAAGCAGCGCATTAAACAAGGTATTTACCCCTGTAATCGCTTCAAAGCGGTATTTTTTGAGCTCTTTAACAAAGCCATCAATATCACGTGGGTTCGTAATTAAGAGCGCTGTCACGCCAAGCTCTAAGAAAAGTAAACAGTTTACCGTTAAGGCAAAAACATGATAAAGCGGTAAAGCCAGTACGGCAACGCGTTGCTTAGCATGATCGCCAATAAATGGCTCTGCAATCCACTTCGCTTGGAAAATATTGGTAATAATATTGCCATGAGTCAGCATAGCGCCCTTAGCAACACCTGTCGTTCCGCCTGTATATTGTAAAAAGCTAAATCTTCACGATCGACTTGAGGACGAACATATTGGCGAAATTTACCAATACTCAATACTTCACGGAAAGTGACGGCATTCGGTAATTTATATTTTGGCACTAACTTTTTGACGTATTTCACACAAAATTGACCAAATTACGCTTACCAAAAGAAAGCTGATCGCCCATTCTTGTCAAAATCACGTGCTTCACTTTAGTATTAAATACAATTTTTCTAAGGTTGAAGCAAAGTTTGAAACCACAACAATGGCTGTTGCGCCGCTATCTTGTAACTGATGTTCTAATTCACGTGGGGTATAAAGTGGATTTACGTTTACCACAACTAAACCCGCACGTAAGATACCAAAAAGCGCAATAGGATATTGCAATAAATTCAGCATCATTAATACAACACGCTCACCACGTTCTAACTTCAATTCATTTTGTAAATAAGCGGCAAATGCACGGCTACGCTCTTCTAATTTACGGAATGTTAAAACCTGCCCCATGTTAATATAGGCGGGACGGTCTGGGTGCTCACGAATTGCTTTATCTAAAATATCGAGAATTGAATCATACTTTGGATGTATCCAGTGTGGTAGGTGAACCTTCTGGATAATTTTGAAACCAAACTTTTTCCATTTTTATCCTTATTCTTTGGAAAATTTTCTTAATTTTATCATTTAGTTAATAGAGATAATAGCGAATTTCAGGCTCACCATACCAATAATACGGTCGTCGACCGAAAAAGCCCCAATCATCCCACATATCATCTGGATAATAATAGCTTTGAGAAAGCTTCCAGACACGATAATGATTGGTTTTAATAACCGGATAAATATAGTTGGCTTGATCAACCTTGCCTTGTTCTGTTTTTCAGTAAGGTACGCCAATTGTAATAAATTGGTCTTTTAAACTTTCTGGCTCCACAAAACCATCAAGATAAGTGATAAAACGTCCATTAGGTTGTTCATCAATCATAGGTTTTGCTGAGGTTGAATAAACTGGATAGCTTAATACTTCAATTTTAGTTTTATTCGGCAAGGCTTGTGCTGTTAATACTTTTCCACCCTAAACGAATTGATTTGCACTGACAGCTATAATCACTCGGTTGAATTGAAGATAATGATTTTAAAGTAAACTGCTCTTTTTCCAGCCCTTTCGGTGCATTGACACATCCCACTAATGTGGCTCGAAAGTGCGGTCAAAACTAAGATCGTTTTTATTCATCTTCAACTCCTTTTTGAAAATTATTCACGCCCAGGTAATTTTTTCCAAGTTACTTCATTACGCAAATAAACCGGTTCAATTTCTAAGGCGGATATGACTTTATTCTGCGCATAATCTGTTAAAGCAAGCTCAAGCATATATTGTGCAGAAGGTAAAAATAATATCACTCCCTTCTAAACCGCTGTCTTTTAAATTGAGGATATGCGGCCCCAACCTGTTCCGACTCGATAGGCGGTTAAATCTGAAAAGCTGTTCAACGCACTTTTCTGGTTGGCAAACTTGTTCTTCAATAACAGGATTCCATTGGAAAAACTCACCCAATTCTGACGCACTTTTTCTCGTTTTTACTTGAGAAAAATAAACTTCATTCATTCTCGCATCAATGGCAGCTGCCACATTTTCAGCTTGATGTAATTCAAATGCAGCCTGAGCCATTGCTGTTAAATTTGATACCGCAATAACAGGTAAATCAGCACCCTAATGCAAGCCCTGAGCAATCCCTGCGCCGACACGAACACCAGTAAAACTACCAGGACCGCGTCCAAATGCTAACGCATCTACTTGCTTCAAATTAATACCTGAATTGACAAGCAACTCATCAATCATTGGAAGAATACGTTTTGTGTGTGTACGTTGTGCTAATTCATCTAAATATGTTTTTTCGCCTTTATGCCAAAGTGCAACTGAACAGGCTTCTGTTGAAGTATCAAGTGCTAATAAGGTGATATTTTTCATTATTAATCCATTTTCTCATTTTGTAAGAATTGTACCACTTTGTTGAGATCTCGGGTACGGGTTGAATTAGGTAAACTTTTTAGAAAGGTTTCACCGTAATTTCGCATAACAAGACGATTATCACAAATAATTACCGCACCACGATCTGTTATATCTCGAATTAGGCGTCCTACACCTTGTTTCAGCGTAATAACCGCTTCAGGGATCTGTATATCATTAAATGGATCGCCACCTTGTAATCGACAATCTTCAATGCGCGCTTTTAGTAAAGGTTCATCTGGTGCGGTAAAAGGCAATTTATCAATAATGACTAAAGGAAAGTGCATCACCACGGACATCCACGCCTTCCCAAAAACTAGAAGTAGCAACTAGTACGCTATGAATTTCCTGAATAAATTGTTCGAGTAATTTTGCTTTAGGCATTTCACCTTGTAATAAGATAGAAAGCTCACTCTTTTCTCTAAAATACTCTGCCAAGCCTCTCATCATTAAATAGAAGTACAAAGCACAAAGCATCGCCCTTTATTCGCTTCAATGATAGGCAACAACATTTCACCAAGAGCTTTGTAACGTATTATTTTGATTCGTTGCTGGTAAATAACGTGGCACACTAAAGTAGCGATTGATTAGGATAATCAAAAGGACTGTGAAAAATTTTTGTTCTGCTTGCTCAATACCCAAGTCGCTGACAGAAATGATTAAAAGTGCCGCCAACTTCAAGCGTCGCTGAGTGAAAAATCAAGCTGCTTCTTTTATTATTTAGCTGTTCACCAAATTTATCTGCGACAGTTAGTGGTGTAATATGCAAACCAAATTGTCGCCCCATACTTTCGTACCAGTAGCAATAACCGACTATAGCCGTATCACAAAGACGCATTAATTGATTTTTAATACTTTCAGTACGTTCAAAAATACTATCCAAAGTCTGAGAGCGACCTAATGCAATCTTGATAACTTCAGAAAGAAACTCTATTTTTTTCTTGTAATAATTCAACCGATTTTTGACCGCACTTTGTTTAAATAGCTCACTTAATTTCCTCGCTGATTTCCTTCCCCAAGAAGAAGACGGAAAATCTTGAATGACTTTAAGCAAAGGTATCTGACAGTTGTGCCAAGCTGCGGCATATCTTTCAATTCTGTTCGATAAACAATATTGATATCTTTACATAAATCAAATAGCTGGCGAGATGTTAATGATTGGCCAAAAGTACTGGCTTAGCAATATCAGGAAGTTGATGTGCTTCATCAAAGATGATGACTTCTGCATTGAGGGAATAAGCTCACCAAAAGCCACTTTCTTTTACCGCCATATCAGCAAAAGAATAGATGATGATTCACAACAACAAGATCTGCATTTAACGCTTTTTTTACGAGCTTGTGCAACATAGCATTCAGCGTAGTTAGGACAATCCGTTCCCAAACAACTTTCTGTCGTGCTCGTCAATTGAGGCAAAATTGGGCTATCTTCAGCCAATTCAATACATTCTGTTAAATCACCTGTTTTTCGTCGCATTATTCCATTTTCTTACTTTACTTAAATCGGATAAAACAGATTTATCCCCAAGCACACCTTGAGCAATAACGATCCAGACGCTCCAAACATAAAGTAATTGGATCGCCCTTTTCAATAATGCAATTTTTCCAGAATAATTTAAGGCTTTTTAATGGCAGGGAAGATCTCTTGAAAAAGCTGATCTTGTAGATTTTTAAGCCAGTTGAAATAATTGTTTCTTTCCTGCAATAAGTGCCGGAGCTAAATAAGCAAAAAGTCTTTCCAGTACCCTGTTCCAGCTTCTACAACAAAGCGATCGCTTATTTTGAATAGCATATCCTACAGATTGAGCCATTTCGAGCTGTTCTGCTCGTGGTTTAAATCTCTGATATTCTTACTCAATTCGCCATCACTGGAAAAGATCTTGCTTATCTGTTTTTTCATAATTATTGCTATCTAGAAATAGGCGAAAGATTTCTATCATTATTAGGCTCATTTATATGAATTCTAATATTTTTATAAACAAAAACCCCAGCTATTCAGCTCAGGGTTCTACATTCAATACCT
>BNJU01003702.1_pt1 | contig 112309 bp, 150 predicted proteins | sample 8539281 | NCBI WGS metagenome assembly BNJU01 (sample SAMD00202456, study PRJDB9452) | human saliva metagenome | isolation source: human saliva | place: Japan
TTATCCTTAAAAGGTAAGAGAGCAAGGAGAGGAGGAGAATGGAGTTCAAGAGTTGTGTGCGGAAGGTAAGGGGATTGTGTAAAAGTGCCGTCGAGTGTACGTTCACTGTGGGAATTCACGTTGATTGGGACGCAAGAGGGCATGTTAGTACTCTATCAGTTGGTAAGTCGCCATCACTGCAGCTGGTAGAGCACAGAAAGTCAGTCATGTTTACTATACATCAAGTTCCGCAATCATATCCTGGACATCCTCCGTAAACAGAAAGCCAAAACGCAAACCTCGATCGTCAAGCTTAAGGAAGAAGTGAGCTTGAGATGGTCACAAGCTCAGCTCTGGAAAGAGTTGTATTCTGGATGAATTCAGGATTCTCGGGACCAGCCAAGAGCTATCAAGCTCAACTGGAGTCCAGAGAAACAAGAGCAGTATGAGCGCTACTAGCCGATGAATGAAGGCCGCCAAGCCATGATTCGAGAATTAAGAGCTACTTAAAGAGCTTTGAAGAGGAAGAAATGCAAGATTTGCAGGTCATCTGAATAGTCTGTGACCAACTAGTGTTACACCGCGTTCTGGCCGATTTAATGGTACCAGCAAGAAGCCGAAAATCATCAGGTTTACTACTAGCCGAAGAAAATCTAAAAAAGGAAGGCCAGTTGCTGCCTTTTGGTGACGGTCACGACATTCTGATGCTAGAAATGGCTGGTTTTCCTATCATACCAATGCCCTTATGATGTGGAAGCGCACATGCTTTTAAAATTGCCTGGCGTTTATGAGGACGGATATTATGAATTACAGGTATCTCGTCAGTTAATCTTTGAAAATCAGAAAGGAACCTATGACCAATATTCGAGAACAGCGAAGTTGAGGCTATTCGGTGTCCAGCAAAGTCGCGCGTGCTAACAACGCCCATATGTACTGTGACGAGGCACGGGAAAATCCTGCAACGAGAACTGACCATAATCAAATCTAGTCGCAAAAGAACTGAGTTTAGCAATACTTATAAAGTGGGTGTAGTCATTCCTCATGTGCGTCACACTTATTTTACCAAGCTATCAACGGTATGTTGGTTCAAGCGCAGAGAAGTGCCTATAATTTGCTGCTTTGTCGTCTCAGTATGATAAAGGCTTGAAACCAGTATTTAGAACAGTTAAGAGGTCGTTTTTGATCATTTGATTTTTACCACGCAGTATAGATTTGGAAACCATTGCTCCATAAGTACGGAAACATTGGTCTGCTTAAAAAGGTAAACCATTCTCAACTGAGTAGTATCTATGTGGATCGCAACTGGGGCTTGCAGAGAGGCTTTTCGCTGGTTGAAAGAACTAGGTTATCGTAAATTGTAAAATATAGTGCAACAAAAAAACTCATAGCCTTTCATTGATGTAAACTGTAAGTAAGCACACAAACAGAACCCGAGGGAAAACTATAAGCTACTCCCATCTTACCATATCCAACCGAATAAAGATAGAAACTTACTTAGAATTAGGTTTGAAACCTTGCCAAATTGCAAGTAAACTTGGCGTCCATAAGTCTACCATTTCAAGAGAGTTAAGACGATGCCAAAATACTTATTCCTCAGTCTTAGCACAGGAACAGTACGACCATAGGGATAAGCAAAAAGGACGGAAGTCTTGTTTAATACCCTAAGTTGAAAAAGGGAAATTGAGAACAGTTTAAAATCCTCCTGGTCGCCGGAACAGATTTGGGGGCGCTATCATCTTGAACAAAAGCCAATGGTAGCCTTTAAAACCATCTATAACTGGCTTTATGCTGGTTTGCTTGAACTGGATTTAAGCGTCCTTCGACGTAAAGGAAAAACTCGACAACCCAAAGAAACATGTGGGACATTTAGGATTGGCACGTCGATTGCTAAACGTCCTAAAGAGGTCAGGAATCATGAGACCTTTTGGTCACTGGGAGCTAGATACTGTAGTGTCTTCCAGAGGCAAAAAGCAAGGGGTGTTTAGCGACTTTTCTAGAGCGAAAAACGAGCTTTTACTTATCTTTCAAGATACCAGACAGAACAGCCAAAGCCATGTTTTCAGCCATCGAACAACTTTGTAAGCTATTTCCAAAAGAGACTCTTAAAACCTTCACTTCAGATAGAGGAAAAGAGTTCGCCTGCTATCCTCTAGTAGAGAATTTAGGAATTTCCTTTTTCTTTGCGGACGCCTATTCATCTTGGCAGAGAGGAAGCAATGAAAACGCAAATGGCTTACTAAGAGAATATTTCCCAAAGAAAACAGTTTTAGCTGCTATCTCTGATGAGGCTTTGAACAAGGCCTTATATGATATCAATCACCGACCACGAAAATGTTTACAACGAAGCCTGTTGAGAAAGTTGCATCAGATGCGACACCAGCCAAAGACAAAATTAAGAGGGCAGTATTCGTCTGCATTTTAAGACACTCTCCATCGGAGAATTTAGCTAGTCTTGGCTTGTGGACCTGATGATGAGCCCCTTCCAGCCAAAAAAGGCGGCTACCGACAGGAGCAACTAGCTTTTCAATGCTAAAAGGATGATTATGGCTATTATCTTGATGTCAAAATGGCACAAAAACGGAGTAAAATTAGTCTCTTAATCAATAATAGCAGGTACAAATCTAACAGGTGACAAGATGATTGAATTGCTCAGTCCGAATATGAACGAAGTCTGGTTTGACATGATTACAATCCTCATAATTTAAGGAGCCTCCTAAAGAGGGGTAAGGGTAGTCAATTATTATCGGACAGACGGGAATTATGACAAGAAGTCTTTGGTTTCTGGGGAGATGTGGAAAATCCCAGCAAGAATTGGCCTGACGGAGTGGATTTTGAAAAACAGGCGTTATGGTCACAGTGGATTGTTCCTTTAAGATGCTGCAAAGCAATTGGTTTTCACTTAGATGAGCAAATCAGTGACGATGTGAAGATTCAACCGCAGGATATAATCTGGACAAATTTGAAGAAAAACAGTCAAATTTTTCCTCCGAGACGCAGATCCGAATATTTATACCAATCCGGTATTTTGTCAATGATATCCGTACGACAGGTGCTCAGCATGTCAGCTTGACGGAGATTGAAGCAACTTTCAACCCTTGAAAGTGCCAAAAGGAAGATATTCTTAAGAATCTAAAAATTACAGACAAGGACAGTAAAGAAGTGGTTAGAAAGACATTGTGCTTGGATCCAAACAAAGAAAGCAAAATCAGGAGACTTGGACACCAAAAAGTCTTTATATAGAAGTAACGACCAATTTAAAAATCAGTATGAATTACAGTTACGATAGTCTCATAAATATGATGGTGAATTGGGTGCGCAAGAACAAAAAGGTACGAGAAGTGGATGTGACCTTCGGTCACCAAGTGTAACAGGTAGATCGGTTATTTATGATAAAATGATCAGAACAAAGCGTTGGTAAGGCAGTTGATGATAAAAGGATAGTTGGTACTTGAAGACAACATTGACATCGCAAACAAATTCAGGAATTATGATTATCGCGGTTATTTTACTACGAAATTACGCGGTGATAAAAAAGTATCAAGCCGGATCCATACGCCAAATCTTGGCAGTTTGAACAGCGACGCCGGAAGGTGAGTCTTACAAGATTGCAAAGGCAGCCTTTGTTGACCTACACGGGTCCGAAAACCACCTATGCGAACATTCCAGGCTTCCATAAGAGCCGGGAGGATGCAGTTATCTACGAAGCGTAATGTCCAGATTTTACCTGACGCAGCCATATCAAGAATTTGAAGTCTCAATTTGGAACATTCTCAGCTTCGTTGAAAATTGACTATTTAAAAGAACCTAGTTACTCATATTCAGTTACCGTTGGTTTTAAGTTATTTGTCAACAACTGAAAAACGCCGAAAGATTGGACAAGTATGTTTCTAGCAATAACTACAACTGGGGCTATGATCCACAAACTACTTCCTGACAGGAATGACCAACCAACCGACAGATCCAGCTGGCCATGATTAGAGCGAAACCCAATGGAGGAACCAGTCCAAGCAGCGGATCAATCTTGATGAAACGCCGATACAGTTTGTATTCTCAGATGATATTCGAATACTTTGAAATCTGGTTATCCGAACGAAGCGAGCGCCCGCCTTTATCACAGGTGGAAACGTAATGTCGAGATGTTTTCAAACATCAAAGACAAACCAACGAATTTGAAGGTATGATCCGGGAGATGTGATTCAGTACATTGCTGCGCAAGGATACTTGGATCTTCTTTGATGTGATTGTCAATCTATTAAAAGATCCAGCTATCGCAAGAACAATCAAGAAATTCGCCACCGTCGCCTATGTTTGGGGCAATCTAACGATCTCATTTCAAGGACGTTACCTTCAATGGACAACATGGACGAACCAAGCAATCCCGTGACCCGTTTATAAATATCCGGCTCCAGAAGACAAAGTGCCAAATCACATCTACTGACCAATGCGGACGGTACACCATTTGAATATCCTGTTTTATGGCCACGACTTTGCGATTCGAGCGATGGTCAATCATTTGACTGACGAAGCGCAACAAACGATGACAAATCGGAAAACATGAAGAGCCGCGACTATGTGAAAGTAATGATTGCTTGGCGGAAAGTCAACAGGCCTTTACACGCAAAGACCAGCCAGTCGATCAAAATGTTACTTAATCACTCCAGCCGGCAAAGACGAAGGAAAAAGAGGACAGTTCTTTTGGCTACCAAGTTGTGGCTTCAATGGAGACATTTACGCTGTCTTTGTTAATGCGATAACAAGGAGTTGAAGTTTAATCATAGTTTCAAGCAAGTATCGGCAAATGTCAAGTCGTGGCAGACGTAATACTGCAGGGCACAGAATCTACTTTTCTCCTACATTTGGTCAGATAATTTCAAAATCAATATGAAAGCGCTATAATTTTGACAGATTAATATTAGATTGGTTTGCAATCATCTAAAGCCACAATCCTACAATTTTTAGCTCTTGCTTCAGTTATTTTATTGACTGGTTGTGGGACAAAGCAACTGATAATAGGCTACGCAAAGCAACACATCTGACTTAATAAAGTTACGATGACTTATGATCAATTGCGGTCAGGGAAAACCATGTCACTCTTTGGTATCAAAGTCAGATGAGCTAAAGCGTTGTACCTGCAAGGTTATAATGTTGCGACGAATCGTTTGAAAGAAAATTGTTGCAAAACCGACAGATCAACCTTACTCAATCGTTCTTGACTTAGATGAAACAGTATTAGACAACAGTTATCAAGTTCAAATGTCAAAGACGGTGGCCTTTAATCCTAAATTGGGATGCATGGGTGAAAAGGCTTCGCTAAGGCAGTTCCTGGTGTAAAAATTCTCCAATATGCACATCAAACAGTGTTCAAATCTGCTATGTTTCTGACCATGATGCGAAGCCAGGTAGATGCGACAATTAAGAATTTGGAAAAGAGGCATTTCAGTACAAGGAAAGACCGTTTGATGTTCTTGAAAAAGGTGTGAAATCAAAAAGGTCATAGTGAAAGTACAGAAACGTGAATTTAGTAGCCTTTTAGGTGATAACCTCGTTGACTTTGCGGTTCTCAAAAACATCAGCAGAAGAACGTAGTGAAATTAGAAAGATAAGAACGGAATTCGGTGAAAGTTTGTCATCTTCCCAAGTCAATGTACGGTTCATGAAGCACTGTTTATAACGGTAAAAATTTAGATGCGAAATTAAAACTGAAGAACGTCAAAAAACATTAAGAAGGATATAAAAAATAAAAAGGAAAAACAGACTCAATGTCAACTGTAGTGGAGCCTATCGCTAACTGCGAGAGAGATCAGATTAGTTCTCTCTTTTTGATGTTCAGAAAGCGATGAGGTGTCGTTTAAAATTGTCAAAGTTCAGGAAACCAAAAGCTAGAATTTGACGTCCTGATGAGATGATTGGTTTATATTAAAAACAATGAGAGGATATTCCTTATCTATAATCGAAAATTCATTTGTTTTATGGTAAAATGTTTCATTACAATACGAGTGAGAAAAGGCAAGATGTCATCTACGTTTGAAATTTTAATGAATCAAACTGATATGTCTTACTCTGATAAGGAGACAATCAAGTGTATCTTTGCATGCAGAGAGTGAGCAAGTTTTAGTGCGCACCGTCAGTCATGTTTGGGAATTTTCAGTTTGCTGGAGAAATTTTACCCGTGGAGTTGTTTCAAGAATTACGTTTAAATAAGAAGAATTTTCTAAGACAGCAGCCAAGCTCATGAAAGTAGCTGCCAATCAAGATTTTACAGGAGGAGCTGTTGCAGGCTTATTACAAAGAGGCTTTACAGAAGGACCTTTGCGCCAGTCAGGGCTTTCAGTGTGTACCAGCAACTGCATTTTAGGTGGACGCGGACGGTTATCAGCTCTGGATTGAGGCTCCAGTATTGATACGGAGCGACTCGGAAAACCCATTTGCCAAAATTGGCGGGCTAATTGGTGAAGTTTGGCTTTCCGCATTTTCACCGTCGAGGTCCAAAGGTGACGCCTTGACTCAGCTTATGTCGAGACTTTCCAAGCTGAGAAAAGAAAAGATTGTGCAAGCGGCTAATGACGAGGGCGCTAAAGCTTCTCGAAAAGCTGCAACAAACTGCGCCACCAGCTGAGACCAAAGCTATTCTGATTTTCAAGCACGAAAAGCGGCTGCCCGGACCAAAGCTGGACAAGGCAGGGTACGCAGATGATTGACATCCAGACTGGAGTGAAAATCGCATTGTCTTTGAAAGGTATGGTCTTTGATCTTGAGCAAAAGCTACCCGCACAGGGCGTGTGCTGATTAACTTGGTAAGATGATCTGACTATACTTCCTGCTTTGCGCGCTCAGAAAGTGGTTTAAAACTACAGAAGAAGGCACATCTTGACATCAGGAGGAAAAATTCTTGGTTGCGTGTGCGTGGCAATATTGAAATGAGTATCTTCACGCATGACTTGACCATGAATGCCCAAAGATGCATTGAGAAGTGAGCATTATGAGCGGAAAGACTTGATGCCAGAGAGGTGAAAGCGGATTGAGATTTCACGCGCACACCAATCGATGTCAACCATGGATGCTCTGCCAGAAGCGGAGGAGTTGATTGCGACAGCTGCTCAAATGCATCAAAGGCGGTTGCGATCGCAGACCACGGGAGCAGTACAGAGCTTTTCCGCACATGGCTATGAAAGCTGCGAAAAGCTGCATTCAGCACGATTTACGGCATGGAAGCTAATATCTGTGGAGGCGAGTTTCTATTACCTATAACGAAGTGGATATGGAGCTCAAGGAAGCCACTTATGTTGTCTTCTTTGACGTGGAAACTACCGGTTTGTCTGCTATTTACAATGACTTGATCTCAGGTCGCGGCAAGTAAGATGTACAAGGGGAATGTCATTGCGAGTTTGACGAGTTTATCAATCCAGGTCATCCTTTGAGTGCTTTTACGACAGATTTGACGGGGATTACAGACGAGCATGTCAAAAATGCGAAGCCACTCGAGCAGGTCTTGCAAGAATTTCAAGACTTCTGTCAAGATACGGTACTCGTGCTAATGCTACTTTTGACGTGGGATTTATGAATGTCAATTATGAGACGGCATGGGTTGCCACAGATCACGCAACCAGTCATTGATACCTTGGAGTTTGCCCGTAATCTCTACCCAGAATACAAGCGCCACGGTTTGGGACCATTGACTCAAGCGTTTTCAAAGTATCGCTTGATCATCATCACATGGCTAATTATGACGCGGAAGGACAGGACCCTACTCTTTATTTTCATTAACGATGCAGCGGAAAAACGAGGTGTCACCAATCTTCAAAAAGCTAAACACAGATTTGGTGGATGAAAAACTCCTATAAAAAGCGCGGGTCAAACACGCTACAATTTATGTATCAAACGGGTTTGAAGAATATTTTTAAATTAGTCAGTTTGTCTAATACAAAAGTATTTTGAGGGCGTACCGCGGATTCCACGAACGGTTTTGGATGCGCACCGAGAAGGCTTGATTTTTAGGAACAGCCTGCTCGAAGGAGAAGTGTTTGACGCGGTTGTTTACTGCAAGGCGTCGATGCTGCAGTGGAAGTCGCAAAATACTACGATTTTATTGAAATCATGCCGCCAGCAATTTATGCACCGTTGATTGCCAAAGAGCAGGTCAAGGATGTCGAAGAGCTTCACACCATTATCAAAAATTTGATTGAAGTGGGAAATCGATTAGACAAGCCTGTTCTCTGCTACAGGTGATGTGCATTATATCGAGCCTGAAGAAGAAATTTATCGAGAAATTATCGTCCGCAGTCTAGGGCAAGGAGCGATGATTAACCGTGCCATTGGACATGGCGAAAAATGCTCAACCAGCTCCACTTCCAAAAGCGCATTTCCGCACAACCAATGCAAATGTTGGATGAGTTTGCCTTCTAGGTGAAGAATCAGCTCAGGGTGGTGTGACAATCCAAATCAATTGGCAGCAACCTTTGAACCGATTGAGGTGGTGAAAGGTGACCTTTATACACCATTTATTGACAAATCAGAGGAAAAAGTCGCTGAGATGACTTATGCCAAAGCCTTTTGAAATTTATGGAAACCGCAGATATTGTAGTGACCACGAATTGAGCGGGAATTATCCTCCATTTTGGGGAATGGATTTGCCGTGATTTATCTGGCTTCGCAAATGCTGGTACAGCGCTCAAAATGAACGCGGCTATCTGGTGGGTTCACGTGGTTCGGTCGGCTCTGGCTGTGGCGACTATGATTGGATAGAGGTAAACCCTTTATCTCCTCACTACTGTTTGTGGCAAATGCCAGTATTCAGTAAATTTATTACGGACTGTTCTTACGGTTCAGGCTTTGATATGCCAGATAAAGATTGTCCGCATTGTGACATAAGTTGAGTAAAAATGGACAAGATATTCCTTTTGAAAACCTCCTGGTTTTGATGGTGACAAAGGTGCCCGATATTGATTTGAACTTTTCTGGTGAAGATCAAGCGAGTGCTCACTTGGATGTCCGAGATATTTTTGGTGAGGGACTATGCCTTTCGTGCTGGTACGGTTGGTACAGTCGCTGCCAAAACAGCTTATGGTTTGTGAAAGAGGTGAGCGGGATTACAATAAATTTTGTCGTGATGCGAAGTAGAGCGATTGGCGGGTGCGGCGAGGTGTTAAACGAACGACTGGACGGCACCCCAGGAGGAATTGTGGTTATTCCAAACTATATGGATGTCTATGATTTCACACCAGTTCGAGTATCCGGCGGATGATTTAACGGCAGGTGGCGACTATCTCACTTTAATTTCCATGATATTGATGAAAAATGTCCTAAAACTTGACGTTCTCGGTCGCGATGATCCGACCATGATTCCGGAGTTGCAGGATTTATCCAGGCATTGACCCAGATGAAAATTCCAATGGATGATCAAGAAGTTATGGCTCTCTTTTCTGGGACAGGTGTTCTCGGAGTAACGCAGGAGCAAATAGGTACGCCGACTGGTATGCTGAGGGATTCCTGAATTTGGAACCAACTTCAGTGCAGGGTATGGTGGATGAAAACTCATCCAACGACCTTTGCGGGAATTGCTTCAATTATCAGGATTGTCTCGACGGTACCGACGTATGGTTGGGCAATGCACAAGATTTGATTAAGCAGGGAATTGCTGACCTGTCCACCGTTATCGGTTGTCGGGATGACATGTATGGTCTATCTGATGCACAAGGGCTTAGAGCCTAAAATGGCCACTACCATTATGGAACGGTGCGGAAAGGCATGTGGCTCAAAAATTTCTGATGAAGAGAGAAATGGCTATATCTGCTGCCATGAAAGGAAAACAATGTGCCCTGAGTGGGTACATTGAATCTTGTGGAAAAGATTAGTAGCATGTTTCCCAAAAGCTCACGCGGCTGCCTATGTGATGATGGCCTTGCAGGTGGCCTACTTCAAGGTGCATCATCCGATTTATTACTACTGTGCCTACTTTTCTATTCGTGCCCAAAGCCTTTGACATCAAGTCATGAGTAGTGGGCTAGATGCAGTGAAGCGCAAGATGAACGAAATCGCTGAAAAACGCAAAAATAATGAAAGCTTCCAATGTTGAAATTGACCTTTATACAACTCTAGAAATCGTCAATGAAATGCTGGAAAGAGCTTCATTTGGCAAACTCGATCTTTATAAGAGTGATGCGACAGAATTTCTTATTGACGGAGATAACAATTCCTCCATTTTCTGCTATGGATGGTTTTGAGAACAACGTTGCAAAACAATTGGTTAAAGCGCGTGCAGAAGGAGATTTCTTCAAAAAGCCGAGTGCGCAAGCGCGGTGGCTTATCCACTACTCTAGTTGATAAAATGGATGAAATGGGAATTCTAGGCAATATGCTGAAGACAATCAGCTCAGTCTCTTTGATGATTTATTCTAAGATCTTTTCTTTGATGAATGTGAAACTTTCATCAGAGACACAGTTGCCATTAGACTCAAAAATTTTCGCTCGTTTGTTTGCAAAAATATGATTGATTTTGCAGCTCTTTTCATGATAAGGACTTCCCTGCGAGCTAGCTGGCTGTTTTTGAAAGGTTCTACTAAAATATTCAAAGTAGAGTGGAAATTTTTACTACTTGTAAAGTTTTTACAAAATTTTATAGATTACTGTTGTTCTTTTGTAAGCTATTTACAAATAGAAAGGATACGTTATGAAGTTAATGATTTCAGTTGAAGATAAAAAGCTCTAAAGAGATTTTCATTATTCACTAGAATTTTCTGGGAAAAGTAGTACTTGCTTCGGTGGCGTTGGTCAGTTTGGCTGTATTAGTAAGTCGTGCCTGTTCTTCCAAAAGAAGAAAGGCTGCTGTTTGCATAAAAAAATAGTGCAAAAAGTGAGAATAATAAAATAATCAGGAGGATAACCAAATGATTGGGAGTATGTTTGTCGGCTTTCATTATTGGTCTAATTGCAGCAGCAATCACCAATCGTGGAGAACGAATGGGCTGTATCGGCAAAGATCTTACTAGGTTGGTTTGGAGCCTGGCTTGGGCAAATGCTCTTGGTAGCTGGGGACCCTCATCTGTCAGATACAGCAATCATTCCTTCAGTGTTGGGAGCGATTATTCTTTTAGCTATTTTCTGGGAAAGAGGAAGCTGACTTCTAAAAATAGGAGTGAGACCGATACCCTACGATTGCTAGTGCAGTCGCTCACAGAGGAAATTAACATTTGAAAATGTTAATCTCAGTTTTCTTATTTCAAGGCTTCGTACAAAATGTTCTGTATAGTCTCAGCCCCACAAGGCGACTTAACTGTTTTTCCTTACTGTTGAGGTAGTGAATGCAGAAAACGAAAGGTTTTCACTCAAAAGTGCTCTTTGAGTTTCAAAAGCGAATGAAGATGAGACTTGCTTCACAGGTTCTATTTACCACCTCAAAAACGGTGCTTTTGTTTGTAGCGATAGCAGTTGCGTTAAAATTACTTGTCATCCTAAAGTCATGAGTCTGAGACAGATTCACACGATAACTCATAAAAAGAACAACCTTGATTTTCTGTTTATCAGAAGCCAAAGTTGTTCTTTTTAATTTGTATTCTTGAGTTATAGTGCTTTTATAAAAGAAATTTTAATCGGAATGCTGTTAGTATCAGAGATTCCCTTTTATTTATTATTCAATCACTAACATGCCTTCTTTTGATTGCGAAAAGGATCTTTTTCATTGATGCGGTCATAGAACATGATGCCGTTGGTGTGGTCAATCTCGTGTTGAACCACGATTGAGTTGTATCCTTTGAGTTTGATACGGTGTTTTTCACCCTCTTTATCAAAATATTCAACAGTGACACGTGCATGGCGCACGACATAACCAGGAACTTCACGGTCAACTGACAAGCAGCCCTCCCTTCAGCGAGTGCGGCATCTTGAACAGAATGTGCCACTACTTTTAGCGTTGTACATAACCGTTTGCAAAGCATAGGATTCCTTTTGGTGGATTGCCCTCTTTGTCTGGCAGGTTTGGGTACCAATACAGCAATAATCCGCTTTGACAGATCTCAGCTGAGGTGCAGCTAGACCAACGCCACCACGAAGTCCCATTTTTTCAGCCGTTGCAGGGTCTTGTGAATTTCTCAAAAATTGGAGCATTTTTTCACCCAAGATAACTTCTTGCTCTGTAAGTGGAAAGGTGACATCCTTGGCGACTGCCCGAAGCGTTGGATTTCCTTCACGAATGATGTCATTCATATCAATCAAATGAGCTGGTTTTGTTAATTTTTTCAATAACAGACATGTTTTTCTCCTTCGTTCTAAAAATGGATTTTCTATTCCAAATTAAATTCTTTGTATATGATAAATATAACACAAAATAAAGGAGAAAAGAAAAGAAATCGAAATAGCGTAATGAATATGTGAGAAAACACGAAATAAATTAGTAAAAATTAGTCTATTTTTGCTTGATATTTTAGCAAAAATGTATGATGTTTAGTTGGATACTAAAATATTATTAGTAACAAAAATAAATTACTTTTTAGGAGGACAAAAATTGAAAAATTCTACTATTTGGAAAATACAGGGATATGTAACCAAAAAGTTTATACAAGAAGCTTTTTCCAAAGGATACGGTTTATCTTTGGGAGAAACAGATTTAAAAAGTTCAAAAAAATTAAAATTGACAGTTTTTCCGAAAACAAAAGAAACCATTTTAGTAGAAGTTTTAAGAACCTATCAATTTGACCAAAATTCGGGCTCTTTGTCAACTGTAGTGGGTTAATGAAAAGCTAAGATTGAGAGAGGACGAGATTCGTTCTCTCTTTTTTGATGTTCAAAAGCGATGAGATGCGTTTCTTAAAGTTGTCAAAGTTCCTGAATCCAAAAAGCGTTTCGCTAATGAGCTTGATGATTGATTAGTTGCTTCCAGCTTGGCGTTTGAATAAGGTAGTTCCAGGCGTTGATAATCTTGTCTCTGTCCTTCAGGAAAGTCCGAAGACTGTCTGAAAAATTGGGTGAACATCAGAAATAACCTCCTCAATCAGATCGAAGAAAGGATCAGCTTGCTTTTTCCTAAAGTGAAAAGAGCGAAGCTGGTAAAGCTCATAGTGCTGTCGAGTTGGTCTGAATAGCTGAGCAGCTTTATGAAGAATCTCCTGATTGGTTAAATGAGCCCGAGTGTTGGTCTGTAAAAACGCTTTATGACTAAGCTTGCGGCTATCCTGTTGAAGGAGCTTCCAGTAGCGTTTGAGGGCTTGGTATTCCTGAGATTTTCGGTCAGATTGGTTCATGATTTGGATGCGGACGCGGTTCATAGCCCGGCAGAGGTGCTGGATAATGTGGAAAAACGATCCAGAACGATTTGAGCATGCGGGAAAAAGCCGCTTGACCAGCTGATAGTAAGGACTGAACATGTCCATGGTCATCACTTTGACCCTCCTACGAACCTGTCTAGGGATGGCGTAGAAAAATGATTTCGAATGACCGCTTGGGTTCTGCCGTCCAGGATGGTCAGGACCTCATTGGTATCAAAAATCCTGAGCGATAAAGCTCATCTTCCCTTTCTTGAAGCTATACTCATCCCAGCTCATGATTTCTGGCAGTCTCTGCCAGTTGGTTTTCAAATTTGAATTCCTTGAGCTTGCGGAATGACGGTTGAAGTTGAGATAGAGAGCCTGTGGGCAATATCAGTCATAGCTTGTTTCTCAACCAGTAATTGAGCGATTTTTGTTTGACTGCGGTGGCAATCTGGAGATTTTTCTGGACGAGGGAGGTTTCAGCGACAGCCATTTTTCCCAGTTCTTACAGCGAAAAGCGACGCTTTTTGAGTCGGATAAGAGTTTTGTATCCCGCTGTCTCCAGATAAGGGATTTTAGAAGGTTTCTGAAGTCGTATTTGGTCATCTGTCCCTTGCAGGCAGGAGCATGGAGGGCATCATAGTCAAGCATGGTCATGATTTCTTTGTGAGTACCGCCATCAAAAAGATTGTCTATTTTGATATTTTGGTCTTTAATTCCAAAGTTTTGTGATAAAACCAGAGTTGTTCCATATGAGTCTTTCTAATGAGTTGTCTAAACGCTTTTCATTATAGGTCATAGGGACTTTTTGTATCACATAAAATAACTCCACAATCTGCAGGTGGTTAGCCACTACAGAAATTATAGAGCCTATAAAGTTTTCCCTTAAGTTGATATAAAAATAGCAACTTAGGGTGTTGCTTTAACTTTGTGGATTATCAGATTGCGTCTTTCATAAAAAACTGTATGATAGGGATAGTGTGATTTTAGAAAGAAGATAAGATGAAAAAGATCCATGGAGAAAGCTAGTATTCTGGCTTTATCATTTGTGTTGACAACGCATTTTCAATTTCAGCGCTTTACAGCAATGTCTCAGTTTTATAAAATTATTCCTCTAGTCAGGTAGAGTTATTAGTCTCCCACTTGCCGTCTATTGGGATTATGTCTTTGCTATTTTTAATAGTGTTTTGGAGCGTTTTTATCTGAGCGACAAATGATTATACTAGGACTATTGTTATTTTCTCTTTGTGGTCTCATCCCATTTTTTCAATCAAAGCTTATGGTCTCGTTTTTGCTTCGCGATTTATTTTTGGTTTAGGGGCTAGGGATGATGAACCCTCGAGCAATTGCGATTATTAGTGAGCGATTCCAAGGGAAGGCGTGTGCAGATGTTAGGGCTACCGTGGGTCAGCGAAGTTGTTGGGATGGCTTTTGCTGACTTTAGCGGTCGGGCAACTCTTGCGTTTTAGTTGGACAACTACTTTTCTGGTTTATACAGTTGGCTTTTATTGTTTTTAGCATTGTATCTTTTTGTTTGTTCCTTATGAAAAAGCAAAGTCGATAAACATAAGTATCTCAAGTCTGCTCAGAAAAATGACCACAAAAACAAGTGCGTTTAAGCATATTGTTGGCTTTTATAGCTGGAGATGATTGTATGTGCCAATGTCGCTATCAATTTACGTATTCCAAGTCTTGTCTTACAGAATAAAATGGGAAGTGCTGAAACAGCGGAGCTTGATTCTCAGCTGTATGCAGCTTATCAGGGATTTTAGCTGGTGTTAGCTTTGCTAGTCTAGTGAGTTTACTGAAAAATCGCTTTATTGACAGTAACAGGGAATTGTTTTGGTTTCAGTCAAGTGATGATTGGCTTTTTCAAAGCCACATTTGGTTCTTAAGTTTAAGTGCTCTGTTGGCTGGTTTTGCTTATAGCGTATCTCTAACAGCTGTATTTCATATTGTATCAGAGAAAAATTCCTGCCCATTTGGTCAATCGCGCAACAGCGATTGTTGTCTTGAGGTTGCAGTAGTGGTGCTTCGGTGTCATCATTCGTCCTATCCTTGATTGGAATCATTTCTTCTGTTCCAACCTTTATTTTTAGTGTACTAGGGGTTCTCATGATAGCAGTATCCATTTTAGCTGTTTTGTCACTCATCAACAAAATGAGGAAAAAGATGCGATTAGATAAGTTTTTAGTAGAAATGGGCTTTGGCTCACGAACAGAAGTCAAGCAACTATTGAAAAAGAAAGCAAGTTTTGGTGAATGGAAAAATGAAAACATCTGCGAAAATGCAAATAGATGAAAAATCAGGACGAAATTTCGGGTCAATAACCGAGTTCTAGTCTATGAAAGATTTGTCTATTATCTTTTTAAATAAACCCAAAGGTGTCATTTCTGCTACTGAAGATGATAAGCATCGAACGGTTTTGGATTTGTGGATGAAAATGCACGCCAGAAAAGAAGTCTTTCCAGTTGGACGACTTGATATTGATACTCACGGACTTTTGTTATTAACCAATAATGGTGCTTTTGGCACATGCTATGCTGTCTCCTAAAAAGCATGTAGCAAAAGTTTATCGTGCAAAAGGTAGATGGGATTATAACTGAAAAAGATGTGGAGCATTTTGAAGCAGGAATAGAGCTCAAAGACTTTACCTGTCAGCCTGCAAAATTGACCATATTAGAAGTGAATGAAGAGCAACAAACTTCTCTGGTGGAGATTACAATTTCTGAAGGAAAATTTCACCAAGTGAAGCGAGATGGTTCAAGCATGGTACAGTAACAGACTTGGAACGCCTTTTCTATGGGACCGCTTATGCTGGATGAGCGTTTGGAATTAGGCACTTTCCGTCGTTTGACAAAAGAAGAATTAGAAAAACTCACTATTTTTGGTGTAGAACTCTAAGCCGGAATGTCCCATTTGACAAAAACCTTTCCTTCTTGGTAGAATAAGAATGTCGTTAGAGACAAATAACTTTTTCTTGGTGGTATTGGTGCAAGCCTAACACTCGGATGAAGCGTAAAGAAAAGAGTCTATCATGGCAATCTCAAAGAGATGAAATTATTGCACTAATATGCACGTCACGAAGGTGACACAGGTTCAGTTGAGTACAAGTAGCTGTTCTTACTTGGGAAATCAATCACCTCAACGAACACATCAAAGGTACACAAAAAGACCACGCTACTTACCGTGGTATTGATGATCGGTCGCCGTCGTAACCTTCTTGCCTACTTGCGTAAGAACGATGTTAACCGTTACCGTGAATTGATCAACTCACTCGGACTTCGTCGTTAATTCAATTAAAAGTCTCTCATGAGAAATGAGAGCTTTTTCTACCGTGAAATAGAAATGTGGCAGAGTAAGCATATCCTTTGACTGTTGTAATAACTATTGATACAATGTATTTATAAAAATAATTACAAATGTAATTGAATAATAAAAGGAGAATGACCATGATTGAAATCACTTATTTGGATGCCAGTAAGCAAGAGAGGGTTATAACGTTTGAAAGCTATCAAGAATTTGAGCAATCTCAACAAGCCTGCTTGATCAATGTAGCAGATTATTATCCGGTTCAAAAGCTGCTTGTTAATGGACACGAATTGGATTACCAAAAAGGGACTTACGGCGATGTTTTCTTTTATCTAATGAAGCAAGATTTAAAATCAATACAAATAAAAGTGAGGTAAAAATGATGACAAAAGCTATTACTGATGCAACGTTTGAAGCAGAAACAAAGGACGGTCTTGTTCTTATTGACTTTTGAGCAACTTGGGTGTGGACCTTGTCATAGCAAGCTCTATTTGGAAACAAACTTTCCAGAAATTCCAGAAGATGAATTGAAAATCGTGAAGATAGATGTTGATGAAAATCAAATACTGCACGACAATTTGGTATTATGAGTATCCGACTCTCTTATTCAAAAGAGACGGTCAGGTTGTGAAAACAAGTCGTCGGGGTACATACAGCAGCACAAATCAAGCAAATTGTGGCAGAATTAGGGATAAGCATAAAATCCGCTTAGTTTTAAGCCGGATTTTTGAGAGTCCTGAAAACTTTTAGTCACTAGGATACTTAAAAAGAGATCTTGAGGAGTTCATAATAAAACTAAAAATAAGTATTGACTTATTTAAAAATTAAGGTATCATATGTTTAACAAAAATTACAATAATCTAACAGAAAAGTGGATATGAAATGAAACGAATATTGCAAAATAAACTGTTTATGGGAGACTTTCATCTCGGATATGTTGTCTAATTTTGGAGATGTACTCTATTATTTGGCTTTAATGAATTATGTTTTGCTATTGCCAGAAGCAAAATTTGCAAATCTCTTTAGTGACTTTATCTGAAAGTTTGCCTTTTCTGACGATGATTTTTCATGAGCATGTGTGGCGATCATACTAAGAAGAAAGTAGATATGATTTTGGTGACGCTTCTGTTTCCGGACAGGACTGTATCTGCTCATTGGTCAGCTGTGGCTTTCCAGCCAGCTTTATGGTAGTGATTAGCTGTTGGTCAATCTTTTATCTGATCTAGCTGGTCAATATGAAGATGCTTGCATATACCACTCAGCCTTCGTATTATTCCAATGGAAGATCGTGAAAGCCATGTATGCCTTTCGTCAAGGAGCAAGCTCTATCCCTAAAGATTCTCTTTCAATCCAGTCGGAGCAATTTTAGCTGGGCTGATGAGTTATCAACACTGCATTTTTAATGCTGGAACTTTTGTAGTTAGTGCTTTGATAATGTTGATACTTCGTCCCAGTTTAAATAATCTGCTCAAAGATAATCCAATTCATTCTTCTGTTGAGAATCGTGGAGGAAGAGACATTTTATAAAAATACATGGAATAGTTTGCAGCAATCTTATCAAACTGTTCAGAATATTCCATCTAAAGACTTCTATTTTCACTATTGCTGGTTTAAATGCTGTGTTTGCAGCAGAGAATGCACTGCTCTCCTAAATATGAAAGAAAATCCCAGTTTGCATTTATCTATCCAGCCACAACTATAGCAACCGTTACAGTTGTAACTTTGATAGGAAATATTTTGGGAGTGTTTTTGGTAACGACCGTATTAGTAAGTATGGAGTTTTTGCTGAAGATTTCCGTATTCATGCCTCCTGCTCTCTTTATTGGTTTTTACTCCACAGTATTTATATTATTTTCTTGGTGAATTTTTATCAATGGTTATCGTAGGCATTTTTCAGCCGAAGATGAATGCTTTATCATTTCATCGCTTCCTGAGGAGCATTTGCGACAATCAGTGCGGGATTAGTAGCTTTTGCACATTAGGCTTTAGTTCTTTGTCAAACTGCTAGCAGTTTTGGTAACGTTCTTGGCATCAGCCCAAATTGCTTTTCTTATTTTAATATTATCATCAATTTTATTCTTTTATACACTGAAAGTGCCCAGAAAATGCTAAACAAGTGATGCAATAGCTTTCCAAAACAGTTTACTTGTTAGTGAATTTGATAAGATAACACTAAAGAAGGAGTAAAGATAATGGTGGAAGTACAGTATTCAGAACAAGCAAGTGATTTAATGGAGCAGTTTTTCTATCTACTCTGATACAGGATAGAAGAGAGACTATCGAAAGTTTTAGTGGCAAAGAGCGTGAGCTTTTTAAAGATGTTTTTCCCTGTGATGGAGGAGTCGCCTTTTTGTTTCAACCTTATAAGGAAAAATGGAAACGTATTATTTGACTGGTTATGGAATCACCTTGCTCTAAAGTTGCTATTTGAGATGGTAGATAAGGGCTGACGCCCAAATCTGTTGAAGCGGTACATGCCTACTGTTTGCAGCTCAGATGCCGAAGCGATAAGAAACAGCTAAAAGATCTCTTTAAACACAGGTCCTAGCACATGGCTAAAAGTGGAGATTTTGGGATTATTTAGAAGCATCATCTATTAAATCAGAAACAAAGTGGTATTTCAGTCACTTTTATCGGAAACCACTTGAAGCTATGCAAAAGAGTTAATAGAATTGTCTCGGGAACTTATTCCGCTTTACCAGCCTTACTGGAAAAAAAGTGCGCTGAACGTAGAGCTTATGCGGCATCCTTTTCATTGGAGAATACCATTGCAGAGTCTGCTAGTCTATCTCATTTTGATTGAATTTTAAAGAAAATCAATTTATTAGGCTTTTATGTTGTCAGTCCATGGGTGGTGCAGTTTGTATCTTATTTTAGTGAAACAGAACCGAGTGAGAGCCATTATTTTATCGTTTCTTGCCATTGATCAATCACTTAAAAGTGGAACAGAACTGGATATGGATACGCTTTGCCGCAGTTCTCAAGGTACTTAGTGATAGTACACGCTATAATGTTATGGTAGAATTAGCTAAACCGTATGCAAAGAGCAAACGGATTGCTGAAGAGTTAGATATTACTGAGCAGCGGTTTCTTTTCATACTCAAAAGCTCATCAATGCAAAACCCTGCTTTTTAACCGTGACCATAAAGATGTGGAAATATGATGTAAATAAAGTTTACTTTAGAGAAATCATTGCCAAGCTGACGAGTGACTTTGGCTTGAAGAAAAGTGAACAGAAAGATCTTTAGATTAGTTACAGACGAAAAGAGGCTGGGACAAAAGTCCCTAACCTCGTCGATTTTTTATGAGTTTCTTTGCAAGTTGCAGTGGTTGAGTGGGCTCTGCGCGGTTGATAAATCAACCTTACAGCCTACTCAACTGTGCAAGTGGGCGACAAAATCAAATTTCTTCGAAATTACCGATTTTTGTCCTCACTTTTGAATAGTTTCTATTATTCTTCCAATTCTTCGCTGTATGCAATAATCTGATCAACTGTGTCTGACAGAATTCGATGGTATCACGAGTGGTTTATCAGCAGAAATATCTCGCACCGATGATGCGAGCTGACTCAAGAGGCGTTTTTGCTTCCGCCGGATTTGAGGAAGTTGAGCCAATCGCAGGCTCCATTTTCAGAATTTTTCAAATGAAGATAACCAGCAGTTGAGGATAACGAGACCTGCAGAATAGGTATAACTATACAGTCCCATGTACATAGTGACTGCTGCATCCAAGTGAGCTGGCAGCATCGTCATCAATTTCCACCGCACTCACCCCAGAATTCGGTCAGAACTTCTTTCATGATACTGTTCAGTTTAGCAGCATTCAAAAAGTTTCACCAGCTTCAATCAGATTGTAAACACGGCGTTGGAAAAGCTGCTTCCAGGAGGTGAGTAATGAAGTTATGAAGTAAGTGTCGGTTAGGCGGTGAGCCAAAGCAGCGTTTTTTGACGTGGATTATCAAATTGATGCTCTCAAATAGTCACTGACAGCAGCTCATTAAAAAGTAGAAGGAGCTTCTCACATAATAAGTTGACAGTGGTGTTAAAGTAGCTTGGCTGTTGTCTGAGAAGATAAATTGACCAGAGTGACCAATTTCATGAATCAGAGTATATACATCACTCATACGACCCGTCCAGCTCATGAGCACATAAAGGTGCACACGATAAGGGTCAGTTGCATAGCCTCCGGAGTCCTTGCCGGCATTAGCTGCAAAATCCACCCAGCGCTCTTTTTGATAATTGGCAATTTCGCGCGTGTATTCTTCTCCAAGCGGAGCAACGGATTTCATCACTAGTTCGTAAGCGTCGTCAATAGTGACATCAGGATTGAGTGCGCTATCCAAGTCCAATTCCAATCTGCAAAAGGTCATTTTTCAAGACCGTTGATTTTAGCAACGTTTGAGGAACTTTTGTGCAACAGGGCGAATTCTAGTCATGATGAGGTCAATTTGCCGGTCAAACATAGAACGGTCTCACCTCTTGCTCAGCCCAAAAAGATAGTCAAAGACAGAGTCATATCCCCGCATATCAGCAATCAGCTTTTCAGATTTCACTTGAGCCAGATAAGTTGCAGCAGCAGTATGCTGATGTTTGCAAGTCCAGCTGAGAAAGAACGGAAAGACTTTTTCGCGTACATCGACGTTTTCGTGATTTTTGGTAAAAATTTTCATAGCTGATAAAGCTATTCTCATAAACTTTTCTGTCTACTTCAAAAATCCTCCATGGCAAAAATCACCTGCCCTCATTTTGGTGTAAATGTCTCGTGGGCTGTAAAAACTTCACTAAGATTTGTCAGAGCCTCGACATCAGCACCTACATGGTGAGCTTTTTGAATTTTTGCTTGACGAATTGCAGCAGTCAAATGCGGTAGTTGTCCGAGACGGTCGAGTCTTTTTCATCGGCATTTTACTAAAGCTGCGTCAAAGAAGCTAAGCGCAACGCTGGCTTCTGTTTCAAAATCTGTACCAGCTTGCGCAATCTGTGCAAAAGCTTTTCATCACCGTAGTCCGTTGTTTGCGGCATAAAGCTGTAGTTGCCAATATGGCTTCTTTGAATGTAGATTTGCTCCAATTCAGCGAAAAGCCTTTTCAAAATCCTGAAAGTATGGAGGTTATCCCTATAATCACGTAGGAATTGGTTAATGTCCTCACGTGTTTTTCAATCGCACGCAAAGAAGTCCTCTCGGTCTTGATAGAGAGCTGTTAAGTCCCACAGTTCATTTTCTGGAAATTCAGAACGTTGTTTTTGTTCAACCATAAATCTATTTCTCCTTGTCATTAACTTTCTAGTAGTAGCAGAAAACGCAATAAATAGACAGCATTTCAAAAATTATCACTAAATTCTCAAAAATTCTTGGTAAAAAGCTGTTTTAAGGCTTTTTCTTTAGTTGAAAATATGATAAAATAAGGTTTATACGTGCTTGATACAAAGATGAGGATTTAAAGGCTTTATTAGGGACAATCCTTGTTTATTTCAAAAGTACAGCAGATGAACATTGTGAGCGTTTAACGAGATTTGCGACAGGAACTCGTTAAATCGGTATTGTTGGCAAGAGGCTTGACTAGCAAGGCATTTAGCGATTAGCGTAAACTGATTAGGTACTAGTACCAATCAATTTTTAATGTACTGTATCTTGATCTTTGTAGGCAAGACGTATAAAAATTAGAAATTGAGTATAAGCTCAACGAGGAATATATATGACAAAGCAAGTATTTAAAACTACTTTTTGCTGGTAAAAGACTGGTAGTTGAAACAGGTCAAGTGGGCAAAACAGGCAAACGGTAGCGTGGTGGTGCGCTATGGTGAAAGCACTGTTCTGACGGCAGCCGTCATGTCAAAAGAAAATGGCGACTGGTGATTTCTCCCACTTCAAGTCAATTATGCAGAAGAAAAGATGTATGCAGCTGGGAACACCTGGCAGATTTAACAAACGTAAGGTCGTCCTTCGACAGATGCGACTTTGACAGCTCGCTTGATTGACCGTCCAATCTCGTCCGATGTTTGCGGACGGTTTCCGCAATGAAGTGCAGGTTATCAATACAGTTCTTTCTTATGATGCGAGACGCTTCGGGCACCTATGGCAGCCATGTTTGGTTCATCTCTTGCTTTGTCAATCTCAGACATTCCTTTTAACGGTCCAATTGCTGGCGTGCAGGTCGGCTATGTCAATGGAGAATTGGTCATCAATCAAGTCAAGAACAAAAAGCTTCTTTACTGCGAATTAACTGTTGCAGGAACCAAAGAAGCAATGTATGGTTGAGTCTGGTGCCAAAGAATTGTCAGAAGAGCTAATGTTGGAAGCCCTTCTAAAAGGTCACAAGCAGTTAAAGAATTGATTGCTTCCAGAAGAAATCGTGGCAGCAGTTGGAAAAGAAAAAGCGAAGTTGAGCTTCTTCGTGGATGAAGAATTGCAAACAGAAATTGTAGCAGGCTATGATGCTGATCTTCAAAAAGCCGTTCAGGTAGAAGAAAAATTAGCTCGTGAAGCCGCAACTCAAGCTGTTAAAGACGAAGTTATAGCCCTTTACGAAGAAAAATATGCTGAGCATGAAGAATTTGACCGCATCATGCGTGATGTGGCTGAAATTTTAGACAAATGGAACATGCAGAGTACGGCGTTTAATTACTGAGGACAAGATTCGTCCAGATGGTCGTAAGGGTAGATGAAATTCGTCCATTGGATGCTGAAATTGACTATCTGCCGCGCGTATGGCTCTAGTCTCTACTCGTGGGCAAACGTCAGGCTTTATCTGTCTTGACCTTGGCACCGATGACGAAACACAAATCGTTGACGGTTTAGATCCAGAATACAAGAAACGCTTTATGCACCACTGCAACTTTCCACAATACTCTGTAGGAGAAACGGGTCGTTATGGTGCACCAGGTCGTCGTGAAATCGGTCATGGAGCTCTTTGCTGAACGTGCACTTGCGCAAGTTCTCCCTAGTCTAGAAAGAGTTTCCTTATGCTATCCGTTTGGTAGCGAAGTTTCTTGAGTCAAATGGTTCATCTTCATGAGCCTCGATTTGTGCTGGGACACTTGCTCTCATGGCCGGTGGGGTACCAATTAAAGCGCCTGTAGCCGGAATCGCCATGGGGCTCATTTCAGATGGTAGCAACTACACGATTTGTAACAGATATTCAGGATTAGAAGACCATTTCGGAGATATGGATTTTCAAGGGTGGCTGGTACGTGAAGGAATTACTGCTCTTCAAATGGATATCAAGATTGAAGGAATTACTGCTGAAATCTTGCAAGAGCATTGGCTCAAGCTAAAAAGCACGTTTTGAAATTTTAGATTTGATTGAACGTACAATTCCAGCTCCTCGTCCAGAACTCGCTCCAACCGCTCCAAAATTCGATACAATCAAGATTGATGTTGATAAAATTAAGATTGTCATCGGTAAAGGCGGTGAAACGATTGACAAGATTATCGCAGAAACAGGTGTCAAGATTGACATTGACGAAGAAGGAAATGTTTCTATTTACTCTAGCGATCAAGATGCGATTAACCGTGCCAAAGAAATCATTGCAGCTCTTGTGCGTGAAGCAAAAAGTAGATGAAGTTTATCATGCCAAAGTGGTTCGGATTGAGAAATTCGGTGCTTTGTCAATCTCTTTGACAAGACAGATGCCTTTGGTGCACATCTCAGAAATGGCTTGGACGCGTACTAATAAGGTTGAAGATTTGGTACAACTTGGTGATGAAGTAGATGTCAAAATCATCAAGATTGATGAAAAAGGTCGTGTGGATGCTTCTATGAAAGCATTGCTTCCGCGCCTCCTAAAGAGGATAAGGAGAAAAACATCATCATAAAAACGCATAAAGAGCATAAAGCTGTTCAAGAAGAAAAGTCGCAAGACTGAGACAGGTTGCTAAGTGTTTGCCTTCAGTCTAAAGCTAGAAAGGAGTCATCATGGGTTGGTGGAAAGAGACGATAGATATTGTAAAAGAAAATGATCCGGCAGCTCGCTCCTCACTTGAGGTGCTGTTGACTTATCCTGGGATTAAGGCTTTGGCTGCTCACCGACTTTCTCACTTTCTGTGGAATCATGGATGTAAACTTTTAGCTCGGATGCATAGCCAATTTTGGCGCTTTTGGACTCAGATTGAGATTCATCCGGGGGCACAGATTGCTTCAGGTGTCTTTATTGACCACGGGAGTGGTTTAGTGATTGGCGAGACGGCCATTGTAGAAAAAGGAGTGATGCTCATCATGGTGTCACTCTTGGAGGCACGAGGGAAAGATTGTGGGAAACGTCATCCGACGGTTCGTCAAGTGCGCTTATTTCAGCTCATGCGCAACTAATCGGTCCGATTGAAATCGGTGAAAATGCAAAGTCGGCGCTGCTGCGGTTGTTGTAGCAGATGTTCCTAGTGATGTGACTGTTGTTGGTATACTCAGCTAAAATTGTCCCGTGTACACGGTCAAAAAGATGCTCCAACGATTAAGAATTTAGAAGAAATCCGCGAAGAAAGTTATTATTCATCTAAGTTGTAGATACTATTCTCAAAAATAGCACTTGAACCAAAAAGTTAGTTTCCACTTAACAGAAAGAATGAAGTTAGAATATGATCAAAATTTATGATACTATGACCCGCAGTCTGCGTAAATTTGTCCCTCTGGAAGAGGGCAAGGTCAAGATGTATGTCTGCGGGGCGACCGTTTATAACTATATCCATGTCGGCAATGCTCGCTCCACCGCTAGCTTTTTGACACGATTCGGCGCTATTTTGAGTATCGTGGGTGTGAGGTCAGCTTATATTTCTAATTTCACCGATGTGGACGATAAAATTATCAATCGAGCTAAGGAAGAGGGATCACACCTCAGGAAGTGGCGGACAAGTACATTGCGGCTTTTTCAGGAGATGATGACGGCGCTGGGGTTCAACCAGCGACCCAGCACTCGCGCGTAGTGGACTATATGACGGACATCATTGATTTTGTACAGGTCTTGGTGGACAAAAGGTTTGCCTATGAGTCAGAGGGTGATGTCTACTTTTCGGTGAAAAGTCTCACAATTATGCCAAACTAGCTAACAAAACCTAGCTGACTTAGAGTTAGGCGCTTCTGGTCGGACGAGATGAAGAAACGCGCAAGGAAAAATCCTGTTGACTTTGCTCTTTGGAAGGCTGTAAACCCGGTGAAATCTACTGGACAGCTCTCGAGCCTGGTCGTCCAGGCTGGCATATTGAATGTTCCGTCATGGCGACAGAAATTCTGGGAGATACGATTGATATTCACGGGTGGCGGAGCTGATTTAGAATTCTCGCACCATACTAATGAAATCGCTCAATCAGAAGCTAAAACTGGAAAGACTCTTTGCCAACTACTGGATGCACAATGGCTTTGCTGTCAATATTGATGATGTCAAGATGTCTAAGTCTCTGGGGAAATTTCATTACCGTTCACGACGCCCTTAAAAACCATTGATGGGCAGGTACTGCGTTTCTTCTTTGCAACCCAACACTACCGCAAGCCTATCAATTTCACAGAAAAAGCCGTCCACGATGCGGAAGTGAATCTGAAATATCTGAAAAATACCTACGAGCAACCTTTACGGGAACGGTTGACCTGACAGAATTGCAGAGCTTTTTCTGGATAAATTCACCGCTGCAATGGACGAAGATTTCAATGCAGCAAATGGGATTACAGTCGTTTTTGAATTGGCTAGTGGATTAATTCTGGTCATTACAGTCAAGAAGTAAAACAGCTTTTTGCTGAGCTTCTGCAAGTTTTGGTATTGTCTTTACAGCAGAAGTACTGGATGCGGATATTGAAGCCTTGATTGAGCAGCGCCAAGCTGCGCGTGTTGCCAAGGACTTTGCAACAGCTGATAAAATCCGTGATGAATTGGCAGCTAAAGGGATCAGCTTTTAGATACCAAGGACGGAGTGAGGTGGATCCGTGATTGATGTCAATCTTATAAATGGTATTGCCTTGGCTTTTTGAAGGCGATGCTATCTACTCAACTTATATCCGCCGTCACTTGATTTTCCAAGGCTTGACAAAACCGAACCAGCTACACAGAGAAGCAACTAAGTATGTGTCAGCTCGCGCGCAAGCTAACCTCATTTCTCAAATGTTGGAAGAAAAAATTCTGACCGAAAAGGAAGAAGATATTTACAAGCGTGGACGCAATGCCAATAGCCATACAAAAGCTAAAAATGCTGATATTGTGACCTATCGCATGTCGACAGGTTTTGAAGCCGTTCTGGGATATTTGCACATGACCGATCAAATCAAGCGTTTAGAAGAGCTGATTGATTGGTGTATTGTGAAGTGGAGGGCGCACAGCATGATAAAAACTGATTTTTAAAATGGTTCCTCAAGGGAGGCTTCAATCCAATCCAAATGCAAACGAAAATGAAGTGGCAATTCCATTTCAAGTAATCAATGGTTGTTATTGAAGAAGAGCAGTTTGACGCAGCGAGCAAGAACTTATTTCTTTACTGCTTGAGAAAGAGTCTGCATTTGATGGTGGACCTTGGTATGATTATTTGTTCATAATCGTGGCAAAATGCCACAAAACGTTCAAAAGATACAGTTTGTTCATTGTCATTTATTCCATTATGAAAATGAAACGATTGGATCTTGGTTGGAAATGATGCGAACCATACTGCCCTAATAGAATAGCAGATTTTCAGCTATCCTCTCAGGATTACATCTTTGTGCTGGATCAAACGCAGTTAGTTCCTGTAAAAGATGCTTCCGTGATACTTTATCGGCTATCGAATATGACTTTAGCTTAACTCTGACGATTCAAATCAGGGCAAATTTACTCTAATTTTTGAAGAAAGTTATTCAGAACTTTTTCAAGCGGAACATACTCTTTTTCGTCAAATGGTGGAAGCAGGTTCAACATTCCAATGTGTACTTTTTCTCAACTCTTTTTGTGGGGGATTGGTCAAAAGGATTTCATATTGCCAATTTTAACGAAAAAACTTCATCAATTGATTGAAAAGTCAGATCAGCTCGTTGATATTATTGCAGCTTTAGGGAAAAACACGGCAGTTGTGACAAAAAGCTGCCCAGCAGTTGTATATTCATCGGAACACTTTACAGTATCATATTGATAAATGGGAAGAATTGACGGGTTTACAGCTAAAAGACCTGACAGATTTGACCCTTGTGTTACCATATTGTCATCAATGATTTAGTGTAATGTTTTGTGCATCCTGCACAAAAACATTTTTATTTTGTTCACTTTGCCATAGTATGATGAAAGCGTTTTCATATAATAAAATCATAATATCAAAGGAGTTCCATTTTATGGTAGAATTAAATTTAAAAACATTTTACATATCCAAACAGTGAGACACTACTCTGTAGAAGACTTCAACTTGGATATTAAAGATAAAGAATTTATCGTTTTTCGTGGGACCCTTCAGGATGTGGGAAATCTACTACACTTCGTATGATTGCTGGTCTTGAAGACATCACAGAAGGTGAATGTTCAATTGACGGGCGCGTGGTGAACGATGTAGCACCAAAAGATCGTGATATTGCTATGGTTTTCCAAAAACTATGCTTTGTATCCACACATGACCGTGCATGACAATATGGCTTTTTGGTTTGAAACTTCGTAAATACAGCAAGGATGATATTGAAAAACGTGTAAATGAAGCAGCAGAGATTCTTGGCTTGAAAGAATTCTTGGATCGTAAACCAGCTGACCTTTCAGGTGGTCAACGTCAACGTGTAGCCATGGGACGTGCTATTGTCCGTGATGCAAAAAGTGTTCCTATGGACGAACCACTTTCTAACTTGGATGCGAAAGTGCGGGTATCCATGCGTGCAGAAATCGCTAAATTCACCGTCGTATCGGAGCAACAACTATCTATGTTACTCACGACCAAACAGAAGCGATGACCTTGGCTGACCGTATCGTTATCATGTCTGCAACGAAAAACCCTTCAGGAACGGGTACAATCGGACGTGTAGAACAAATCGGTACCCCACAAGAAGTTTACAAAAACCAGTTAATAAATTTGTTGCAGGCTTTATCGGAAGCCCAGCGATGAACTTCATCAATGTAACTTTGAAAGGTGATGAAATTGTCGCATCAAGATCCCTTTCTTTTGAAAGTACCCAGAAGGTGCCTTGAAGGTACTTCGTGAAAAAGGCTATGAAGGCAAGAAACTCATTTTTGGTATTCGTCCAGAAGACATCAATACAGAAGCTGCTTTCCTTGAAACATTCCCAGACTCAGTAGTTCATGCTAAAAATCTCTGTATCTGAATTGCTTGGCTCTGAATCTCATTTGTATTGCCAGTAGCTGACAATGAATTTATTGCTAAAAGTAGATGCTCGTGATTACCTCAAAGCTGGAGCAGGTATTGACCTTGGCTTTGACTTGAACAAAAGCACACTTCTTTGATCCAGAAACAGAAAAAGACAGTTTACTAATTTACAACGCCTCTAGAATAAATTAATAAGAAAATGCAGGATGCCTTGTTTTTATGCAAGACTCCTGCATTTTTATATAGGAGAAAAATTTGGATTTAACTGTAAAGTGATTTATAAATAGAAGAAGCTTTTTAGATTTTTGAAAAATTAACCAAGCAAGTTATATTTTTAGTCAATATTTATAAAAATAAAGTGAGGCTGGGACAAAAAGTCCTTAACCTCGTCAGATTTTTATGAGTTTCTTGCAAGTCGCAGTGGTTGAGTGGGTTCTATGCGGTTGATAAATCAACCTTTACAGTCCTACTCAACTGTGCGGGGTGGGACGACAAAAATCAAAATTTCTTCGGAATTACCGATTTTTCTCCCACTCCCATTTTACTGTATTTATAGAATAATTTGTTTGGTGTTAAAATGTTGCATAATATGATGAGAAGCTTTTTATGTATAAGTGGCTATAAAATGCTAAAAATTTGATTTTGTAGTGGCTATTTTGTATTACAATAGATATACAAGGAAGAGATGAGGTGAATATTATGTCAACAATTGCTGTTCGTGTAGATGATAAATTAAAAGCAGAAGCAGCTGAATTATTTGATTCATTGGGAATCGATATGAGTACAGCAGTTAAGATGTTTCTTATTCAATCTGTTCAAACTAGGGAGTATTCCTTTTGCGGTGAAGCAAAAATATAAGTGATAAAGAATTTCAGGCAATGATTGATAAAGATTCCTAGTGTAAAGGTAAGTGCTACTGATAAGGAAAGTTTAGCAGCATTTTTCGATGATGAAGATTTTTCCAGAATATGAGGATGTATTTAATGACTGATGTTGAGGTCTATTCGGTTTTGGTAACACGGATAGAATATAGTGATAAAACAGGATCGAAAAATTCATCCGGCGGTAGTTGAAAAATCGGTGATGAAATAATACGTACTTTTTCGGATTACAAGTAAATATGAAACGAAATCTGATTATATTAAGTCACAATATTTAGAAATTATTGATTGGTTCAAAGCTGGGTTGAAAAATCCTTCTTGGATTGATATGGTTCAGTTGTACGATATTGAAAAAGACGGTTTTTCAAATTAAGGTGATTGGCAGATTGAGTAATCGTGACATTAGTCGTTTAAAAGAATACATAAGAAGTAAAGAGTTTTAATGTTTTTATAAAAAGATTAATTTAGAAAGTAAAGTGGTGTAAAATAATAAATTTACAGAATATAGATTGGAAGCAAACATGAATTATGTAATTGAGAGTAAAAGACAGAATGAAATCAATTTATTGGCTACTTTTTCTATATGAGGCTATTTTTATTCCTGAAGGAGTACAAGCTCCGTCCAAAGATATTATAGAATATCCTGATTTACAGATATATGTTGCTGATTTTGGTAAGAAAAAGATGATGTATGTTATGTTGCAGAAGTTGATGGAAAGGGTAGTAGGAGCAGTATGGACTCGTATCATTAATGATTATGGTCATGTTGATGACACAACACCATCTCTTTCTATCTCTCTTCTCAAGGAATATAGAAATTTGGGCATTGGAACAGAACTTATGAAACAAATTCTATTGACTTTGAAAGAGCGGGAATATAAGCAAGTTTCATTATCGGTTCAAAAGATAAACTATGCAGTGAATATGTATGAGTAGGTTTTTGAAGTTGTTCGTGAAAAATGAAGATGACTATATCATGATTTTGTAAACTTTAGTTTCTGGCAATGTGAGGTTTGTATTAACTGTTTTATGAAAAATGTGGATTTACTCGTTCTCATATCATAGAAAAATTTTTTTCGTTGACAATTACAATCATCCGATATATGAGTGCGAGTACAGTTAGTGGATACGGTGTATTTGCAAAGAACTTTATAAATTGGAAAGTTAAGTAAAGATATAAATATGAGATATTTGTTGTTATTTATTATGACAGAGTCTTGTAGTAGGAGCTATTCTTATGGAAGAAAAAGTATTTAGTAAAATTTGAGAACTATATAGCAGTTTACACAATCGCAAAGTATAGTTGTCAAATTTACAAAAATCTTGTTTTAAATACTACATATTGTGATTAGTGTAAACTGCTATATAATTCCCCTAAAAAAATATAAAGAATTAAGAAAAAAACGGAGAGTGGACTGATGATGTCCTTTTTATTTCAGATGTGAAAACTATCGGTTTAGAGAATTGTTTTTGATATTGTTAAAAATCCGTGATATACTAAAAGCTATGGAAAATAACGATATTGTCTACGGTGTACATGCTGTGATGGAAGCTCTCATGGCCAATACTGGGAATAAACTCTATATTCAAGATGACCTACGTGGGAAAAATGTTGCTAATATGAAAGATTTGGCAGCAGAAAAAGGTTTCTATTTCTTGGACAAGCAAAAACACTGCAAGAAATGACAGACAGTGCCGTTCATCAAGGTTTTTGTCTTGCGTGTTTCAGAATTTGCCTATACAGACTTTGAAGCGATGTTGAAAATGGCGGAGCGAGAGAGAATCCTCTGCTGCTCATTTTAGATGGTCTAACAGACCCACATAATTTGGGCTCGATTCTACGGACAGCTGACGCGACAAATGTTACAGGCATCATTATTCCTAAGCATCGGGCGGTTGGTGTTACGCCGGTCGTCGCAAAGACCTCTACTGGTGCGGTGGAGCATATTCCCATTGCTCGTGTGACCAATCTCAGCCAAGCTCTGGATAAAACTAAAACATGCAGGTTTTTGGATTTTTGGCACAGATATGAATGGCACCCCTTCGACTAAGTGGAATACGGCAGGTAAACTGGCTCTGATTATCGGCAATGAAGGCAAGGGCATTTCTGCTAATATTAAAAAGCAAGTTGATGAAATGATTACCATTCCTATGAATGGACATGTGCAGAGCCTTAACGCTAGTGTGGCGGCGGCTATTCTCATGTATGAAGTATTTAGAAATCGTCTATGAAACGGAAAATTTTATTAGTAGATGGCTGCAATATGGTAGCATTTTTGGCAGGAGACTCGTTCTCTCTTTAACAAAGGGGGATTAGATGCAGCACGAACTATTCTGCTCAATAGACTCAGTAATTACGCCAGTTTTGAAAAGCTAGAAATTATCTGTGTGTTTGATGCGCAGTATATGCCGGGAGTTCGCCAGACTTATGATGAATTCAATGTTATGGTTGTGTTCACTGAGGAAGAAGAAACAGCAGACGATTACATTGAGCGTTTGGCAGCTGAACTCAACAACCCTATAAATCAAGTATCTGTGGCAACGAGCGACTTAAATAAGCAATGGACTGTCTTCGCATAAAGGGCTTTACGTGTATCGGCTCGTGAACTAGAAAGTGAGTAGCTGCTACAAAGTCGGATCTGAATCAAATGAGCCAACAGCTTCAAATGGGAAAAACCACCTTTGCGTCCTATGGACAATCCAACCTTGCGCGATTTACAGAAAATGATGGAGAAAAAGAAAGATGACTTTTAAAATTTTAACGGATTCAACCGCAGACCTTCCAGAAAGCTGGGCTTTGGGGAAATGATGTTCAAATCCTTGGTTTGACTATTCAGTTGGACGGAATAACTTATGAAACAGTCGGAGAGAAGAAGCTAACGAGTGAACAGCTCCTCTCTAAAATGGAAGCAGGGAGTCAACCAACAACCAGCCAAATCAATGTCGGTCAGTTTGAAGATATATTTCGTGGTTACGCTGAAATCGGTATGCCAGTTCTTTATATTGCGTTTGCTTCAGTCTTGTCAGGAACTTATCAGAGTGCGGTTATGGCACGGGATATGGTTTTGGAAGATTTTCCAGAAGCGGTTATCCGGATTATTGATACCAGGCGGCATCTATGGGAGAAGGTATTCTGGTGATGAAAGCGGTGGAAGCGAAAGCTGCCGGTCAAAGTTTGGAACAAGTAGTAGCCTTAATAAAATCTTTAGTGCCAAAAGTGAAAACGTATTTTCTAGTAGATGACCTAAATCACCTCATGCGGGGCGGACGAATTTCAAAGACCGCAGCTCTTATGGGAAGTTTAGTCAATATTAAGCCAGTCATTGCAGTTAAGGGAGATGGAAGGCTGGATTCTGTAGCTAAAGTCCGTGGGAAGAAAAAGGCCCATGCTGAGGTGGTGCGCATGACCTTGGAAGATATTGCCGATCCGCGCGTGGTGATTGCTTATGCTGGAGCAGACAGCCAAGAGGTGGCTCAAGTCTTAAAAAGAGCAACTTCTTATGTCAGAGCAAGTCAATGAAGTTTTAATTTTACCATTAGGACCAGTCATTTCCACTCACACGGGTCCTGGAACTTTGGGACTATTCAGTATTGCCCATGAAAATCAAGATTAAGCAAAATGAAACCGTTCTTTCATAAATAATTTATCAAATATATTGACTTTTACCCCTAAAATTTGGTATGATAGTAAACGGTATTGTTTACCCCATTTGTAGGGCCCCGGAACCTTCAAATAACTTGCGGATCGGAACATCCGCCCTTGTAAACAAAAACGATATTCATATGGAGAAATCATGAACAAAACAACATACATGGCTAAGCCAGGTGAAGTTGAACGTAAATGGTACGTGGTAGACGCTACTGATGTACCTCTTGGACGCCTTTCTGCCGTTGTAGCAAGCGTACTTCGTGGAAAAAATAAACCAACTTTCACACCTCACACTGATACAGGTGACTTTGTGATCGTTATCAATGCTGAAAAAGTAAAATTAACTGGTAAAAAAGCAACTGATAAAGTCTACTACACACACTCAATGTATCCAGGTGGATTGAAATCAATCACTGCTGGTGAACTTCGCTCTAAGAACGCTGTTCGCTTGATTGAAAAATCAGTTAAAGGTATGCTTCCGCACAATACTCTTGGCCGCGCTCAAGGTGCATGAAGCTGAAAGTATTTGTAGGTGCTGAGCACACTCATGCTGCACAACAACCAGAAGTTCTTGATATTTCAGGACTTATCTAAGGAAAGGAACAAATAAGCTATGTCACAAGCACAATATGCAGGTACTGGACGTCGTAAAAACGCTGTTGCACGCGTTCGCCTTGTTCCAGGAACTGGTAAAATCACTGTAAACAAAAAGATGTTGAAGAGTACATCCCACACGCAGACCTTCGTTTGGTTATCAACCAACCATTCGCAGTTACTTCAACTGTTGGTCAATACGACGTTTTCGTAAACGTTGATGGTGGTAGCTACTGCTGGTCAATCCAGGTGCGATCCGTCACGGTATCGCTCGTGCCCTTCTTCACAGTGACCCAGACTTCGCGATTCATTGAAACGCGCTGGTCTCCTCACACGTGATGCCCGTATGGTAGAACGTAAGAAACCAGGTCTTAAAAAAAGCACGTAAAAGCTTTCACAATTTAGTAAACGTTAATTCGAAAGAATTACTATACTTACAAAGAGCACCTTTGGGGCGTTCTTTTTGTATATCTGAGCTGAATTAGAGTTTACACTGTTATTAAAGAACAAGAAATTAAATCAAAAATGAATAAATTGAGTAAATATGAAGGTGTTTGTCAAGTAGAGGAACTTATCTAGGAAATAAAGTTACAGGACGTGCTGTCGTTGAAATTATACGTATCTAACGAAAAATGAAGAAATAGGTTTGTTCATCTTACAAACCTATTTCTTCATTAATCTTTTTATAAGGTTCAAATAATTTAAATGTCCCTTGCCATAATACTTAGGAGTTCTTCTGGTTTTTTCTTTTTATCATGCTTCATCCAAGCTTGTAAGGTACCTAGTAGTGATGAAAACTAGTATATAAAAATATAGGAAGCTAATACTTCATCCTGGCTATCAATCTTGATAAAAGTTAAAATTTCAGACTCATATTTTGCAAATGAATGGTAGAGTAGGTCGATAGATTGACTCACACAATTAATTCTAATAATTTAGCATTTTCATACCATTTGTAGAGCCATAATAGTTAAAAATGTGAAGTAATCACCATTACTTTCTTGTAGTTGGATAATATCTTCCATGATAATATCGCATTGGTAGAGCTAAAATATCTAAAGGTTGATCAAATAAACGATAGAAGGTTGATCTGCTAATTCCCGAAATACGGTGTAAGTCAGAAATGGTAATCATTGCAAATGGTTTTTGTTTTGATAATTGAAAAAGGGAGTCCAAAAGTAAATGAGCTGATTCAATTTTACGTTTGTCATTACCGACATGATACATGACATTACCTCCATTGTAAAACGATACAAGTTATATAGTCTTTGTAGCACTTCTCTAAAACCTATTGTACCACATTATTCCTTGTGCTATTTTAATATATATGAAAAGAGGAAATATAAATGACTAAAGAAAAATATTTTATTTACCAATGGTTTACCGTTAAAAGAATCTCCTTACCCAGGATTCAATCAAACTGAGTACGTTTTAAACAAAGGAGAAATTATTAAAGAAGGCAGAATGCCTCTAGCTTCAGATGTCCTTGTTCAACAAGATGTAAAAAGTTCCATTAAGTGATGGGACAAACATTTATATCGATATTTTTCAGACCCTAACAAATCAGGGAAATTTCCAGTTGTCTTATGGTATGCACCTTATGGTAAGAGAAATAGTTTGTTAAACATGGATAATTTTAATCATCCAACACGTATGGATGTTAAGCCAGAATGGGAGGATGGATTGAATGCTTTTGAAGCCCCTAATCCTTCATATTGGGTATCAAATGATTATATTGTTATCTCCAGACCCAGAGGTATATGGTTCATCAGAAAGGAGAATGCTTATGCATGGGGAGTCAAAACGCAAAAAGATGAATACGATCTGATTAATTGGATTGAAAAATCAAGAATGGTCAAATGGTTCGGTTGGAACAACAGGAACATCGTTCTTAGCAATGACCCAATATAAAGTTGCTAGTCTTAAGCCAAGAGCCCTTAAAAGCAATTGCACCATGGGAAGGAGCTTTTAACCCATTTGCAGAAAGTATGGCTAGAGGTGGAGTTCCAGATTTAGGTTTCTCAGCAACCCTGTCTCGTATGCTTTATACGGATGCTCAAATTGAAGATACTGGTGCTATGTTTATGGCTGATCCTTTTTATAATGATTATTGGGCTGATAAGACACCAGACTTATCTGATGTTGAAATCCCAGCTTATTTTGTAGGGTTCATGGACAAATGCTCTTCACAGTAAGGGAGCGACAGAAGCATTTACAAAAACTAAAATCAGAAAATAAATGGCTACGTATTCATAATACTCATGAATGGACAGACTACTACAACCCGGAAAATGTTGAAGACCTACGTCGTTTCTTTGACCACTATTTAAAAGGTGTAGATAATGGTTGGGAGAGTACACCTAAGGTCCGTAGTGACTGTCTTGAATCCTGGGCATGAAGATATTGTTAATCGTCCGGAAGAATCTTATCCTCAAAAGGACAAAACAATCCAAAACATTGTATCTAAACAAAAGAAAAATGATGACTTAACTTTAACAAATAGCTCTAAATTATCTGAAGACTCAATTAGTTATGATGTGACTTTCAGAAGCGAATTACTTCAAGATGACAATGCCTGAAAGTAGCGAATATATCGGTCAATTTTCTGCAAAATTATTTGTTGAGGCAGTAGGAACGACGATATGGGATCTCTTTATCTTTATCCGTAAAATTGGACTGAGATGGTGAAAAACTAGAACCAGAAATTGTAACCGATCGTTTCTATCCAGGACCTAACGGACGTCTTCGTGTTTCACAAAGAAAACTGAATACAGCTGAATCAACTCCATTAAAATCCAGTACTTATTACAAACAGGAGAAGAGAAATTAAATCAAAATGAAATTGTAGAAGTTGAAGTTCCATTTTGGCCTTTTTGGTATGAAATGGAAAAAGGAGAAGTTCTTGAAATGACAATCTCTCAAATGATCAAATCATCAGACCAGAATTTCCTGACCTACCTCCGGTCCCAACTATCAATAAAAAGGCAACACAAGATTTACTTTGGTGGACAATATGATAGTCAAGTTCGCATACCGCTTATTAAAAACTAAAGGAATGCTATAAAGTTTACAGATTTTTAAAGGTCTACTAAAAATCAAATGACCTTGTTATTAAAGCTATTGAAAATCCCTATGATGATTATTATCTCATTCATATTTCCAAACCAGAGAATCTAAATTGGACAGCTGGTGAACATGGTATATGACTTTACCACGAATTAAGACCAAGGACAAACGATGCGTCCTTTATCCGTTGCATCTATACCAAGCGAAAAATGAAGTATTACTGAGGCACAAGGACTGGTAAAGAAGCAAGTGAGTTTAGAAAACACTTATTAATCTTAAAAAGGTGAAACCTTAAAAATGAGGAGGACCATTTGGAATCTTTAAATTTCAAGATGAAAAGTTCGCCTGTTGTTTTATTTGCAAGTGGCGTAGGAATTACACCTATTCAGTGCAATGTTAAAATCTCTTTCTAAGTCAAATAACCGACCAGTTCATCTTGTCTATGTTGCGAATGGTTACCATTTATTTGATGATGAGTTGTTAGAATTAAGTCAATCACTAAATAATTTTTATTATCATAAATTGAATCATTCACAAGAAGCTATTGATTTGATGACTAAACTAGCAAGAGAATTTGGGAATAAAGCCTATTATTTCAATTCAGGTGCTCCAAGGTTCTTGAAAGTATGAAAGATTTAATGTGCAAATGGTATTCATAAGAGGAGAATTATTCATGATGCGTTTAATGGTTATTAGAAATAGTTATAGGAAATAAATTCCTCAATTACATAGCTCAGGTAACATGATTTTTGATAACCTTTTGAGGTATAAATAATGAAGTATATCCGTTGATTTTTCTATCTATCAGTCATAAAAATCTTTGGTTTATCTTTCATAGCTTAATTTCATCAGAAAAATATCCTAAGGTTAGATTTGTGTCTAACTTTTTGGGGTGTACACTTCAAATGAGGACTCCATCATACCGTTGTCTGGACTATTCCCCTTACATGATATGGATGGTTGAATTCCTTTTCATGAGTGTTTGACAAGAATTTTTGGAAAATCTAGATGTTGTTTTAACTCTTTCTATTTTTCTAAAACGGGAAAATTTGATATAATAGGTTTGTAGGTGTATTATTTTAATACATACAGAACTAAAACTATTCCCCTATTTAGAATATATTGATTCATATTTATGAAATTAAAATTAATAAGTAGATATCGTTCTGAAAAACCTTGCTATTACTCTGTTTTAATCCAACTGAAAACCCATACTTTTCCAAATTAGGTCTTAAAAAGCTCGTAAGGCTAGCCAGTTCTCAAAACGTTAAGAACAGCTTTACATCAACGATTACGGACCTCAATACTTACACTCATTGGGTGTCTGCTCATCTAAACAGATGATTCCTGCTTAAAGAATGAAAATGATATGATAATTAATAAAGAGAAGAATCATACTATATGATTTGTAATTTTGTAAAAACTACTTAACTGTAAAATGCTTAAAAATCATGAAAGGAATGTAAAATGGATACAAGACAACTTGAATTCAGATGTGTAGAAATGAAGGATGGAGGAAGGTTTCGCTGGAAAATACAGGACGCTGGAGAGATATTTCTCCAAAATTTATAATTGACAATCTTTCATCGCAGACAAAGAGTTTAATTATCACCTTGGAGGATGTGAGCCATCCTATCAAAAATCTCACGCATTGGGTCATTTGGAATATCCCTGCAATGGATAATATCCCCGCAGCTATTGCTTCTGGTAAGTTGTAACAGCATTAAACGGTGCCCTACAAGGGATAGCCTATGGTATGCACCGTTATGCAGGTCCCAAACCGCCAAAAGGGCACATCTCATAAATATCGTTTTTCTATTTATGCGTTAGATGAAATAGTTAAACATAAGCCCTCTTTTCAACAAAGAAAAAGTGCTTGGTAAAGCAAAAATCTCGCATCCTTCAGAAAGGCAGGTATTTATGGATATTTTTGAGTAGGCAACACTATATTGAGATCTATATTATACATCATTTTTCTAAAGAAAATGATATAATAATTACAAAGGACAAAAGAATAACGATCATCAAATAAATGTTATTCAGGAGGTGAGATACTTATGAAGCTTTTTCTTAATACAGTTAAAAAGTAGTGTAGGTCAAATTATACTTTTTGCAATTATTCCTTTTATATGGTGGTTTGTAACAGCAAGGAACAAACACAGTAAGTGGTTAGGTTAAAAATTTGAGGAAAAAGGAAAATAGTTACTGATATTTTTATAATATCCATCCTATTCACAATTGTAGGAGCATTTCTACTTTTATTCAGTAAGAAATATCGGAACGGCTACCTCTAAGTTTGATGGGCTTGGGGTGAAGGCTATACCAGCTATTACTATTCATGCATTGTTTAATACTTCTTTTTCCTGAAGAACTTCTTTTTAGAGGTTATCTACAAAAGATTATCAAATATAGTTGGATTCAATTGGGCAAATCTAATCCAAGCAATATTATTTGGTTTCTTACATGGAGTGATGTTTTTGCGGTTGTTGGAATTTTAAAAACCTTTTTTAATCTGCTTATTTACAAAGTGCTATTGCTTGGTTTATGGGATATATCAATGAGAAGCAAATGGTTCAATCATTCCTAGCTGGATTATTCATGCCATTGCAAACCTATTTTCTGGAATTTATGCAGCATTTTCAATTATTTAATTTCAGTTTGAAGATATTTAGGTAGCTGAATACCTTCTAATTGTTTAATTTTTAATCGTGACATTAAAGCATTTTTATATAGACCGTTCGAGACTAAGCAGTCAACTATTTTTATGGATAATTACTTCAATTTAATACTAGTATGATAATATTGCTAATTACTATGGAGCTATCAGGCTGAACTCTCAGCTAGCTTTATCAGAAAAGAATTTATAATAAAATAAAGAAAAATAATGAATATACAAATTTGAAAGCAAGACTGAAGACAGAATTTTTAGACTTACTGATAACAATAGAACTAATTACCCAGTTTTTAGTAATGCTTATTGAACTAAGTTTTTCAACCATCTTCGGATGGTTTTTATTATATCGAAACGTTTGTTAACGTTTGCATGTGACATCTGTCATTTTGATTGTGTGACAAATGTTAGATGAACTTAGTGAAAAATTTGTTATATTTAAATAAATTGAAACGTTTCAAAAATAGGCTGATAACTTATATTATATTTAATTGTTGTTATAATAAGAATCCAAGATTCTGCAAATAGGCTGTTTTACTCAACATAAGATAAAGACAATAGAAGCTATTTCAATTTTTAATGTTGTGAAAAAGGAGAAAAAGATGTCAGGATAGGGAATTGAGAAGAACACATAGTTTAGTGTATTATTTGTAAATAGTACGTGAATGATATTGAGGTAGGAACATGAAAGATTATCAAGAAAAAGTATGTAGACATTGGTTTATGAGAAAATCAGGGAAACGCTGGATTTTTGGTTGTGCTTTAGTGGCATTAAGTAGTTTTGTGCTTGGAATGGGAAATGCAAGTGCAGATGAGGTTGGTACTGTAACAGTTAATCATGTAGAAAATGTGGCGAGATATGGGCGCTGTGACACAAGATTCAGAAAGTCAAACGGCTATGCTTCTACAGGAAAAACAGAAAAAGACCGGATCTGAAGGAACACCATCAGCCTCTTTGTCGTCAGAAGCGGAGGAAAGAAAGCTGACACAGCATCCTCAGGTAGGGTAGAAACTGCTATTTCCGAAGAAAAAGTAGAAAAACAGAAACAACTGATTTAGGGTCAAACGAGGACAAACGGTTCACAAGACAACAAACAATCAGAAGTAAAGGATCAAGTACAAAATAAAAACAGAACAAGCAGATAGCACAGCTATTACCAAATCTTTGAATGTAACCGCTCAAACCGGTTTTTAAGACTAACTTGAAAGATGTCAAACCAGATAGCAGTGCAACTTGGAAGGAACGTTCAGATGGACTTTATAGCGATGCTAGGGGTAAGGGAGATAGTTTCTTTTTATTCCCAAAGTCGTGGAAAAAGAATTTCATTTATTCTACGGATGTCACATTTTGAAAAAGAAGGAGCTGCAGCTCTTGTATTTCATAGTAACAATAATCCAGATAAGAAGAATAGTTATGCTGTGAATATTGATGGAAGCAGCAATAATGTCAAAATTCTGGCGTTGGCAAGATGGACAGATTACCAATTTATTAATGACATATTGAGCCAACTGCTGACAACAAATATCAATTAAAAGGTTGTAGCGATTGGCTCCAAGAGTATCTTTTACTATGTAAATAATGTATTGGTTGCAAGTACAGGCGATTATACTTTACAAAGAGATGATAAGGGACAAAAGTACTGCGATTACAGAAGGATATTTTGGTCTTCTTAATTGGAATGGAGAATTGCTTTTTCCAAAATACTTATTATAAAGAAAATTACTGATCAACTCAATCCAACTTTAAATGACGTTACCGTCACTTCTTCAAAAGGAACGGTCGAAAAAGAAAGGTCAATTTACAGCTCCAATCACTATTCAATATGTAAAAACATGATGCAGAAACGATTGATTTAGAAATTAGTCCTAAAAATGCTAATGCCAAGATTACCGTGACGGATACTACAGGTCATGTTTATAATGATTTTAAAAATATTCCACTAAAAAGTTGGAGCTAATATCCTATCCATTAAAAGTAGTATAGTAGATGAGGATGGCCAAGAAATTAGCATCTTCTATCGCCCTCAATGTTCATCGTAGACAGGCAGATGAAGTCTACTATAATGAGCTTTACCGTGGACAATATCATTATTCTGTTAAAGATGGCTGGGCCAACGATCCTAATGGTTTAGTCTATTATAAAGGAACCTATCATTTCTTTTATCAGTTTTACGATGATACTAAATGGGGACCAATGCATTGGGGACATGCTACTAGCAAGGATTTGTTGCATTGGAAAGAAGACCAATTGCCTTTTTATCCAGATGAAAACGGGGCCATGTTTTCTGGCGCCATTGTGGCAGATACAACTAATTCATCTGGGCTATTCGATGATGATAAAGGAGGCTTGGTTGCCTTGATTACTGCGGACGGAAATGGTCAACGAATCAAGCTTGCTTATAGTAAAGATGAAGGGAAAACTTGGACTAAGGTTGATAAAATTGCAGCTGATTGGACTAACGATCCACTTCAATCTACAGATTTCCGTGACCCTAAAGTTTTTCGTTGGGAAAACAAATGGTTTATGGTGATAGCTGGTGGTCCACTTAGAATATATTCTTCTGATAATTTACGAGAATGGAATGTAGAATCAACTTATCCCAATTTGCATACAGAATGTCCTGATCTCTATCCATTAAAAAGCAAAATGATGGAACGCTTAAATGGGTACTTTCTCGTGGTGGGCGCTCTTACAAGGTTGGTGATTTCAAAAAAAGTAAATGGCAAATGGACTTTTTGTTCCCGATGCAGCATTTGAAAACCAGGATCAAGTAATGAATTTTGGAAAGGATTCCTATGCTGCGATGACTTACTATGTACAAGACTTTGGCAGTCAAGCAAAACCAACCTTGCCAGATATAGTGGCTGTCAATTGGATGAACACATGGGAAGATTATTGTAATCTGGTAGGAGATACTGTTGGTCAACGCTTTAATGGAACATTCAACTTAAACTTAAAAATGAGTCTTGTTCAGCAAGATGGCAGTTACCGTCTTGTCCAAACACCTATTGATGCCTACAAAAACTTGCGCGAAACTGATAAAGCAATCTTTCTTAAAAGATGTAACGGTCGCTCAAGAAAAATAACCTTCTCAAAAGGCTTTCAAAGGAGATCAATATGAAATTGTTTCGACTTTTCGTCCAAGTGCAACTACGAAAAAGATTGGTTTTAACTTACGAGTAGGAAATGGTGAAGTAACGAGAGTCGTTTATGATTTGGAAAAGGAAACCTTATCTATTGATCGTAGCAAGTCTGGTGTCATTCTCTCGCAAAAATTTGCTCAAGTGGATAGCCAATCTGTCAAAAAGAAATGCAGATGGCAGTATTGACTTACATATTTATGTTGATCGTTCAAGCGTAGAAGTGTTTGCTAAGGGAAATACTGTAGCCGGGGCTAACCAAATCTTCCCCGCGCCAAGTAGTTTAGCTGTTCAAGTGTTTTCTGAAGGTGGCAATGCCAAGGCTGATATAGCTCTTTATCCTTTAAAGAGTATTTGGACGGATAAAGTAAAAGCGACGAAGCCACTAGAATTAGTTCAGGCTTCTCCCACAGTTAGCAATCTTTATGTAGGTGACCACACTGATTTGAAAAGCTTATGTCATGCCAGCAGTTGCTTTCTCAAGAGGTGACTTGGACAGTTAGTGATCTGAGTTTGGTTTCTGTCAAAGCCGAAGGAAATACTTTGCATGTCACGGCACTCAAGCGAGGACTGCTAAGATTCGGGTTGCTTCTAAAGAAAAAGCCAGAGTTATTCAAAGAATTTACGATTGAAATCACTCGCAATGATTTTAAAAACAAATGTTGAAGGTCTAACTTCGTATCAGGTAAATGGCATGTTGATGGGGAAAGTCTTTATAACAAGAATACAAGCGCCAATGACTATTATATGGGCAACAAAAATCCTATATCCGGAATATGATTTAGATGTAGACATTAAGTATCAAAAAGGCTTGATAAATGTCTTTATGCTTCTGAAAATGTGGATCCACGCAATGCTTACTCAATTCAATTCGGAGATAATGACAAAGTTCGTCTCTATCGTTTTATGGGAGATACCATTGCTGAGGCAACTATGAATGGTAAAAAGCTAAATGATGGGGAAATTTCACCATGTCAAGATTCATAAAACTAAAAAATAGTGTAACGGTTTTTGTTGATGGAGTGGAATATCTTAAACATACCTTTGATACTGTTGATCCATATTACAATGACGCCTATGTAGGTCTGGGTCTTTGGGACGGTGATTTGGAAGTACGAAACTTATTTGTAAAGAATCTTAACGACTCTGTTGCCGATAAAAACAATTACAAACGTTAGTGGATAGCACTACAAAAATTGATCCAAAGCAATACGCAAGAAAGTGTTGCGTTTTATCAAAATGCTTTTAACACAAGCTAAACAGAGTGCTAGCCAATCAGACAGCAGATCAAACAATGATTGACTTGGCAACTCAAAATTTGAACAAAGCTATCAAGGGTTTAGTTGCCAAACCTAGTCATCAAGTGACTAACGAAGGTGTAAAAATCTAGTAGAAGAAAAACTTTTTCTTAGAAGTGGTGAAGGAAGTAATCGCCTTTCAGACTCAACTACGAGAAAATCCAAGTCTTGCCAAAGGACAACGGCGAGTTGTAGTAGAAGGTAAAAATGGTGAACGGATGATTTTAACTGAAGTATCAGGAGAGGGTCGAAAAGGTTGTAGAAGATTCTATTATGGTACAACCAACAAATGAAATTGTAGAAATTGGTACAAAAGAAGTCAAACCTGATTCACCTCATCGTTTAGTTCCGACAGATGTCCAACCAAGTCATCAAGTAATGAACTCGGTTCAACCACTTCGCGTGGCACATCCCGAAGAGGAAACATTACCACGTGCAGGGAAGTCATGAGGATTCACTTCTTACTCTTTTAGGACTTGCTACTTTAGGATTGAGGTGGTGGTTTGGCAGTCAATAAACGTAAAAGAATGACTAGAAAAAGCTCGATTTTTCGGGCTCTTTTTCTAGTCTATATGATCATCTTCGTCTAGTGAGATGTATTGGTCAAGAGAAGAATGAACAAGGGTTAAAAATTTTTCTTTGAAAGACTTGTGGTGGGAGTGGCTTTTCTTGGGTGAGCCACACTTCAATGTTGGCAATCACATAATGCACCAGTAAAGAGATGATAAAGTCATCTGGCAAATCAACAAGGGATTGATTCGGTTGGATATTTTCAAAGTGCCCATTTTGTGTAAATCTTTTTTAAATAATTGGTCCAATAAGGATCCGTTGAGCTAGAATACAGCATTTTTAGCCATTTTCGATTTTCATAAAGAATAGGGAAAATGTTATCTGCAATGAAAAAGAAATGGGGTCTTTATTTGTGAGTAGTATTGTATTCTAAAAAGCTTTCGTAAATGGGCTTATCAATGTTCTCATGAATTGATTCAATAATATCGTCAACATTATGGAAATGATGTTTTATAAATTGCTTGGCGTGAAATGCCAGCTTTTCTTTGGCGAGGTCACTCATTGAGAGATTGACTTCATCAGGATTTTTGCATTGCCAAGTCATAGAAAGCATCCAAAATCTTTTGTTGATTACCTTTTACCATATAAAACAACTCCTCTCTTTTTAGTATAATGAAAAATGAAGAAAAGAATTCAATTTAAAAGCATAAAAATGGCTGTCAGAAAATTTGAGGTGCTTTCTATGTAATTAAAACAGTTCAATTTTTAATAGGACTTGCTGATTTTTATGAAAAATAAAAATACCGAGCATCTGATGTCTTCTATTTATAAAAACAAACTTCCTCGAACATTAACTCCGAGGAAGTTTTGAGTTAAAAAGAATTTTTATTCTTCTTTTTCTTTAAAGGGAGCAAATAACCGTTGACAAGAATGAACATGCTAGCAATAACCAAGCTGCTTTGATTTTCTTTGCTTCCTGTTTGCGGAAGTTGAGCTTTTCGAGTAGCATTCACAATTTGAGGTTGAGGAGTGTAGCGTGGGGTTGTAGCTTGACCAGCCTGAGGGTTTTTGATTGATGATTTCAACAACTTCAGTAGAAGGTTTTTGTTCTTTCTCAAGATCTTTCAGTTGAGCTAATTGACTGCCAAAGATAGCATTGGATACCCAACGGTAGAAATGAATCGTGTGAAGACGGTTTGTTGGGTTGCCGGCATAAATAAAGAGCAGTTACTTCACCGAGTTTACCGTCAAAGAGTTTATCTTTGAAGACAGCTACGGTCTTAAAACCTCTCATATCTGGGAAATTAACCAGCAATTCTGCATATATGCAGCTCAAGCAGATTCGTTGGATCCCTTGTAGAGGATATGGTTGGCATAGCCACGTTTAGCTTGTGCCATGTCAACAACCAAATCACCCTTCTTATAACCGCCAGTGTCTTCCTTCAATTCTTGAATGACAACCCCGTTTCTCTTGAAGTATTCAATCATATTGAAGGCTTGTTGAGAGTCGTTGGATTTGTCAAGTCCCATTGGAATCACATAATAATCTGGGAAGAATTTCTTTTTGTCCATGTTTGATACGACCGACCACTTTACCATCTGGTCCAACTAATTCATTTTCAGCTTTTGGATCTTCTACTTTGTTCATACCGCGGAGGTAGAAGTTGAGGCGCATTTCCATGAGTTTATCAGGATTTTGAGATAAGTAGTCAATTCCGCCCAAAACAGCGTGGAAAACCAGCCTTGTAGGATTCTTGATTTCCTTCAGGAATTTCAATAGTGTGCCCTAGAATTCCATGATACATACCATAAACACCTGTATAGCCAGAGAAAGAGTCATCCCAACCGTCACCCCAGTCTAACTTCGGAATGATGTAGTGATCATAGTTAGAATTGGCAACACCAGCACGTCCCATGTGATGAGCATTTTCTAGCATGAGGTCTGCCAAAAAGGTCATACTCAAAGTTTGGATCGTGCGGAGGTGTAGCTGGTCTCGATGAGGAAATCTTTGACAAAACCGTGAATGTCATAAAGGGCAATTGGATTCCATTTATTGATAAGTCCAGCAACAGTGCGAGTTTCAGGGTTTGTCTGATAGCTCGTATCGCGGTTAGGATCCAGACCATTTAGCTAGTGCACGTGTATTGGCAACATCTCCGTCAGGAGTTTTCTAGAAATCAAAGAGGAAGATGAATTTCTTGAGAAGGTCTTTAACGGAGAGGGTTACGGTTTTTGTGTTCCATCTGCTTGAGTCGTTTTGAAAAGTTTATTTGGTCTTGGGTTGCGAAAAGAGTTGAACAAACCGGTAATGATATCAATAGCAGGTTGCTCATCCGCATGTGTATTGTTGATGAGGATAGGAAGTTTATAGTCTAATTTTCCGTCTTTGAGGGCAGCTAACATTTCAGCAGTTTTGGTCAGCGCCATTTTATTGGTTGAATTGAGGTAATCATCAATGCTTTTTGATCAGAACTGATAATGCCTAACTTTAATTTTTCCGTCCTTGAGCGCTGGTACCAATGTCTTCAATTTTAACAAGCCGATCATTTTTAGCTTCTTGACGACTTTTTCGATAGCCGCTAACATTTCTTCGTGAGTATGGAAGCTTTTTCATACGGTCGGAAAACAAGTGTTTTTCGAATCGTCAGACCGGACTCTTCATCTGTTCCAACGAGTTCATGGTTTCCGATAAATTGCCGATAAGTTCTGCGGATATTATTTGGTGTCCGAAGACTTAAATCCTTTTCAAATAATTCATTGAATTTGAGAGAAAGTTTGAGGTCAGAGCCATTAGTTGTTTCCTCAAGGGTGACAAATGAGTCTCCTGAAAAAGTCTCCTTTCTCCATATTCCAAGTTTTTCCATTCAGCGATTGGCTTGTTATCTAATTTCCAAGACATTTTACCAGCTGTAGCTCCCCTGTTCCTGCACAGTCTCAGTAATGGTGGCTTTTTCAGACATATGGACTGTACTATTAGCTAATTGAACCTTCTTTTTCTTCTGTTTCAGCTGCTCGTGTTTCTGGTTTTGCAGGAGTCTCTGTTCGGATTCGTTTGTAGTAGAAGCCGAACTGTCTATTGAAGGAGCGCTTTCTGATTTTTGTGCTTCTTCTTGATTGTTTGTTGTGGGAAGCTGAGCTTCAGCTGGTGAAGAATCTGGCGTTGCTGTCGCTTCTGTTGTGTTTGTTTTCGCTTGACTTTTCGGCAGGGACGACAGTTTTCTGTCTTGTTAGCGATAGGCTGTGTCTCTGTGCTATCTTGCGTATCGGCAGCAGCAGTTCCTTGCGTTAAAACTGCAACAAGAACGACAGCTGACAAGCTGATAACATTTGTGTACAACCGTTTTTTATATGAATCTTTCATAAGAAACCTCCTTTTATGAAATTTGAGGGCATCAAAAATAACGAAAATAGCTTTTTAGTTATTCTCTGTTATTTTTTCTCCCTTAGTATTTGAAGTATACAAAGATAGTATGCCAGAAAATGCAAGCGGTTTCAATCAAAAGTGTAGATAGAAAATAGAAATATATCAAAATAAATAGAATTGTTGGAAGAATTAATTTAATTGTTTTTGGAAGTGATAAAAACAGCGGAACTTGGATATAAAATTGGAGAAAAATTATACTAATTTAGGTTATGCAAATGAAGCGGTTAAAATCAGTTTTAGAAAAAGCATTCAATATTTATGGTTTAAATAGAATTATTGGGGGAACAGCAACAGATAATTTTGCATCTAATAAAAGTGCTTATAAAAATGGGTTTATCTTTAGTAAAATTATAGAAAATGATTTGAGGATTAGTAAAAATGGGTACATACAAAGTATTTGAGATAACGAATTTGTAGCATAGTAATCTTTAAAATCAAGTTCAAAAATCTCGGTTTTTATTAAACATAAACAACTAAATAAAAGTTATAATATAGCAAATTACAAAAACAGTAAATCAAAAAGGGTTTACTGTTTTTGTCTGTATCTAAAAATGAAAATGCCTAACAAAAAGCGTCAATAAATCAAAAAGTACTTGACAAAACGCTTTAGGGCAGAGCAAATCAGTTTTCAGTCAAGTTGTCCGACCCTCAGGCGAAGCAAACCAATTTTCAGGTAGCCCGTCTGAATCTCGGATGAAGTGAACGAGTTTTCGTTCAGTCCGTTGGGCTCGAGATGACGAGCTTATCTTCGCCGAGTATCACGACAAGCCAACCAGCTTTTTGAAGAAGGGCCAGTAGGCAACCAAGATTTTTGATTGACCAGATTGAGGGCGTCATCAAGAAGAAAAACAACAAGTGCTGGATTGTGGTATTCATTGGAAAGAATCAACAATCAATTGATAACGATTAAGCAGAGCTTAAGGGTAAAAAGTCGTATTTTTCTCTTTCGGTTTATGCAAATTTCCTTTACTTATGCTACAATAGGAAAAAGGATGTTGATTGGAGTAAAAATGAAAAGCAATTATTACGGTTGTTGGTAAGGATAGAACAGGGATTGTGGCAGGAGTTTCGAGCAAAATTGCAGAGCTTGGGTTGAATATTGATGACATTTCGCAGACTGTTTTAGATGAATTTTTCACCATGATGGCGGTTGTTTCTAGTGAAGAGAAGAAAGATTTTACAGAATTGCGCCATGAATTTGAAGCCTTTGGCAATACACTTAATGTCAAAATTAACATTCAAAGTGTCAGCGATTTTTGATGCCATGTACAATATCTAGCAGAGGTGAAAAATGGATATAAAGCAAGTTACTGAAACTATTTCCATGATTGAGGAGCAGAATTTTGATATTCGAACCATTACCATGGGCATTTCACTCTTGGACTGTATTGATACGGATATTGAGCGAGCAGCAGAAAAATTTATCAAAAGATCACCAAGGAAAAGCTAAAAATTTGGTGGCAGTTGGTGATGAAATCGCTGCAGAGCTGGGGATTCCCATTGTCAACAAACGTGTATCGGTGACCCCGATTTCCTTGATTGGCGCTGCGACAGATAGTGATGACTATGTGCTTCTAGCAAAAGCGCTGGATCGAGCAGCAAAAAGAAATCGGTGTAGATTTTATCGGTGGCTTTTTCAGCCTTGGTACAAAAAGGGCTATCAAAAGGGGATGAAATCCTCATCCGTTCCATTCCACGAGCTTTAGCGGAGACTGACAAAGGTTTGTTCATCTCGTTAATGTTGGCTCCACCAAGTCTGGGATTAACATGACGGCAGTTGCAGATATGGGACGTGTTATCAAAGAAAACTGCAGAACTTTTCTGATATGGGGGCAGCGAAACTGGTTGTCTTTGCTAATGCGGTCGAGGATAATCCTTTTATGGCGGGAGCTTTTCATGGTGTCGGTGAAGCTGATGTCGTCATCAATGTCGGCGTTTCTGGTCCTGGTGTCGTCAAACGTGCCCTTGAAAAAGTTCGTGCGAAAGTTTTGATGTAGTAGCGAAACAGTCAAGAAAACAGCCTTTAAAATCACTCGTATCGGTCAATTGGTCGGTCAAATGGCTGCAGAGCGCCTAGGTGTGAAATTTGGAATTGTTGATTTGAGCTTGGCACCAACACCTGCTGTTGGAGATTCGGTAGCGCGTGTTCTGGAAGAAATGGGCTTGGAAACGGTCGGTACGCATGGCACAACCGCCGCTCTGGCTTTGCTTAATGACCAAGTCAAAAAGGCGGCGTCATGGCTTGCAATCAGGTTGGTGGTCTATCAGGTGCCTTTATTCCTGTATCAGAGGACGAAGGTATGATAGCAGCGGTTCAAAAACGGATCTCTCAATTTAGAAAAAAATTAGAGGCCATGACCGCAATTTGCTCGGTTGGATTGGACATGATTGCTATTCCAGCAGACACGCCTTTTGAAACTATTGCTGCTATGATTGCCGACGAAGCCGCTATCGGTGTTATCAATCAAAAGACAACAGCGGTACGAATTATTCCAAAAAGGAAAAGAAGGCGACATGATTGAGTTTGGCGGTCTTTTTAGGGACGGCACCAGTGATGAGAGTCAATAAAAAGCTTTATCAGCTGATTTTTATTGCGCGTGGTGGACAAATTCCAGCACCGATTCATAGTTTTAAAAATTAAAATGAGAGTGGGACAGAAATCAGTAGTTTCGTAGAAACTTGATTTCTGTCCCACCTCCGAGTTGAGTAGGGCTGTAAAAGTTGATTTATCAACGATGAGAGTTCACTCAGCCACTGCGTCTTATAATTATGACTATATAAGCAAAGGAAGCTGAGCACTTTTTGTCCAAGCTTCTTCTTTTTGAAAAGGAAATTGAAATGGCAAAACGAAGTTATACATTATTCGTCATGGGAAAACGATGTTTAATACAATTGGTCGGGCGCAAGGCTGGAGTGATACGCCACTTACGGCTGAAGGGGAACGCGGCATCCATGAATTAGGAATGGTTTACGAGAATCAGGACTTGCATTTACAAGAGCATTTTTCCAGCGATTCTGGGCGAACGATTCAGACCATGGGGATTGTCCTTGAAGAGCTCGGTTTAACAGGCAAAATTTCCTATACTTTTGACAAGCGAATCCGTGAATGGTGTTTTGGCAGTTTCGACGGTGCTTATGGTGGCGATCTGTTTCATGGCGTAATTCCACGAGTGCTGGATGTGAAGATTATAAAAACTAACCTTGCAGGAATTAGCAGACGGTCTAGTAGAAGTGGATACAGCTGGCTGGGCAGAACCTTGGGAACAATTGAGTGGACGCATTTTAGAAGGTTTTACAGCTATTGCAAAAGATGTAGAGGCTTCTGGCGGGGCACGCTCTTGTCGTCAGCCACAGTATGACAATCGGTGCCTTTGCTTGTTTGATTGATCCGTCTATCGTTTTTAAATCCTGGCGTGCAAAAATGGCAGTGTAACGGTCGTGGAGTATGCAAAATGGGAAAATTCACCATTTAAGCGTTAGGAGACATGTCTTATCGCCAAGTAGGTGCTAAGATATTGGAAGGGCAGAAATAATCGCAAAAACGGGAATGTGAGAAAAGTTGATTTTCACGAATTGTGGCTTTTCATCTTACTCCTGATTTTTCTTTCATCTCTCAAACGATTTTTCTGCAAAAATGATATAATATAGTAAGAAAAACGGAGGTGAAATATGGCAAAAACAAGATTATACATTGTTCGCCATGGGAAAACCATGTTTAATACAATTGGTCGGGCACAAGGCTGGTCTGATACGCCTTTGACCGCTGCAGGAGAACGTGGCATTCGTGAGCTAGGAATTGGGCTTCGCGAGTCAGGACTTCCATTCAAAAAGCTTTTTCTAGCGATAGCGGGCGGACAATTCAAACCATGGGGATTATTTTAGAAGAACTTGACTTGACAGGGTGCATTCCTTATCGCACAGATAAGCGAATTCGAGAATGGTGTTTTTGGTAGTTTCGATGGAGCTTACGATGGTGAATTGTTTATGGGAGTGATGCCCCGTGTTTTTCAATGTAGAGCATGTTCATCAATTGAGTTACCCTGAGCTGGCTGAAGGCCTGGTAGAAGTTGATACAGCTGGTTGGGCTGAGAGTTGGGAAAAATTGAGCAGCCGTATTTGGGAAGGATTTTCAGATATTGCCAAGGAAATCGAAGCTGCTGATGGAGGCAATGCACTGATTGTTAGCCACAGTATGACCATTGGAACATTTTGTACCTCATTGACCAAACAAGACCACATGGTTTAGACAATGGTAGTGTGACCGTCATTGAATACGAGAATGGTCAATTTACAGTTGACTGCATTGGAGATATGTCTTATCGTGAGGTTGGCAAGAAAAATACTGGATGAGATTGAGTAAGAGTCGTTTTTTGTAATGAAAATAATTTAAGAGGTTGAGATAAGCGTTGATTTTTGGGAACGACTTTCTCTCCTTTTTATTGCTAAAAATACTTGACAAGTATATCGAGTTTCGATACAATGTATATCGAAGTTCGATATATCGAGGTAAATAGTATGGATGATAAATTAAGACGGATTTATGTTCCATGACAGAGACGGATTTTTATATCTTATTTTGCTTTGCAAAAAGAAAGTCATGGTTATAACATTACACAGAAAGTAAAAAGAACTGACAAAAGGGCAGGTTGTAATTAGTCCGGGAACTATGTATGGAACTTTGTCTAAAATGGAGAAAAGATGGTTTGATTGTTTTTCTCACGAAGAGGAGAAACGTAAAATTTATCAGATTACAGAAATAGGACGAGAGATTTTGGAAATAGAATTGAGGCGAATCGAGCGACTCTATCAAAAATAGCAAGGAGGATGTATGATGGAAAAAGAAAACGACTTATAAAAATCTTTACAATTGCAGATTACGACGAAGAAGCAGCCTATTTGCGGAAGATGCACAAGGCAGGATAGCAGCTAGCTAAAGTTAATTTGTCGCCTTTTTTTGCTAGCGGCAAAATATACTTTTGAAAAATGCCTACCAGAAGATTACAGTTATCAGCTGGATTTTTCAGCCCTTAGAGAAGGCAGAGCAGGCTCATTACTTTCAGTTGTTTGACGATTATGGCTGGGAACATGTTCTAGATTTCAATAGTTTTTCTTATTTTCGTAAGCCAGTATCAAAAATTAAAAAGCGAAGAAGAATTCAGATTTATAATGATTCTCGATCGAAGTTAGGAATGATGAAACGAATTGTTGATCAGCGCTTGTTGCCAGTTATAGCAGGCACACTTGCGCCTCATCCTCAGTTTGGATGATTATGAAACGTCATTCGTCCTTTGGTTTGCTAACTTATATCATTCTAGTGATTGTTTCCACTCTGTTATTACTTCTTTTGGGAATACTAATCCATATTGTTAGACGATTCTTGATAAAAAGAAGGGAGCTGACAAATTTGGATGATTAATATGTTGAGAAAAGAAAAAGCTTAGATTATTGTGAAATTTCTGTCTTACAGATTATCATCATTCTTCCCTGATTTCTCTTGATTGTTTACCTTCTATAAGGTGGTATGGTTTGCTTTTGGTACAATTATTTTTTAAAATAGAAAAAGGATTTTTATGAAAAAGAAATTTTTAATAAACGATAAAAACAATTTTTGCTGTCGAATGTGACAGGATTGCTATTGCTTACTGCCATTTTGTTTTCCGAACTATTTCCATTGGAACTTTGAAAAATTAAATTTTTAGGCTGGCTAACAAAATGTCATACTTCTGTTGTTGCCGATTTTAGCAGTTGCGGAATTGTTCTTTTTATATGGCTTGTGAAAAAGAAGAAAAACTAGGTCCTCAGACTGATTTTTTAGCACTCTTTGCAAAAGAGTGCTAATTTTTGAGTTTTTGCCTTGACTTTAAAAATGAACCGTGTATATAGAATCATAAGTTAGCACTCGGATGTGTAGAGTGCTAAACAAAAAATCTCATATTCCAGCTCAAAGCTGAAAGGGGTGATGTCATGGTAACGGAACGTCAGAATGAGATTTTAAACTTGATCATTGATATCTTTACAAAGACTCACGAGCCGGTTGGATCCAAAACCCTACAAGAATCAATCCAGTCTAGCAGCGCGACGATTCGTAATGACATGGCTGTTCTTGAAAAGCAGGGGCTTTTGGAAAAAGCGCATACATCAAGTGGACGCAAACCAAGTGTTGCGGGTTTTCAATACTTTGTCAAACACTCCCTTTCCTTTGATCGTCTTGCTGAAAATGAACTCTACGAAGTAATCAAGGCGTTTGACCGTGAATTCTTCAAACTAGAGGATGTTTTTCAACAGGCAGCAGACGTTCTTTCAATGCTAAGTGGATGTACGGTGGTAGCACTTGATGTAGAACCGAGTCAACAACGCTTGACAGCTTTTGACACTGTGATTCTCAGCCAGCATACAGCTTTAGCAGTCTTTACTTTGGATGAATCCAATACGATTACCAGCCAGTTCATGATTCCCCCGTAATTTTTGCGAGGTGATTTGATTCAGCTGAAAAGAATTGATACAAGAGCGTTTCTTAGGACAGACAGTTCTGGATATTCACTATAAGATTCGGACAGAGATTCCACAAATTATCCAGCGTTATTTTTACAACGACCGATAATGTAATGGATCTTTTCGAGCATATCTTTAGTGATATTTTTCAAAAGAAAATGTCATTGTATCTGGTAAGGTGAAGTTGCTAAATTTTTCAGATCTAAAGAGTTATCAATTCTTTGACCAACCGCAAAAAGTGGCTTTTGAAATTCGAGATAGTTTAGCTGAAGATCAAATGCAGACGGTGCGCGTGGCGGATAGCAGAGAAAAGTAGTCTGGCGAATTTGACGCTCATCTCTAGCAAATTTCTCATTCCTTACCGAGGGATTTGGCATGCTAGCGGTCATTGGACCAGTCAATTTAGATTATCAGCGAGTTGTCAGTCAACTCAATGTTGTCAATCGCGTTTTAACGATGAAGCTCACAGATTTTTATAGATATCTGAGTAGCAATCATTATGAAGTGCATTAAGGCGACAAAGCTGATAGCTATAGATAGAAAAATAATTAAAAGATTATAAGGAGGTGCCTAGTGCAGAAGAAAAACAGCAAGAAGAAGTAAAAAGGACAGTTTCGGTAGAAGAAACGTCTGAAGAAACAACAGAGGTAGCTCCTGAGAAGTCTGAATTGGACTTGCAGAATGAGCGCAGACGAATTTGAAAACAAATATCTTCCGTGCAGCTGCTGAAATGCAAAATATTCAGCCCTGAGCAAATGAAGAACGTCAACAATTGCAGAAATATCGTAGCCAAGACTTAGGGAAAAGCAATCCTTCCTTCGCTGGACAACTTAGAACGTGCCTTGGCAGTTGGAAGGATTGACTGATGATGTCCGAAAAAGGGCTAGAAATGGTACAGGAAAGTTTGATTGCCGCTCTTAAAGATGAAGGAATTGAAGAGGTTCTGATAGACGGTGAGTTTGATCACAACTTCCATATGGCTATTCAGACGGTGCCGGCAGATGATGATCGCCCAGCTGGAAGCATCGCACAAGTTTTCCAAAAGGGCTATAAACTCCATGAACGTCTCCTAAGACCAGCTATGGTAGTAGTAGCAGAATAAAAATCTCGTCCGAAACGACGGTAAAACTATGAAGAAAGAAATATATTTTTCGCTCTGCTAAACCGTGAGCGAAGCGAACAATTAGCTGACACTCTTCACCGTGGTGCTCTCTGCGCAAACTTTAATAAAGAGATTGATTTAATCAAGCTCCGACTGCGCCACCACTTAAGAAGAGTATCAAAAAGAAATTCTAAAAATAAAGAGGAAAAATAATGAGTAAAAATTATTGGTATTGACTTAGGTACAACAAATTCAGCAGTTGCAGTTCTTTGGAAGGAACTGAAAGCAAAATCATAGCAAATCCAGAAGGAAATCGTACAACACCATCTGTGAGTGTCATTCAAAAATGGTGAAATCATCGTTGGTGACGCAGCAAAACGTCAGCGGTGACAAAATCCTGATACGATTATCTCCATTAAATCAAAAATGAGAACTTCTGAAAAAGTTACAGCAAATGGAAAAGAATATACTCCACAAGAAATCTCAGCTATGATTCTTCAATACTTGAAAGGCTATGCTGAAGATTACCCAGTGAAAAAAGTAACCAAGCAGTTATCACAGTTCCTGCTTACTTTCCAACGATGCGCAACGTCAAGCAACTAAAGATGCTGGTAAAATTGCTGGTCTTGAAGTAGAACGGATTGTCAACGAACCAACAGCAGCAGCCCTTGCTTATGGTTTGGACAAGACAGATAAAGAAGAAAAATCCTTGTATTTGACCTTGGTGGTGGTACATTTTGACGTGTCAATCTTGAATTAGTCGACGGTGTCTTTGATGTGCTAGCAACTGCGAGGGACAATAAACTCGGTGGTGATGACTTTGACCAAAAGATTATCGACTACATGGTAGCTGAGTTCAAGAAAAAGCAGTGATTGACTGTCAACTGACAAGATGGCTCTTCAACGTTTGAAAGATGCGGCTGAAAAAGCTAAGAAAGACCTTTCTGGTGTAACGTCTACTCAAATCAGCTTGCCATTCATCACTAGGGAGAAGCTGGACCTCCACTTAGAAAATGACCTTGACACGTGCAAAATTTGATGACTTGACTCGTGAGCTTGTGGATCGCACAAAAAGAACCTGTTCGTCGTGCATTGTCTGACGCTGGTCTTAGCTTGTCAGAAATTGATGAAGTTATTCTTGTTGGTGGTTCAACTCGTATCCCAGCCGTTGTAGAAGCTGTTAGCGCTGAAACTGGTAAAGAACCAAACAAATCAGTAAACCCTGATCGAAGTAGTTGCTATGGGGGCGGCGATCCAAGGTGGTGTGATTACTGGTGATGTTAAAGACGTTGTCCTTCTGACGTAACACCATTGTCACTTGGTATCGAAACAATGGGTGGAGTATTTACAAAAACTCATCGACCGTAACACAACAATTTCCCAACATCTAAATCACAAGTCTTCTCTAGCAGCAGATAATCAACCAGCCGTTGATATCCATGTTCTTCTAAGGTGAACGCCCAATGGCAGCAGACAACAAGACACTTGGACGTTTCCAATTGACTGACATTCCTGCTGCTCCTCGTGGTATTCCTCAAATCGAAGTTACCTTTTGATATTGACAAAAATGGTATCGTGTCTGTTAGGCTAAAGACCTTGGTACGCAAAAGAACAACACATCGTTATTCAATCGAACTCCGGTTTGACAGACGAAGAAATTGACCGCATGATGAAAGATGCAGAAGCAAACGCTGAAGCAGATAAAAACGTAAAGAAGAAGTAGATCTTCGCAACGAAGTAGATCAAGCTATCTTTGCAACTGAAAAGACAATCAAAGAAACAGAAGGCAAAGGTTTTTGATGCAGAACGTGACGCTGCTCAGCTGCTCTTGATGAATTGAAAAGCCCAAGAAGATAACAACTTGGATGACATGAAAGCAAAACTTGAAGCACTCAATGAAAAGCGCAAGCCCTCGCTGTAGAAACTTTACGAACAAGCAGCTGCAGCCCAACAAGCTCAAGCAGGAGCAGAAGGTGCAAATCAAGCAAATTCGAGGCGACAACAAAGGCGATGATGTCGTAGATGGTGAGTTTACGGAGAAGTAAGATGCCAAAGCAATGGCTACTCAAGTAGCTCATCTGCCAACGCTTGCACTATAAGGCGGTCGAGCTAGGCGGTTTACTAGCTCGAAACCCCCGTCGTAACGATGAGATAAGAGTACCCTCAGGAAAATCCTAAAACCTCTTTGTCACATCTTGGCAAGAAGGATTGTGATTATAATTTAGTGCTTGCTCAATCTTACTTGTAGCCGATTTGTAACAGATAAATTCAGGGTTGATAAACCAACCTCTGTTTTTGGATAATGGAATCTTAGAATTGAACATGCCCTCAAAAGTTCGTTCTGTTAAATTAAAACGAAAGGAAAGTGTTCAGTATCGAACACGGGCTATGGACTCAGTGCCAAAAGATAGTTTTTCCTAGAATCTCTGGATTCTTCGTCAAAACTCCTATTTTGGCTGTGCCCGCTTAACGCCCTTTTGTATCTTATATATATGATATACAGAATTTTTACGACCGTTTAGGCGTTTCTAAAAATGCATCTCAGGATGAGATTAAGAAAGCCTATCGAAATTATCAAAAATATCATCCAGACATCAATAAAGAACCGGGTGCTGAGAGAAATACAAAGAAGTCCAAGAGGCTTATGAAACCTGGAGTGATGAGCAAAAACGGGCAGCCTATGATCAATATGGTGCTGCGGGTGCTAACGGAGGCTTCGGCGATGGAGCTGGCGGTTTCAGTGGCTTTTGACGGTTCTAGCTTTGGTGGCTTTGAAGATATTTTTCTAGCTTCTTTGGTGGAGGTGGCAAGTCGCAATCCCAACGCACTCGTCAAGGGAGATGATCTTCAATATCAGGGTCAACCTTAAGTTTGAAGAAGCGATTTTGGTACGGACAAAGAAATTAAATACAATCGTGAGGCTACCTGCCATACTTGTCACGGTTTCGGGTAGGAAACCAGGAACTAGCCCAATAACTTGTAGTCGTTGTCACGGATCTGGTGTCATCAATGTGGATACGCAAACCCCACTTGGAATGATGCGTCGTCAAGTCACTTGTGATGTCTGCCATGGGCGTGGACAAGAAATCAAAGACCCTTGCCAAACCTGCCATGGAACAGGACATGAAAAACAAGCTCATAGTGTTCATGTGAAAATCTCTGCAGGTGTGAAAGTGGTCAACAAATTCGGTTAGCAGGACAAGGAGAAGCTGGCTTTAATGATGGTCCTTATGGAGACCTTTTTGTCATTATTAATGTCCTTAAGAGTGATAAATTTGAGCGTGATGGCTCAATCTATCTACTATAACATGAACATTAATTTTGTTCAGGCTGCACTTGGTGATACTGTTGAAGTACCAACAGTTCATGGTAATGTTGAACTCGCTATTCCAGCAGGGTACCCTAGACAGGCAAGACATTCCGTCTTTAGAGGTAAAGGCGCTCCGCGTTTGCGCGGAAAATGGACAAGGAGATCAACATGTCACTGTTAATGGTTACTCCAACCAAGTTGAATGATGCTCAAAAAGAAGCCTTGCAAGATTTTTGCTAAGGCCAGTGGTATGAATCCAGTTCACCCTAAGAAAAAAAGGCTTTTTGACAAGGTCAAGGATGCCTTTGACGAAAAATAAGAGAATAGGATTTCACTTTTTAATTACAAAATTCTGTTTTCTTGTCTCGATATTTTATCTTTAGAAATTTAGAAATAGAAATCGAGACTGGCTAAAACCAGTCTCGATTTTTGTTTCACTAAATGAACAAGAGAAAGAAAATAGACCAGTGAGAAAGTTATACTCAAAGAAAATCAAAAATAGACTAGATGACAAAGCGTAGGCAGTACTGGCGTACGGTAAGCTGAAGTCAATGACGTATAGTTTTGATTTTCAAAAGAGTGTTACAATAACTTTTTAGCTGACATCTATTTTTCTCTTTATAAAATCAGTATTAAGAATGTTTCTGATGTTTAACTGCCTTAACTTTTCTTGCTCTTTTTAGTTTTTGATGTTTTAGGAGTTTTGGAAACTTCTGAATAGGTAACGGTTTGTGTTATGTCATCAGTAGTTGCAGTGATATTAGAAGTGGCTTTGAACGGTGTTAGTGTCAGCGCTGTAACCTTTGATTTTAGGTGAGGTTACTGACCTGAACGTATTTCCGCTTTTACTGCTTTTCCAACCCTTATCTTCACTAATTTGTCCCATGACACTATCCAAAACAAGTTCTCGATTAAAGGTAATCGTTTCGACTCTGCTCTTGGCAGTTTGCCTACCATCACTATACCGGTATTCAATGGTACGTGTAACAGTTTTAGTTAGAGAGTTCTTATCTGTTCCGACTGGCCATTTAACTTGGCTTCCAGAGAAAAAGAGGACTACCGGGTTTTCCTGGTTTTTAGCTGAAACAGTAATTTTTCCATGATTTAGGTGAACTGGTATTCCTTAATGACATCGGATTGATCATAGATAATGCCATTCTTAGGATAATGATCACTAACTACGATATAGCCTTGGTTTTTAAGAGCCTTAATATCAGTTGCTGTATGGTAACTACCTTAGTTTTGAATTTACCAGTTAGGGTTTTTGGTGAGGATGACTTTGTCGTCAGGTTATCAATATAGTAGATTTTAGCTTCTTGTATGTTAGCGGTGTAAGTCACATTAATTTTCATATCGGCTGTTTTGGCAGTAATGTTGTCAATTGGATTGATTTGACTCTGCTGAGGAGTATAACCTGTAATAATTGGGGAAAAAGACAACGCTAAAGCGGCTACCATTGATGGCTATCCAATCACTATAGGTTACTTTTTAGTGACATTATCTTTAGTTGCAGTACGTTTTAAAGTTTTGAAGTTGCGACATGATCGTTGGCTACTTGTTTTCCTTTCTCATCACTATAGCGAATGGTTTGTGTGACTGTTTTGGTCTCATCGCTGTAGGTGTAACTGTGGGACAAGTGGACTTCATGGGAAGCATTTTCTTGATTGTAAATAAGCCCTTCAGTTGGATAATTATCACTAACTAAAATATACCCCTTAGCTTCATATTTTTGAATAGTGTCATGCGTTTGATAAGGTGTTTTGTAGCAAACTTACCAGAAAGTTTTTGAGTAGTTAATACCTTATTGTTGGTATCATCAATGAAAATGACACGGGCTGTTACAGTATTAGGAAGATAAGTAACAGTCACTTCACTATTAGCAGAATCAGCAGTAATAGATTTCAGACGATTGGTTTGCTTTTCCTTAGCTGTGTAACCGATAATAGCTGGAGAGACTACAGCTTCAAAAACTAGTGCCATTTAAGGCTTGCCAAGCTCCATAAGTGATTTGTCCAGTCACTTGATCAGTTGTTACAGTACGGTTAAAGCTTAAACTATTAACGAGATCTTCCAATGCTTTTTCTCCATTTTTATAGAGATAATGAATAGTTTGTGTCACCACTTTTTCTTCTAAAACGGTATTAGTGGCATGCTGGAAGCGGACTTTGTAGGTCATGCCTTTATTGGCACGTGAATAAGTAAGACCTTGACTTGGATAAGCATCACTTACAAGGACATAACCTTGATTTAGATATTTTTGAATGCTGTCACTTGGTGATAGGTTTCTTGGCTGCCATAATCACCAGAAAGTTCTTTTGACTAGCTAGGGATTTGCTGGCTTGTTTCATCGAAGTAAATAAGACGAATGTTACTGACCATAAGAAGCCAAATCAGCGTCCCAACTACTAACTTGCTTGCCAATCTTCATTTCTTGCAGCACTTGTTGGCGGTAAGCTTGCTCATCACCAGTTAAGATTTGACCGAGTTTAATATCATGAGGAGTTATAGCTTCTCCATTTAAAGTTTGACTGTTGAATTCCACAAAACGAACATCAGGGTGATAGGTGACATCGATCAATTTACCCTTATTATCCTTACGTGTCCAAGGACTGAAAACGTTGTTCTGAGACACGTTCTGAAATTTTAGCTATTTATAAGTAAGTTGTTGCCGAAGAGGTATTCAGGTAGGTTGGATTTTTGGTGTTTTGATCGTAGTTGATCAATTTTGTAGAAACCATCGGCGCTACGTTTTTGTTTGTGTTGCAATTTCTGTTTGCCAAGGACGAGCTAAGTAGATATTTGATTTACTAGGATAATCTTCTGAAACACCGAAGAGTGCATTATCAAAGACAAGACCAGTGTATCCTTTGGCGGTATTTGGTGCTGTAAAGTAACTGCTCTTTCGACCTGGGAAATAGGGTCATGTAGATATAAGAATCTTTGATATAAGCGTCAGCATTTCCAAAGATGAAATCCACGGTTCCCTCAATAGCTGTTAACGATAACGACACGATTGCCATCTCCTTGTAAGTAGAGGGTGTCTTGGCGTCCAATAAAACTTTGAATCGTGAATAGTAATTTTTATCGGCTTTAGAATTGAAGGCGACAGCGGGTGTTTGCTCATTTTCACCTAGGTGATCTGTGATATTATAATCATTTTGGAAAGTAATGCCATAGGCTGAAAAAGCCTGTTCCGCTAGCATTGATAATGACGGTCGCACTCTGGTCTGTCCCAAGGTCATAGGCGTCTTTCGGATGAAAAACACCGTTGGCATCAAAATTATTTGATGAGTAGTAAGAAGCGCGAATGATAACCTTGTTTTTACCAGTAGTATCAGTATTTTTGAAAGTTACACCAGGTAGGTTAACCGTAACTTTTTCACGGTATTCACCTGGGTCAATTTCAAGGATTAAACGATCTTTTAATGATGATTTGTTATTATCCAGTGCTGCTTGAATGGATTGATATTGTCTATTTTTCCCGACAGTCACTGTATGTGAAGTAACGGTATTATCACTCAGCATAATCAAGATCAATAGATGTCAAATAAGCACTGCCAGAACCATCCTTACTACTAAATACTAAAGGAATATATCTCAGTTGTTTCCGTGTTTATAATAATATCGCTGCCTAATTGATCTCTTGTCCATCCAAAGTAACGGTAAAGGTTGTTATAGTTATTTCCTGATGGAAAGGGTAGCTCTAGCAGCATCAGCCACTACCGGAATATAAAGAATAGTACCGGCATTGACCTGTGTATCTGTGTTACGTGGGCTGAATTTTCCCTTGCTGGCATCAATTTTTAAGACCTTGGTAACTTTCGGTCTGACTTCTTGTGCTTCTGGTCTTTGTCCGCCTGTAGCTGTTAAACCCAAGTTGTGTCTTCTACTTTTGTATTTTCAGGAATTTCTGGAAGACAACTGAAGCTTTGTCATAAGAAAGCTGGATCTGATTGAGGTAAGTTGTCTGATCAAAGGTAACGGCTAAAGCAATGATTATGTTCATTAGCTGGAATAGTTAGTGTTACAAGGCCTGAAACATTTGTTAACTTATCTGTTTCGGTATGAGACTTGTCGTTCCTCCCTGAAAGTGAGAATGAAAGGGTTGTTCCATACTGATTAGCTGCGATAGGAATGTAAAGCACGGTAGCAGCATTAATTTAGTGTCACTTGATCGTGGTGCAAACTGGCACCGTCCTGACTGGCATCAATTTTAATGCCTTGGAAAAATTTGGTTCTTATCACCTTGAGCATTAGGACGATTGCTGTTAGCTAAGTCCCAAATGGTATTTTTCTGTTTTAAGATTTTCAGGTGTCCTGGGGAAAACAACAGGTGCTTCTTTATATTGAATGTTGATTTGACTTAAATAGCTTGTTTGATCGAAAATGAGATCAAGGTAACCTGCGACTGTTCCATTAGGGGAGAGTAATAACCACAGGCCACCACTGTTTACAATGTTTCCCTAATTGAGTGTGTAAACTAGTGGTTCCACCCAGCTAAAAACCAAGGTAACTTCGCGCCATACTGTGCTTTCTATTGACAGGAAATGCTTAATTTAGTTCCTGCATTGATTTGTGTATCTGTTTGTCTAGGAGCAAACTTAGCACCGGCTTGGCTGGCATCAATGGCAATACCAGCATAGTTCCATTTATTCCTTCAAGAGTTCCTGTTTTAGTTAGTTCAGTAGAGGTGTTTTCATCACTGCTAGGATTGAAACTCCAACTATTTTTAGCGCTAGAGTTCCTAGTGGTTTCTGATGCGTTTTGAAGACTTGCTTCGTTTTCACTATTAATAACTTTTATTAGCGTTCTCATTTACGGTTTCGGCAGTTGTTATTTGATCTGACTGACTTGATGTTGAAAATGCTAGATTCAGAACTTGAAAGTTCAGTAGCTTCAGATTTAGAGGTTACTTCAGTAGATGTTGTATCTGATATAGGGCTTGTCGTTGATTGTGTTTGTTCTTCGACAGTCATTGATACCTTATCTTCAGTACTCGTGACAGTGTTCGCATAAGCTCTTCCGCCAAAAGCCAAAAAAGAGTAGAAGAGGTTACAATGGCGATGAACACCCAAAATTTCCCTTTTTGTAAGCTCTATATCGAATTTTTATCTTCTTCATTGATTTAATAATGCTCCTTATATTTATATTATCGGGTAGGTCCCGATGGTATAAACCCTTTCTTTAGATTTGTTTTTATACTTAGTTCAGCGCTGTGGATTAGTATGTTACCCAATCGCTTAGACGATTATAGAAAGGCTCTAACCACAGCTCTTTGTCTCAATTGGTAATTAGAATGATAACGCTCTGACGTTTTATCTCGTGTAAGGATACAAGGCAAAGAGTGCGTGGGACAACCAACAGCTGCTAATAAATCAGAAGTAGAGTTACTATGCTCTACGTTGGAATTGATATGGCTAAGAATAAGCACTGACCCTAGCCTGTATCTCGGATATTGGTCAAGTACTGATGAAAACACTTCAAGTTCGCTAATTCTCACCACGGGTTTTCCGAACTAAAGGACAAGCTATATCAGTTGTCTCCTATTACAACAGATATTCATATCGCCCTAGAATCTACAGGACATTACAACCACAACCTGAGTACTTTTTAAGAAACTTAGGCTATACTGTCTTCCACTATAACCCCCTAGACAAAGACAGACATCAAGGATGCACTGCTCATTGCTCGCAAGCTACGATCGGATGAAACCCCTGAGCGCTACCAAAATGATGAGAGAATGAACGAATTGAAAGAGTTGACACGTTACCAGAATCGACTGATACAGGATCGTTCCAAGAACAAGAACCTCTATGTACGATTGCTTGATATTGTCTTCCCTGAGCTTCACTCAGTGGTCGGAGACCTACACAATAACTATGTTTACGAGTTATTAACTCAGTATCCGACACCAGCTAAAATCAAGCGGGCTCGCTTGTCTTCCTTGCTTAACATCAGCTATCTCACAGCCGATAAAGCAAAGAATATACAAGAAGCAGCGGTTCTGACAATCAGCAACCTTCATCAGCTTTTAACATTGGAATTGAGACAACTGATTGAAACCATTCGGCATTATGACAAACAGATTGCACAAGTCCAAGAACAGATTAACGACATGATGCTCGAATGAGATTCACCAATTACTTCATTGCAGGTATTGAAATCGTTTAGGAGTCATTATCCAGGCTGGAGATAAAGAACATCCATAATTTCAAGAATCCTGCTCAACTTCAAGCATTCGCCGGTCTGGAGTCAGCTATTTTTCAGTCGGGGCAGATGGACAACACGGGTGGGATGGTCAAGCGTGGCTCAACCTATTTGCGCTATGCACTCCTACAGGTTGCTAAGCTAAACTCCCAAAAAGGAAGTATCTCTACTTCCATTTGCGCTATGCACTCATACAGGTTGCTAAGTTGATTTGTCTTTATTCACCCCTATTTCAAGGATTACCTAAAGCTAAAAAATAACCCAAGGTAAACACTACAATGTCGCTGTATCTCACATCGCTAAAAAGCTCATCCGCATCATCTTTCTATCTGCTCAAAAACCAATCAATCGTTTGATGAAGCGAAACTAAGATAAACGATAAAATACAAGAGTTCAAAAACTTGCTTTCTAGCAGGTCTTTTTGTGCTACTTATTTTCTGATGATACCTCGAAAAATAAATAGGAAGTTCTTACACTTTTACTCTTGACTTTTAATATAGAATGCCTTTTTATATTACTAGAGATAATTTTATCATAAAAATAATAAGTATCAAATAATATGAATTGTAAAAAAATACTTTTATGCAAGAAAACAGAATGATTAAGCTAAATCTGTATGGGTACAGTTTCTTGATGATCGACTAGAGAAAAGCATTAGAAATGGTAGAATAAAAATATGGTAATGATATAAAGCAATTATTTCTATGATGGCAGCAATTTTTCGGGTTTTCAAAGACAGCCACAGGTGCGAACCGTTCAAGAAGAGATTGAAAAAGACTTTAACTAAAAATCAATAGAGGAAAGCCTGTCATCGTTCAGCGGAGCTGGACGCACAGACAGTGGCGTTCATGCGCTAGGACAAGTTATTCATTTTGATTTGCTGCAAAAAGAGATGAAGAAAAGCTGCGCTTTGCGCTAGATACGAAAACACCGGAAGATATTGATTTTATCAGTGTAGAAGAGGTGAATGATAATTTCATTCTAGGTATTGCAAACACAGCAAGACCTATGAATTTATAGTGGATATCGGGCGTCCCAAAAATCCTATAATGCGCCATTATGCAACGCATTATCCCTATCCACTTGATTTGAATCCAATGGAGGAAGCCATTACAGTTAAAAGAACTCACGATTTTACAGGTTTTACAGCGTCAGGAACTAGCGTGGAAAAATAAAATACGGACGATTACAGAAGCGAGGCTGGTATTTGATGAAAAACGCAACTTTCTGATTTTTACTTTTTCCGGCAATGGATTTTTATATAAGCAAATCCGCAATATGGTCGGAACATTGCTGAAGATTGGCAACGGTCGAATGCCAGTCGAGCAGATTGATAGAATTTTAACAGAAAAAGATCGTCATTTAGCAGGACCAACAGCAGCCCTCGAACGGACTTTATCTAAAGGAGATACGATATGAAGAATAATCTTATTCTGGCAATTTCAGGAATGATATTTTTAGTGGCGGCGGACTGCATGCTGATTTAGCAACCTACACGGTCAACCAACTACATGGTTTTGTGGCGGTGACTTGCTTGACCGCTATGACAGAGCAAGGTTTTGAGGTTATTCCTGTAGATACGACCGTCTTTGCTCAGCAGCTCAATTCTCAAGGATGTACCCTTCTCAGCTATTAAATTGGGGCTGTGCCCAATGTAGAAGTGGCAGATTTGGCTTTGGATTTTGTGAAAGCTCATGCAGAGACTTCCGTTGTGTTAGACCCTGTCTTAGTTTGCAAGGAAACCCATGATGTGGAGGTTTCGCACTTTCGAGATGAGCTCATCAAGTTTTTTCCTTATACAAACATTATCACGCCTAATTTACCAGAAGCTGAACTCTTGGCTCAAAAAGAGTTACGAACATTGAAGGATGTAAAAGAAACGGCTAAACTTCTTTCATTCCTTTGGGTGCTAAATCCGTTAGTTATCAAAGGAGGAAATCGCTTAGATGTTCAAAAAGCGATAGATGTTTTTATGACGGAGAACAATTTCAAATTTTGAAATCGCCTGTTTTAGACAAAAATAATACCGGAGCGGGTTGCACTTGCTTCCAGCATTGCCATGTCAGCTATTACTAGGAAAATCAACTTTTTGATGCTGTTCAAATTTCAAAAAATTTGTTTATCAAGCTATCCAACATTCAGATCAATATGGAGTTGTTCAATATGAAAAAGAATCAGACGCATAAACTTGTCCTTTTATCTATGATTACTGCTTTTGACAGTTGTTTTTGGGATATTATTTAAAAATTCCAACACCAACGGGGATTTTAACGTTCCTTGATGCAGGAATTTTCTTTACCGCCTTTTTATTTTGGCAGAAAAGAAGGAGCAATTGTTGGTGGTTTAGCCGGATTTCTTATTGATTTGATTTCGGGTTATCCGCAGTGGATGTTTTTTAGCCTGATTTTTCATAGTCTACAAGGCTATTTTGCGGGTTTTAAAGGGAAAAGTCGTTATCTTGGTTTAGTATTGGCGACGCTTGTTATGGTAGGGGGGTAGCTGTTGCTTCCACAATCATGCATGGTTGAGAGCAGCTTTTCCAGAAATATTTCCTAACTTCTGCCAAAATACTTTAGGAATGATTATTGGGGTGATCTTGAATAAACTGTTGGTGGATATTTTGAAAAATAAAGTAATAAGGGCGTAGTCCTTTTTACTTTTTAAGAATTTCAGTTTGTAAAAAGCAATAAAAATCATTTATAATACAATTAAAACGAGGTGAAATCATGAATTTACAAAAACTAGAGAACAAACACAAACAATTTTAGCAGATGTTTTTAGAAAAATCAGCCCTTTCTGCTGGTGATATTTTTGTACTGGGCTTTGTCTTCCAGTGAAGTGATTGAGGGCATATTGGAAAAAATTCCAGCCAAGAAGTAGGAGAAGTCATTGTCAAAACCATATTGGATATGTTATCCGAGCGTGGTCTTTACTTAGCTGTTCAAGGCTGCGAACATGTTAATCGAGCCTTGGTTGTGGAGCGAGAAATTGGCTCAAAAACGAAATCTAGAAATTGTCAACGTCCTACCGACTCTGCATGCCGGTGGAAGCGGGCAGTTAGCTGCTTTAAATATATGAACGATCCAGTTGAGGTGGAATTTATCACGGCTCAAGGGCTAGATATCGGAGATACGGCAATTGTATGCATATTAAGCACGTCCAAATTCTGGTACGACCAATTTTTGAGAGAACTCGGAGAAGCGCATGTGACTGCTCTCGCCAGCCGCCCTAAGCTAATCGGTGGAGCACGTGCTGCTTACCAAAAAGGATAAAATTCGGAAAGCATAAAGAGAAAAAAATAGACATTAGATGGAAAAATCGTTAATTTTTATTAGAAAATTTAGTGAATTAACGTGTATTTATGGTATAATTGATTGTATTCAATAAATTTTAAGGAGAAATGACAGAATGTCTGTATCATTTGAAAGTAAAGAAACAAATCGTGGAGTTTTGACATTTACAATTAGTCAAGAACAAATCAAGCCAGAATTGACCGCGTGTTTAACTCCAGTTAAGAAAACTCTGAATGTACCCAGGTTTCCGTAAAAGGTCATCTTCCTCGTCCGGTGTTTAACCAAAAATTTGGTGAAGAAGCTCTTTACCAAGATACATTGAACGCCCTTCTTCCAGTTGCAGTATGAAGCTGCAGTTAAAAAGAAGCAGAAATTGAAGTTGTTGCTCAACCACAATTTGACGTAGCTTCTATGGGAAAAAGGTCAAGATTGGACCATTACTGCTGAGGTGGTTACAAAACCTGAAGTAAAAATTAGGTGAATATAAAAATCTAGAAGTGTCTGTTGATGTCTCTAAAGAAGTATCTGACGCAGATGTAGACGCAAGAATTGAACGTGAGCGCAACAATTTGGCAGAGCTTGTATTGAAAGAAGACAAGGCTGTTAATGGCGATACAGTTAGTGATTGACTTTGTTGGAACAGTTGACGGCGTTGAATTTGACGGTGGCAAAGGAGATAACTTCACTTGAACTTGGAAGTAGTCCAATTTATTCCAGGTTTTGAGGATCAATTGGTTGGACATGCTGCTGAGTGAAACAGTAGAAGTAAAACGTGACATTCCCTAGAAGACTATCACAACAGACCTTGCAGGTGAAGATGCTAAGTTTGTTACAACCATTCATGAAGTCAAAGAAAAAGAAGTTCCAAAACTAGATGATGAACTTGCTAAAAGACATTGATGAAGACGTTGAAACACTTGACGAATTAAAGGAAAAATACTGCAAGAATTAGCTGAATCAAAAAGAAATTGCTTTTGATGACGCAGTCGAATCTGCAGCACTTGATCTTGCAGTAGAAAATGCAGAAATCGTTGAGTTGCTAGAAGAAATGGTTCACGAAGAAGTGCACTCGTTCTAGTGAATGAATTCCTTGGGAACATGCAACGTCAAGGCATTTCACCAGACATGTACTTTCCAAATCACTGGTACAACGCAAGAAGATCTTCATAAGCAACATGAAGCTGACGCTGAAAAACGAACTAAGACAAACCTGTGTGATTGAAGCTGTATGAAAGCAGAAGGATTTGAAGCAAGTGATGAAGATATTGAAGCAGAAATTAGCTTCTCTTGCCGCTGATTACAATATGGAAGTAGAACGCGTTCGTCAACTTCTTTCAGCAGATATGTTGAAACATGATATTGTGATTAAAAAAAGCCGTTGAATTGATTACAAGTACTGCAAAAGTAAAAATAATCGACGATAACATAAGGCAAGTCTCAGTCGGAGAATTGGCTGGAATTGCCTTTTGCTTCTTTATAATAGAAAAATGAAAGCCATTTTTAGTAAAAATGGTGATTTTCTTGAATTGCGGATGAAATTCCTTTGACGAAAGAGGATTTTTATCGTACAATAAAAGTAGCGAAAAATTCAATAAATTAAATTTTTGAGAACCAATAGAGCAGAAGCTCTCAGACTTAAAAGGAGACGACTTTGGAATTAGAAGTATTTGCTGGACAAGAAAAAGTGAACTTTCATGATTGAAGTAGCGCGTGCTATCTTAGAAACACGTGGTCGTCATCATGAAATGTATTTTAATGATCTTGTCAATGAAATTCAAAATTACCTTGAAAAATCAAATAGTGATATTCGTGAAGCCTTGCCGCTTTTTATACAGAGCTAAATGTAGACGGCAGTTTCATTCCTCTTGGAGATAACAAAATGGGGCTCATGTTCATGGTATGCGATTGACGAGGTGGATGAAGAAATTATCACACTTGAAGAAGACGATGAAGAAACCCGAAGAAACGGAAGAAGAAACGTAAAATGCCTTTATGGACGGTGATGAAAATGCTATTGATTACAGTGATGATGACCCAGAAGACGAAGATTCATACGAAGCTGATCCTGCTCTAAGTTACGACGAGGACAATCCGGACGATGAGAAGAGTGAAGTTGAAGCATATGATGCTGAAATCAATCGAAATCGCACCCTGATGATTTAGGGTGAAGAAGTCGAATTGAATGAAGAAGATGATGACGAAGAGTATTCTGACGATGAAGTAGACGGAGAAGAGGAAGAATAGTCAAATTTAATGATGTATTCTTATTTTCTTATTTGACAAAAAGTTTTTATTCTCATGATATTATAATATTGGGCACTTCTTTTTATAAGAAGTCGAGGCTCCTAGCTCTAGGGAGCTATTTTTGTTTTGCTATTCATGAACACGTCTTAAAAGCAGCAATGGACGTTGTATTTTAGATAAGGAGTATTTATGGCAACAAAAATATATTTTGTTACAGGTGGTGTAGTTAGTTCGATTGGTAAAGGGATTGTAGCAGCAAGTCTTGGTCGTCTCTTGAAAAACCGTGACCCTTAAGGTGACTATTCAAAAGTTTGATCCATATATCAATATTGACCCAGGAACGATGAGCCTTACCAACACGGGGGAAGTATTTGTGACGGACGACGGTGCAGAGACAGACTTGGATCTGGGGCACTATGAACGCTTTTATTGATATTAACCTAAATAAATATTCAAATGTCACAACGGGTAAGATTTATAGTGAAGTTCTTCGCAAAAGAACGTAAAGGTGAGTACCTTGGAGCGACTGTTCAAGCCATTCCACACATTACAGACGCTTTAAAAGAAAAGATTAAACGTGCTGCAACGACAACAGACTCTGATGTGATTATCACAGAAGTAGGAGGAACTGTTGGAGATATCGAAAGTTTGCCATTCTTAGAGGCGCTTCGTCAAATGAAGGCAGATGTCGGAGCAGACAATGATGTATATTCACCGACCTGCTTCCATATCTTAAGGCAGCTGGGGAATGAAAAACCAAGCCAACTCAACACTCTGTAAAAAGAATTACGTGGTCTTGAATTCAACTCGAATATGCTGGTCATTCTGCACCGAAAAGCCAGCTGGTCAAAATATTAAGAACAAATTAGCGCAGTTTTGTGATGTAGCACCAGAAGCAGTGATTGAGTCGCTAGATGTGAACATTTGTATCAAATTCACTAAACCTACAAGCGCAAAAACATGGACCAAATCGTTTGTGATCACTTGAAGTTGGACGTGCCAGAAGCAGATATGACAGAGTGGTCTGCTAGGTTGATAAAGTCATGAACTTGAAGAAACAAGGAAAATTGCGCTTGTTGGGAAATATGTGGAACTACCAGATGCGTACATCTCTGTTGTGAAGTCTCAAGCACTCTGGTTATGCCAACGATGCGGAAATCAAGCTGAAGTGGGTCAATGCGAATGATGTCACAACTGAAAAATGTTGCTGAATTGCTGAAAGATGCAGACGGTACTATTGTGCCGGGTGGCTGGTCATCGTGGGACCGAAGGAAAGATTGCGACTATTCAATATGCACGGGAAAATGATGTGCCAATGCTTGGAATTTGCCTTTGGTATGCAGTTGACTTGTGTTGAATTTGCTCGCCATGTGTTGGGATTTGATGATGCTAATTTCTTTCAGAACTAAATCCAGATACGAAACATCCTGTTATAGATTTGATGCGTGATCAGATTGATGTAGAAGATATGGGAGGGACGCTTCGTTTAGGATTGTATCCGTCTGTTGAAACGCGGTTCCAAAAGCGGCTGCAGCTTATGACAATCAAGAAGTTGTTCAGCGTCGTCACCGTCACCGTTACGAATTTAACAATGAATTCCGTCAACAATTTGAAGATGCTGGTTTTGTATTCTCAGGAGTTTCACCCGGACAATCGCTTGGTGGAAATTGTTGAAGTTCCAGAAAATAAATTCTTTGTGGCTTGTCAATACCACCCAGAATTATCTAGCCGTCCCTAATCGTCCAGAAGGACTTTATACAGCTTTTTGTTACAGCAGCAGTTGAAAAATAGTGAGAAATAAGATTGAAAGCAATTCCAGTCTTTTTAGCATTTTCTCATAGGAGAAAAATTTGTCAATATGAATGGAAAGACAGCATTTTAAACTAGCAGAAATTTTATCCCTATGATACAATTTGAATAGTTGATGAACTCAATAAATAATAAAAACGGAGGTGGATCATGATGAAGTTTATACTGAATGAAAGTCTCGCAATGCTTTGGGATTAAAATGTGGTTATTGGCATCGCTAAAAATGTAGATCCACGTGCACCTTTACCTGTTTCCATTTTTGAAAAAGCAAAAAGAGATGGAAAAGTGGGCATTGAATTGCGATATCGATGAGGTGTCTGATACTCCAGTCATTCAAGGCTACAAGGATTTATTGCAAAGTGTCGGACGTAGTGTCAAGAAGAATCCTCCTACCGTTTTGGCGCTTATTCGGAATATTCGACATCGTGGATCCATCCCTGAATATTAATAGTATTATTGATATTTATAATGTTGAATCTTTACATTCTTTATTAGCCATTGGTAGGGCATGATTTGGATAAAATAGCGGGGCAAATTGAATTTACGGTTAGTCAAAAAGAAGATGTTTTTTTCTACCGATTTTATCTACGGAAAAACACGTTTCTACAGGCTGATTATGTTTATCGTGATCAAAAAGGAATTTTAGACATGGCTAGATGTTCGTGACGGAGAAAAACTATAAATTTGATGATGAGACAAAGAATGCCATTTTTATCATTCAAGGAAATGCTCATACCTCTGTTGAAATGCGTTTAGAAGCACTCAAGCGCATTGAGAAAGATTTGGCAGAATGTATGCCAAATCTGAATTTGAAACGTATGTCATTCGTCCAGAGGGGAAATGACCCTAAAAAGCAGTATATTCACTGATAGGAACAAGAAATGAGTTTGTTGTTTGAAAGTATTTCGGCTCACAACAACATTTTTATTAAAAGATTTGTTTGAAAATTCTTTACTTTTTAGAAGATATAGTATAATTAGTATATATCATACTTTCGGAGGTATCTATGAAAAAGTAAAATCATCGTAGTTGCAGGGTTAGCTCCTTTTAACTTCTGGCCTTTTTAGCTGCTTGCTCGGGTTCGAAATCGAACTCAGCTGAAATAAAATTTGGTTATGTATATTCTGGTGATCCAGAAACTTTGGATTATGTAACATCAGGAAAAAGCAAACCACTAGCGATCTTGTGACAAAATGAGTTGACGGATTGTTAGAAAAATGACAACATGGAAATCTTGTACCATCAATGGCTAAGTCATGGACTGTATCAAAAGATGGTTTAACTCTATACTTATAAACTTCGTGGCAAAGGTGCCAAGTGGTACACATCAGAAGGTGAAGAATATGCTAGAAGTCAAGGCGTAAGATTTTTGTAACTGGACTGAAACATGCTGCCGATAAAAATCTGAGGCGCTTTATTTGGTTCAAAACTCAATTAAAAGGTTTAGATGCTTACGTGAATGGTCAAACAAAAAGATTTTTCAACGGTAGGTGTGGAAAGCAGTGATGATTATACTGTTCGTATACATTGAATGATGCTAGAGCCATATTGGAATTCAAAGACAACCTCTGCCATTATGTGCCAATCAATGCCGAATTTTTAAATCTAAAAGGAAATAAAATTTGGCCAATCAACAGATACTAACTCCATCCTTTATAATGGACCATTCTTGATGAAAGCTATCACAGCAAAATCTGCGGTAGAATATGTTAAAATAAACATTATTGGGATAAAGATAATGTAAAAAGTGGATAGCATCAAGCTTGCTTACTATGATGGTCAAGACCAAGACTCATGGCTCGTAATTTCAAAGATGGGGCATACCATACGCACGCCTCTTCCCAACAAGTTCAAACTTTGCAACTTTTGAAAAACAATTCAAGGACAATATCTATACAGCAGAAGCAGGCTCTGGAACGGCTGCTTTAGCCCTTAATATTGACCGTCAATCTTTGACAACCATACGGCTAAGAAAAATAGATGAAGATTCAACGAAAAAGGCATTGTTGAACAAAGACTTCCGTCAAGCTTTGAACTTTGCACTTGATCGCGAATCTTATGCAGCACAAGTAAATGGTGAAAGATGGTGCTGCCATACAGCAATCCGCAATATGTTTGTACCATCTAATTTTGTCCAAGTAGGAGAAAACTCATTTAGTGATGCTGTAGAAGAAAAATTAGCAAGCTATGGCGATGACTGGAAGGGTGTCAAACTAGCTGATTCACAAAAACGGCTTTGTACAATCCAACAAAAAGCAAAAAGAAAAATTTGTAAAAGCAAAAAGCAGCTCTGCAAGCTCAAGGTGTACAGTTCCCAATCCACTTAGATGTTCCTACTCGTGAAACTTCTAAGAGCTACGTTGCTCGGATGCAGTCTTTAAAACAATCTGTTGAAAAAGTGCTTGGCAAAGAAAATGTTGTCATGGACTTGAATATGATGTCAGAAGACGACTTTAATAACATCACTTACTATGCTCCAAATGCAGCTGGAGAAGACTGGGATATCTCAGGCGCTGTTGGTTGGAATCCTGACTATCAAGATCCATCTACTTATCTTGATATTTTGAAATCAACATCTTCTGATAATACGAAAACTTGGTTTGGATTTGACTCTGGTAGTGAAAATGCTGGTGCTAAAGCAGTTGGCTTGGACGAATATAATAAATTAGTCGATGAAGCAGGTGCAGAAACAACAGACATTGCAAAAACGTTATGAAAAAATATGCGCAGCCCAAGCTGGTTAACAGACAGTTCACTTGTCTTACCAACAATGGCTTCAACAGGTGCTGAACTTTTGTGTCACGCATTCAACTGTTCTCAGGTGCATTTGTGCAAACAGGTAGTAAAGGTAGCTCAACCTACTATAAATACATTAAAGTCGGTAAAGATGCTGTCACGAAGAAAGACTAGTGAAGCAGCTAAGAAGAAATGGCAAAAAGAAAAAGCTGAGTCTAATAAAAAGCTCAAGACGAATTAGCTGATCATGTAAAATAATATAATGATAAAAGCAGGTAAAACTCACTAAAAGGTGAGGAAAAACCTGCTTTTTCTATTATAAAAATTGTAAGGTTAATATAATCCCCTTGATACATAGGTCTGAAAAATAGTCAAAAATTTAGAAAATTTCTATTTACTTTTTACTTTTTGTAGTGCTAGAATGTACAAAAATAATGATTTTGGGGAGGAATATTTATGAGTAAAATCATTACCTTGTAGCGCTAGCCTCTTGCTTGCAACAGGAACTCTAGCAGCTTTGTTCTGGCTTCTAAAACAAGCTCTGGGAACAAAAACATTCTCAGATGTTTATGAGCAAGATCCAGATAATTTGAACTATTTGACAACTGGGAAAGCAGCTACTGCAAATCTACCAGTAATGTTATTGGACGGACTTTTGGAAAATGACCGTTATGGAAATCTAGTTCCTTCTATGGCGAAGGATTGGACTGTCTCTAAAGATGGCTTTGACTTATACTTATACACTCGTAAGGGTGTCAAAAGTGGTACACATCGAAGGCGAAGAGTATGCAGAAGTTAGGCGCAAGACTTTGTGACAGGTTAAATATGCTGCGGACGATAAATCTGATGCTATTTACTTGGTACAAGATTCAATCAAAGGCTTGGATGCTTACATGAAGGGTGAAATAAAGATTTCTCTGTCGGTATCAAAGCAGTTGATGATTACACAGTTCAATACACGCTTAATCGACCAGAAAGCTTTTGGAATTCTAAAACAACAATGGGCGTTTTTAGCACCAGTTAATGCAGAATTTTTGAAATCAAAAAGCAATAAATTTGCACAAGCAACAGATCCGTCTAGTCTGTCTTTATAATGGTCCATACTTGCTAAAAATCTATCACAGCGAAAATCGTCTGTTGAATTTGCTAAAATCCAAACTCATTGGGATAAGAAAATGTGCACATTGATAACATTAAGTTGTCCTACTATGATGGTCAAGACCAAGATAAACTTGCTAAAGGATTTAGTGATGGCTCATTTACCAATGCCAAAGTATTTCCAACAAGTCCAAGTTATTCATCTCAGTTAGCAAGAAATATAAAAACAACATCGTTTATACTCCACAAGATGCAAACGACTTACCTAGTATCTACAAATATTGATCGTCAATCTTACAATCATACTTTCAAAGACAACAGATGCCTCAAAAAACTCTACTAAGAAAGCTTTTGTTGAACAAAGATTTCCGTCGAGCTACTACCTTTTAGCATTTGACCGCACAGCTTATGCGTCACAAGTAAATGGTAAAGACGGAAAGATGAAGATGCTTCTGTAATCTCTTTGTACCACCAACATTTGTTCAAACAGATGACAAGAGCTTTGTGGGAATTGGTCAAAGAAAAATTAGTTGGCTACGATGAAAGTTGGAAAGATGTCAACTTAGATGATGCACAAGATGGGCTTTATAATCCAACTAAAGCTAAAGAAAATTAGCGAAAGCGAAAGCAGCGCTTCGAAGCAGATGGCGTTCAATCCCCACCACATTGAGATGCCAGTTGACCAAACAGCAACCATCAAAGTCTCAACGTGCAATCATTGAAACACTCCATTGAAAAATCTTGGTAAAGAAAAATGTTGTGATTGATATTCAACAAATGTCTAAAGACGACGTGAATAATATCACTTACTTTGCTGAATCTGCAGCAGCAGAAGATTGGGACCTTTTCTGATAATGTTGGTTGAGTCCAGACTTCCAAGACCCATCTACTTATCTTGATGTCATCAACCTTCAAGCAGTGAAAAACACTAAGACTTATTCTAGGACTGATGGTGCACGAATAACACTGCAGCAGCACAAGTTGGTATGAATGAATATGAAAAGGCTGTTGAACTGAGGCTGAAAAAGAAACCATCAATACGAATGACGCTATGAAAAATATGCGTGCACATGCTGGTTGACAGATACATGTATTAGCATTCCAACAACAACGCTAACGGGTCGCCCAATTTTTCTTCGCACAGTGCCATTTACTAATCCATTTGCTTGGTCAGGAAACAAAGGAATAGTGAAATCATCCTATATAAATATCTCTGAACTCCAAGATGAGCCTGTGACTCAAAAATCAATAAGAAAGCAATGAAAAATGGAATAAAAGCTACAGAATCTAATAAAAAGGCTCAAGAAGAACTTGCAGATCTATGTTAAATAATTGAAAAATTAGATAAAATTTAACTAGAAAAAACAAAAAGTTCAATTATGATAAAAATATTCTGACAATTGACGGTTGTTTACACAACTGAGAATTGTGATATAATTTTAAATCAATCAGTTTAAAAATTGAAGGTATCGTATTGGTAGATTGCGACGCGTGGCATTTGATCAGACTCTTCGGTCTTGGCTGACTAGGTTATGTTTAAGCACATAACCATAGCATAAAGTGAATATCTGATGTACCTCATGCTACAAACTCAGTAAATACCAAAGAATTAGCAGATCATGTAAAATAAATCTTCTCATCAGAACTTTCTCAACAGGAGGGAAAAGTTCTTTGGGATTTTAAAGGAAACGGTAAATGAAGAAATATATTTTTATGCTATCTCTACGCTCTTTTAGTATCTATTTTCATGGTAATAACGCTGACTTACACCATTATTCATACCTATGGTGCCTAGAAGTTGATTTTCAAACAGACCCAAACTATAACAAAATAGCGACAACTCCTGGATAAAAAGACTAATTACGAAAATACTGACTTTTTGAGCGCATGGTTACATTTGACTACTATGATACGAAGGAATTGCAAAGAAAAGCTAGTAAAGGAATTCCTCAGCAACAGTGGGAGTTCTAATAATGCAAATATCTATGAAGCTTATATCAAAAAGTTAGGTGGTTGGAAATTCGCAGCAATTCAAAGAAAGTAAGCAATTTTCATGCAACTCGAGAGGTTCCGGTCTATGAACGCGTTCTTGGTTTCTATGGTAATTTGATTCAAATTGATCATACAGGGGCTGTGAAAGATGCTTCTAATCCAAACTTGAAGCGTTATCCCTGTATTGAAAATGATCCTGCTATTGGTTGGTCTGCTGTTGGTTCTGGGAACGAAACACAAATATTTGTTATATTTCAACAGTCAATTTCATTTATCCATCAAAATTTTTGTAAGATTAAATTTGGGAACATCTTATCCAACCTATGCAAATCTCCCTGTCCCATGTTATTTTCGCCAAGGGCAGTCAAACGTAGACTTCAGAAGTTCAATTTCCAAACAGGAAAGAAAACATCATCTGTTAATATTTATACACGTACATATAAGTTCTCCAAACAAGCTGATGCACGCGATGTTGCTAATTACGGAAAAAGACATCCTTATATTTAAGCGACAGAGAGCAATTATCAATATCCATCTATGATTGTGAGCTCTTTCTATTGTTGGTTGATTGTCGTTTTGTCATACTTTAATCGCCGTTCCACTTGGATCTTATAGGCCTGCTTTTAAGAATACATTGTTTGATAGTATTTCAACCGGTGCTTTGACTTTTCTTAATGTCACTGCCAACTATTGCCTTGGTTTATACTATCTTTTCTTTGATTGGTTCAGCGATTGGCTTGCCTGATTCATTCTATTTTGGGAGCAGGTGATTGGCGCTTCTTATGTGCTGCCGGCAGTTATTCTTGACTCTTTGAGAGCTCTTGACAGCCGTTTGATTCGCTGTTATATGATTGACTTGCAATCACAAGATTTTGTTCGTTTTGCCGTGCAAAAGGTCTTTCTTGAAAAAGAAAATTTCTAATAAACATATTTTCATGCCATGGTGCCACTTGTATCCAGCATTCCAAACTCAGTTATTGGGGTTATTACAGGTGCAACTTTCGACTGAAACAGTCTTTTGGCTTTCCCTGGTATGGGTGATGTTGATTGACCCTGTTAAAGCTTCAAACACCACGGTCGCTGGATCTTGCTTTATCTTTTACTTGTCTTTCTATCTTCGCCTTTCATTGGGTGATATTCTGATGACAGTACTTTGACCCACGTATTAAATTAACATCAAAAGGAGGTAAATAATGCTACAATTGATAAGACTAAGTTCCAATTTGTCAAACGCGATGATTTTGCCTCTGAAACGATTGATGCTCCAGCCTATTCTACTGGAAAATCAGTTATGTCCGTTCCAGAAATCAACAGTTGTCATGTTGGAAATCTTTGGTCGCTATTATTTTGATGAGTTCTTATTTATCCGATTTTCTCAGATTTTTGACTTTAACGATGTCAGCAAGGTGAATGATTTCTGGTGTATATTAAAACCAAATGTGGGCACATTGGTTTTGTACAGATAGCAAACGGGAAAATCCCTTTGACTGAGTATGGTGAGCTGTAACTCTATCTCATTGTCATTGCAACTGTGATTAACTGAAGTATTGGTATTGTGATTGAGTGGTATTCTAATGCAAAACCGTTGACTGTATTATGATGGAAGTGTACACATCATTTCTTAACATCCCATCTCTCTCTGATTGTCATTGTTCTGACTTATTCAATTGCGCTGGTTTCTGGAACTTGATTTTGCTATGACCATCACAGGTTGTTGGATTAGTTTATAGGATTCGTATCCAAATCATGCGTTATCGTGACTTGAATACAACTCTACAGTCGTACCTTAGGAACGCCACACACTGAAAAATCATTGTAAAAATATCATGCCACAATTGGTTTCTTGTATATTGTGACCACGGCTTCACAACTGCGTGCCAAATTTCATTTCTATGAAGCATTCTCTATCGTTCTCTTGGTTTGGGGCTTCTCGTCACAGTACCAAGTTTGGGATGGCACTCAGATTATTCACAAAACGACAACAAATGCGTATCTTTCTTGGATTCCATTGACAAACCTGATTTTGGTTTCCTCCATTATTCGTTGTTAGTCAAAACTTACGATGCTAGTGATCCACGTCACATAGATAGAGTAAATATGACACAGGATGCATATTGACTGCTCGCGATATCGTGGAATTTGATGTTCGTGATAAGGTCTCAACAGCTATTCGTGTGCTTCGCTTGACCATTGAAGGTGAAGTTCTTGCAATTGTGTAGGAGAATCTGGTTCTGAAGTCGGTTTTAACAAAGACATTTACAGGAATGTTAGAAGAAAAATGGTCGAGTTGCTCAAGGAACGATTGATTATCGGGGGCAGATCGGACAAAAATTGAAGTCACACAAAAGATTAAACCATACGTGGTGTTAAAAATTGCGACAATCTTCCAAGATCCGATGACAAGTTTGGACCCCTATTAACACAATCGGTAGCCAAATTAGAAGTGATTATCAAGCACCGAAAAGAAAATCGTCAAAGAAGGGAAAGAAATGGCTAAGGACTATATGAATAAGGTCGGCATTCCTGATGCTGAAAAGCGCTTTTATGAATACGCATTTCAATATTCAGGAGGAATGCGTCAACGATTGTTATTGCTATTGCGCTTCGTTTGTCGTCCTGACATTCTAATCTGTGACGAGCCTATGACAGCACTTGACGTTATATAATTCAAGCACAAATCATTGATTTGTTGAAATTCTGCAAACAAGAATATGAATTCAACTATTTTTATCACCCATGACCTTGAGGGTAGTGCATTGCTGATAAGGTTGTGGTTATGTATGCTGCGAAACACTGAATACGGAAACAGAAGAAGTCTTTACGATCCACGTCATCCTTGGACACTTTGGAGTTTGTTATCTAGTCTACCTCAATTACAGATGATAAGGGTGAACTGTATTCACACCCTGAACGCCGCCATATCTCATATTCATTTACAAGGAGATGCATTTGCCTGTGTTCGGATTATGCTATGGAAATTGACTTTGAAGAGAAGCCACCTCAAATCTATGTAACGGATACCCATTGGGCAAAAATATGGTTGTTGCTATGAGAACGCTCCAAAAGTGAATAAGCTAGCTGTTATTGATGATTTACACGAGGGATTATTCAAAATGGGCTGCCCATTTAGACGCCTAGGAGGAAGGAAATGCCTGAAAAATTAGTAGAAGTTAAAGATTTGGAAATTTCCTTCGGTGAGGGAAGCAAGAAATTTGTTAGCGTTAAAAATGCTAATTTCTTTTTATCAATAAAGGAGAAACGTTTTCACTTGTAGGAGAATCTGGTTCTGGTAAAACGACAATTGGTCGTAGGATTATTGGTTTAAAATGATACGAGTCATGGAGAGATTTTTCTGAAGGAAAAATTAATGGCAAAAAATCAAAAGAAGAAGAGTCAGAAATCATTCGTAAAATCTCAAATGATTTTCCAAGACCTTGTTGCTAGTTTGAATGAACGTGTGACAGTTGATTATATCATTTCGAAGGCTTGTATAATTTCCACTTATTTAAAGACGAAGAAGAGCGCAAGAAAAAGTGAAAGATATTATTCATGAAGTTGATTGTTATCAGAGCATTTAACGTTACCCTGCATCGAATTTTCTGGTGGTCAACGTCATGGATTGGGATTGTTTCAAAGTGCTTGTTATGGAACCAGATTTTGTCATTGCAGATGAGCCGATTTCAGCCTTTGACGTGTCTGCTAGGTGGGCGCAAGTTTTTAAACCTACTGATTCCAAAAAGAATTAGGTTTAACTTACCTCCTTTATTGCTCACGATTTATCGGTTGTACGCTCATTTGCAGATCGTATTGCATGGTAATTTATAGTGTGATTGTCGAAGTAGCTAAAACAGAAGAACTTTAACAATCCGATTCATCCTTATACTCAGCCTCTTTATTATCAGCTGTGCCAATTCCAGACCCAATCTTGGAACGGAAGAAAGTGTTGAAAGTCTATGATGCTAACTCACATGATTATTCAACGGATAAGCCAGAAATGGTCGAAATTCGTCCTGACACTTTGTGTGGGCTTAATAAAGCTATGAAGTTGAAAATATAGAATTATAACACTGCACTTGACTTTGATAGAATCTAAAAATCACTTTAGAGGTTATCTAGAGTGATTTTGAATTCATGTTATCTTTTTCTGGATCGATCTCTATTTTAAACTGTACCATACTAGATATGATAGAAAAGAGGAGTAATGGAATGTATCAATTGATTGTGCTTGATATGGATGGAACACTTTTGACTAGTAAAAAACAATTGCAAAAGCAGCGTTGAAGTTGATTGGGATAGCTCAAGATGCTGGTATGTTGTGCTTAACAGGACGTTCTTTTGTCAGAAGTGATCTCCTTATGAGATGATTTTGCACGGGATTCATCATGCTATTCTTGCAAGTGGCATTGATTTACAGGATTGAGGCTCAAATGCGTTTTAGCCAAGCAAACCTTGCCTGCTTTAGCAGTGGATACAGAAGACGATAAGATAGCTCAAGATTTGATGCTGGTTTGTACGATTACAGACAAGGCTATCTTCAAAAATCAATATTTGAGAATATTGCTAACTACTATACGGAAATCTATACTGAACTTTATGATAAAACACGCTATCTTGGTGATAATACGATTTGTTAGTGAAGGAAAAGAGAACACTTTTGACAAAAATCAATATTTATCACTTTACGGCAAGGGATCGAGATCAATCTTATGAAACTTTATTGTCTGAAAAATAACAATGATAAAAGCTGAGCAAGTGGCCTGAACTAACAGCGCAAGGAGTTGAAATGGGCAAGGTTTAGCTCACTTTGCCTGCAAAATTGAATCTTCCTATGAGCAACTCATTGCTGTTGGGGATGCGTGACAATGATGAAAGCATGATTCAGCGAAGCAGGTTTGTGTTGCTCATGGGAAATGCCAAACGAGAAATACTGTTAGGCAGATATTATTGTGGCAGATAACGATCAGTGGCATGTACAGGCTATTGATGATGTGCTTCTGGCAGATAAAAATATAAGAACAACGAATAAATGACAAACCCCACTTCAAGATTTCCAATACCAAGCTTAACCATATCTCACAGTATTAAATACCTTCCTGAAGAGAGGTGATCGGGAAGAAAAGCCGGTTGTCACAACTTTCACCAGCAATTTTCTGAAGCAACAAACCACCAGTAAACATGTCTACATCTTTCAATGGTTGCTGTATAGCGGCTAGTTGGGGATAGTAGTTTTCACTAAAAATAAGTTCCGTCGTAGCCAATGACTTTTGAGTCCTCTGAATTTTGATTTCCAATTTCTGAGCGACTTTCATGATTAAAATGGCTGTCAAATCATCTGAAAGCAAAAATGGCACTCAGGGTTTTCATGTTTTAAAAATATTTTTGATTTCCATTTCTGCGAATAGGAGAGAAGTCACTATTGTCATTGATAATGGCATCAGGTAGAATGGAAGCAAAACCTGCATGGCGGAGACCTGTCGGGAGAGTTTAATCTATCATTTGGTAATCAGTAATGATATTTTGGGCACCGGATTTGACTAAGTTTCTGCAGCCAAGACACCACCAGCATAGTTGTCCGAAGATACAACAGGAATGGAAGGGATAAGTTGCGGTCAAAAAGAGATAATGGAGCTGTTACACGGTCATAATCTGAGATGCCTAAGTTGTGGCTGCCTGAGATAATGCCATCCACTTGATTGGCTTCAGCATCTCCAGACACTTTTTCCTTACTTGAATTGTGCTCGCTATTGCAGATGATTGTCTGTAGCCTCTTTTGAATAACTATGCTCTAATTTGTCAATGAGTTCGGCATAAAAATGTGACTTGATATTTGGGACTCAATCCAATCAGTTTAGCGGATTTTTCCTTGCTACGAGCGAGGATTATTGGGCTTTGTATCCCAACTCGCGCGCATGGGCCTCATTAATTTTTTGTAATCGTCTTGAGAGGTAGCCTTTTGTTAATTACACTGAGACACAGTGGGTTAGCTGACCCCAGCAATTTTTGCAACATCAGTTAATCGCGACCATAATCTAACTCATAGTAAGTTCCAGTTGATTTCTGCTGATAAAAATACCGTTTTTGATTTTCATGAGGGAAAACGCGGCCTGAAAAATACTTTTTCTCCTTTGTTAATAAAAATTTCAAAAACTGACTTATCATCGAAGATAGTCAGTTGTAGCTTGGTTTTCAATCGTACAACTACGAACGGTACCAAATTCAAGAGCGTATTGCTCACCGGTTTGACTACGGTCAACTGTTACTCGACCATTTTTGATGTCAGCAAATGCGTAAACCCTCTGCTGCGTTTTGATCTGCAAAGAGGACGATTTCAGCTTGTGAATCAGCTGTAAATTCGAGTTCTAATTCATAGCAGTTCGTTGTCTGCGCTTGATTAGAAAACGTTTGGATATTATCTGTGCGTAAGGATGTGATAGCTAGACAGGGTATTGATAGAGTTTTACCGTCTTTTAGGGTTAATTCTTTGACCAAAGAGAATGTTCTGGGTGGTCGGAAAACGATCAGATGGATAGGCAATATTCTGGCAACCCCAGCCAGCTGACAGCTAAGGCACGGCCATCTGCATTGAAAGCTTGGGTGGCATAGCAATCAAATCCATAATCTCAAATTTCTGCAGAGGACTCAGGTTTAATAATTGTTGCTTTATGTCAAACGATTGACCTAGGTTTTACACATATTTGATCAAATATTGTCATAAGGGACACCTCTCTTTGATAAACCCCGAGGACAGTAGGAGCAAAACAGGCTTTCGCATCAATAAAGACATGATTTGGGCACCATCTATCGTAGGCAGTGTTATCATTTCAAAAGTTCTACTACGATTTCCTTCCTGTTTGTATAGTCACTAAGTGACCGCTTTACAAAGCTCGATATAGCTTTTTGTCAAGTTGTTTGTCCCCCAGCAGTGGCATCAAAATTGGTTCCGTGTAGTTACTGAGGATCATGAAAATGATCTCGTGGTATCCTTGTGTTGTTCAATCAATACTTTGTTTAGTTTTGAATATCGTCCGTCTTGTCCAGCAAAAGCACTGATTTGGTAGTAAGGTGACGAACCCACCTCATCACGGACATTCCCAGTATAGAATACAGGAAAAGTCTGTCGTTTCAAACTGCATGGCAGAGCCAGAGTAAGCACCGACTGTCACAGTTCAGTATCTGGCAGAACACGAACACCGGTTTCTGTGAAGTGCACGAGGTCACTCACTGTTGTACTCAAGATCTGGAGCCCATGAGCTGCACCCAAATGGAAAATTTTGATAGAAGGCAATCCATTTTTCCGTCAAAATAGGAAAACCATTTGGGTCATTCAGCGTCCCGCATCAGGCTCTACGTGGTAGGTGTAGTACGCTACAAGGCGACGTAAAGGATTTTATATCTGCTGGATTTGTTTTCAGTCCATTGTCTATAGCGTTTGTAACGTTGTTCAGTAGTCCAAGCCAATCTTTTGTCCCTCCGAGACATTTTTCTTACTTATATAGTAAAACGTTTTCTGACCAACTTTTAACAGGAAAAACAGCCCGTCTGCAAAAACGCTGGATATACTTGGAAATCATGTTAAAATATTAGTCGTAGGAGCTGATTAAAATCGCTTTCATCAAATTTGTAATTATGGGTTAAGGAGATGTCGGTGATAAGGACACTGGTAAAAGCAGTCGTATTGAGGCCATATTGGCGGATCGTGACATTGTAGCAGTGTTGCTCACGTGCGACCCGTCTGCGTGTCGCGGTCAAAGATGAAGTTGCATTGATAAAGATAGAGCGAGAATCTTGGAGGTTCTATGAGCTTTTTAACCAGGCCAATACGTCAAATTATTTTTGGCACCGGTGCAGTGAATAAAATCGGTGATGACAAGTGGTCTGCTTTGGTTTGCCTATACGTCTTCAATCGAGGAACAAAAAGCGAAGCGGCTAAAAGGGAATTGGTTCCAACGTGCTGTTCGTACATATTTGGTGACGTATTTCAGCCAATCCTGCCAGCAATCGTAAGTCAACAGGTCTCTTCATGGGGACTGTGGTGCGATTAATAACGATACGATTCTTGGGGTTGTCGGAACAATCTCTCAAAAGCTCTCGCTGGTGTCAGACTTCTCATACTTACACAGCTGTGTTGACAGAGATACAGCCTTTGCCTTCTCTCCCAGCTTTCGGTGTCTTGGTCAGCCTTCCAGTGTGGTCGGTAATCCAGTTATATGAGACACTTTGGTTTGATGTTGGTCAACACAGCCTTCCAATGCATGGCCGATGTAGCTTCTGGTGCCGTGCAGCCAATCATGTTCTTTGTGCTCTATCTGCTGGTTATTATCAAAACTCAGTATTGCCAGCCTCTTCATTGGACCACTTTGAAAGAAACTTGGAAAATGAAGTTGCATAAGAAAAATTCCAGGATGTGCTTGATTTGCCTCGTTGTGCCATTCTTGACCTTCCTTGTGATGTCAAGGTTCTGGACTCTTTTGTCATTGGTCCGACCTCTCCACTCGCTTGGAAAATGTTATTTTGCGCGACAAAAGCTATTCTTGCCTTGCCGTTTGGCTTAGCAGGTCTCATCCTTGGTGGTGTGCATCAGCTATCGTGGTAAACCGGTGTTCACCATCTCTTCAACTTCTTACCAGACGCACTGATGTGCGAGCCGAAGGGAGATGCCTCACTGCACCATCACTGGCTGCGTGACTGCCGCGGGATGCAACTGCAGTTGGTGTAAAACAAACGTCTACTAGAAAGCTCTTGCATCTCTTGCAGCTGCTCTCTGCAGGTCTTGGAATTATCTGAACCAGCTATTTGTGTAAACTTACGTTATGGTAAAACCATTTGTACTTTCTGGTCTTGGTTAAGCCGGTGCTGGTGGTTAAGTTAGCTTTATTCTGGACTCTACAGCCTGGATTTGCATTACTATTATCCCAGGCATGCTCTCATCTGAATGGGCAAGTTCTTCAATATATCTTTCATGGTACTTGTAACCACTGGTCTTGGATTTGGTTTGACTACGCATTTGCCACAAAGATGCTGAAGAAGAAGCGGACCGAAGCAGTGAAGTTAGTAGAAGCTTAAATGAAGCATTGCCAGCTCCAGTCCTCTGCTGAATGTCAATTGCTTTCTCGCAATCGTTGGTCAAGTGCTGACTTGAGACGTCAATGACCCAGCATTCTTTGAAGCGGTGCTATGACGCGGGAGCAGGTAAACCCAGTGAAGGTGTTGCGGTATGTTCTGCGGACGCAGGAAGCGACAATTGCATTTTGCAACCGGTGACGCTTACGTATTTTGAAAGCACGGCAAATGGTATGGAAATCTTGATTCACGTAGGTATTGACACAGTCTCTATGAACGGTGACGGATTTGATCAAAAAGTTGCTCAAGGTGATAAGGTGAAAGCTGGCGATGTTCTTGGAACATTTGACACTGCTAAAATCGCAGCTACTGGTCTTGATGACACAACTATGGTGATTGTTACCAATACAGCTGATTATGCTTCTGATCACCCCTGTTGCAGAGGGCAGTGGCTAAAGGTGATAAGCGTGATTGAGTTGAAAGCCTAACCGTATCATGTGATAAGAGGAGGTTGGGACAAAAGTTCCCAGCCTCATATATTTTATAGTTTAGCTTGCAAGACGCAGTGGTTGGTTGGATATCCTTATCCTTGCTATACCGATGATAGCGGCTATCCTCAACCAACTGTGCGGAGGTGGGACGACGAATCACATTCTTCGAATGATTGATTTCGTCCCACTCTCTTCTTCACTTTTTAGTTAACAAACACATTAACACAGCGGTTGATCTTTTCTTTGCTCGTTTTCACGTCTCAAAGTTGTCAATCAACGCAGTGAGTGGGAAACGAACTCTTCCGGTTCTTTTCCCTACTTCTTTTGAAAAAGAGAAGAAAAGTAAGATTTTTACCTCAGAAGTCATACGAAGATATGCTATAATGAATAGAGAGAAGAAAACAAAATAAAAAGAGGTTTTGAAACGACAAAATTGTATAGCTTTGAAGCTGGTGGTACAAAATTTGTGTGTGCAGTTGAGATGAAAATTTGAAGTAGTTGAGAAAACACACTTTCCAACGACCACACCTGATTGAAACGTTGATAAGACGATTGCATTTTTCTCTCGTTTTGAGAATTTCAGCTGGTCTTGCAGTTGGTTCTTTTGGACCGATTGATATTGACCCTAATTCAAAAACGTATGAGTTTTATCACGACGACACCTAAAACCACATTGGGCAAATGTTGATATTGTGGGAGCTTTGCGGCGTGCTTTTAAATGTGCTGACTTTACTTTTACGACAGATGTCAATAGCCTGCTTATGGTGGGAGTGGTGGCGCGAAATAATGCAGGCGGACGAATTGAAAAATTTGGTCTATTATACTATTGAACAGGAATCGAAAGCAGCTATTCAGCGTGGAGAATTCATCGGTGGAATGGGTCATCCAGAAATGGGGCATTATTATAAAGGTCAAAAACATCCAATGGATGTAGAAAAAGAATTTAATGGAGTGTGTCCATTCCATAATGGCTACGCTTAGAGGGATTAGCTGCTGGACCTAGTTTAGAGTCGGACAGGCATCTGAGGAAAAATATTGAACCAAACAGCCTGTTTTGGGATATTCGCCTACTACATTGCGCAAGCAGCACCAAGCAACGGTGACATTCCGCCCTGATGTGATTGTCTTGGTGGAGGTGTTACGGCGCAACAGCAGATATGTTGGATCGCGTTCGTAGAAAAAGTTCACAGTTTTGTTGAATGGTTATTTGCCTGTTCCAGATGTACGTGATTACATTGTAACGCCAGCGGTTGCAGTGAAATGGCTGAAAGACACTTTGGAAACTTTTGTCTTAGCTAAAAAGCTGATGACAAAGGACAATTGAGTAATTGAGCTAAGTGAGCGAATACTGAATAAGCTTGCTCTGATATAAGGGTATGCAGAAATGAGCCAAACCAATTGTAAAAGATATGTTGGTTTTGGCAGCAGAGCACAACCAGCAAGCTAAAGAAGACGCTTTGAATTAAAGATTTGTTCGATAACCTTACGAGCGAACCAAGATAAGTGTGGCGACATGTTCATAAGCGCCATGATTGAGTTCAAAAACGCATCATTATATTGATGTGTACGACGTGATTCTGTTATCATGTTCAACTTATTTTGAAAAGGAAGTCATCTCTTACCGAGCGGAAGAGTCCTGTTTATCACTGGTGGGGGAGTCGCTTGACAACTCACAGGGGGCGGAAATTACAGTTGGTCAATCATTATGAAAGCAAACGCTGATTTTGAAAGATTTTCCGGTCAAATTCAGCATGAACTGGATCATTTGGAAGGGATTTGACTTAATGACCTGAAAACCATTATAGTATTGCTTAATTGGTCAAAAATAGTTCTTATAGAACTTTTTTCGACATTCGGTTTGAATTATAGTAGAATAGTTCCATGGAAACCAATTGTCTTTCTAGTTAACTATTTGAAAAGGAAACAAATGGAAAACCATTAGAATTCAAGCGATTTGGACGGAAGACACATCTGATGATTCAAAATTGCCAAAGAGCGAGGGATTGAATTTATGGGGGTAAGCAGGGGCAAGTATTGTATTTTGTGAATCACCGCGAAGACTGTGATAAGATGACCTTTATTAAAGATATTGGAGTGCAGGAGTTGGCATACGCTGTCCGTTGCCAGTAATTTAATGAAGGAACGTGAAGAATGGCTTGATTTATCTGGAAGTAAGTGAGACCGATAAACGCGCTAAGATTATTCGTTTAACGCTTTTCGGAATCAAAGGAGCGCATGAATAAACAGTACCCAGATGATGAAATGGATCGTTGCTTATTGACAGACATATTTCGTGAAGAAGATTTGGTTACTCAAGTGATGGGGAAATTCTTACCAGAATATTGGAAAAATTCAGAAAAAGGAGAAACGAATGGTTAAATTGTTTAAACGTTTAACTGTCAAAGAAGGTAGGAATGATTGTCATCAGTATCTTGTTTACTTGTTTAACAGTTTGTTTGGAATTAGAGGTTCCAACTTATATTTCTATTACGGAACCCTGCAGATGAGGGACGTGTTTCTGATTTGTGGAAATCCAGGTTTGAAAATGATTGCTGTCTCTTTGCGAGCGCTTTTCAGTGCTGTGACAGTTATTGGCTTTATTGCGGCTAGATTGGCGGCTACAGCTTTGCAACGAGTTTGCGTGGTCAGATATTTCAATCGTGCTGGATTATTTCGGGACGCTGAGATGGAAAGTGATTTTCATTCCGAGTCTTTTGACCCGGACAACCAATGATCTTACGCACTCAACTTATGATTGGTTGCTAGCCGGGCTTGGTACGTTGTGACGCGTGGCCAATCATGGCGATTTGGGCGATTACGAAAATCATTGGGAAATCAGAATACTGGCTCTGGGCGGTTATTGTGTGCGGGTTATTGTGATTATCGACAACAGTCTCTGATGACGCTGGTTTTCCAGCAATCCGTTATTCAACGGTTGACCGATAAGTTAAATAGTATTACGCGAAAGTCTAACAGGGACTCAGTGTTGTCTCGGCTATAACGCTCGAAGACTATCAAGATGACAAGTTTGCAGGAGCCGATGATGAAGTGACTGTTTGAATCCTCTCGTCAGTCGTCTCATGGCGATTTTAAATCCAATTATGATGGGGGATTTCGAGCTGCTTTGACCTTTATGATTTATTGATTGCTTACTTGATTCAAGACGCAGCCTCACCAGAGAGCAAGCTTGCCTATCTTTTTAGTGATATGGTCGTCTTGTCTTATGCTTATGCAAGTATGATAGGCTTTGGCGCTTATGGGGGCTCTTTTTATCATCTCTACCTCGTACCTTGGGTGTCTGGGTTGGACGGATCAATGAAGTGTTTGATTTATATTCAACGATTGAGTCTCCAACAGAGCCAAAGTGTCAGCGAAAAGATGTCAAAGGAAGTGGTATTTTGACAATGTGTCTTTCCGTCATGTTACAAAACTCTGAGGCTGTCAAGTGATGCATGTCAGCTTTACAGCAAAAGTAGAAATCGTAGCTTATTGGTCTGAACTTCGGTTCTGGGAAATCTACTCTACTTAGCTTAATTCCTCGTTTTGTATGATGCACAGAAGGAAGAATTTATAGACGGCGTAAACGCCAAGATTATCAGCCAGAAGATTTGGCATAACAAAGTTGGCTACATTCCACAAAAAGTCATCCTCTTCTTCAGATATAAAGAGTAATTTGACTTGGACAGCAACAAAGTCCATTGATGATGAAAATGGTTCAGCTGACTTGGCATAAGTGAAACCACGAAGAAGAAAAGAAGACGGTTGTAACTGGTTGCACAAAGCGGTACGAATTTCTCTGGTGGCAAAAAAAGCAACGTTTGGCAATTGCGCCAGGCGCTTGCTCGCAAGCCTGAAATTTTGATTTTTGATGATTCATTTTCAGCGCTAGACTATAAGACAGACCGCATTTTGCGGGAAGAATTAGCGAAAAGTGCAAGGACACAACCAGATTGATTGTGGCGCAGCGATGTTCGTCGATTGCGGATGCTGATCGATTTGCAATGGATAAAGGAAAAAGTAGTCGGTCAGGCAATTACAGTTAATTATAGCAACAAACGATATGTTTACCAAGAATTGGGTTACTCACAATTATCAAAGGAGGAATTGAAATGGAAATAAAAATGTTTTATTTGTTTCTAAGAACTTATCTCAAAGGTTTTCAGCTTCCATTGCCTTATTGCATTTGTGGGAGCGGCACTATTTAGTATTATTGCCAGTTTATGGACCGGACAAATTAAAAGAAATTACCAATCTCATCACAGAAGTGCATGCGTCAGATTGATTTGAAAAGCAATTCCAAATATCAGTTTTTTCTTAGCAATTTTATGCAGTAGGGCTGACAATTATACTCAATCCTTATCATCTTCAGTGATTCAGTACTTCCGCTGTTTATAATCGCTATTGCTGAAAAATCAATAAATTGCCTCTCAGCTATTTTTGACAGCCATTCTATGAAATTCTTTTCATCGGGTCACCAATGACGATACTGTTGGACAATCTTGAACCAAAGTTTAGGAACGGTGATTTCATCAAGTTTGCTTCTCGTTGCGGTTCTCTTTATATGTTTACAACAATGTCGTTCTCTTGTAACGATTGGACTTCAGTCTTGATTAAGCCGGTTCTAAGGTTTTCCTGGATTATGGAAAATCTCAACGATTTGAGCGGCGTCAACAAAAAATTAAGGCGTCAATGACAGGAAGAAATGTATCAAGTATAATGTCATTGTTAGCTACACGCCGCAGACGAACTAAAGCAGTCAAACGCTCAATATGAATTCATAACAGTATGTGGAAATCCCAATTTATTTCAGGGATTGTGATGCTTATGATGTTTGTAGGAACTTCGGTTACGTTATGGTTGTTTTGGTTGGAGCGAGCATGGCCTTGAATGGCGATGTCACTGTTGGAAACGATTGTTGCTTTATGGTGTATAACGACTTTCTTCTCAACCGTTGTCACAACTGCGCAAGGGATTACCACTCTTCAAATAAGCCAGCGCTGCTATGGGACGCGTGTTTGAATTTTTAGCAGAGCCTGAAATGGAAAAATGATGTATACAAGGCGCAAATAACTCACGACCCAGAGATGTTGCTCAAGGTATTCTTTGCTATAACCAGATCGAACGATTATTCATGATTTTCCACAACGTAAAAGCAGGGCAAAAAAATTGCCATTGTCGGCCCGACCGGTGCTGGGAAGATGACGATTGTCAATTTGTTGGATGAAATTATGAGATTGAGAAAAGTGATTACGATTGATGGTATTATATGAAGCAAAATGAACGCCCTGAGGTACATGGATGCCTTTCTCCATGGTTCTTCAAGACACTGGTTATTTGAGGGAATGATTATGAAAATTTGATTTACAACCAGAAAACATTTGGACGAAGTAGTCAGGCAGCTGCCAAAGCTGTTGGGGTTCATCATCATTGGAAAGATTCTTCTCGCCAAAAGGATATGATACGGTGTTGACGATATCACCTTCGTTGGGCAAAAGCAATTGCTAACCATTGCGCGTGCCCTTCTTAAGGATGTTCCATTGTTATCTTTGACGAAGCTGACTCATCTGTTGACACGGACGGAAGAGCTGATCTTAAAAGCGATGGATAAACTAATGGAAGGATCGATTTTGTCATTGCTCACCGTTTGTCAACGATTCGTAATGACTTAATTTTGCTATGCGAGATGGCGCTATCATTGTCTGCTGCACCGCGAAATTCACTGATGGAACAAAACGGCTTCTGTGTTGATCTCATAGTCAATTGAGAAGACGTATTTTGCGTAAAGGAAATGACATAATTGAAAAGAAGACCTTCTTAGTCAAAATTTGACCGGTGCGTTTTACATAATTTTCAAAGTATAATCCCGGTTATATAAAAGACTAGACATGAACGAAACCTGTGCTATAATACAGTCAATGATAGGCAATCGTTAGAATAAAAAACTATTCAATATAATATTTAAGGAATTTCATGGCAAAGCGTTAATTATCTGTGCGGTAGATGTCTTCCTCTCCTATGGCAGTGGCCAAACTGAATACCTCAAGGTCAAGGACAGTGATATTACCGTTGGAAGCAATTGGTAATAGAAGGAAATAGTAATAACTGTGTTTGATCTTTATTTAATTAGTCCTCAAACAAGAATGTATTTCAAACAATTTGTTTAATTCGGTGAAAGAGTTGGACGCCCAGTTGTTCAAATTCCGCCTGGTCATGTGCCCATTCAATAGGGGTCGCAGTCTAGCCAAAGTTAAAATGGACAATCTATAAAGAGGGTTTGAATGTGAATAGGCAGTAAGTGTCAGAAATCATTCTTCATAGGTAACTATGCAACAGGTTAACGAAGTATCATATAGATGCCTCCTGTCACTATGATGGCTTCGTACCGAAGCTGCGAACACAGAGTTAATAGCGCATCACGCAATAAATGCAGTCTGTTGCAAGACAAGCAAAAGGATTAAGATCGAGATTACGGTTCATGCACAAGACCATTTGATGACAACGATGACATTAGTGTGGCATTAGAAATACTAATTATAAGGTAAAAGTTAGAAGAAAAATAATTATTACAACCTCTCCAAGAATAAACTTATAACATTTGTGCGCAAACTAGTTACATGTTATAGGTTTATTTTTTAGAGATCTCAAACTTTCAAGGTATCGGAACCCTTGGGGAGTTTCATAACTAATCAAACCGTTTTGTCAGACAGTTTTAAAGAAATAACTCCGATTTTTGAATCGTTCGTTTACCTTGTTGGTTCAGGTCAACCAGTAACAAGTCTATAGCGATTTATAGGCACACCAGACCAATTGTCCATACAGGTCCAGAGATGATAACAAGGCAGTTAGTCTTCGTTAATTTTTCGATGAAGGTAACGGAGATGACTTTTGATAAAGTAAATACGGAATCGTCCTCGATTTGAACACTGGTATTGATATAGCGCCCTCACCTTCAACGCCCATACCATTTTCGAGATGTAGCAAGGAATATTATCAAAGGTCACGAACGTTAATCATAATATCGGAACCTTTTCATGATTTCCAACCGCGATAAGGGTTCATTTTTTTATTCGCATATCGTAGTAGTCAAAGAAATCATTCATATAGGATTCTATGGATCTTTACCGGCAGGATTTTCTTTGCTTTAATCCGATGTGGCTGGTAATAATTGACACCAAGCAAATCAATGTGTTTTTACGAACGTAAACTCATTTGTGTGTTCTGCACCATGTTCAATTCTCATTAAGGGCAAATCAAGTCAGCCGGATATCGCCCTGATGGTGCGGCGGGGATTCAAGAGAGCGGTTAAAGAAAGCACCGCAATCTGAGCAGCTTGACATCTTCGGGATTGTTTTCATCACGGACAGCTTGGAGTTGCCAAGGATGATCCCGATTTTTCCGCCCTGGTTTTCATGGATAGGGTTTGACAAAGCGTTACTGGCGAGCATTTCATGAAAATACCTGAACAAGCGTGTTCATGTTGACTTCGTTAGATAATGGGTTATAGAGGTAGCTACCTTCAACAGGGACAATCGCCTGTTATGGGTAAACCAATATTTCGACACGTCTCCAAAATAACTCAGCAGGTTTTTATGAAATTTACATAAGCATCAACCGTTTCCTGATGAGCCAACCGCCTTTTCTTCTTGCAGTGCCGCTGGCATGCCGTCGGTACAAGCTGATAAATGGTCATCACCATTTGCAGTTCTGAAGTTCATCAATGAATGAGTTGCAAAAAATCCAGTTTGGGATTACCAGCGCGCCAAATGCCTTCAGGGATTAGGGCGACTCCATTGACAGAAGTGCGGAAAGAATTATGCCCTCTGTTGTTTAATAATTGCAATACCCTTGTAATACTGAGCACTATGCAAGAAGTTTATCTGGGCCAATAGTGATTGAAGAATTTTTCGGCCTCTTATCGTACCAATAGTCCTGCAGATATTTTCCTTTCCGTCCCCTCAAACGCCCTTCTGTTTGGTGACTGCTGAAGCAGTCCCTGAAAAACTTTGAAATGTTAGAAATGTCACATATTTCCTTAAAAAATTTCTTATAATATAATTTATACTTTTTAGAAAAAGTCAATCTTTATTAAAAAGTATAGACATTTTACAAAAAATATAGTAGTTAGAGTATCAAAAAGAAAAGAGGGAAGATTGATGTAACAGTTTAGATCAAATCGGTGATAAGTTGTTGCCATTACAAACAAGCTCGCTTCCAATGTTATATTTATTGTTTTACGGGATGGTTTTCCATTAACGATGTTTGGCTCAATTGTAGTAGTATTTAATAATTTGCCATTTTTAACGATGCAACGAAAGCAACTATCTAATCTGTTTGGTAGCGGTCAAAGTGCAACAATGTCTATTATGGACAGTGTTTGTAATGTTTGGTATTGGCTATTATTTATCAGTAAAATCTTATGATGTAGAGGGAATTTTGAGGAGCCGTTTTTCTAGTTTTTCTTGACACCTTTATACCATGTCAGAAAGGAAAATTTCAGGGCGTATTGAGTTTCAGACCGTTTAGGGCCAAAGGGATGTTCAAGTAGTGCTGCCGTATTTTTTACAGCGGAACCACCATACAACGAAAAGGTTGGCAGATTGCACGTTGTGACAGCGTTCCGCCTGCAGTAGCCAAGTCGTTTGCGGCTTCGATTCCTGCCATTGACTTTTCCATATTCTTGTTTGTCAATGCTGGTTTGACAGGATTTTCAACGCAAATTTATGATAATATTTATAAGGTTATTCAAACGCCGCTAGTTGGTTTGGGAAGTGGTATCTGGGCAACTCTTAGTGGCAATCTTCTTTGTTCAATTTTATGGTTCTTGACCTCTATGGACAAATTTGTTAATTCTGTCATGGATCCATCATCATATTGATGTTGGATAACTTAGAGGTTTATCAGGCTGGCAAAGCATTTTGCCACACATTATTTCAAATCATTTATGGAAACATTTACTGTTGGTTTAGTGGTTCTGGGATGACGCTATTGTAGTATCATTATGGCTTTATTCTGAAAGAAACGTATAAGGACGTTGACTTGCTCTTGGTGCGGGGCTATTCAACGTCAATGAACCGTTATCTTTGGCTTGCCAACGTTTTGAATGCGACTATTCTGATTCCATGGGTTTTAGCACCGATTGCTGTGACTGCGTTTAACCATACCGTGATGGCAGTAGGAATTGTTCCAGCTCCAACAGGAGTGGGTAGTTCCTGACGGTACCCGCATTCTTTAATGTGAATGCAGCAAACCAATTCCATTTTAGGTGGTGTGTCCTTCAGTTAGTGGATATGTGATTGTTGATTTATTGCATCCATTCCTTCGTGGCGCTGGACAAACAACCTGATTCTGTATTATAATGAGATGAAAGACAGATTTAGCAGGAGCTATCTTATGCCCAACACGAAGAAATCGCCAATATACTTCGAGATAGACCAGGGCGGAGTTCACCCAGACCTATGTTGCCTATTCAGTCCGAAATTATCAAAAGAATTTAAGGTCAGCCGAATGACCATCAAAAAAGCCGTTGAGATTTTAAATCCATTGAAGGACCTATTTTTTTTCTAAACAGGAAATGGAACGAGAGGCAATTTCTCCTTGGGATAAAATAGATCAATGTCTGAATAACTACAATGGCTTGAGTCAAGATTTAAAAAAATGATGAGTGAAAATAACGAGCCAGATTATTCAATTTGCAGTTGAATTTCAGGGTTGATCTGCAGAGTTTTGCAAGTGGAAGTAACGGCACTGGTTTACAAAATCATACGTTTGCGTCTGTTGATGAGCAACCTTATGTTGGAACACAATGCAAGAGCAAGCGTGTGACTTGGCAAATTAGGATTGAATGAGGATGATTTGGTTTCAGCCCATCTAGATGCTTATCTATGGATTGTTAAACTTAAAATTTGCTGGGTCACCAGGTTACAGCTGAAAAGTCAGATGAATATGACCAGACCTTAGCTTAAGCAAGAAACAGACCCGACGGCAGGTGGAGTGTTGTTTATCTGGGAAATGGACGTCCGATTGAATATTCGAGAAGTCGCAATCGCTTTTGACACGAGATATTCTTTAGATGTTAAAACATTTAAGTCATTATTTGCACGAAAGAGGAAATGATGTCAGAACCATTATTTTGGTTAAATCTGTTATGCAGGAAAAATTTGGGGTGGAACGAAATCATTGAGACGAATTCATTATGAAATTCTATGACAAAGTAGTGAATATCAAGATTTCGGCTCACCCGCATGGTAACAACGATCAAAAGGTCGTTTTGCTGGTACGGGCTAGATCAGCTCATGCAGAGCATCGGAGAGCTATTTTGGTAATAGCAGGAGCCTGTTTTCCGCTTTTAACCAAAAATTTTGGACAAGCACGATTGGTTGAGTGTTCAGGTTCATCCAGATGATCATTATGCTATGGAGCACGAAGGAGAATTAGGAAAACGGGAGGTTGGTGGGCTGTGATTGCTGCAGATGGTTAGAGCAGAAATATCTACGGGCACAATGCCAATCACGAGAAGAATTACGCCAAGATTGAAAAGAAAGAATGACAAGCTCTAACCAGTGCCAAATAAGGCTGGAGATTTTTATGTTCCAAGTGGTACCATGCACGCGATTGGCTCAGGTTTTGATTTTAGAAACGCAACAGTTCAGAAGGACACTACCCATCGCTCCATGACTTTGACCGAAAAGATGCTAAAGGCAATCTGCGCGAGCGTATTTGGAAAACATTGACAAAACATCGGTGCGGCCAGCCAATAGCCGCCCAGTTGGCTGCTGAAAGCAGATGATTTGACGTCAACGCTTTTAGTGGTGCTAGTGATTTCTTTTGTTTACAAATGGAAGTATCAGGAAAAGTGGATATCAAGAAAAACAGTTGCTTATTTTTTGTTTGCAAGTAAATAGCAGGCGAGTAAAAAGGACTGTATGATGAAGAAACGTATCCAACGTAAGGAGACCATTTTATCTCGCTAAGCGATGTGAAGAGGACATCTGAAGGGCAAGACCTGAATGATTGTTAAGTTTGCTGAAGACTATATGCCGACAGTAGCGGCATTCGTTTCTTCTGAGCGGATGCGATTACGTCAGCAATCCCTGCTTTGCATCCGCAAGTAATTTGCACACATTTCGATTGTTTTAGTGTTGATTTAATGTTAATGAATTTACGGGTTTGCGGGAATGGCGGCTCTGCTGGATGATTCTGTAGTTTATTTGTTCATCGCAAGTACTGTTTTCAATTGGCTTTTGGTTTATTGCAATTATTGTTGGGGAATTTATCCTACCATGCAACAGTCTGATTGGAAAATCTATTTCAGGTGTCAGTTTGTCTTCTGCTTGTGCATTTACGAGTGGTTCGGCTTTCTCCTGACAGGTGTGGAAGCTATTTCAAATTTGCACCATTTTTTCAAAACACTCAAAGCTGAAATGCAGCGAAAACCTTGGTACTATGGCGCTATTTTAGGTTTTGCTGTTTGCTGGCATTACTTTTTGAATTACTGGATTGAACGTTCCGGTAAAAGGTGTTACAACGTTTGCTCAAATGGCGTTATTTTGGGAAATTCACCTATTGGACGACTTCTATTTTATTTTCCAATTATCAACAGCTCTCATCCTTGCTAGCAGCTAATACAGGCTTTTCAGCCTTTCATGTCCCACACAATATGGCAAAACAAATATATACACACATGTATATGGAAAAGGTGCTCGCCTTGGCTACTCAAACGGATTTTGACTTCATTATCGGTGTTATTCTTCTTGCTAATTTTAATGGGAATACCGAACGGCTCATTCCACTTTACACTATTGGTAGTCGGTGCCTTTTTGCTCTTTTCTCAAACGGGAATGGTCAGCATTGGCGCAAGCAGTATGGAAAACATTTCTTTGAAATATTCAGTAGCAAATATTTCTAGGCGCTGCGATTTATTACACCATTGTAGCGATTTTGCTATTTTTCGTTTGCGAGATATTTTGGCCATTCTTTTTTTCCTATTATCATCGTTTTATTATGATTTTGAGTATTAAAATCATTACAACAAAGTGGCGAAACAGCCGTTTGAATGAAGAAATTGAACGCGCAGATTATGCAGGAAATCTGGTTTTGGTGCTTGTTGAAATGTCACGCAAGTTAGCGTTTGCGCGATGAATTGGCGCGCGTAGCATTGGTGATGAGGCAGATTGCCATGCATGTATCTACCGAAGAAACACAAGAAAAAGATGAAGAAGGCAGCCAGAATCGAATCATTTTCCGGATATTCAATTGTAAATGTGGAAACAAGCTACCGTAATATCATCAGACCAACCGTATAGTATGTGACAAAATCGCTCGTGGTGCGCAGAAGAAAATATACTGTAACAGTGCTAGTACCACAACTATTCCAAATCATAGTTGGCAAACATGCTACACAATCAAATGAGCTTGAAATTGAAATATTTCCTCAGATGGCATGAAAAATGTTGTTGTAGCTAGTTATTCTTATCACTAAGAGTAAAGACATAGAACGTAGTTTTGAATGAACTGCCAAGTTTTATCCTTATTTTCTTGATAGATAGTGAAAAATGCTATAATGAAAGAACATTTTTAAAATAAGAATTATTACAAGTAAGGAAAGAAATGGCGAATATTTTTACAACAATTATCGAAATGATAAAGGCGAATTAAGATTAGAAAATGGCGAAGAAAGTCATGGCTTTGAAGATGAAAATGGTTGTTTTGTCAGATGAGGCTTTGAAAGCAAGACAGATGAATTTAAGTTGCGGTATCAAAATGGTGAGTCATTAGATGACGGCTTTATGAGGCCTTTGTGGTTGTTCGTGAAGGTGCAAAGCGTGTTGGGCCTCTTCCTCACTCCCGTACAGATTATTATGGGCGGACTGTTCACACCATGGATGTACCAGAAATGCGCACAGGGAAGGGAAACCCCGACAGCAACCATGCCAGTTTATCTGAACGCCTTGTTCGGGAGAAGGGTTCACGTCACAGTAAATGAGTACCCGACAGAACGTGACGCAACTGAAAATGGGTGAATTGCACTTTGGTTGGGACTTTCTGTTGGTATTAATTCTAAGCCGCAAAGTCATCAGCAGAAAAGAAAGAAGTTTATGAATGTGATATCACGTATCCAACCAATGCAGAGATTGGTTTTGACTATTTGCGTGACAATATGGTGGTGCGCTGAAAACATGGTGCAGCGTCCGCCACATGCTTTGCTGATGAGGTGGACTCCATTTGATTGACGAAGCCTGTACGCCTTTGATTGTAAGCCAGGACCAACCTGTTCGATACGAACCAACCTTTATCACATGGCAGATAGTTTTGTGAAGTCTCTAATAAAGATGACTACATCATTGATGTGCAGTCTAAAACCATTGGACTTTTCTGACCTGGGATTGATAAAGAAAGCTATCAGTTAGAAAACTTGTATGATATTGAAAATGCAGCGTTGACTCACTTTATTGGCAATGCCCCTGTGCAACCATATCATGCTGTTAGATATTGAGACTATGGTGAGGAAGAGCAAGAATTTGATTGTGGACCAATTTACAGGCCGTACAATGGAAGGTCGCCGGTCTAGACGGACTTCACCGCTAAGCACCAGTCAAAGAAGGTGTGCTAACGAGGGCCAAACGAAGACGCTTCTATCATCACTTATCAAAATCTATTCCGTATGTACAAGAAATTGTCAGAATGACAGGGACAGCTGGACAGAAGAGGAAGAATTCCGCGAAACCTATAATATTCACAGTTCTGATTCCGACAAATCGTCCAGTAGCTCGTATTGACCATCCAGATCTTTATCCAAGTATTGAGTCTAAATTTAAAGCGGTTGTTGAGGACGTGAAGTCGTCATGAAAAGGGCAACCTGTACTTGTGGGGACGGTTGTTGAAACGAGTGATTATATTTCTAAAAAATTAGTCGAAGCTGGAGAGTCTTCGCTGAAGTATTGAATGAAAATCACTAAAGAAGCGCAAATCACGAATGCTGGTCAGCGGGTGCTGTAACGATTGCAAACCACGGCTGGTCGTGGGTACGATATTAAACTTGCGAAGGCGTTCGCGAGTTAGGTGGACTTTTGTGTCATTGGTACAGAACGCCGCGAGAGTCGTCGTATCGATAATCAGCTTCGTGGTCGTTCCGGACGTCAGGAGACGAGGGGAATCGCAATTTTATCTGTCACTTGAAGATGAGCCTATGTCGTTTTGATCGGAACGGATTGTGCCGTTTTGGATCGCATGAACCCCAGCGAAGAAGAGTCTGTCATCAAATTTCGTATGCTGACGCGTCAAGTGTAGAAGGAGTCAAAGCGTTGAAGGAAACAACTATGGACACACGTAAACAAGTCCTTCAATATGATGATGTTATGTGAGCAACGAACATTCATGCGCAGCGTTATGATGTCATTACGGCTGATCGTGACGCACCGGAAATTCACGCTGCGATGAAGCGAACGATCAACCGTTTTGTGGATGGCAACAGTCGCAGAGCAAGATGAAAATTAGAAGCAATTGTTAATTTTGCAAAATACAATTTGTTCCAGAAGAATCTATTGAAATCGCAGATTTAGAAGGCTTGTCGATGAAGATATCAAGGCTGATTTATACAAACGTGCCTTGGAGGTTTACGCGATAGTCAAGGGAGAAACTTCGCAATGAGGATTCCGTCAGAGAATTCTAAAAGTTCTGATTTTGCGCGTCGGGATAGCAATGACTGATCACATTGATGTTTTTGGATCAACTTCGAACGCAGTTGGACTTCGTATAAGTGCTCAAAATAACCAGTCGTTGAATATCGTTGAAAGTTTCCGCATGTTTAATGATATGATTGGTCTGATCGGAATTTGATGTGACGTTTGATGATGAAGGCTCAAATTCACGAGCAAGAACCACGTACGGAGCATCATATCAGCACAACAGCGACACGCAATATTTCAGCACAAAATCAGCTTACTGAGCGATATTGACGGACAAAAGTAGCGCAATGACTTGTGTCCATGTGGGTTCTGTAAGAAATTTAAAAATTGTCATGGACGCACAGATAAGTAGTAAAGAGGGGAGATTATGGAGCGAAGGCAACTAGTTGCCAATTGATGTATAAAGGTTCGTAATTTATCAAAGTTAGAAGGAGGTTTTAGCTAAAAAAGGCACCAGATCGTGAGTTAAATGCCATTATCTGTGGAGATGACCGCATTCTGTTGGTCATTGGTCCGTGTTTTTCTGATAATGAAGCGGTTGTCCTAGAATATGCAAAGCGCTCATTCACCCTCCAAGAAGAGGTGGTGAAAGACCGTATTTTCATGGTTATGCGTATACAGCTGGGCGCTCGCACCCAATGGCGATGGTTGCGCGATTGATTCATCAACCGAATGCTAAGGTTGCTCCAAGCTTAATTAATGATTAAGGCTGTTCGAATTTACATTATCGTGTCATTACGAGACGGAATGACGACAGCTTACGAAATGCTCTATCCAGAAAATCTTCCGTTGGTAGATGATTTGATTTCTTATATGGCTGTTGGGGCGCGTTCTGTGGAAGATCAGCACCGTTTTGTCGCCAGGCTGATACAGACCGGTTTGAAAAACCCGTCCGGCAATCAACGTCATGTTTAACGGATTTACGCAGCAAAACAAGCAAAGTTTTGTTTGCCAGGCGAAGTGAAAACTTCAGAAATCTCTTTGCTACTACCGCTATTCTGCGGTGGCTTGACGAGTATGGAAAAACATTCCAAAACTATTACTATGATAATTTGCTGGATACGATTGGACCAATATGAAAAATGAGTTTGGAAAACTTTTCATCATCATCGATACCAATCATGACACCCCTGAAGCAGTATTAGAGCAGGTGTGATTGTCCGTCAAACTTTAATTAACCGTGATTGAATGAGAAAATCGTGCTGTACGCGGCTTATGATTGAGTCTTACTTAGAAGATGGCTGTCAAAATGAGCCTGAAGTGCTGGAAAATCCATCACAGACCCTTGTTTAAGTTGGGGATACAGTCAGATTGAATAAGGAATTTATACTACCCTATCAAACGAAAATAAAAAGTACAGAGTGAATTCCCAAAATCTGATAACATCAGCGCATTGAGTTTTATTTAGAAAGTAATGAACTGGAATATTTGTCCCAGCTCTTTTTAAAAAGATGATTAAAGGACACGGAATTGATATAGAAGAAATTTCTTCATCTAAAAGTTTATGGTAATGTTTCGCCAAGAGTTTTGACTGTTGCAGCACGGTGCACGGTTTGAAGAACCTTCTGGTAGGCGAAATGGAATATTTGGCAGGACGTTGGTCTGCTAAAGAGGCTTTTCTAAAGCGTGGGGACTGGAATTGGTTGTGTCACTTTTCAGGATTTAGAATTTTAAACACGAAAGGGAGCGCCTATTTTTACTAAGTCGCTCTTTCTGGCAAGGTCTGGGTGTCGTTTCAGCCATGCAGGTAATATTGTTAAAGTGTTATTTTGGAGGAAAACATCATGAAAACGAGTAATCATCGACCTACTAAGGTTATTGTTGGGATTTAGCTGCTATCCGCTTCATTATTAAATAAATTACAGCGCATATTCCAAAATAAAGTGGAGAATGGGCTGTTGTCAAGGCGGATGCTTATGGTCACGGTGCAGTTGCTGTTGGCTATGGTGTCTTGAGCCAATTGTGGATGGTTTTTGTGTTTCTAATATTGATGAAGTTGTGAGTTGCGTGATGCTAGCATTACGAAAAAATTCTCATATTAGAGGTTGTGATGTTTCTGCCATTTCATTGGCAATTGAGCGCAAAGTGACCTGTACGGTAGCTAGTTTGGAAATGCTTGACGGTTTCTTTCAATCAAATAGATGTAGCTGGACTGATTGTTCATAAAATTGGATTCTGGAATGGGCGATTGGTTTCGAGATAAATAAGAAGCTCAACAGGCTGGTTCATCGCTTGACGCAAGCAGGCGCTCAGGTAGAAGGGATTTTCACCCATTTTGCGACAGCTGATGAAGCAGATACATAAATTTGAAGTAGCTATAATGTTTAAAGAAATTTTAGGGCAATTTGAAAACTGTTCCACCGTTCACGCTAGTAATTCCAACGACTCTTTGGCATGCAGATACTCGTGATGAATGTGGTGCGTCTAGGTGATATTATCTAGGTCCAATCCTAGCGGTCGTACTTGTGAAGCTTCCCATGAAATGAAGCCGGCTCTTTCTAGTTTCAGAACTGGTTCGGGCGTCGCTACCTAGAAGCAGGAGCAGACAAGATGGAGCTAATTTATACAAGTGATAGTTCACAGTATATTGGAACGATTCCACTGGGTTATGCAGACGGTTGACGCGAGATATGCAAGGTTTTTAATGTTTTGATTGATGGACAGCCTTGTCCCATTGTTATGTGTCTATGGATCAGATTACTGTCGGTTACCTCGGTCTTATCCTATTGGAACGCCATGTTGTCCTATCGGGTGAAAGTGGAATGAGGCTATTTCTCGTAAATATATGTGGCAGAAAACGGGGGAACAATTAATCATGAGGTGGTTTGCTTAATTAGTGACCGTGTTCCTAGAGTTTACAAAGAATGAGCTAAAATGTAAAAGCAGTCGGAACAACTCCAAAGAGTTATTGAGGGTGTCTGTTTTAGTCTGTTTTATAAATTCTTGAGAAACAGAACTGAAAGAGGAATTATGAATTTACACCACCTTAACGGTTCTGCTGGGTGGGACCGAAATCTGCTGAAAAGTTCAGTAAGCTGGGAATTGAAAGCCTGTGCAGGATTTGGTTGCTCTATTTTCCATTTCGCTAAGGAAGATTTTAAAAGTAAGACGTGATAGAACTGGAAGATGGGTGAAAGGCAGTTGTTTCAGGAGTTGTCGTTGCGCCAGCTAATGTGCAATATTATGGCTATAAGCGCAATCGCTCGTTTTTTACCAGCAAACAGGATGAAGTGGTACTTTGCAGTCAACTTTGAATCAACTCATTCAGCAGACAAGGTAGAGGTTGGCTCAACCATTGCGCTTCGGCAATGTGGGATAAGGCAAAGGCTAGTTTGACTGATGGTGCACCCCGGCGCAAGTAGAAGATGATTTGCAGCCAGTTTATCGAGCAGCTCATGATTAGTCGGTTGTTTGGTCAAGGTCATTAAGACAGTTTTCGACCAGGTTGGAATTGTTTCGGAGGAAATTTGCCCCGCGTTGTTAGAACGCTATCAGTTGCTAGACGGAATCAGGCTGTGCGAGCCATGCATTTCCAAAACCTAATGAATACAAACAAGCCTGCGTCGGATCAAGCTTGAAGAGCTTTTTTACTTTCAAATGCAATTGCAAGTTCTCAAACATGAAACAAAGATGTTAATAGGGCTAATTATTCTTTTTGGCAGGCAGACTATAGAAAAGAAAAAGCCACTCTACCTTTGAGTTGTTAACAGCTGCTCAAGAGCGCAGTCTAAACGAGATTTACAGGATATGAAATCGCCAGCTCACATGAACAGGCTCTTGCACAGAGATGTCGGTAGTGGAAAGACGAGGTTGCAGGTTTGAAGCTATGTATGCTACTTATACAGTTATTTGCAGTCTGGCTCATGGTTAACGGAAATCTTGGCAGCAGCATCTTTGATAGTTTGAGCCAACTTTTCCTGAACTACGGATAATTCTGTTGACAGGGGAACAGCCAGCATGGTGACAGGCACTAGAAGCAATTGAGGTTGGCAGTTGATATGATTGTCGGCACTTGCTTTGTTCAAGAAGGTGTGATATATCATCGGCTTGGTCTGGTATTATTGATGAACAGCACCGTTTGAGTGGGTAGAGGCGAATTTTGGTGAAAGGAAATATCTGATGTTCTTGATGACTGTAACGCCCATTCCTAGAACGCTTTGCTGCTACTGCGTTTTGGCGATATGGATGTGTCCATTATTGATCAAATGCCAGCAGGACGTAAGCGATCATCACCCGTTGGGTCAAGTCAGGAGCAGCTGGAAAGTAGTTTCTGGGTTGGTTGAGGAAAAGAGCTGCAACGAGGCGCTCTGCGTCTATGTTATCTCCTTTGATTGAGGAGTCAGGCGGCTGATCCGGTACGCGATTGCTTTGGAAGAGGAACTAAAGGCCATTTATTTCGGTGACGTGTGCGTAGCCCTACCACACGGTAAAATGAAGAGCGATGAAAAGATGCCATTATGCAGGATACGGCAGGGAAAACTGGACATTCTGGTTTCCACGACCGTTATTGTAAGTCGTGTCACCGCCCATGCGACGGTCATGCTAACTGGCGGATGCGGATCGATTTGGGCTCAGTCAGCCCATTCAAATACGTGGTCGAGTAGGCTGGGAACAAGCAGTCTTATGCGGTTCCTTGTGGCTAATCCCCAAGACGGAATCTGGCAAGAAACGCCGAAATCAAGGACGGGAAAACAACTGACGGTTTTTGTTCCTAGCTGGTAGCATCGGAAATGTGTGGTTCTGGTGAAATCTTTTACACCTGCCGTCTGGTTTGCCGGAATTTCAGGTAGTGGAGACGGAGGATTATCCAATTTTAGAAGAGGTTACAGGTCGCCAGTCAATTGTGTCTACTCCTGACAAGGAACGAATTAGATCATAATGTATGCCTCTGTTTGGAAACAACAGGATTATTTGGATTGATTTTGGCCCATTATATAAACAAAAAAAATCACCATTTTCATTTGGATGAAGTTTTAAAATAAGTTTCTTCTAAAGAAATCTAGGAAGTCTTCATTGCTTTTAAGTTTTCAGCTATACTAAATTCATCAAAAAAGAAAGAGGAAGTCCAATGACAGTAAACATTAGCAAATTACAACAAAACATTCAAACAGGAAAGGAACTGTAGAATATATGGCAACAATCTAAAACAAAAGAGCTAAAAACTTTTTTTCAAAACTTCTAAAACATAAAAATATCCTAAGAAGTTTTGAATCACTGAGGTTTTTTATCTATGTAAGAACCTAGCCTTCTGCGTAGTTTTTTACATTCAGTCCAGCGTTAAGGGTATGATGAGAAGTTTGATACGAGCTTTTAGGAGCATTTTAATTTTAACAAACATAATTCTTAAGCCACGAAGCATCGCCACCTTCATAAGCGTAAACTGGCTCTGCAATCCCGTTAAAGCAACGTGATAAGGCGCAATTGGCAATCCAGAATTCGCAAGTTGTCTGAGCTTTTGGCAACTTCTGTAGATTTCCAGCGCCAAAGCCTTCAACATGAGACCGTTCATCTTTCCAAGTCAGTTATCATAGTTCAGTTTTCATTCCAGCATAAGCTGACACCGGTACTAATCCAGAAATTTATCTGTCGAAACGAACGTATTCAGCTGTTTGAAATAGAGGATTTCTTCTACTCATAATCAGTCCGGAGTGGTCCATGAGTTGCGTTTCAAAGTGCTGGACATTGTCGTATGCGTTTTGTCACGTATTTGGCAGCATGGACTTCATCATTCATAGTTCATGAATGCCTTTTCCACGTGCTTGTCATCACTTGCTACACGAAGTGCAGATAAGTAATTGTAAACCTGGGTCACTCCTAGTCTATTGAGCCTGCATGGCACCCGGGTCAAGACAACAGGAATATTCAAAGTCCATGGTATCCAAAAATAAGTCACTTCTTCCAGAGTGTCCGTTCATGAGTAATACGACAACCCTGTCAAAATACTTCCGTCTGTCTGATTTTGATACACCCAGCATGTGCTAGAAAGGTGAGGGCTAGGAATATTGAAAACATCAAGCCGTCACTTGAATACCTTCTAGAGGAATCCGTAATATGGTCTATGGGATTGTGTTCAGTTGTGACGACTTTCCAGTAATGTCCACCAAAAGGAAATAGTACCGCCAGTATAAAACCAAAATTCTTTTGTCATAAGTGAGCTTCCTTGAATCTATGCTATAATTATTGCATCATAAAAGAAAGAGATGAGAAATGAATGGAAATTAAAGCAGTCTTTTTGATATTGATGGGATCAAGAAACGATAGTCGACGTCTTGAAATCCACAGAACAAGGGATTCATAGTTTAAAGTCATATATTTTTGAAGTTGGTTTAGCGACAGGTCGGGCCCATTTTTGTTCAATCTTTATGGAGTGCTGGATTTGGACTGGCAGTAACTCATAATGGACAATATATTTTTCAAAAGAGAAAGTCATTTGCTAAGCCAATTGATAAACCAGTTTGCGTTACTGATTCAGTATGTCGCCAGCATAACAGGAAATTTCGTTTAATAAAATCAGGAATGGTTAAATATCTTCCAAAATCTCGAGATCGGCATGAGCAAGTTTTCAATGACCAGTCGCTTGTTCCGAGGAAGATGACACACTTGGTCAATAAAAGTTTCAATAATGTGATTAGTAAGGTACTCAACAGCAGGATAATTTATTGAACTATCTGCGAGCCGATTTTATCAAGTACTGATGCTGGCAACACCCAAAAGAAACACAAGTGTCGGAAGCGGATTTTCTCCAGATTTAAATTTACCTGTAGCAGTCCTTTGCGGCAGATATTGTCAATCAAGGAAAACAACAAAGAAGGGATTAAGCCTGTCGGAAAAGAATACGGCTTCGACATCAATCTGTCATGGCTTTGGCACTTGAGGCGATGCGAGATGTTAGTGTGTTGGCATGTTCATTGCTAAGGAAATGGAACTAGTCGAGTGAAAGAAGGCAAACATACAAACGCAGTAATAGCTGTGACGGGATTCATAGCTTTGGGAAACACTCTCGGTATTTTAGCTGAGTGAAAACTTATCAGTAGTGATCACCATTTAATATGTCATGAATTTAAGGACACGACGAATGCACGCAGGAAGTCCTGCTCTGTGGACAACATGTTTGTCACCGTGCAGGCTTCAAGGTAGAAGAACGAGGAATTTTGGTAAGCAGCTAGTCCTTCTGAAGAGGTCTTTGAAACAGTCTGTCTAATCTTTGCACGAAGTTTACGTGTTGCTGAAAAAGTCAAAAGAAGAGCAAAGCAGAGATGTCTTTTAGCTGGGCAAGTAGATGCACTGATTGATAAGGTTATTTCATCAAGGGTAGCTTTTGTGTTAATGGGAGTAGATCCTGAGTGTTTATTTGAAATTGCGCACCAAGCGAATGAGGGAAACTCTTCCGATGGTAAAGCGACTTTGACCCAGTTATCATAAAATTTGAAACCAGATGATTTGGGAAAAAAAAAAATTCGCACTGAACCTGCTATCAAAAAAGAGCTTGAACGTCAAATTCAAGCTTATCAACGAAATTAGAAAAACAGTTAATGTTATGAGAGACTTGTTTATGCTAACTTCTATCTTTTGTATTATAAATGTTTTATCACGAACAAACAGCAAGTCAACTTTTGCATGACGCAAGATGTATTCAGATGAGGAACCAACCAGTAAACTGTTCAAAGGCATTGAGCCCGTGGTATTCGGACCATGATGATCAACTTTTTGTTCTTCTGGAATATCAGTGGCAAGAAGGGTTTTGATTTATCAACAACGATGTATTTCCACGCTGGCTTCTTTGGCTTTTTCAGCATATTGATCCATGAGTTTTGGTATCTTCTCGTAATTCTTCAGACTGCATCAATGAAACGCTTTGGTAAGGCACGTATCAATTACATGGGCAATTGTTAGTGACTACCGTAAGCGCAACATTGACACTTTTCAAAGGCAAGCTCAGCTTTCAGGAGAACCGTCAGCGATCCAATGTTTGACATTTTGTAGCATAGGAATACCCATTCTTTCTTTAGCGAGTATTGAAAACTTACATGAAAAAGTAGCATTTTCATGCAGACTTTACAAGAAGTTTTTTAGATTTTTGGAAAATTACGTTATAATAAATTTACTCTTTTGAAATGAGGAAAACGATGAAAGAATTTAATAAATCAGTCAAAATTAGAATATCATGTGGCTTGGTGATACTGTGGTCCCGTCTAGAAGAAGCCATGCGGATGCGCGCAAACGGTGAGAAAACTCGTTTAAACACACAGGAACCGTGCTGAGTTTGGTTTTACAGCGCCAGATGAGGTGATTCAAGACGGATTGAGGAATGTGCTATAAAGGGAGGGGTATTTGACTGAAAGGGATTTTTTTCTGGTTTCCTTGAAAGCTATTATGCAATATTGCCAAAGAATATTCCCAATGTTGACATTGACGATGCTCACTTTGAAAATGGAGTCATGAGCTGATTGTCGCCTATGTAAGGTTTGCTAGATAATGGTGGATGAGGTGCTGCGCACCTGGCGCGATTATCCACTCTGACCGCAGCGGTCAGTTTAAAGCAGGAGGAATGCGTTCATTATCTTTGGTGGATGAAGCGGGCAGATTGGTATCCAGATAATAATGACATTAAATCAAAATTACTCTAATAATAAAGGCTATTGTCGTTATCAACCCAACAATCCGACAGGAGCCGGTATCCTAAAGAGGTGTTGGAAGAACTTGTTGGGCTATGCGGCAAAACAACTTTGATTACTTTTGCAGATGAGACGGCGACCGTTTATGATGTGGACGGTGAGAAAGATACGGCTATCGCCAGTTTGGCTCCTGACCTCAGGCTGGGCATGAACGGTTTGTTCAACCACAACCGTATCGCGGGTTTTCGTGTCGGTGATGGTGTTATTCCGGTCCTTAAATATCACGTGAAAGATTATAATACAGCCAACATGCTATCCAATATGCGTCAGTCAAACGTCCTATCTCACATGGTACAAACGTCGCTTGTACATTAATCAGTTGGACAGAATTGCTTCCCAGTGTAAGTACGGCGAGCAACGAAACTTTATTATACAATGTAATGAAATTCAGGTTTGTCAGCAACCAAACCCAAAGTTAAATTTATATTTTTCCTAAAATTGACAGAGAATGTACTGAGTGGACGATGATGAGCAATTCGTGTTTGATTTCTTAAAGGCAAAGATTTTGCTGGTGCACGGACGAGGCTTTAACTGGGAAAAGATCCATCACCGATTGTTTATCTACCTCGTGTAGATGAATATACAATTCAAGAGAAGATGACTCGTTTCTAAGGCAATATCGGAGATGACGAAGAGTGTTGTGCAATGCTTTTTGTTGCTGAAATAAAGAGCAATAAATCCTAGCAGAACTATCTGCACACAATGTATCTCAATAAACAATTTGATAATTGTTAGATTAAAGTTTTTATGATATAATCAATAAGATTATATGAGGTAAATTATGGCAAACTTATTAGCAAAAAACACGAAAATACAGCATCTATTTTGCGTCGTTTAGATGAGCGATTACAGGATTGAACACTTTACAATGCACCACCAGCAGTTAGCTGGGAAATTATGGATTGCAATGCCTGCATTGTAAACAGTAAAGGGCGTCTTTTGGGGTATTTCCATGCGCTACAAGACGAATAATGACCGAGTGGAAGTACTATCAACGAAAATCTTCCCAGAAGAAATATGCGTTCGCCAGCGAATTTAATGTATGACATAGAAGCCAATCTCCTGTCAATCATGATTTGTCAATTTTCCTGTCGAAACCAAAGATGAAT